>JAABUN010003673.1_pt1 | contig 23061 bp, 22 predicted proteins | sample 5559311 | NCBI WGS metagenome assembly JAABUN01 (sample SAMN10711877, study PRJNA513370) | rock metagenome | isolation source: Antarctica rocks | place: Antarctica: Victoria Land, Siegfried Peak sud
ACGGGCGCGGGCACCCACGCGAGCGAACCGTTGAAGGGCGCCACGGAGCAGATGACGCGGAGGGCCAGTCCCCTCGAGCGGGCTTCCTCGGCTGCGGCGAGCGAGGCCATGCGGGCTTGTTCGGACCCGTCCACGCCGACCACCACCACGGGCTCGACCGACTCGCCCGGATGGGTGATCCTGTCCCTGTCCCTGTCCCTGTCCCTGTCCCTCCCCGATTTCCTGCCGAGCTCCGGATGGCCGAGGCGCGCACCGGCGCACACCGGGATGACCGCCGTCGGGCACTTGGCATGTGCGGGCAGAGCGCTGCTGACGGACCCGAGCAGGCGACCCACGAAGCCGCCGCGGCCGCGTGAACCCACGACCATGAGTTCGGCTTCCTCGGAGAAGTCGAGGAGCACTCCCGCCGCATCGCCGGTCTCGATCCTGGGGTGCACGTCGACCGAGATGCCCGGCAGGTGGGACAGCGAGTCATGGAGGATAGATTGCACGCTCTCGCGGATGACGTCGTCGGACACAGTGGCGTAGCCGGCATCCATGCTCGATGCGGCGAAGACCGGCACCGTGTAGGCCGTCACGACGTACAGCGGCGCCCTGCGCCGTTCCGCCTCCTGCGCGGCCCACAGCAGGGCGCACGTGCTCTGGTCGGACCCGTCGACGCCGACGACGACGCCGTGCTGCGCCAGCCCCTGCGACAGACCCTCTGGGTGCTCGCGGCTCATGGCTGGCCTCCCTCGATTGGGTGTCCAGCCGCGTCAAGCGGCCGGTCCTCCATTTGTAGCGCACCGATGATGATCGGTCTATCCACGGTCTGAAAAGTTATATAGTCTTCGATGACCCGTAGCGGGGGATGGTCCTGCGGGCCAGATGCCCCTGCACGTAGTGCTCTTGGTTGACCCGTTCGCAGCCAAGAGTCCGTACGGCCCGGAAGAGGCGCCGGGCCGTACGGGACCATTGCTTCGTGTGGAGGTATATCGGTGGATGCAATGCCGCTTGACCCGGTCCGCGCTGCGTCCGTGATGTCCACGTCCGCGGAGCATACGACCGCCGTGGTCATCGGCTCCGGTCTGTCCGGCCTCGCCGTCGCCAGCGAGCTCAGCCGCCGCGGCATCGACTCGATCGTCGTCGAGAGCCTCGAATGCTTCGATTCCGGCGCCATGCGCACCATTATGACGGACACCGTCTCCCTCTTCGAGCGCACCGAACTCATGCGGCTCCTCCGCGGCTACGCCGCCGCCCACCGGCTCGATGTCCGCCAGTCCACGGTGGCCGAGCACCTCAGCATCATCGGGCACCCCAAGCTCATCAAGGCGCCCATGGGCCGCAAGAAATGGGCGGTGCAGACGGCCGATGGCGTCCTCCTCGCCGACCACGTGGTCCTCACGAAGTATCCCCAGAACGAGCTGCGAAAGTTACTACGCTCCATGGGCATCGCGATCGGCAGGGACGTCAGGGCGGCTCTGCGGGCGATCGGCCTGCACCTGGTCGGGGTCGGCGACCTGCTGACGCCGACGACGCGGGAGATCGTGCGTCAGGCGAAGCTCGTCAGCGATTCGATCGTGTCCCAGGGCCCCGCCGCCCTGGGCCGCATTGCACCGCTACCCGCGGCCATCTCGCCGCTCAGCGCGTAGCCCTCGTCCCGGGCGCTTCGCCGGACCTCCACCCTGAAGTCGCCGGGCACATGTACGTGAGTCGCGTACCGGTGCTATTTATCGGCGCCCAGGCGCTTTCGTGCCGTGATCGCCAGGGTGACGGTGATGGCTACCAGCGCCGCGATCATCAGGATGATGCTCCACGGGAAGTCGCTCACCCCGGCCCTCTGCGTCTCGTTGGAGGGGTCGGCCTGCGTCTCCACCGGGCCGGCGGTGTTCGCCGAGTCAGGCACCGTCGTCGAGCCCTGTTGCGTTGTGAAGGCGAAGGTTCCCTCGATGGGGTGCGAGTCCGAGCTCACCACCCGCCAGTTGACCGTGTACTCGCTTGCCGGGGCGCCCCGCCGCAGGGGCTGGGTGGCGGAGCGGTCGACGATCTGGACCGGGCCGTCCGCCCAGTCCGTACCAGATGCGTCCAGGACCTGCACCTGTGCGCCGATGCCCGACGGCACGTTGGACAAGCTGAGTTCGAGGCTGGGCGGCAGCACGTCCACCGTGGCGCCGTCAGCCGGAGTGCTGCCGGTCAGCTCGTCGTGCGCGGTCGCTGCTCCGCCTGCGCCGAGAAGCATCAGGAGCGCGAGCAGAACAGCTGGGACCAGGGTTGCGATGAAGCGTGCGGGACGACGGCGTTGTGCGCGTCGGGTCGTCGGGCGCAGGACGGGCACGGGTAGAGAAGCAACCATGGTCCAACCCTACGCGGAGTCCCTGATCGGGTGCTGCGACCGATGATGCCCGGGGGCGCCGTCATGAACGGCGGCTCTCCGGGAGTGCCGGGATAGAATCTCTGCGACCGCTCCCCCGCCCCTTCGGCCCTAGGACCTCCCGTGCTCAAAACTGGCTCCGTGCTGGATCGCTACTTCGACATCACAGAGCGCGGGTCTACGTTCTCCCGGGAGATCCGCGGCGGCCTCGCCACCTTCTTCGCCATGAGCTACATCGTGGTGCTCAACCCGCTCATCCTTGCCGGTGCCGATTCCTCGGGCGCCGAGCTCGGATTCGAACGCGTCGCCGCCGTAACGGCGCTGGTGGCCGGCATCCTCACGATCGTCATGGGTGCCTGGGCGAAGTACCCGTTCGCGCTGGCCACGGGCCTCGGGGTCAACGCCTTCGTCGCCATCACCGTCGCCACGAACCCTGATCTGGCGTGGCCGGACATCATGGGCCTCGTGATGCTCGCGGGCCTGACCATGCTGGTGCTGGTGCTGACCGGCTTCCGGACAGCGGTCTTCAACGCCGTGCCCGAGAGCCTCAAGACGGCGATCGTGGTCGGCATCGGTCTGTTCATCGCCCTGATCGGTCTCGTCAACGCCGGTTTCGTCCGCCGTGTGCCCGACGTCGCCAATACCACCGTCCCCGTGGGCCTCGGGTTCGGAGGCGTTCTCATCGGCTGGCCCACCCTGGTGTTCGTCTTCGGCCTCATCCTGACGATCGCCCTCGTGGTCCGCCGGGTGCGTGGGGCCATCCTCATCGGCGTGCTCACCGCGACCGTGCTCGCCGTCGTCCTCGAGGCCGTCTTCAACGTCGGAGCCCGCGTCACCCCGGGGCAGGAGCCGAACCCCGCGGGCTGGTCCCTGGTGGTCCCCGAGCTGCCCTCCGGCACGTGGGTCGGCATTCCCGACCTCACCCTCGTGGGCAACGTCAGTCTCTTCGGTGCCTTCGGGCACCTCGGCGGGACCGCAGCCGTCCTGCTGACCTTCACCATCCTGCTGAGCATCTTCTTCGACGCCATGGGGACCATGGTGGGGCTCGCGAACGAGGCGAAGCTGGTCGACGAGAAGGGCAACATCCCGGGCGTGACCCGTGTCCTCGTGGTCGATGCCCTCGGCGCCGTCGCAGGCGGTGCCGGCTCGGTCTCGTCCAACCAGATCTACGTGGAATCGGGCGCCGGCATCGGCGAGGGGGCCCGGACGGGGCTCGCGAACGTCGTCACGGGCCTGCTGTTCCTGCTCGCCATGTTCTTCACACCGCTCATCAGCCTCGTGCCGTTCGAGGCCGTGGCCCCTGCCCTCGTGGTGGTGGGCTTCATGATGGTGGCGCAGGTGAAACGCATCGACTTCGACGACTGGGGCATCGCGATCCCGGCGTTCCTCACCTTCACCCTCATGCCGTTCACCTACTCGATCGCGAACGGCCTCGGCGTCGGTTTCATCGCGTTCGTGCTGATCCGCGCCATCCAGGGCCGCGGGCGCGAGGTCCACCCGCTCATGTGGGCCGTGGCCGCGGCCTTCGTGGTCTTCTTCGGCATCGGCCCCATCGAGGAACTCCTCGGCATCATCTGACCATTCCTGCGACGGGGACCGCCGTCGTCGCCGGTTGAAGGCCGTGCTGGACGCCTATCGGGCGGACCAGCCGCCGTCCATGACGTAGGACGAGCCGGTGACCATCCCGGCGTCGTCGCCCGCAAGCCAGGTGACGAGGGAAGCGACCTCCTCCGGCTCCACGAGGCGCTTGATCGCGGACTCCGTGAGCATGATCTTCGAGAGCACCTCGTCCTCAGTGATGCCGTGCAGGCGCGCTTGGTCGGCCAGCTGGTTCTCGACCAGGGGCGTGCGGACGTAGCCCGGGTTCACGCAGTTGCTCGTGACACCGTGCTCGCCGCCCTCGAGGGCGGCGACCTTCGAGAGTCCCTCGAGACCATGCTTCGCCGTCACGTAGGCCGACTTGAACGGTGAGGCACGCAGGCCGTGGACGGACGAGATGTTGATGATCCGCCCGGATCCCCGCGCATACATGCCGGGCAGTACTGCGCGGATCAGCAGGAACGGCACCTCGACCATGAGCTTTTGGATGCGGCGGAAGTCCTCCGGGCTGAAGTCCTGAATGGCGCTGACCACCTGGATGCCGGCGTTATTGATAAGGATGTCCGCGTCGAGGGTGAGCCCCTCGAGGGGCGCGGTGTCGAGCAGGTCCACCGCCCATGACTCTCCCTGGAGCTCGTCCGCGAGGCGCGAGGCACCGTCCTCGTCCCGGTCGGCGACCACGACGGTCGCGCCGCGGGCAGCCAGTGCCCGCGCGCATGCTGCCCCGATGCCGCTCGCGCCGCCCGTCACGACCGCCCGGCGCCCACTGAGACTGCCCTGCCCCGACTCCTTCAAGGAGGTCTCCGTCCGTCTGGAATGCACCGCTGCCGCCGCTTCGTCGAGGCTCATGGATCTTCCTCCCGGGCTGGATCGCGGGGCCGGCCCCCGCACTCCCCCTGAGTATTCCTGCAGGACGGTGTAGGACCAATGACCACTTCAGCACCCAACCTCTGCGATACTGCACACATGCCCGCCCCGAACGCAGAGGACCTCCTCGTACTGCGGGCCGTCGCGCAGACCGGCCGCTTCACCACCGCCGCGGACACGCTGGGCCTGAATCACACCACTGTCTCGCGCAGGATCGCAGCCCTCGAAAAAGCCCTGGGTGGCCACGTACTGTCCCGGGGCGCCGGCGGCTGGGAACTGACGGACCTCGGCAGGCGGGCTGCCGACGCCGCGGCAGGCGTTGCCGCAGCGGTCGCGCAACTTGCCGACGACGACGGCGGTGGCCTCGCCGGCGTCGTCCGCATGAGTGCCACGGACGGCTTCGGCGCGTTCATCACAGCGCCCGCCTTCGCGCAGCTCCGCACCAGCAATCCCCGCCTGAGCATCGAGATCATCGCGGCCACCCGCCGGGCCTCCCAGACGCGGACGGGGCTCGACTTCGAGGTGGTCGTCGGGGAACCCCAGGTGCACCGGGCCGAGGCGACGCGGCTCGGCACCTACGTGCTGGGTCTCTACGCCTCGCGGGACTACCTCGAGGCCCACGGTCCACCGTCGGATCTGGCCGAAGTGGTGACCCATCCGCTCGTCTACTTCATCGACTCGATGCTTCAGGTCGACAGCCTCGACGCTCCGCGGCGCCTGCTCCCGACCATGCGGGACGCGCTGAGCTCCACCAACGTGTTCGTCCATGTCGAGGCCACGCGGGCCGGGGCCGGGCTCGGCCTCCTGCCGTGCTTCATGGCTGATCGGCACCCGGATCTCGTACGCATCCTCCCCGATCTCGTCGCGGAGCAGCTCGACTACTGGCTGGTGGTGCGGCCTGATTCCTTGCGCCAGCCTGCAGTTGCGGCCGTCGTCGAGGCCCTGCGGCAGCGGACCCGCGCCATGGAGCCGCAACTCCTCGGGCGACGCGATACAGACTCCGCAAATCTCTAGGACCGCGGCCGCAGCCGCGCCGTCAGGACGTGCAGCTTCGCGGTGTGGCCGTATGGTCGTGGCCGCAACCCCGCGGTCAGGCTCAGCCACCCCGCTATCAGGCCCAGCCACCCCGCGGTCGGAGCCGCGTTTCCTCCACATCCAGGATGCTTTGAGCCTTCGCCAGCGCCCGCGAGGAATAGGTCCCGCGCGCCCGGGCAGCCAGCAGCGCCTCCCGCTCCGCCTGCAGCACCGCAAGCCGAAAGTCCCGGTACTGGCGCTGCGGTGAGCGGACGAGTTTCTGCTCGGGGAGCCGGGCCTTCTCCCACTCGAACTCGGTGCGCATCCCCGTGTCGGTCCGCACCCGGTCGAGCGCGTCCTCGTCCACCTGAATGTCCTCCCCGACGATGACCTGCGGGTGGTCGAGCACCCGCAGGCCCTCGGTACGCAGCTCGTTGAAGAGCGTAGCGGACTCCTCACGGTCGGCGTCGGCGTCGTTTCCCTCGATCTTCAGCACCCGGATGAGGGTCGGCAGGGAGCTCCCCTGTACCAGCAGCGTGGTGACCGCGACGGTGAAGGCGATCAGCACGAGCTGTTCCCGGTACGCGAACGACGACGGCAGGGACTGCCGCCGCCAACGTCACCACACCGCGCATGCCGGACCATCCCAACACCGTGGCGCCCTTCCAGCCGAAACCCTCGCGCCGCTCGAGCTCGAGGTCGGCCCCGCGCCGCTGCAGCGTCCGCGTCATGGTCCGTTTGCGCCGCTCCTGTCGAGCGTCGAGTGTCGGCTGCTTCTGGAACACGCCGAGCCTCCTCCGCAGGTGACGTGTCTGTCGCTCCGCACTGCTCGGCAGCCACCGCATCAGCAGGAGCAGGGGGAATACCCAGAGGAAGCGCACCGCGATCAGGACGAGGGTCGCGAGCAGACCGATCAGTACCGTCTGCCCCACCGTGAGCAGTGACTCGTCGATGTTCTGCAGCAGACCCCGGATCTCGACACCGATCAGGAGGAAGACACCGTTCTCGAGGAGGAACTGCACCGTCCGCCAGTTCACGTTGTCGCTGATACGGGCCCGGGCGTCGAGGTGGTTGGCACTGCGGTGGCCAGTGTAGATGCCGGCGACCACGACGGCGAGCACGCCGGACGCGCCGAGCCCCTCCGCCGGGATGAAGGCGATGAACGGCACCGCGAAAGACAGCGCGGTGTCGAGGATGGGATCGTCGAGACGGGACCGGACCAAGACGGTCACCACGCCGACGGCGTATCCGACGAGGACCGCTACGACGACGGCGAAGGCGAAGGCGCCCGCGGCCCCGCCGAACCCGGTCAGCGCACCCGCCGACGCCGCGATGGCGCTGCGGGGGAGCACGAGGGCTGTGGCGTCATTGACCAGCCCCTCCCCCTCGAGCACGGTGAGCAGCCGCGAAGGCAGACCGAGCCGGCGTCCGATCGACGTGGCAGCGACGGCATCGGGCGGGCTGATGACGGCGCCCACGGCGATCGCCGCCGCGAGGCCCAGGCCGGGAAGCAGCGCGTGGAGGAGGAATCCCGTGACGAAGGCCGAGACGACGACGAGCGCCACGGACAGGCTCGCGATCGGTGTGAGGTTGCGCCTGAAGTCCGTGACTGGGGTCTTGAGCGCCGCAGCGTAGAGCAGGGGCGGCAGGATGCCGGTCAGGATCCACTCGTCCGGGATGCTGAAGCTCGGCACACCGGGGATGAAGGAGAGCCCGATACCGACGACGACGAGCATGAGGGGCGCCGCCACCCCCACCCTTTTGGAGAGTACGGAGACGGCCACGAGGACCGCAACCCCGATGATGCCCAGCAGTCCCAGATCCACACCGTTAGCCTAGTGCGCGGCACGCCACCGTCGGCGGTGTCCACGGACCCTGGAGCTTGAGCCCTTATGGTGAGAGTCGTGGACGGAGATCGGGTGGTAGACAGCGAACCGGTTGACCTCGTCCCGCTGCACCCGATGGCTTCGCAGTTTCCCGCAGCAGCGGGGTAGTTGCAGCAAGTTACGGCCTGACGACGGATGACCACGCGAATCAGGCGGTCCCACCGGATGGGCTGACGGATCTCGTCCTCGTCGATGGGCGGGTTTGGTGGTTGGGTCCTCAAACACGCCCGTGGCGACCGGAGCGCGGTGACGTTGATGTTATTGGAATACGCATCGCGTTGCAGTGGGGTCACGCCGTCTTAGGGGAGCCACTACACGTGCGACGAAATGCTCGGATCCCGGTCGATGAGCTCTGGCCATCAGGTTCTATCCGCGACGTCCTCCTGAGCGCCTTGGATGGACCACCGCTGAGCCGTCTAATGAACGTCCTCGAGTACCGGGTGTCGCAGAAGACAGTCGATCCCTTCGCGGAGAAGATGGCGGGCCTGATACGCGCCGGAAAACGGACAGTGGGCGACTTAGAGATTGCGCCAATAGGTTACGGGCGTCGGTCAGGCCGGTTGTCCCAGCGGTGGGTGGTCCAGGCCTGTCGAATGAGCCGTCGGACAGTGATGATGGTGTTGGCCAGGGCGATGAACGCGTCGATCACGAGGATTCGTTTCTCGGTGCAAATGGCCAGTTTCCTGAATCCGCGGGTGTGCCAGGAGTTGGTCCGTTCGACGACCCAGCGGGCGGTGTTCTGGATCGGCGCCGGAATACCCTTGGTCGCGATGCGCCCCTTACAGCCGAGCTCGTCGAGCAGATCCCGGGTCTTCGTCGAGTCGTAGCCGGCGTCTAGGTGCACGGTAATTTCCTCCGGGAGAAAGAACCCGAACCGGCCGAGGGTTTCCAGAGTCGGGCGCAGCAGAGGTGAGTCGTGGCAGTTCGCCCCTGCCACAATGGTGCCCAGCGGAAATGCCGGAGCCCTCGGTGAGTAGGGAACGTTTCGTTCCTTGCTTGCCACGGTCCACCGGGGAACGTCCGGCGGCCTCGCCACCGCACGGGGCCTTGACCAAGCATCCATCTACGACCAGGTCCTCCAGGTCCAGAGCGCAATACCGGTCGTAGGATTCCAAGCTGATCTGCTCCAAGGCGGTGAAGATCCCGGCTGCGATCCATTCGTCGCGTCGACGCCGGATCGTGGTTGCCGAGCAGGTGGTGTCGGCGATCTTCTCGTACGCGGCGCCGAGCACGAGGACCTGAACGAGTTTGTCGAACACGACCCGGTCCGCCACCCGCGGCCGGTGGCAGCCCAACGGGTGCTCGTCCTGAACGGGCGGGATCAGTGCTTCGAACTGGCTCCAGATGGGTTCAATGATGGATGATGAAATTGCAGGCACGGGCTCTCCTTGGTAGACCGCGAATCTTGACAATCCGTGTTTACCCGCGCCCGTGCCTGTACTACGTCAACGACACACCCACCTATTGGCGCGATCTCTTAGCAAAAATCGCGGGAAACATAAGACCAACATGCTCACCTTGAGTAACAGAGTTGGTTGTCACGAAAGCAAGTTCGGCTCGAGTTCCTTCAACATAGTCAGCTCCCTTGACAAACCAGAGTGCAATGTAGTCTAAGTTTTTCGAGAACGGGCGCCGGCCGAAGACAAAATCATAATCAGACTTCTGCTCGTTCGTTTGGGTCTTTGCACCCGCATATGGAGGGTTCCCGATCAAGTAAATCTCCTCGTGCGCGTTGTTCGGGCAGACCTGCTGCCAGTTGATACGGGTCGCGTTACCTACCTGGATCCGGCCGGTTTCCTTGAGCGGGATCAAAGGGATAGAGAGATTAAACTTTTCTTTGAATTCGGTGTTCATCTGGTGCTTAGCAATCCACAATGAGAGAATTGCGACCTCAACAGCGAAATCGTCGATCTCGATACCATAGAAGCTTTCGATGTTGATCTTAGACTCGGCGTACAACACCTGATGATTGACATCGATGTCCGCTAGGCGTTCGAGGATGGCGTGCTCCAAGCGCCGCAGCTCCTTATAGGCGATGATCAGAAAGTTCCCGGATCCACATGCCGGGTCAAAGATCTTGATCGAGCTGATGCGATCCAGTAACGCTACGAGCTTTTTCGGCGAGTCGTAGTCGGCATCAAACTCTTCCTTGAGTGCGTTGAGGAAGAGCGGCTCGATCGTTTTGAGGATGTTCGGCACGGAGGTGTAGTGCTGCCCGAGATCCGAGCGCTTGCCAGGTGTCACGATTGCCTGGAACATCGACCCGAAGATGTCCGGGTTAATTTCTCGCCAGATCAGCGTGCCGGACTCAATGAGCAGGTCTCGGGCCTTCTTGGTGAACGCCGGAACTAGCTGATCTAGTTCTATAGTGAATAGGCGTCCATTAACGTACGGAAAGCCGGACAAGTGGCTCGGCTTGTCGTTCGCATGCTCAGTGTCGAGCGCAGTGAAAACTGCGGTGAGGAACTCCGCGACGTCGGAGCCGTCGGGCTGGGTGTGGGAGCCAACGGCGTTGGTGAACTGACCCTCAGTGAAGATTCCGGTGTCCTCGGCGAAAAAGCAGAACAACAAGCGGGTGAAGAAGACGTTGAGCGCGTGGCGCCCCGTCGGCGCGTTCAGCAGATCTGGGTTCGCGGCCAGCAGCTCATCGAAGAGCCTTCCCATGCGTTCTGCAGCTTTCACATCAGCATGGGCTTCGGCAACGTACTGGGCCTTTTCCATGCCTGCCCAGGGCAGAAAGAACGTGAAGTGCTTGTCGATGTCCCGGATCGGAACGATGAGGTTCTCGCCGGTCTTCGTGTCGACGGCAGTCAGTTCGCTGTAGTCAGTGACGATGACGAAACGGGTGTTGTAGCGCACCGCGGCCGGCGCGGTCCGCAAAGACTCAATCGCGGCGAGAGGGTCGCCGGTCGTCTCGTGGAAGTAGACGACGTTCTTCTGAGCGACCTCGCGCGTCTTGTCATCGGCGATGTTCAGAGAACCGTTACGAAGGCGGGTGACGTTCCCCTGGGAACGTCCGTAGGCAAGCAGCAGCTCGAAAATGATCTCGCGATCGTACGACTCGCGGCCACCCAACCGTGCGACGCGCTCTTGAACTGCCTTGAGGTTGAGCTTCACCATGCCGTTCCTTCTACTCTTTCGTCCGTCACGTCAGTGGCTAGCGCTGACGTCAGGTTGCTTGACGGTTCTGCTTCCGCACCTCGAACCCAACGCATCCTCGATCGTAACCGTCAGGACTCAGCTGTACCGGACCCATCGGACCCGGTACAGCTGGGCCTACGCATCGGCGCAGTTATTGAATGTGCAGCCCGTTCGGGCACTAACCGCTTGGATGCGTGCTGATTTCCATCGATGGTGCGGCAGAATCGCACGATGACTACACCTTCGGATTACGAGCTCGCGGCCTGGCGCAACATCGAGGAGTTCAAAGCCCGCGCTTTTACGAGAGTCATCGGCAGAGCCGGGGACCAGGCTGCCGCCGGTATGGCCGAAGCAGGGAAACGCGCCACGGCTTACCTGGAGGACCACCCGCGGGCACTGTTGGCCGTCGAACGCGGTCAGGCAGGCGCAGCCAAAGGCGCCAAGGTCATCGGGTCCAATGCTCGCAAAGCGGTGAAGGCTGTTCCCAGCGGCATGACCGACTGGAGCAGCGCAGCTTTCGGATCAGCTAAGGGAATGGTCGGACGAGTCTCGCGAGCTGGGCTGTCTCCAAAGCATGTGGTGGGCAAGCACCAAAAGCACGGACACGACGTCTCGTCCCTGTTCGATATGCACCAACTCGACCTTGAGCAGATCGACGCAGTACGAGGACGAGGGGCGACGTGGGCCTACCCGATCTTCGCTGCCGCGTCAGGAGCAGGTGCCGGTCTGGTCATTTCGGGCGGTGAACTGCTGGGTGTCGCCGGCGCTGGTGCCGCGGCTGCTCCTTCGGCTGGGGCCATTGCCGGTGCCCTGGTCGGTGACGCCGCAGTCGTTCTGGGGCTGTCTTCTCGATCCGTCGGACAAGTGTCGCTGCTCTACGGTTACGACCCCGAAGATCCGGCAGAGAAGATCTTCGTGATGTCTGTCGTCAACGCCGGAACGGCGGTCTCCGCAGGCGCCAAGACAGCCGCAATGGCGGACCTCTCCCGACTCACTGGCGTGCTCGCTCGGGGCGGCACCTGGAAGATGCTGGACCGGTCGATCATCGCTCAGGTCTACAAGCGGTTCGCGTTGGCGTTCGAGGCGCGATTCACCAAAGCTTCGCTCGGCAAGATCGTGCCCGCAGTCGGAATCGTCATCGGCGGGGCCTTCAACTGGGCCACCCTCGAATCAATTGTCGATGTCGCAGACGTCGCCTACCGACGGCGGTTCCTCCTCGAGAAGTACCCGCACCTCGCCGATGAAGAAGTCCCTGTTCCGGATCCGGATGTCAGCGATGAAACCGAAGATGTCGCCGACGACGTGGTGTTCAGTGTGCTCGACGAGATCGTCGAAGCCGGAGGCCCGGATCTCCGCTGAGCCAAAACTCAGCCGCGGCATGCTCGTACCGTTTTGCTCGCATGTGTCGGCATCATCTTTACTGACCACATCACTCGCTCCCACCCCGCAGCTGGCAGTATCGCACTTTAATTCCCCTATGCAGCTCCGCGGTGTCATATGCGCTGTTATCGGCGTCGAACCGACTCGAACCCCACTCAAGTGTCGGCCTTGGAATTTTGAGTACTAGAAGGAATACGGAAAATAGGTGAATTACGCCGACCAAGCCGTAATGGAGTGCCTTACGCTGACCCTATGCACATAGTCGAAGCAGGACATATCAGCGATGTGGTTCAGGACTTCCTCGACGTGTCCAACGGGGAAAAACCTGATAAGAGTAGTCGCTCGCGCAGCTGGGACTACTGCTACAACTACTTCCAAGACCATCCGGAGCCGACGCAGGACCTCGAAAGAAGCTGCCTTCAACTGGGTTACTACCTTGCCAGCTGGGGCATGCTGCGAGGATCGTCCTACCTTTTCGCCAGCACGAATATGCGCCACTTCGTTGACACGATCCGGGTCATCGAGGACTACAACCCGATCATGCGGACCATGGACGCTGACAGCTATCTCAACCCGGATGCTCGCGCGGAGATTATCCAGGCCTACACGGCACTGCGGAAGGCGCTTGTCCCTGATGGGATTCGCCACGTGACCCTGGTCGGCAAGGTGATGCTCGGGGTGTGGGGTTGCCTGCCCTCCTACGACAGATATTTCCGGCAGGGCTTCTGGCAACTAGCCAATAAAAGAGGAGAAAAGACTGCTTTCAACAGGGTCAGTCACGACTCCCTCACTCTGTTGGGCGACTTTTATAGTCTGAACCAAGACGAGATCTCCCGTGTTGCAGCCCAGTACACAACACTTACCTTCAGCGGAGATTTCACGGACCGCCCCATGCCGATGGCCAAAGTAATCGACATGTACGGGTTCCAACGCGGCTACAGGGCTTAGCACAGCCAGACAAGAACCATCTCGTCAGCGAGTACGATGCTCGCGGACGCGAAACGACGTTTCGCCAGAGTTGGTGTCGAGCCACTCTCTACCGGCGCATCGGTACCCTGGAAGCACCACAGAGGTTGAGGGGCCTGCCCTGGTTCCAGCGCGTACTAGGCCAACGGGTTGATCTTCCTGTTTACTACCGGTAACCACGACTGCTCCGAGAAGACTTTTCCTACCGTTAGGACTCGCAACCCACGCCGTCCCCGTCGCCGTCGAAGGCAGTGCTGAAGCCTGGCTCCCCGAGGTGAATGGGGCGGATGAACCCGAAGAATCCGGCGATGGCCAGAAGTGCCCCGAGGAGGGTGAGGGCCACCCAGGCAACTGCCGACAGGGAGATGGCGGACATCGACACCAGGTTCGGTCCCGTCGCAAGATAGCTACCGCCTCCTTGCCGCGGTGGGTGTCCCGAGTGCTTCTGCGGGTAATTCTCTCGGTGCTCGGCATCGTTCCGCGGGTGATCCGTCGGTGGATTCGTTGGCGCGAAATCATGCTCTGACTCCTGAATGGTCTTACGCTGTTGGCCCAAATCGACCGCTATTTGTACCCTTGAAGTGGACACGGTGCCTACTGTGGAGGTCTACTAGATACAGTTCCCCTCCTGATGGGTGGGTGAGAAGTAAGGGCCAGGACCCCCGTGGTTAGCGGGACCTGGCCTTCGCGCTGTTCAGAGCAGAATGTCGATCCGCTGCACCGCTCCGTTGTACAACTCCAACCATGTGCTGTCGTCGACCTCAGCGTCTCCGATAGCCCCGAGTACCTGATCAGGGATCCACAGCATCGGCTCCGTCGACGGTTGTTCGATGTCTACACGGAGACCCTTCGGTATGGCTTTGCTACCGCGTAAGTGCTCCACGAGCTTCATGTCCCGTTTGTTCAGGGACTGAGTGCGCTGCTCCAGGAAAACCCTGCTCACCTCCATCTGACCCAACTCCCACAGCAGGCGCTCCATACACTTCGCCCGCGCATGCTCCTGCTTCCGATGATCCAGCGGCGTCCCGACAACCACCATGTGAGCCATATCAAACCAGGTAACAAGGCCCGTAACCTGCTTCTTCTCGCGGTCCTTCATATCGCTCCAGTGCAGCTTTCGCGCGCCTTTCGGCAAAACGCCTCGCAACTCGTCCCGTGCCGGCTCGCAGCACGACGGATCAGCGACGACGGCCCCAAGAAGGTACATGCGCTCATCATCGGCAGACGGGCGCATGCTCTCATCCACCCACGCATGAAGCTGGAAACTACTGGACACGTGCACCCGCAAATTCTCCCAGACGGTGCAGCCAGCCCCAGGTCCCACCACACCCCAGTGAACCTCACGGTCAGGCCGGATCAGTTACCCCATCCCTCCAAGAAGCGATCCAGGAGTCGCTGTCGGTCAGCTCGTAACCTGTTCTTCCGCAGCCAAGTGCGTTGGCGTTGCAGCCAGACCGCGAGAACCTTTTCGTCCGGGTGTCGTTGCGGGTCATAGATCGGGAGGCGCCCGGCGTCGGCACGGAACTGCCGCACCTCCTCGAGGCGCTGCGCCCACAACTGGTCGGCATTGCCCTTCCCGGTACCGATCCACTCCCCCAGCCGGTCCATCGCGTCGACCCTGTCCTGAGCGAGGGTGCCGGCGTCGTACTGCCGGCGTCGGGCCTCGATCCACCGGTACGGCACTCGCGCGAGCAGACTGTCGTTGTGCGCCGGCAGTGCATCACGGCGCCGGCGCATGTAGGTGGCGACGTCGTCGTAGTGTTCCCACCACACCTGCTCACGACTCTTCACCTGGCGGCGGCCGGTGCGGGGGTCAGCAGCAGGCTGGTCATGGATCCGCCAACATCGATCGAACCACTCCGGGTTCCTGCGGATCTTCCGGTCGACCGCACGGTTCATGCGTTTGAGGTCGACCCTGCACCAGGTTGCGATCACCGCGGCCGGCACCACGGGAGTACATGAGCAGCCACTCCTGCTTGTTCTCGCACGGACCCTGCAGATACTCGTCCGTCGGCAGGATCAGGTCATCGAAGCGCACAACACCCCCCAACGTCGGGCGCGGCCGGATCCGTGAGGACCTGCGCCCCCGCCGCGAAGGACCTCACGCGCGCGTCCTGCCAGAGCTGGGCCGGCACTCCACCGCCGAGCAGCTCGCGCGCCAGTCCCGGGTCTTCGCCCAGCGGTGCGTCGCTCCCGGCAATGATGACGTTGCCGTAGCGCCGGCCCTTGAGCATCGCGGGGTCGGCGATGATCACGGTATGGGCGAACTCTGCGCCGATCGTCGCAGCCTCGCGCTTGGCGAGCGCGAGGTTCGGGCTGTCGCCGCAGTTGACGAGGTAGACGCCGTCGGCCGCGAGCACGCGCTTGGCGGCGCGGGTGAACTCCGCCGTCGTGAGCGGCGTGGGAGTCACGGCGCCGGCGAAGACGTCCCGGATGACGAGGTCGCGGCTGTCCTCGCTCAGTGATTCCGTCACCGCTCGCGCCTCGCCGACGCGGATGCGGACGAGCGGGGCGCGAGGGAGGTCGAACCACTCACGGACGAGCTCGGCCAGGCGTCCGTCGAGTTCGACGACCACCTGGCGTGCGAGCGAGTGCGACGCCGCGAACCGGCGGGCGAGGGAGCAGGCCCCTCCTCCGAGGTGGAGGACACGCAACCGCTCCGTCGAGCCCCAGCGGGAGTCGACGAGCGATGCGATCCAGCGCATGTACTCGAAGTCCAGCCGCAGCGGATCGTCGAGGTCGATGTGGGAGCTGGGGACGCCGTTGACCCTCAGCACCCAGCCGTTCGGACTGTAGGGGTCGGGTTCGAGCTCGCAGGTTCCCGTGTCGATGGGGAACTCGCCGATCTCGGGCCGCCGACCGGTGGGTCTCGGCATCAGGGAACCCTCTTCACTCGTGGTCGGGGCGTTGCATGCGGAACATCGGCTTATGGTGCCAGGTCGGTCCGCACAGCATGGACGTGCCGTCCTGCCCGAAGCCGTTACGGACGTAAAAGCGTTCGGCCCGCGGATTGTCGTCGAGGATCCAGAGGTAGGTGGCCCTCGTGCCGATCGCGGTGTCCAGCAGGCGCTGCCCGAGGCCTGTACCGTGCGTGGATCGCAGCGTATAGATGTGGTGCAGCTCGAAGTCGGGACGGTCCTCGTCCCGTCCGGGACGGGACGTCGCGATCGCGACGGGCTCGTCGTCGTCGACGCCGGCCGGCCGGATCAGGTAGGGCAGGCAACGTCAGCAAGGGCTGTGTCACCGCTCCAGTTCAGTGGCCTGGGTCTACCGAGTGGCGCCTGGGGCTCAGGAGTGGCCCTCGAACTGCTCCTGCTCGGCGAGCGCCGCTTCGAGCCGCTCGACCTTGCCGGTGAGCTCGCCCGTCCACCCCGGGCGGATGTCCGCCTTGAGCACCAGCGATACGCGGCTGCCGTAGCGGCCCACGGCCTCGGTGGCGTTCTTCACCACGGCCATCACCTCGTCCCACTCGCCCTCGATCGTGGTGAACATGGAGTCGGTGGAGTTCGGCAGTCCGGACTCACGCACGACGGCGACCGCCGCGGCGACGGCGTCGTGCACCGACCCGTCGGGGTTCTCGCGGGAGAGGTCGGACGATCCGGACGGGGCGACGCTGAAGGCTACGAGCATGGTCCCAGTCTGGCATGCGGGGTGTCCCCTGGTCAGCCTCCGGTGGCCGCTTTGACGAGTTCGTTCACGCCGAGCACGAGGAACACCACGGTGGTGATCGCAAGGAACACGTTGGACAGCCACCTGTTCCGCCCCGTAGCCGAACCATGAGGGGAGACGTGGGTCACGTCACCGGCGACAGGGCACCGCAGGAGATATCCGGGTGACGAACTCTAGGCTTCAAGCCACTGGGTGAAGGTCTGCTGGCCGAACTGGGAGTCAGGACGAGCGAGCAGCGTGCCGTCACGCATTGCGCGTCCGAAACCACCAGGAACAGGAGTTTCAACAACAGTGCCTTTGGCGCCTGTGGCGGCTGCCCATCGACGGGACATGTCAGCCATGCGTTCCACCTTCGGTCCGGCAAGGTCCGGGACGCGCCCCATCGGACCCGCCTCCACGAGATCGACCAGCCGCGTCGCTACCTCGCGTGCTGCGACGGGTTGTGACTGCATGACCGGCACCACCGACACTGGCCCGAACTTCATTCGCTCAAAGATCTGCCCGGCGAACTCATGGAACTGGGTTGCGCGCAGGATGGTCCAGGGCAGGCCGCTTGTAGCGACGAGCCGTTCCTGCTCGATCTTGCCCGCGTAGTACCCGTAGGGTGCCTCGTCGATGCCGACGATCGATAACAGCACGTACTGCCCCACGCCCGCGGCCTGACCTGCGGACAGAAGCTTCCGGGTAGCCGCGCGGAAAAATGCCTTCGACTTCGCAGCACTATAGGTTTGCATCGAGATGACATCGATGATGGCTTCCACCCCGTGCAGGTCGAGGGGGGCTTCAGCTGTGAGGTCAACCCCCTCGGACCTGCTCAGCACCTCGACCTGGTGCCCCTGCTCACGGGCACGAACGACGACATGCCGACCTACGACTCCTGTGCCTCCGGCAACACTGATCTTCACAGTGCTAATCCTTTCCTCCGAGAGGGCAGTCGCCGCTGTAGCTGTCCGCCCATGGTCCTACCGTGGATGGCACGGTGGGTCATACCATGCCCAGCCCGACGGCGACGACCCACCCGCGAACAGGGTGAGGATCAGGTGGAAGTCGATGGCCGTGCCGCCTTCCACAGGAGTTCGAGAGGTTCACTCGCGATCCACAGTAGCCTTGGTAACCGTCCGTAGCGGGACCGCTCGGGCGGGACCGCCCGGGCGCGGAGGGAGGACGCATGCTGGGAGTACTGGGCGGCTTCGCCGTCGTCGGGGCGGTGATCCTCGTCGGCTATATCGCGGGGCGCCTCGTGATCGGCGGACCCCAGGCGGGATTCGCGCTCAACCAGGTGGCGTTCTTCGTCACGAACCCCGCGCTGCTCTTCATCGTGCTGGCCGACGCGGATCTCGGGTCGGTGTTCTCCGAGTACGTCCCGATCGCCTTGATCTCGTCCCTCGCCATCGCCGCCCTCTACGTCCTCATCAGCAGGTTCCTCTTCCGACGCCCCGCCGCTGAGACGGCGATCGGCGCCATGGCGAGCTCCTACGTCAACGCCAACAACATCGGCATCCCCATCACCGTCTACGCACTCGGCGACGCGACGCTGATCGCTCCCGTGCTGCTCGTCCAACTCCTACTCCTGGCGCCGCTCTACCTGACGGTCCTGGATCTGACGTCGAGCCGGAGACCCTCCGTGCGCGCCGTCCTGACCCAGCCGTTCCGCAACCCGATGATCATCGCGTCCCTGCTCGGCGTCGCCGTCGCAGCTACCGGTATCAGACCGCCGCCGCCCGTCTGGGATTCGGTGGCACTCATCGGGGGCGCCGCCGTGCCCATGGTGCTCATCTCGTTCGGGATGTCCCTGCCGGGAAGCCGCCCGCTCAGAGCCGGCCCGGACCGCCTGCAGGTCCTCACCGCCACGGCGCTGAAGACCGCCCTGATGCCGGTGGCCGCGTATTTGACCGCGTATCACCTGTTCGGGCTCGACGGCGAGAGGCTGCTCGGCGCCGTCGTCGTGTCCGCCCTGCCCACCGCACAGAACGTCTTCATGTTCGCCGGCCGCTACCAACGGGGCGTCCCGCTGGCCCGCGACACCGTCCTGCTGTCCTCCGTCGTCGCGATTCCCACACTGATCATCGTGGCAGCGCTGCTCGCGTAGGCAGGCGAGAAGCCTCCTGCTCGGTCGCGGCCATCCGGGCCCCACCCACCAGGTGGTCGCCGTGTTGTCCACGGCCACGAGATGGGACAGGCATGAAAAGCAGGAATGTCATGGCAGCCTCCGGTGTTGGTTTGAGGAGTCAGCTTCTTCACGAGGCCCGACCGCAGCCCGCCTCTCGGCTTTCGACGGTGCAGCCGGGGCGATGACCACCGGAAACCTCCCATGATTGGTACCCCTTGTCTGCTTCGTCCTCGCCGGCAACGACCACCGCACCGTTCCCCTACGTCGGTCTGCTGGCCCTCGCGGGGGCCATCTTCGCCTCCGTCACCAGCGAGTTCCTGCCCACCGGGCTCCTGCCCGCCATGGCGCGTGACCTGAACGTCGGCCTCTCTACAGCCGGCTACCTCGTCACGATCTTCGCGGGCACCGTCGTCGTCGCCACCATGCCGCTGGCAGCCGTGACGCAGCGCTTCTCACGCAAGTCCCTGATCGTCGTCGTGCTCCTGGTGATCGCCGTCGCGAACGTCTTCGCGGCCATCGCCCCGACTTACGGCGTCCTCGTCGTGGCGCGCATCCTCGGCGGTCTGGCGCACGGCCTCTTCTGGGCCGTGGTCGCCGCCTACTCCGCGCACCTGGTCCCGACCCATCAGCTCGGCAAGGCCGTGGCCATCACCGCTGGCGGTGCAACCGCGGCATTCGTGCTCGGCGTCCCGGTGGGCACGGCAATCGGCAACGCCTTCGGCTGGCGTGCTGCCTTCACCATCGTCGGAGTCGTCGTCGCCATCCTGGCCCTCGTGATCGTGAAGTTCCTGCCTCCGGTGAACCACCACGTGGAGCGGAAGACCGGCGAGGAGCATGTGCCATTGACCCGGGATCGGAGCTTCGGGCCGGTCATCCTGCTGTGCGCGGTCATCCTGATCATCCTGACCGGCCAGAACTCCTTCTACACGTACATCGCCCCCTGGCTGACAGACGTCTCGTCCTTCGAACCCGGCTCCATCGCCCTCGTCCTGTTCCTCTACGGTGGCGCCGGGATCATCGGTCTCGTGGGTGCCGGCTACGCCGCGAACCGCTTCCCGCGGAAGGGGTTCGTCGGCGTCGTCCTCCTGGTCATGGCCGCCGTCCTCGCACTGGCCGTCACAACCACCAGCACCGTGGTGGTGCTCATCGCCGTGATCGTGTGGGGAGCCGCGTTCGGAGGTATCCCGGCCATGCTGCAGACCCGCATGCTGCGCACCGCGTCCTTCCGTACGCGCGACCTCTCGGCGGCGCTGCAGACGACGGCGTTCAACGTCGGCATCGGCGGCGGCGCGCTCCTCGGAGGACTCCTGCTCGACGGGATCGGCCTCGACGTGCTGCCCTTCGTCATGGTCATCCTCGTCGCGATGGGCCTCGCGCTGAGCCTCGCAACCGACACAGTGACGGACCGCCGAGAGCGGCACCGGCTCCGCGCCTGACAGACTGGGGCGATGCGCGCTGTCTGGTTCGACCGCTTCTCCGCCCGCCCTCTCCTCCGGGACGTCCCCGAGCCCACTCCGTCACCCCGCGGCGTCGTCGTCCGTGTCGAGACCACCGGCCTGTGCCGCAGTGACGTGCACGGCTGGCTGGGGCACGACGACGGCATCACCCTCCCGCACGTCCCCGGCCACGAACTCGTGGGCACCATCGCAGCGGTCGGTGACGAGGTCCGGTCCTTCGCCGTGGGGGACCGCGTCACCACGCCGTTCGTCTGCGCCTGCGGCCGGTGCCCTGAGTGTGCGAGCGGCAACGGCCAGGTGTGTCGCAACCAGACCCAGCCCGGCTTCACCCACTGGGGATCCTTCGCGGAACTCGTGGCACTCCACGAAGCCGACACCAACCTCATCGCAGTCCCTGACTCGCTCGACGCGGGCGCTGCCGCGCTGCTCGGGTGCCGGTTCGCGACGTCGTACCGGGGCCTCGTGCACCAGGCGCACCTCGGGGCCGGCGAGCGCCTCGTGGTGGTGGGATGCGGCGGCGTGGGATTGAGCGCCGTCATGATCGGTGTGGCGCTCGGCGCGGAGGTGGTCGCCGTCGACATCGACGACGACGCACTGGTACGAGCCGCCCGCTGCGGGGCCACGCGAACGGTCGATTCCTCCGCCTTGTCCCGGGACGCCGTGCTCGAGGCGCTCCGTGAGACGTCACCGTCGGGCTTTGACGTCTCGGTGGACGCCCTCGGACGCGAGGAGACCGCGGCGGTGGGAATCCTCTCGCTGCGGCCGCGCGGACGCCACGTGCAGATCGGCCTCTTCCCGTCCGATCCCGTGGTCCCCATGGGCACCGTGATCGGCAAGGAGCTGTCGATCCTCGGCAGCCACGGCATGCCTGCGCACGACTATCCCGGACTGCTGGACCTGGTGGCAGCGGACCGGTTGCGCCCGCAGGACCTGATCGAGCGCAGGATCACCCTCGACGACGTCCCCGACGCGCTGGTGGCGATGGGCGGGGACCGGTCGATCGGCGGGGTGACGGTCGTCGACGTCGGAGCCTGAGGACGCGGCGGTCCTAGGCCCTCATATCGAGGACGAACCGGTAGCGGACGTCATTGCGCCGAAGCCGATCCAGGGCCTCGTCGATACGCCCGACCGGCAGCACCTCGACGTCCGCGGTAATGCCGTGCTGTCCGCAGAAGTCCAGCAGTTCCTGCGTGGCCCTGGTCCCGCCGCTGCCGGCCGAGGCAAGGCTCTTGCGCCCGATGAGCAGGGCCATCGGATCGAACTCGAGCCGATCGGCGATCCCGAGGCTGCAGAGCGTGCCGTCCATGGCGAGAGCCCGGAGGTACGGTGTCATGTCGTGGGGCGCGGAGGCCGTATCCAGGATCAGCCCATGCGTGTCCGCCTGCGCCGCCATTGCAGGGGCGTCGGTGGAGAGCACGACGTCGTCCGCGCCGAGTGCGTAGGCGGCGTGCGCTTTCGCCGGTGAGGTCGTGAAGACCGTGACGTGCGCGCCGAGTGCCTTCGCGAGTTTCACCGCGAGGTGCCCGAGGCCACCGATGCCCACCACGCCCACACGGGACCCGGGACCCACTTCCCACCGGCGCAGGGGCTCCCAGACGGTGATCCCGGCGCACATCAGCGGCGCGACGCCGGCGGCGTGGAGCCCCGGCGGGACGGCGTAGGCGAAGTCCTCGCGCACCACGTATCCGGACGAGTAGGCGCCCTGCGTCGGTGTCCCGTCATGGCGGTCCACCCCGCCATAGGTAAGGGTGGGAAAGGCTTGGCAGTAGTTCTCCTGGCCCGCCAGGCAGGCCTTGCATATTCCACAGGAGTCCACGATGTTGCCGACCGCGACGATGTGCCCGACGCCGAACTTCGTTACCCTGGAGCCAACCTCCGTGACCGTTCCGGTGAATTCGTGGCCCGGTACCAGCCGGGCCCGCCGCTGCGACGCCGAGGCCAACGCGTCGAGGTCACTGTGGCAGACACCGCAGTAGTCGATATCGACCGCGATGTCCTCCGGCCGGAGCTCCCGCCGCTCGAACACCCAGGGCGTCACGCCATCCATCCCGTACTCAGATGCGAATCCTTCGACCAGCCTCATCAAGCTCCTTCCAGAACTAACCATTCGGTTACTTTCTCCGACGGTACTCCTGCGACGAGGGAAAGAGAACAAACGGTTGGAATAGGCTAGACGGATGGGCAACAGCGACGCGACCAGGAAACGGATCCTGGAGGCGGCGACGGAGGAATTCGCCGAGCGAGGGATTGCCGGCGCCCGCATCGATCGGATCGCCAGGACAGCCCGCGCCAACAAGGCGCAGCTCTACGCCTACTTCGGCAACAAGGATCAGCTCTTCAGCGCGGTCCTCGCTGACAGGCTCCGCGCCATCGTGGACGCCGTGCCGATCGGCGGCGAGGACCTGCCCGGATACGCCGTTCGCCTCTACGACGACTACCTGGCACATCCCCTCGTGGTGAAGCTCGCCGTCTGGACGCGCCTCGAGCGGGTGCCCTTCGGCGGACTGGGCCCGGAGATCGGGACGCTCGACGGACCGAAGTTCGAAGCGATCGCTGCAGCCCAGGCCGCAGGACACGTTGACCCGGGCATCCCGCCTGCTCACCTCTTCTCTCTCGTGATCG
>JAABUN010003675.1_pt1 | contig 23048 bp, 28 predicted proteins | sample 5559311 | NCBI WGS metagenome assembly JAABUN01 (sample SAMN10711877, study PRJNA513370) | rock metagenome | isolation source: Antarctica rocks | place: Antarctica: Victoria Land, Siegfried Peak sud
CCCGCGCCACAACCCTCTAGTTCAGCAGTCTCCTAGGGCTCACGCAGGAGCTGCCGACGTCGAGGTCCGCAGGTGCACGACTGCCGCGACGGCGGCGACCCCCACGACGGCTAGCGCCATGGTCCGCAGCTGGGGCGTGGTGCGCAGGATGCCGAGCGCGACGATCAGGGTCGTGGCCCCCGCCGGTGGGTGAGGGCAGCGAATGAGCTGGAGCAGCAGCGCGGTGAGGCCGATGGCGAGGCACACGGCCACTAGGCGGTGGCCGGTGAGGCCCTCTTGCACGGCAGAGGGGTGACTGCGCAGGCCCGTGACGAGCAGGCCGATCAAGCCCGCGCCGAGTCCCACCAGGTGCCCGACGAGGACGTTGCGTGGGTGAGCCGCCGGCTCGCGGGGAGTCTCCGCGACGACCATGAGGGTCGGTCCGAGCGAGGGAAACAGCCATGGCTGGTTGAGTGCGATGCCCACAGCACCCGCGGCAGCCAGGACCAGGACGGACAGGGTCGCCGACCACAGGCCGGTACGCAGGCCGCTCATGTGGCGACCAGCAGGGCCTGCGGCGCGGCTTCCTTCATGTGCGCTGGTACCTCCGGTACGGACTGTCGTACCGCGACCTCGAGGAGCTCTTGGCCGAACGCGGCATCGAGGTCGACCACGTCACCCTGTACCGGCGGGTGCAACGGTTCACGCCGCTGATCATCGACCCAGCACGGCCATGCCGACACGCTGTCGGGGACCGGTGTTCGTCGATGAGACCTACGTGAAGGTCGCCGGCACCTGGCGGTACGTCTACCGCGCCGTCGACCAGTCCGGGCAGGTCATCGACGTGATGGTCTCCACCAAACGCGATGTGAAGGCGGCCACCCGGTTCTTCTCCACGGCGATCGGATCCCACGGCGAACCCGCCGAGGTGACCACCGACCGATCCCCTGTACTGGCTCGGACGATCGTCGAGCTGCTGCCTGCCACCCTCCATGACACCACCCAGTACGCCAACAACCGGGTCGGGGCCGACCACGGGCGACTCAAGGCTCGACTTCGACCGATGCGCGGACTCAAACGCGATCGCACCGCGTCGGTCGTGATCGCCGCTCACGCGTTCATGAAGAACCTGCGACGAGGCCACTACGAACTCGGCCTCGAAGCACTCCCTGGCTTGACCGTGCCCGCTGTTTTCGACGAACTCGCCCGTGCAATCTGAACCGAGACCCCCGCCGCGAACACGCCGCCAGCGCGCCTCGCAATCTGTAGATGCAACAGTGCCCCGGTGGGTGCAACGGTTCACGCCGCTGATCGTCGACGCGGCTCGGCCGTGCCGCCACGCTGTCGGGGACCGGTGGTTCGTTGATGAGACCTACGTGAAGGTGGCCGGCACCTGGCGGTATGTGTACCGCGCCATCGACCAGCACGGGCAGGTCATCGACGGAATGGTTTCCACCAAACGCGATGTGAAGGCGGCGACCCGGTTCTTCTCGACGGCGATCGACTCCCTCGGCGCGACCCGCCGAGGTGACCACGGACCGGTCCCCGGCGTTGGCTCGGACGATCGTCGAGCTGCTGCCCGGCGCGCACCACGACACCAACCAGTACGCCAACAACCGGGTTGAAGCTGACCACGGACGGCTCAAGGCCAGGCTTCGTCCGATGCGCGGCCTCAAACGCGACCGGACTGCGTTGGTCGTGATCGCCGGCCACGCGTTCATGCAGAACCTGCGACGAGGCCACTACGAACTCGGGACCGAGGCACTCCCTGGCTTGACCGTGCCCGCAGCCTTCGACGAGCTCGCACGTGCGATCTCAATCCAGACCCTGCCATCGAGTTGTTGCTGCCGCTCCACGATCTGCAGATGCAACAGTGCCACCGCGCATATGCCGGTCTATTGACCCAAATTCAGGAGGCGGTTCGAAGACGGAGTACGTTCCGCGGTCGTGGGAGGGGTGGATCGGACGTGGGTGTCGTTGGAGTCGCCGACGCAGGCGCGCGCGGGGCACGGCAGTTACCCGTGCCAGGGCATCTACTGGACGCCGTCGGGTCGGTCGTCGAAGGTGGCGCTGATCGCCACGCACTACAACGTCGACTTCAGCGAGCACTACATCGCCGAGTACCTGGCGGCGCGCGGGATCGGCTTCCTCGGCTGGAACACCCGCTTCCGCGGCGCAGAGCCGTACTTCCTGCTCGAGCAGGCGGTCATCGACATCGGCGTCGGTGTCCGCTGGCTGCGGGCCCAAGGTGTCGAGACAGTCGTGCTGCTCGGCAACTCCGGCGGCGGATCACTCATGGCCGCGTACCAGTCGCAGGCCGTCGAGCCGAACCTTCGCCCGGCGGTCGGCATGCCGATGCCGGAGGCGGCGCTCGATCTCGCGCCGGCCGACCTCTACATCTCGCTGCAGGCCCACCTCGGCCGTCCCGAGGTGTTCACCGCGTGGCTCGACCCGTCAGTCACCGACGAGACCGATGTGCTGGCGGTCGACCCGGCGATCGACATGTTCAACGCAGAGAACGGCCCGCCATACGCACCGGAGTTCGTGGCGCGGTACCGCGACGCACAGGTGGCGAGGAACCACAGGATCAGCGCGTGGGCAAGGTCGGAGATCGACCGCCTCGCGCAGCATGAGCTCTGGGACCGCCTGTTCCTGGTCGAGCGGGTGTGGGCCGATCTGCGCTTCACCGACCTGACACTCGATCCGTCGGACCGGAAGTGGGGCTGCTACGCCGGCGATCCGAAGTGGGCGAACTACAGTCCGTTCGGCCTCGGCCGCGCCAACACCTGCCGGGCATGGCTGTCGATGTGGAGCCTCGAGGATTCGCAGTGCCGCGCCGGTCCGCACCTGGCCCGCATCACGGTGCCGTCACTGCTCGTACAGTCACTCGGCGACGCAGGCATCTTCCCGAGCGACGCTCACGAGATGTTCGACGCGCTCAGGGCGGCGGACAAGTCGATGGAGCTGGTGCCCGGCGACCACTACTTCCAACACGAGGGCAATCGCGACGAGATCGCTGACCTCCTCGCCGGCTGGGTGAAGGAGCGAGTATGAGCTCCACGAACGATTGGATGGGTGCATGAGCAACGATGACGTGGCCGAGCAACTCTTCGCGGCGATCGAGAACGGCGATGTCGGCACGGTCCGCGATCTCTACTCCCCGGACGCGGTGATCTGGCACAACACCGACGGCCGCGAGCAGAGCGCCGACCAGAACCTGGCCACGCTCATGTGGGTGGTCGAGAACCTCGCCGAGCGCCGCTACGAGGACGTCCGCCGGTCGGTCACCGATCGCGGGTTCGTGCAGCAGCACATGATGCGCTGGACCAAGGCCGACGGAACCCGTGCAGAGCTCCCCGCATGCATCGTGGCGACCTGCGCTGACGGGTTGATCACGAGGATCGACGAGTACCTTGACAGCGCGCACGTGGCTCGGATCACGGCCTGAGGAGGGAAACCGATGGGCACCAACAGCACGTTCGAGCTGTCCGGGATCAACCACCTGGCACTGGTGTGCAAAGACATGGCTCGCACGGTCGACTTCTACACGAACGTCCTCGGCATGCCCCTGGTCAAGACGATCGACCTGCCGATGGGGATGGGCCAGCACTTCTTCTTCGACTGCGGCGGTGGTGACTGCGTCGCCTTCTTCTGGTTCCCGAACGCCCCGGAAGCGGCGCCCGGCGTTTCGTCAGCCGCAACGCTGCCGGGCAAAGGAGATCTTGCGACCGCACACGGATCGATGAACCACCTTGCGTTCAACGTGCCCGTGGACAAGTTCGACGAGTACGTGCTGAAGCTCCAGGCCTCCGGCGTCGAGGTGAGCGACGTCTCCAACCACGATGACAGCGAGTGGACGGTGTCGAAGGAGCTGCACGAAGGCGTCTACATCCGCTCGGTGTACTTCTTCGATCCCGACGGGATCCTGCTCGAGTTCGCCTGCTGGACCCGTCCCCTCGGCGAGCAGGACGCACTCGTCGTGCCTGCCACATCCGTCAACGCGTAGCCACTGGCATCCGGCCACTCGGCCGGCTTCAGGCAGATGGGACAGAGTCCCGTAAGGTTCACTCCGGTGAGCGCCGAGCTCGGTCGCCGGACGGTGGTCAGGGGGATTGTGGCCACGGGCGCGTTGGCCGGCTCTGTTGCGTTGAGCGTGCACGTTGGGTGCGGCGAGGCTGTTGGGATGAGGCGCCGCCGGTCCTGCCCACTGATCAAGTCCGGGTCGGGGTCGTTCGCGGGGTTCCGGTTCCCGCCGGAGGTCATCCTGCTCGCGGTGCGCTGGTACCTGCGGTACGGGCTCTCCTACCGCGACCTCGAGGAGCTCCTCGCCGAGCGCAGCATCGAGGTCGACCACGTCACCCTTGTATCGGTGGGTGCAACGGTTCACGCCCTTGCTGGTGGAAGCAGCCCGGCCGTGCCGTCATGGCGTCGGTGACCGTTGGTTCGTCGACGAGACCTACGTGAAGGTGGCCGGGACCTGGCGGTACGTGTACCGCGCGGTTGACCAATACGGGCAGGTCATCGATGTGTACGTCTCGAAAAAGCGTGACGTGAAGGCAGCGACCACGTTCTTCTCCACCGCGATCAACGCCCATGGCGAACCCGCGGAGGTGACCACCGACCGATCGGCAGCGCTCGCGCGTACCATTGTCGAGTTGCTGACCGGCGTGCACCACGACACCACCCAGTACGCGAACAACCGGGTCGAGGCTGACCACGGCCGACTCAAGGCCAGGCTCGGTCCGATGCGCGGCCTGAAACGGGATCGGACTGCGTCGGTTGTGATCCGTGGGTCACGCGTTCATGCAGAACCTCCGACGCGGCCACTACGAACTCGGTATCCACGCGGTCCCCGGGCTGACCGTCGCCGCCGCGTTCGACGAACTCGCACGAGCGGTCTGACACCCGATCGCGGCGGCTCCAGCGCAGAGCCGCGCACCGGTGGCCGTCGACGCAACAGCGCCTCGAGCGCTGCGCACCGAGGCGGACGGGGCTGCCCAGGAGTCAACGAGACCCGGGCCAGACCGGCCCACGAGGTCTCGACCAGACCCGACAAAACCCCTGCGCAGATTGGGCCTGGCGATCTACCGTCACGGACATGGGTGGGGACGCGGTGGATCGGGCTCGTGGAGCGCTGGTGGGGCTGGCTTGCGGCGACGCGGTGGGGACGACGCTCGAGTTCAAGCCCCCGGGTTCGTTCGAGCCGATCACCGACATGGTCGGTGGTGGCCCGTTCCGCCTGGAGCCCGGTCAGTGGACCGATGACACGTCGATGGCGCTGTGCCTGGCGGAGTCGATCATCACGGCCGAGGGGCTGGACCTGACCGATCAGCTGCAGCGCTACGTGCGGTGGCGCGACGACGGCCTCTGGTCGTCGAACGGACGGTGCTTCGACATCGGGAGCACGACAAGTTCGCAGCTGTGGCGGTTCGAGCGCACGGGCGTTCCGGTCGATCCGACCCCCGACGAGGAGGCGGCAGCCAACGGTTCGCTCATGCGGTTGGCACCCGTGCCGAGCGCCTGGCACCGGTCGGTTTCGGCGGCCGCCGAACGGTCGGGCACCTCGAGTCGGACCACGCATGCGGCGACGCGGCCGGTCGACTGCTGCCGACTCTACGGGGCGATGGTTGCCGCGGTGATCGGTAGCGCGTCGCTCGACGAGGTGCTGGCACCGACGTTCTGGCAGTGGGGCGAGCTCCACCCGCAGGTGGCGGCGATCGCTGCCGGGTCGTTCCGGGACAAGGAGCCGCCGGCCATCCGTGGCACCGGGTTCTGCATCGACGCGCTGGAGGCTGCATTGTGGGCGCTGCACGGAGCGGACGACTTCCGCAGCGCGGTGCTGCGCGCCGCCAACCTCGGCGACGACGCCGACACCACCGCCGCCATCGCCGGTCAACTCGCCGGCGCATGGTGGGGCCTGTCGGACATCCCGGCGGAGTGGCGTTCGAAGCTCACGATGGCCGACGAGATCACCCAGCTGGCCGACGATCTGTTCGGGCTGTTCGACGATGCGGACGACCGCGAGCCGTCATGTCGGGCCGTCACCGGGGAGGGATGAACGTGACGACCTGGCCGCACGACGACGTCGCCCACGCTTGTTGCGTCTGTGGATTGCGAGGCGCGCCTCGACGAGGCAGACGGCGGTGTTGCGTTAGCGGATGCTGCGGCGCGCGCGATCGGCTGGTACCGAAGTTGCTGGCCTCAGACTGCGGGTGCGAGTTCGTCGAACGCAGCTGCGACGGTCAGCCCGGGGAGCGCGTCGATGCCGAGTTCGTAGTGGCCGCGTCGCAGGTTCTGCATGAAGGCGTGACCCCGGATCACGACCGAGGCGGTCCGGTCCCGTTTGAGGCCGCGCATCGGTCGAAGCCTCGCCTTGAGGCGGCCGTGGTCGGCTTCGACCCGGTTGTTCGCGTACTGGGTGGTGTCATGGTGCACGGCAGGCAGCAACTCGACAATGGTGCGAGCGAAGCGCCGGCGATCGGTCAGTCGTGACCTCGGCGGGTGCACCGCGGTCGAGAAGAATCGGGTGGCAGCCTTCACATCGCGCTTCTTCGACACGTACACGTCGATGACCTGCCCATGCTGGTCAACAGCGCGGTACACGTACCTCCAGGTCCCGGCCACCTGACATAGGTTTCATCGACGAACGGTCACCGACCGCCTGACGACAGGGCCGGGCCGCCTCCACGATCAGCGGCGTGAAGCGTTGGACCCACCGGTACAGAGTGACGTGGTCGACTTCGATCCCACGCTCCGCCAGCAACTCCTCGATGTCCCGGTACGACAGCCCGAACCGCAGATACCAGCGCACCGCGAGCAGGATCACCTCCGGCGGGAACCGGAACCCAGCGAACGACCCGGAGCCGGTCTGGATCGGTGGGCAGGCTCGGCGGCGCTTCATCCCAACAGCCTCGCCGCGCCCGACGTGAACGCTCAATGCAACAATGCCCCCGCGCCTCTCGCTACCGCCTGGAGCTCCACACCGTCTACGGCTGAGGCCGATCCGCTGGTGGGCCCCGACGGCATCGACGAGTCAGGTCGTCGGCCGTTACCGTCAAGCCCCATGTCAGGCGGACGCCTCGATCCACCGGCCGTTCAGCTCTCCACCACCCTCTTCACGTTCTCGGCGACCGACCCCGGGAGCTGGAACCACCTGTTCGAACGGGCCCGAGTGCTCGATGAAGGCGGCCTCGACCGCCTCGTGGTGTCTGACCACGTCGTCTTCGGCGAGAACCTCGAGGCCTACGCCAAGCCCGAGGTCGGCGGGGTAGCCGGAGGCAAGCAGCCCACCGGTCCCGATGGCCATTGGCTCGAACCCCTCACCACCCTGTCAGTGCTTGCCGGGATGACGACGCGCATACGCCTCGGTACCAACATCTTGATCGCCGCCTTGCGGCGACCGGTGGTGCTGGCGAAGACCACGTCGACGCTCGACGTCTTGTCCGGCGGTCGGCTCGACCTCGGCGTCGGTGTCGGGTGGCAACGCGAGGAGTACGAGGCTGCCGGGCTCGACTTCGCGGGTCGCGGTCGGCTCCTCGACCACTCGCTCGAGGTGTGCCGGACGCTGTGGAACGAGCAGCGGGCCCACCACTCGTCGCCCGAACTCAGCTTCGATGGGATCCACATGATGCCCAAGCCGCTCCGGCCGAACGGCGTCCCCATCTGGATCGGTGGCACCATCAACCCTCGCGTCGTGCGGCGGTTGGCTCGCTTCGGCGCCGGATGGATCCCCCTGGGGCGCCAACGCTGCCGATCTTCCGACCGGCATCGAGCGCATGCGTCAGGCCTTGGCCGATGCCGGGCGGGACCCGGTCGACCTCCAGATCGTCGGCTCGCTTCCAACGATCATCAGCGACAGCGGCACCATGGACATCGACCGGACCATGGACGCAGTGCCCGACCTGGTCACCGCCGGCGTCACCGACGTGCGCACCTCCCTGCGCCTCCCCAGCGACCCGTCAGAGGCGACCGACCGAGTACGACAGATCGTCGCCGCCTTTCGGGACGCCACGGGCCGGTCCGCATGAGGAGATCGCGTTCGCCTCCCCGAGTGGCGTTGCGGCCCGATGAGCGCGTGGTCGATCAACCGGTCAGCCCGGGCGTGGAGCGAACATGATCACCCCGACACCGACGAGGCAGACCGTGGCACCGACCAGGCCGTAGCGGTCCGGCCGCAAGCCGTCCACGGCCATGGCCCAGCCGAGCGAACCGGCGACGAAGATGCCGCCGTACGCGGCGAGGATCCGGCCGAAGTCGGTGTCCTCTCGGAGGGTGGCGACGAAACCGTAGGCGGCCAGGGCGGCCATGCCGGCGCCGATCCACGCCAGGCCGCGATGCTCGCGGACGCCTTGCCAGATGAGCCAAGCTCCACCGATCTCGGCGACGGCAGCGACCACGAACAAGGCGGCGGTCCGCGCGACCCTGCCCGTTCTGGTCGACGGCGCGGTACACGTACCGCCGGGTGCCGGCCACCTTCACGTAGGTTTCATCCACGAACCACCGGTCCCCGACAGTGTGGCGGTATGGCAGGGCAGCGTCGATGATCAGGGGCGTGACGCGTTGCACCCACCGGTACAGGGTGACGTGGTCGACCTGGATGCCGCGCTCGGCCAAGAGCTCCTCGAGATCGCGGTACGAGAGTCCGTATCGGAGGTACCAGCGGACCGCGAGGAGGATCACCTCGGGCGGGAACTGGAAGCCAGCGAACGCCGAGCTTGGCTCGCGAACCAGACGAGCGGGGCGGTCACGCTTCATCCCGCCAGCCTCGCCCAGCGCCGACGTCCTATCGCATCAGGTCACGATGTTGGGCGCGCCCAAGATGCAACAGTGCCCTCAGCATCTGGGCATCACCGATCCAAGGCAACAACTCCTCAGGCAACCGGCGACCGGGCATGCCACATGCTCCCACAGCCACAAGCGCGCAGCTCATCGAAGGCCGACCTGGGCAGGGTAGGCGCACCGCTCAGTCAGGTTCCGGCCAGGACAAGCCGGGCGGAGGTGCAGATGCCGGCTGCACGGATGAGCCCCAAGCCGCGGGCGCCCTCGGCAACAATTTCGAGCGACGCGTCGAGGACCGCGGCTGGGACGCCGCGGGCCGCCGAGAGCCAAGCGACGAAGTCCTCGAACATCGACGGCTCGTCGAGATCGAGGGCCGAACCGAGGTAGCGCAGGATGTAGGCGAGGTCTTCCCTGGTCCGGGTGAGTTGTTGGGCCGAGTATGCGGACATCGCAGGGATCCGCCTGGACATCTCGTCGATGGCGCTGTCCCGCAGTTCGTCGGCGTGCAGCTCGAGCTGCACGGCCTCCTCCTCGGGCTGGCGACTGACACCGGTCACTGCGGCGGACAAGCCGTCGACGATGGCCGTGGGGTTGCTCGCCGGGCCGATCCAGCCCGATGCGCCGAGCTGGGCTGCCCGTCGTGGCGTGTCGCCGAAGCCAGCTCCGGCGGCGACCGCAGGTATCCCGAGGTCGGCGAGCGCGGCGATCGCCCGAGTCGCCCCGGGCAGGAAGAGCGGGAGGGTGCAGCTCAGCACGGCCGCGTCGACCTGTGTGCTCGCCGCGAAGGCCTGCAGGTCGTGGGCGGGCACGCTCGCGCCCAGGAACGTGACGTCCCAGCCGTCGGCGCGGAGCCGTTCGACGCCCATGCGGGCCGGGAGGGAGTGGTACTCCTCCTCGACACAGGAGACAAGGACAGCGCCTCGCGCCGGCGATGGGATCGGGGTGCGTAGCGCAATGGCGCCGAGCACCCCGTCGATGACGGCGGTGGCGGCGTGCTCCTGGGCAGTGTTCCAGCGGTGCGCCTGCCACCGCAGGCCGACCTCTTGTTGGGCTGGCGCCAGGAGGCCGACGATGAGGTCCTCGACGCTGTTGCCAGCGTCGAGCAGCGCGAGGGCCTGCGCGATGGCGGGGCGGGGACGCCCTGCGGCGGCCAAGTCGAGGAACTCCTCCACCTCACCTTCGAGTGTCGGGTTCATCGGCCGACGATCCGGAACCGGGTGAACGCGACAGGGCGTGGGCGGCCCGGACCCTGCGCGATCCTGGCGTGCGAGCGACGGTGGCTGTCGGAGTGCATGTAGTCGGTGAAGCTGGCCTTCCGGTCCGACCACGAGACCATCGAGAACCGGGAGGGATCGCCACCGTCCTGCCACACCTCGAGGTGCCCGGAGCCGGGACACCCCTCGACCGCGCGCAGGCGATCCGCGAATGCGTCGACGAGCGCCTCCGCACCGTTGGCCGGGACGGCGATCTCGCTGTAGGCGACGAACCCGTCCGGTCGGTCGGCGACGGTCATCCGAGACCGTTCCGGTCGGCTTCGAGCTCGGTACGGTTTCGGCCCTTCGACTTGGCGAGGTACATCGCCTGGTCGGCGGCGAGGAGCGCAGCCGTCCCGCCCGTGGCGGACACGGCAGCCATGCCCGCCGAGAAGGTGATCGGAAATGGTGCCACGAGGACCCAGGTCCCGCGAATCCGATCGACCAGTTCGACCGCCGTCGGTACGTCCGCCCCCGGCAGCACAATGACGAACTCCTCGCCTCCGACGCGACAGGTGGTGTCGCTCGTCCGGACTTCGTCCGCCAGCATCCGGCCGAACCGGGCGAGCACGGCGTCACCGGCGGCGTGCCCGCTGCCGTCGTTGACCGCCTTGAAGTGGTCGAGGTCGATCATGACGATCACGCCATCATCAATCCTAGGCAGCACGCGGTCGAGGACCCGACGGTTCGCCAGGCCGGTGAGCAGGTCGTGGTTCGTCTCGTCCGTGAGGCGCTCGGCCTGACGGAGGAGGTCGATTGCCTGCCGGGCGTCCTCCACCAGCCGGGGCAGGGTCCGCTCGAGCTGCATCCGGGCGATGCTGAATGGCTCGGCCGTGGCCAGCATTGGTGGCCCCTCGCCGAGCGAGACGTCGAGTGGCAGCGCATTCGTGTCATTCTCCGAGGCCAGCACCAACCGCCCCCCCAGCCGGCGCACGGTCTGCTGGAAGAGCTCGACCGCGCCCTCGGACGTCCGAACGCGAAGCAGCCCTCGGAGCATGCCCGAGACGCACTCGTGCTCGACCGGTTCGCCGCCCGCCGGTTTTGGCAGGACGCCCGCCTCCGGCGCCTCGGCGACGGCGAGGGACAGGCCGGACCCTGTCGCTGCAGCGCCTCGTGCCGCGCCAGCAGAGCGCCGAGCAGGTCCCTCGCCTGACCGCACCTGTCCTGTCGAGGCGACCGCGGCGATGCGGGTCGCAAGCTCGGTGGCGCCCGGCTCGGCGAGGGCCACCGGGTGGGCGCCCCTCGACGCAGGGTGCGCCGAGATCGCCGCGTCGATGGTCTCGAGGTGGGGGGCCAGGTGGAGCGGCACGGCGTCGGCAAGCGTCGGCCGACCGAACAGGTAGCCCTGGCCGATCAGGCAGCCGAGCGCCTGCACCGCTTCGCACTGGGCCACCGTCTCGATGCCCTCGGCCACCACGGCCAGCCCGAGCTCGGCCCCGAGCTGCACGATCGACCTGGCGATGGCGCGATCGTTGGCGTTCTCATCGATGCCGGCCACGAAGATGCGGTCGATCTTGAGGGCGTGGATCGGGAACTTGCTGAGATAGGTGAGGCTGGCCCACCCGGTGCCGAAGTCGTCGATGGCGATGCCGATGCCGAGATCGGTGAGGCGATGGAGCATGGTAGCCGCCTGGTCGACGTCGCGCACGAGAGACGTCTCGGTGACCTCGAGCCACAGGGCGTGAGGTTCCAGGCCGGCGGCGTCGATCGTCACGATGATCCGGTCGACGAGTCCGGGGTCGGCGAGCTCGGCCGCCGAGATGTTCATCGAGAGGCCGACATTGGCGCCGCTGGCCCGCCAGGCGGCGACCTGACGGCTGGCGGTGTCCAGGACGAAGGCACCGAGCTCGATGATCAACCCGTTGCGCTCGGCCGTCTCGATGAAGGCGTCTGGCCGCAGGAGACCCCGTACCGGGTGCTGCCAGCGGCCCAGGGCCTCCACGGTGATGAGGCTCCCGTCGGCCAGCGCGACCACCGGTTGATAGTGCACCTCGAACTCCTGGGCCTCCAGGCCTCGACGTAAGTCACCATCGTCTGGGAACACCGGGCCGTCGCGCTGATCCAGCGCCGGCAGGACAGGTCGGTTGACGGACACGACGCCGATGGCGTCACCGCTCTCGTCACGCATCATCGTCATCGAGGACGTCACGTCGACGAGGGAACCGTCTCGGGTGTGCTGTCGCCCCTGCGCGTGCCAACGCCCCGCGATCTCGAGGTTCCTCGTCGCGGTGGAGAACTCGTTGCCTTCCCAATCGAAGACGTCGAGCAGGTGGCGTCCGAGGACCTCCGGCTCGCTCCACCCGTACAGACGCTCTGCCGCCCCGTTCCAGCTGCGGACGTGGAAGTGCAGGTCGGTAACGATCACGGCATCGGACACCTCGCTGTGGACGCCGGTGACGAGGTGACGGAGGCGAGCGGACGGATCGGCCGAGACGGAGAGCTCCACACGACCGGCGCGCTGGCCTTCCCAGGTGACCGTCGACGACCCCACCTCGACGATGACCTCGTTGCCGTCCAACCGCTGGAGCGTCATTATCTGAGATCGACGAGACCGTCCTGCTCCGGTCAGCTCCAGACGCTCGGCGGCGGCTTCGCTCCACACAGGCGCCACGAGGTCCAACAGGTCTTTGCCCAGGAGGTCGACTTCTCCCTTGCCTCCGAGGATGTTCACGGCGGCGGCGTCGGCGGCCACGATGCGACCTTCCACGTGGATCACGGCCCCCGCCACCAGCGGCTGCGCGTCTACCTTGACTGCGTCGCACGTACCTGGTGAGGGCAGGTCGAGCCGGTAACCCGCCCCGTGAACAGTCTTGATCATTCGTGGGTGTCGAGGGTCCGGCTCGATCTTCGTCCGAAGGCGCCGTACGTGCTCGGTGACGGTGGAGCTCTGCTGCCAGTCGGGGCTCGACTGCCAGACGGCTCGGAGCAGGTCGGCTCGGCTGAAGATCTGGCCAGGGCGGGCCGCCAGGAACGCCAGGAGGGCGAACTCCTTGGTAGTCAGATCGATAGGGTGGTCGTCGGCCGTAACCTCACGGGCTTTCAGATCGATCTCCAACGGACCGATGCGCAGCGTCGTGTCCTCCGTGAGGCTGCGGCGGCGCTCGACCGCCAGCACCCGGGCGGCCAGCTCGCGTGCGAAGAAGGGCTTGACGACGTAATCGTCGGCCCCGTACTCGATGGCGTGGACCCGGTCCGCCTCCGACCCTGCGCCAGTCAGCACGATCACGTGTGCGCTGGAACCTGACGCCCGCAGCTCCCCGAGGAGCTCGAGGCCGGACCCATCCGGCAGCGTGAGATCGAGGATGATGGCTTGGAAGTCCTCGCGCGCCAGCGCCTCGCGACTCGCCGCGACGCTGCCGGCTGAGACGATGCCGACTCCCCGGCTCTCGAGCTGGTGGCGCACAATCCGGCAGACCGCTGCGTCGTCTTCGACGATCAGCACCCTCATCGCGGCGACCGTCGAGAGGTGCCGCTCTTGTGGAGCGCGTCGTGGACAGCCTGGAGGAGCTCGGTCTCCTTGAAGGGCTTGTGGATGAGCGTCTCGGTGGCGTCCAGGACGCGCTCGGAGCCGAAGGCGCCGCCGCTGTATCCCGACATGAAGAGCACCTGGCACGTCCGGTGCCGATCCCGCAGCGCCTTGACCAGCTCGCGACCAGATGTCTGCGGCATTACGACGTCGGTCAGGAGCAGGTCGAAGTCGGTGTCGGCGGAGATCGCCAGCGCCTCTGCTGCGTCGGCGGCATGGTGGACTCGGTAACCGTGGCGGCGCAGCATCGCGACCGTGACCTCCCGCACAGCTCCATGGTCCTCGACGACGAGCACCGTCTCACCGGCGCCGACGACCACGTCGACGGGCTCCGGGGAGGGGGCGGGCGCTTCGGTGGACGCGGGAAAGTAGGCCCTGACCGTCGTGCCCACACCTTCCTCGGACTGGAGGTCCACCGCGCCGCCGGTGTCGGCGACGATGCCGTACACGGTGGCCAGGCCGAGCCCGGTGCCTTCTCCTGGCCGCCTGGTCGAGAAGAACGGATCGAACGCTCGTGTCACCACTTCGGCGCTCATGCCGGCCCCATCGTCGCTCACCGACAGCCGCACGTAGAGCCCGGGAACGAGGGTCGGGTGCGGCTTCCTCTTACAAGCTCGGAGCTCCACGAGGGCCGTCTCGATGGTCAGAAGCCCTCCGTCGGGCATCGCGTCGCGCGAGTTGACCGAGAGGTTCATCAGGACCTGCTCGATCTGGCCCCCGTCGGCGTGGATCGGGGGAAGGTCGGCGCCGGCTCGCACCTCGACCCGGACGTGCTCACCGATGGTGCGCACCAGCAGGTCACGAATCTGCGCCACGACGGCGTTGAGGTCGACCGCCGTGTGACGCACGGGCTCTCGCCGTGCATACATCAGGAGTTGCTTCGTCAGCGCCGCCGCCCGCTCGGCGGACGCCAGAATCTCTTCGGCCTGTGCCTTCATGGGGCTCTCCGCAGGGGCGGCCTCGATGATGAAGGCGGCGTAGTTCAAGATGACGATGAGCAAATTGTTGAAGTCGTGAGCCACGCCGCCCGCCAGCTGCCCAAGGCTCTCGAGCCGCTCCGTCTGGTGCAGACGGTCCTCGAGCGCCTGACGTTCGGCGTCGGCCGCGTACTCCTCGGTGAGGTCGCGGACGAACACGGTGAACAGCGGCGCGCAGGCGGTGGCCACGGCCATGATCGTTATTTCAGCGGGAAGCGACGCCCCGTCAGCACGGATAGGCATCCTCTCGACCCGTCGGCCGATCAGCGGATCCTCGCCGGTCGCGCAGTAGTGCAGGATCCCCTTGCGATGGGCGTCCCGCTCGGCCTCGGGGAGGATCATCTCGGCGAGCTCACGACCGAGTGCCTCCTGCTGGGAGTAGCCGAACGTGCGCTCGGCGGCCGGATTGAACTCGACGACCACGCCGCGCTCGTCGATCGTGATGACCCCCTCGGGCACGGCATCGAGGACCCCCTTCTTGCGCGCTTCGCTGACGCGCAGCGCCTCCACGGACTCGTCGTCCTGCAACGCGCTCTGGCGGACCTGCTCCAGCGACTCCTCGAGGGCGACCCGAGCCTGTGCGTTGAGGAGGTAGGCCGCCGCGACATCCGCGAGCGTCTGGGCGGCAACCATGGCCTCCTCGCTGAGGGGGCCGGTGGTGGTCTGGTACAAGTCGAGCGCACCGAACTGGTGGTCGCCAGCCTTGAGCGGGAAGGCGAACACGGCGGCGAGGCCCAGCTCGAAGGCGCGAACAGAGAACCTCGGGAAGCGATCGTCGTGCTGCAGGTCAGGCACCGAGACCGCCTCGCGGCTGGCCGACGCCAGCACGCACGGGCCTTCGTCCAGCTCCCCCTGTAGCCCCTCGAATCCGAGGACGACGTCATCGGATGCGGCGACGTATCGAGGCGAGGCGCCAGGCGAGATCAACGTCACCCCGGCGCCGCTGACGGGCAGGACTGCGACAATCCGCAGGACCAGGTGGTCCAGGATCGACTCGATGGAGAAGTCAGTCAGCAACGTGCGAGCGAACTCGCTGAGAACAGCTGAGAGCCGGTGCTCGATGCTCACGACAGCCCTCCTCCCCCACGATGGAATCCATCTGTGAGGCTTGGCGGAGTGCCCAGTTGAACAGCTACCACCCTCACCCTAGTGTCGGCCGATAGGAGCAATACTTGAGGGGGCGCTGTTGCGTCGACGGCCACCCGTGCGCGGCTCTGCGCTGGAGCCGCCGCGATCGGGTGTCAGACCCCTCGTGCGAGTTCGTCGAACGCGGCAGCGACTGTCAGATCAGACCATTCCGGGAGTGGGTGCCGAGTTCGTAGTGGCTGCGTCGGAGGTTCTGCATGAACGCGTGACCACGGATCACGACCGACGCGTTCCGATCCCGTTTCAGACCGCGCATCGGACCGAGCCTGGCCTGGACGAGTCGCGGCACGACCCAGCATCCCATCCGAGCCGTCCGATGGCGCATCGGGTTGTCCCGGCCGGACCGTCCCAACGCCGGCTCCGAGCAGTCGGCTCCGCGCTATCGAGTACGGCGAGCGACGACGGTAGACAGGGTGGGAGTCAGTAGGAGTTCGGTGGCTTGCAGGTCGGGATGGTTGAGCCAGTACCTGCGAGCGTCATCGTGTGCATGCTCATCCGGCGCGAAGTCGTCGAGGACGATCGTTCCACCGAGGGCCAGCCATCCGTCGCTGGGATCGAGCGGCGGGTCGTCCCCTGGCTCCTTGCCCTTGCCGCCACCATCCAAGACGAGGAGATCGAAAGGACCGAACCCGCGGAGCTCGGTCCAATCCGCGTTGATGACCCGGACGTTCGGTTGCTCGACGAAGAGACCTGCCGACGCCTCCGCCCGCGTCCCATCGATTTCGACGCTGACGAATGACGTCGTGGCATCGGTCGCTTCGACCATCCATGCAAGCCCCACACCGCAGCCAGTTCCGGTCTCACCAATCGGGCGACCGGCGTACCCGCGAGCAAGGACCGATAGCAGCCGACCCTGTTCCGGCGCGCAGGAGTGATCAAAGGCCTGCGCGGATGCGATCGCTGCCGCGGCTCGCACCAGCGGCGGTAGATCCTCGACGTCCTCGTACGCGGCACTTCCCCGGACAGTCACGTCGTCAGTATTGGCGCGGGCGCGCGACACGATCACCGAGATTGCGCCCCTTACCGCCGGTTGGCGGTCGGCGCCCGACCCGGCCACCATGTTCCCAGCCAAGCCAAGTCATAGCAGCGAGCCTACGGACGGTCGCCTGGGTGGATGGTCCCAGAGGTCCTGGGATGATGTGAGCCGTGGCTTACCGGGACACACCTGAGCGTGCGGACCTGGTTCAGCGGGGGCTGCGGCTGGAGTACGCCACCCTCGGTTGGAGCGTGATCGGCGTGAGGATTCGTTCGAGGCCGCCGTCACCTCGGTCATGGCCAGGAGGGCAGCTACCTCGTCACCGCCATCGGGCCAGGAGGGGCGCCGGTCACCTGGTCGATCCCCGATCGGTACCACGAGGTAGGCCAACTCGTGGGGGTCTTGATCTGGGCCAGCAACGTCTCCCGGATCACCAGACCTCCGGCGAGTCGATCCAGTCAGTACACAACGAGGTGGAGGCTTGCTGATCTCGGTCCGTGGCCGTCGCTGACCTGCTGCGCGCCGAGGCGAGCGGGTCGGCAGTGACTCATTCGTTGTTGCGATGCTTGATCTCGTCGGCAACCGCCTTGGCGTTCTTCTTGCGACGCCGTTTCGCCACCGTGTCAGCAACGGCAGCGGCATCGACAGCTACGACCGCCCCCATCGTGATCTCCGACGTGAGCTTCGGGTCCTTGGAGAACGCCCACAGCCACAGCACGACGATGGTGGCAAGCAACAAGACACCGGGCATAACGAAGTCGCCGGTGGAGACATCGGGACCATCAGGGCCGGGGGCAGCGAAGAGCAGCAGGTACGGGTCTGTTGCATCGAGCGCGATCCACTGGCCTGAAGCCGCCGCGGGTGAGTCAGGCGGAATGACTCACTGGGTCAGGAGTGTCGTCTCCGCCCTTCTCGTGCCCTACATCTCATGTGATCTCATGTCGGGCTGGCTGGGGCGGCGCCTAATGCAACAGACCCGCTCTGCGAGCTCCTCGGGGTGCAAGCAGGACACTCGCTGTGGAACGTCCCACGGCTGAGCTCGGGCCGTCCGTCGGCGAGGGAAGGAACATCGCCGGTCGGCACCCGTTGAAGGGGACATGACCCAGGGACACACGATCACCACCCACGCCGAGCAGGTCCACGTGGAGGTCCGCCTCGACGGGGAGACGGTGGCGACGACGGACCACCCGGTCCTGCTGGAGGAGACCGGGCTCCCCACCCGCTACTACCTCCCGCGCCAGGCGGCTACCGTCGATCTGCAGGCGACGACCTTCACCACCCACTGCCCGTTCAAGGGCGACGCGTCGTACTGGTCGATCGACGCCGGCGGCCAGGTCCACGACGGCGTGGCGTGGAGCTACGAGACCCCGAAGCCGGGGGCCGAGGAGATCGCCAGCCACCTCTGCTTCACGCCCGACCGGGTCGAGATCCTGGTCGACGGCGCTCCCGTCTGACCGGCGCCGGGCGGCCCGGTTCGATGACCGGACGCCAGCGGCAACCGCCCGGCGCCGCTCAGCGCTCGGCGTAGCGCATGCGGGCCGTCTCGATCGCCTCGATGTGGGCTTCGGCCCAGGCGCGGATTGCGGCGTGCAGCTCCTCCAGCCCTTCGCCGAGGGAGGTGAGCGTGTACTCGACCCTCGGTGGGATGGTGGGGTACTGGCGCCGCTCGACCAAGCCGTCACGCTCGAGGCTGCGCAGCGTCTGGGTGAGCATCTTCTGAGAGATGCCGGGGATGGCTCGGCGCAGCTCGCTGAAGCGCAGCGTTCCCTCCGAAAGCGCACCGGTGATGAGCGTGGACCACTTGTCGGCGATGCGGTCGAGGGCCTGACGGGACGGGCATGGCTCGTGGTACACGTTGGCCGACACACCCACCGGCAGGCACCACACCAGCTTGTCGTCCTTCGTCACCATGCTTCATGGTATCCCAAAGAGACCGGGGCACGTCAAGGTGCCTACTTCCCCAAGAGCACCAGAGTCGGTAGGTTGGACCCGTGCGATCCCGAGGGCGAGTGCTGCTGGCGGTGGTGCTGATGGTGGCGGCGTCCACGGCCTGTGGCGAGGACGAGCCGGAGGCGGCCTTCACGCTGCCCGGCGACCGGGTCTTCCCCGAGGGCATCGCCTGCGACCACGCCACCGGCGACCTGTACGTGGGCAGCACCACCGACGGCACCGTCTACAAGGGCAACGTCGAGGAGCCCGGCGAGTTGACGGTGTTCCTCGAACCCGGCGGCGACGGCCGCGAGGCAGTCACCGGCATGAAGGTCGACGGCGAGGGCCGCCTCTTCGTCGCCGGTCGGGGCACGGGCCGGGTGTTCGTCTACGACACGGCGAGCGTGCGACCTGGTGCGGTCCTTCGAGACGACCGAGGACGGAGCGGAGGCGCTGGTGAACGACCTCACCTTCGCCGGCGACGCAGCCTACGTGACCGACTCGTTCCGGCCGGTGCTGTACCGGATCCCCCGCACGGCCAACGAGGTCGGCGACATCGAGCCGTGGCTCGACCTGGAGGGCGTCATCCCTTACGACGACCGCTTCAACCTGAACGGCATCACATCGACCGACGACGGTCGATACCTCGTGACCGTCCACGCCGGCACCGGCGTCCTGTACCGCATCGACACCCAGACCGAGGAGGTGTCCGAGATCGACCTGGGTGGGGCTGACCTCACCACTGGCGATGGGCTCCTCCTCGACGGGTCGTCGTTGTTTGCCGTGGTCACAGAGCCGGACGCCAAGGTGGTGCGCATCGAGCTGGCCGCCGACGCCAGCTCCGGTGAAGTGGTCGACGAGCTGAAGGATCCGTCGTTCGCCTACCCCACGACGTTGGCCCAGTGCGGGACCGACCGCATCCAGGTGGTCAACTCCCAGCTCGACCAAGCTCCCGACGGCGACCCCGATCTGCCCTTCACCATCGCCGACGTCGAGGTCGAGGTCGACCTTGGCTGACCGCACGCCATCGGCGCCCACGCTGGCCGGGGAGGCCACCGTGGCGTGCCCGGTTCGAGGCACCGTCGTACCTAGGTCATCCAGCAGCGTCGATGGTCCTCGGCGAGAGGACGGATTGGGTCTGCACGACGTGGGCGACGAGGCGGTCCTTGTCATCGAACAGTTCGCTGCGAACGGCGATCGTGCTGCGCCCGACGTGGAGCGGGCGCCCGATGGCGCGGACTTGACCCTGGGTGACAGCGCGGAAGAAGTTCGTCTTCGACTCGATGGTCGAGGTCGTCGACCCCTCGGGCAGGTTCAGGTAAGCCACCAGCGCCCCGACGTTGTCAGCGAGGGCCATCAGCGCCCCGCCGTGGAGCACGCCGCCGACGGTGCAGAGCTCGGCCGACCAGGCGAGCGTCCCATGCACCTCGTCGGCGGTGGCCTTGGAGAGCTTCATGTCGAGGGTGCTGGCGAAGGGTACGAGGTCGCGGAGCGTGCCCAGGCTGAGTTCGTCGGAAGGTGCGGTGTCGTTCATAGAGGTCCTTTCGAGTTCAGATGTGGCGAGGCCGGTCCGTCGATCAGACGGTCCTTGTGGCTCCGGCGGGCGTTTCGGCGTCGGCCATCCGGCGCAGCGCGGTGATCAGAGCGTCGTTGTAGTGGATGCTGTGGCCTTGGTAGAGGCCGTGGCCGCCGCCATCGATCGTGACGAGCTCGGCGCCGGTCACCATCGCTGCGGTCGGCTCGCCAGTCGCTTCGATCGGAGCCGAGGCGTCGCTTGTTCCCTGGATCACCGTGACCGGCAAAGCGAGCGCCTGCAGGTCGGCCCGGAGGTCGGCGCGAGTCAGCGTTCGATGAGTCTCGAACACGATTGGCAGCGGCGTGGCGAGCATCGCCCGTGCTGTGGACTCCTTCAACTGAACGGACACGTCGGCGGTTCCGAAGTAGGCGTCTGTGTTGTCACTAACCCAGGCCCCGAAGTCCACGAGCCATGTCGTCCTGAGCGCCTCGAACGCTGCTTCCGGTACGCCAGTGGGAACGTCGTCACACTGCAGCACACAGGGCGTCATCGGCGCGCTGAGCACGAGGCTTCGGACACGAGATCGTCCGTGTCGAGTGACGTACCGAACGATCTCCTGAGCGCCAGCAGAGTGCCCGACCAGCGTCACTTCTCGCAGCTCCAGGGTGTCGATGATCTCTCCGACATCATCGGCGAGGCCGTCGAGGTCATAGCCGTGGTCGACAATCTCAGACCTTCCGTGGCCCCGCCGATCCGGGACCACGCAGCGGATCCGGCGGCGGTCAACGCCGGTATCTGGTAGTCCCACATCTGCCCGTTCAACGCCCAAGCGTGCGTCAGCAGCACTGGTGGGCCCTCTCCCCACACCGAGACGTGAAGCTCCGTGCCATCGCTGGTCGAGATCATCGACGTCATCACGAATCCTCACCCGACGTGGCGTCGAGTGGTGGTGTGGGCCCGAAGAACCCGACCACGTCGACGAGCTTGCCGTCGGGTCCGAAGCGGACGAAGTCGGTCCCGGCGACGCTGATGGTGCCGTCGCCGGCCACCAGCTCCCACTCGTAGCGGGCCGATTGGTGGTGGGCATCGACAGCGCTGACCCGCCGGAACGTGTGGCCGGGGAACTGCTGCTGTACGGCGGCGAACATGTCGTCGATCCCGTCGTGTCCGGCGGCCTCGAGGGGTGGGTCGGCGATGTGGGCATCGTCAGCGAAGCTGGCGGCGATGAGGTCCTTCCGCCGGGCTGGTTCTGCCTCACCGTAGGCGGCGAGGTAGTTGTCGACGGCGGCGGCGGTGGCGGTGGCGGTGTCGGTCATGAGGGCTCCTTAATTGCGCGCACTCGGGGCGGTCCCAGTGCTGCCATCGATCCTGGAGCGAAGGAGACCGCCGAGCTACTACCTCCTGGGTAGTGGACCCGTTACCTGCGAGGTAGTGGACCCACCCGTCCCAGTGGGGGAGAATCGATCCCATGCCAACAACCCCGAGGGGCCTTCGATGAGCGCCGGGGCAGGAACCGGCGTCGGAACCATGGTCAGGGAGTGGCGGGGCCGACGGGCTCGGAGCCAGCTCGACCTGGCCTACGAGGTGGGCGTTTCGCCGAAGCACCTCAGCTTCGTGGAGACAGGCAGGTCCAAGCCCAGTCCCGAGCTCGTGCTGGCCCTGGCCCGACATCTCAATGTTCCGTTGCGTGAGCGCAACGCGCTGCTCCTGGCGGCGGGGTTCGCCCCCCGGTACCACGAGGCCCCCCTTGACGACCCGTCCATGGCCCGGGTCGCGTCGTCGTTGCAGCGCCTGCTCGACACCCACGAGCCTTACCCCGGCGTCGTGCTCGACCGGCGCTGGAACGTCGTGCTGGCCAACAGCGCGGCCGGCACGCTCTCCGCCGTGCTTCCGCCAGAACTCGCAGGTCCGCCGCTCAACATCTTCAGGGCGAGCCTGCACCCCGACGGGCTCGCCGCCCACACCCGCAACTTCGACCAGTGGGCGACCTATCTCCTGACCCAGCTCCACCGACTGGTCCACCTCACCGCCGACACCGAGCTGGCGGCGCTCGAAGACGAGGTCACCGCTTATCCCAACATCATCGAGCTCCGCGGACGTACCACCTGGAACGATCCGCCGGAGGAACCCGCTCTGCTCATCCCATGCGAGCTCGAGCTCGGCGGGACCGAACTGTCGCTCTTCACCACCCTGACCACGTTCGGCACTCCCCGGGACATCACCCTCGACGAACTCGCCATCGAGCTGTTCTTCCCGGCCGACGACGCCACCGAATCCATCCTGCGAGGCTGACGAGAGGACAAGAAGGCTGCTTCGGCGCGTGCTGCGGTTGCACGAGTCCCGGTGGTGTAGCGGTCTGGTGAACGGCTCCCCGCCGAACACCATGGGTACTGCTGCAGGATCCGGTGACATCTGATCTGTGGTGCCGAGAGGTGCCGCTGGAAGGATGTTCACCATGCCCAAGCCCTATCCCCGTGAGTTCCGCGAGGACGTGATCCGGGTGGCCCGTGGCCGCGAGCCCGATGTCCGCCTCTCGCAGGTTGCTGCTGATTTCGGGATCTCCGAGTCGTGTCTGGCCAACTGGCTCCGTGCTGCTGATGTCGAGGACGGCATCAAGCCGGGAACGACTGCAGCGGAGAACGCCGAGCTGAAGACGGCGAAGCGTCGGATCCGTTTGCTCGAGCAGGAGAATGAGGTCCTGCGCCGAGCTGCTGCGTACTTGTCCCAGGCGAACCTGCCGGGAAAATCATGGGCACTGTTGCGTTCGCGGGGCGCGGCTCTGCTGAGCAAGGCTCCCGAGATGAAGCGCCGCCGGTCACGCCGCCACTCAGGTCCAGGTCAGGGTCGTTCGCAGGGTTCCGGTTCCCGCCAGAGGTGATCTTGTTGGCGGTTCGCTGGTACCTGAGGTACGGCCTGTCCTACCGGGACCTCGAGGAGCTGTTGGCCGAGCGTGGGATCGAGGTCGATC
>JAABUN010003676.1_pt1 | contig 23041 bp, 27 predicted proteins | sample 5559311 | NCBI WGS metagenome assembly JAABUN01 (sample SAMN10711877, study PRJNA513370) | rock metagenome | isolation source: Antarctica rocks | place: Antarctica: Victoria Land, Siegfried Peak sud
AGATGAGTCCAGGGGCGTGGTGTACGACCGTCGTGTGTGAGCGTGGCGTCGTGACATGAAGACGGCCATCGCGTGATCCTTCAGAAGACCGCTGAAAGTCGAACCTGAAGGAGATCGTCACGATGACCGCCAACCTCAACAGTATTGACCTGTCCACCTTTGTGTCTGAGCACTTGGAGCGTGCGGAGCCGGATTTGTTGCGGAGCATGCTGCAGGCGTTCGTTGAGGCGCTGATGGGGGCGGAGGCCGATGCGATCTGCGGCGCCCCCTACGGTGCCCGCAGCAGTGAGCGGGTCAACTCCCGCAACGGCTACCGGCCACGGGAGTGGGACACCCGGGCTGGCACGCTGGAGCTAGCTATCCCGAAACTACGGGCCGGGTCGTACTTCCCGGACTGGTTGCTGGAGCGTCGCCGCCGGGCGGAGCGGGCGCTGACCACGGTGGTGGCGACGTGTTACCTGCTCGGGGTGTCGACCCGGCGGATGGAGAAGCTGGTGGAGACCCTCGGTATCACCCGGCTGAGCAAGTCACAAGTCAGCGTGATGGCCAAGGAGCTCGACGAGCACGTCGAGTCCTTCCGCACTCGGCCGCTGGATGCTGGCCCGTACACGTTCGTCGCCGCTGACGCGTTGACGATGAAAGTCCGCGAAGGTGGCCGGGTGGTCAACGTGCATGCCCTGGTCGCCACCGGCGTCAACGCCGACGGGCACCGGGAGGTCCTCGGCCTAGACGTCACCAGCGCCGAAGACGGCGCCGGCTGGTTGGCGTTCTTCCGCGGGCTGACCGCCCGTGGCCTGTCCGGGGTGCAGTTGGTGACCTCTGACGCCCACCCCGGGCTGGTCGGCGCCATCGGCGCCACCTTGGCTGGCGCGTCGTGGCAGCGGTGCCGAACCCACTACGCCGCCAACCTGATGGCCGTCACTCCCAAGGCCAGCTGGGGCTGGGTTAAGGCGATGCTGCACTCCATCTACGACCAGCCCGACGCAGCCGCCGTGCACGCCCAGTTCGACCGGGTCGTCGAGGCGCTGGCCGAAAAACTCCCCGCGGTCGCTGACCATCTTGAGGCAGCCCGCGCCGACATCCTCGCCTTCACCTGCTTTCCCAAGGAGATCTGGCGGCAGATCTGGTCCAATAACCCCGCCGAACGCCTCAACCGGGAGATCCGCCGGCGCACCGACGTCGTTGGCATCTTCCCCGACCGCGCCGCCCTGGTGCGGCTCGTCGGAGCCGTCCTCGCCGAGCAGCACGACGAATGGATCGAAGGCCGCCGCTACCTCGGACTCGACGTCCTCGCCCGCTCCCGTATCACCCTGCTCGACACCCCCAGCAGCAACCAAGAAAGCGAGGCCATGACACCGGCAGCGCTTACCGCCTAAAGTGCTGCCACCGGATCACGTGGTGACGTCTTCATCCACCACCACCCTGGACTTGGCCGTCAAGCTGTCTCCAAGAACCAACAGCGGTGATGTGCACTCCCCCGCTCAACCGCCACCAATGTCTATGGGGTAGGTCTCGCCGGCAAACATGTGAAACAGAGAGTGCGTGCACTGCTGACAGTTGGCTGACGGTGGCAATGCCTCCTCAGCCTGGACTGCCGCTCCTCCAGTTGGCACCCCCCAGGTTCTATCGGTCGATGCAACGCCTTCCCGGAAGACGGCTCGACGATGCATTTCCGGTCGGACTCTGCAGCTGGTGTGCGGCGGTTCCTGGCCTCGGTGCGGGATGGGCGGGGTGACCGGCTACCGCTGGCTGCGGGAGGAGTTCGTCGCTCTGCGCGGGCAGGGGTGTGGGCGTCGAGGAGGCGCAGGCGCTGGGCTGCTCCTCGTCGCGCGCGGCGGTGTGGGAGCAGCAGCGAGCTGCTCGCCGCGGCGACGGCCGGCACCACCTAGCCGTCGACGCGAATGTCGCGGACGCGTTCTGGGCGAGCTTCGCCGTCGGCACCAGCCTCGAGGCCGCCCGCCGTGCCGCCGGCGTCGGACGCCCGACGGCCTACCGCTGGTGGCAGCGTCGGTTCTTAGCGCTGGGCCAGCAGGGCCTGCCTGTCCGAGCCGCCGCCCGACGGCTGCGCGTCCCGCCCGCCCGCGCGAGCGCGTGGGAGGCGGAGCGCCGGCCGGCTCGACGCTGCGTCCGCCGAGCGGCGAGCCGTCCGGGCGTCCGCCCGGCATGTCGAGCTGCTGCTTGCACCACGAAACCGAACGAAGATCGAGCAGCGCGACACGCGGTACTGGGAGTTGATGCGCTCCGGGCTGACGAACACTGCGGCCTGCAAAGTCCTCGGCGTGCACCGACGCGCCGGAGTCCTGATCCGCAAGCGGCACCGGCACCAAACCGCGCAGCAGGCGCAGAAGAACGGATGGAGCGGGCGATACCTCTCGCTGCCGGAGCGGCTGCAGATCGCTGACCTGCTGCGGCTGGGCTGCTCGCTCCGCGCCATTGCGGCCGAGTTGGGGCGCAGCCCTCGAACATCAAGCGCGAGCTCGACCGGCACCGCGACGCCGAAGGCCGCTACCTGCCCCAGACGGCCGATCACACCGCCCGGCTGGCGCGCCGCCGCCCCCGCCCGCACAACGCTGGTCGCCAACGACCGGCTGCGGCGGGTGGTGCAGCGCAAGCCCAACCGCTGCTGGTCACCGGACGAGATCAGCGGCTGGCTACGTCGCTCGCAGCCAACTGACCGGTCGATGTGGCTGTGCCCGGAGACGATCTATCGGGCGCTGCTCGTCCCCGGCGGCCAGGGCCTGCACAAGCGGTACTGCCGCAAGCCCCGCACCGGCCGGCGGATCCGCAAATCGCGCTAGCTGACCCGCACACTGGACACGGCACCGCAGTCCGCAACATGACCATGATCTCGGAGCGGCCGCCCGAGGTGGAAGCCAAACAGCAGGCCGGGCGCTGGGAAGGCGACCTGATCCTGGGCGTCGGCCCCGCCTCCGCGATGGTCACCCTTCGGGAGCGCGTCACGCAGTACGGCATCGTCGTGAACCTGCCGCACGACCACACCGCCAGCACCGTCAACAGCGCGGTGGCAGCTGCGTTCGCCGGAGTCCCGGCGCAGCTGAAGCGAACGTTGACCTGGGACTAGGGCGTGGAGATGGCCCACCACCAAGACCTCGCCGCCACCACCGGCGTCGACATCTACTTCGCCGAGCGGTCCAGCCCCTGGCAGCGCGGCGCCAACGAGAACTTCAACGGCCTCCCCTCCGGCAGTACTTCCCCAAGGGCACGGACCTCTCCGTCCACACCGCCGAACACGTCGAGGCCGTGACGCGCGAGCTGAACACTCGACCCCGCAAGACCCCCGGCTACCGCACGCCTCTCGCCGTATTCTCGATGGCCAAGTCGACCGCAGGCAGCAGCGTCAGCTTGAGGGCAGCTTCCCCGCTTCTCTGAGAATCTCGACGGCCAGCAGCGCGCAGTCGCCGCAGATGCAAAGGTCCGGGGTCGCTCCAGCAACGACATCCTGCCTGACACGAGCACAGAAAGAGCACCGTAGACCGCCGCCTGTATCACCGGGCTGCCCGACACCAGCACGGCCAGCCACGAGACGAGTCAACCTTCCACAGGCTCAGGTGTCCACTTCACCCGCTACGCTGCCGCAGGGCCCGAATAACCTCCGCGTTGCGTCGACGGCTGGAATCCACCACGTCACCGCGCCCCGGGCCGACCCATCTGGCGGCCCAGCCGCAACGCCAGCCAGGACAAGGCCGTCACGGTCATGGTCGACCTGACCCGCGATGAGCACGGCTGCCTGCACGCCCGGCTCCTCGACGCCGTCCAGAGCCGCTCCGGGAAGGCGTACGCCGACTGGCTGGAAGAGCAAGGTCTCGAGGTCACCGTGACCGTCGAGCACGCCGCCCTGGACCCGTTCCGCGGCTACGCCAACGCCATCCGCGACCAGCTACCCGACGCCACGACGGTGCTCGACGCCTTCCACGTCGTCAAGCTGGCCGGCAACGCCCTCGACGAAGTCCGACGCCGCGTCCAACAGCAGACCCTGAGCCGGCGCGGCCAGCGCCACAGGGAGGGAGGACGCAAGGTCCGCCCAGAGCCCGAGGGCACAAGCTCGGTCCTCAAGCGATCCGAGCACGGGCTCGGCCACCTGCTTAACCCCGTACAGCCTGACCACGTCGAGGATCGAGACTGGATCGACGAACTGTTGGACCGGTCATACTCGCGCACCAGGCAGGACTGCCCGTTCCCAGGCCGGACTGGATAGATCGACCAGCCCTGAGCCGGTACACCGTGCCCTCACCGCACCTGCGGGGGCCCTTCCAGCGATGGAACACCGACAGAACCTGGGATCAACAGTTCAAGCCGTTCAACTTCATGCTTATCCCGGCACTCACTCAGGGCTGGTCAGAGCCGTGCAAGGCAGTCGGCAGGGAAGCACCCCCCACAGGAAACTCCGCCGCGTGCTGATCCACGTTGCGCTGATGGAAGTGGGGGGCAAAGCCCGAGTACCGTGGCCAGACTAGGGCTTTAGCCACTTGTCTAGCTGCCCATTGGCCAGATGCGCCAATTGAAAGACAGTAATAATTGTGAACAGCAGGGCAGCCAGCTCGGGGTGCCACAACGACCACTCAAGAACCTTGAGCGCCGCGACGGCGCAGGAGAATCTGACAACCAGATCCCTAACCACTGGCTCCTCAATCATTGGATTGAGGTGCAGCCGTCGTGCCTCCGTCTTGACACTCACGAGCGCAGTCGCCGCTTCTTGCGCGTCACTGATCAGGTCCATGTAGACAGACGGAGGTTCTAAGCCGGCGATCAGCTTGGCCAGCGGGGACGATTCACCGATGGTGTTGCCGGCCATCACCTTGGCCAGCGAGGACTGCTCGAACGTGGTGCCGGCCATCGCCTTGGCCAGCGAGGACTGGGCACCCATAGTGGTGCCGGCCATCACCTTGGCCAGCGAGGACTGCTCGAACGTGGTGCCGGCCATCGCCTTGGCCAGCGAGGACTGCGCACCCATAGTGGTGCCGGCCATCACCTTGGCCAGCGAGGACTGCGCACCCATAGTGGTGCCGGCCATCACCTTGGCCAGCGAGGACTGCTCGAACGTGGTTCCGGCCATCACCTCGGCCAGCGAGGACTGCTCGAACGTGGTGTTGCCGGCCATCACCTTGGCCAGCGAGGACTGCTCGAACGTGGTGTTGCCGGCCATCACCTTGGCCAGCGAGGACTGCTCGAACGTGGTGCCGGCCATCACCTCGGCCAGCGAGGACTGCTCGAACGTGGTGGCGGCCATCACCTTGGCCAGCGAGGGCCCCGGTCCCTCGTCAACCTGGCTGCTCAGTGAACGGTCGAGGCACTCCGTCTCGTCGAACGAAGACTTACTTGAATGGTGTTCTCGTTCCATGAGCGTGCAGCCTCTTCGGCTCGGCCCTTCCAAGGATTGTTCCTCGTGCGAATCCACCACACCCCAACAGTAACCGGGAAAGCCGACACCCCTGCCCATTTCAGGCCTGTGGCGTCGGGTCGAGCGGCTGTTCGAGCTAGCGCGGCCGCGACACTTGGCCGAGGCTTGTCTCCATACCCACAATGCGCGATGGGCGCATCCGCAGCGCCTCCTTCACGATGTGGCGCAGCTTTATCTCTCCGGTGCCTTCGAGGCCCGACTGGCGAGTCTGCATGGCCACCCAATCGGGTGCTGGAAGCGAAGCTCGTAGACCTCCTCGGCCGAGACGATGCGCTCGCGGCCCGGAACCGCGGAGCCGAGCGTGTTGAGCATCGTGGTCTTGCCAGCCTGCCTGCCTCCGCGCGCGGCTGGCAGGTCGTGGCCATTTTCCGTGACGACGGCGTGAGCGCGTCGAAGAACAAGCCCGAGGATCGGGACGGGTGGCGGGCGCTGTTGGCCTCGCCGGAGCGCTTCGACGCCGTGGTCGTGTGGAAGGTGGACCGGCTCGCCCGCCGGGTGCTGGATTTCCTGCACGCCGACGAGGCACTGCAGGAGCGCGGTGCCGGCATCGTATGCGTCGAGCAGACCATAGACATGACGACCGCCGAGGGACGCGGCTTCGCCACCATGCTGGCCGTCTTCGGCGAGATGGAGGCCGCCGCGATCGCGGCTCGCGTCGCGGCCGCTCGCTCCCACCTGATCCAGGCGGGTCGCGTCGTCGGCGGGACGGTGCCCTACGGCTGGCGCTCGGAGCCCAACCCGGATGGCCCCGGCCGCGTGCTGGTGCAGAACGCCGGCACGATCGCCTTCGTCCGCGGAATGGTCGAGCGGGTGCAGGCGGGTCAAACCAACTACGCGGTGCAGCAGTGGCTCAACGAGGTCGGGGCGGGCGCCGCTGCCTCGGCCTCGCAGAAGCAGCGCCGGCGCGAGGGCTGGAACTGCGCAGCACCGTCGAGCGCATCCTGCGACACCCGGTGCTCGCGGGCATGACGCCGTTCAACCCGGGGCGTACTAAGGAGAAAGCCCGGGGCGGCGAAGTCCTTCGGGACGTTATCGGTCTGCCGCTTGTCGACGAGGCGCTGTCCGTCATGACGCCGACCGAGTGGCGGCAGATGGTCGCGCGCCTGGACGACCGCAACATCGCGCAGGCCCGCCCGCGGGCCGCGTGCGCCAAGACCTCGTCGCTGCTGTCGGGGCTGGTGTGGTGCGGCGAGCACGAGGAGCCCGTCCGCATGCACCGCGGCACCACCCAAGGCCGCCCCGCCCACTCCTGAGCGGTGTGCCACCAGACCCTCAGCAGCTTCGAGGAAGTCGTGGTCGAGGAGTTCCTGGCGGCCAAAGGCGAGCACCTTCGCTGGCGGATGGTCGAGGAGGTTCACGAGGGCGGCGCGGCGCTGCTGCCCGAGATCGAGCAGCGGCTCGACGAGCTCGACGAGCTGATCCGGCGGGCACCCGACCGCAACGCCCGGAGGACGCTCCAGGACCAGCAGGCCAACCTGCTCGACCTCCGTCACGAGCGGCGCGCTGAGGCGCCCAGGGTGGAGTACCGACAGGAGGGCACCGACCGGAGCTTCGCCGAGGAATGGGCCGCAGCTGAGGCCGTCGAGGGCCACCGCGCCGTCCGGGCCGACGCTCTCGACTCAATCACCGTGACCCGCGGGGGACGCGGTCGGCGAACCCGTGATCAACTGCTGGCTCGGCTGGCGTTCGACTGGAAGGGTGCGGTCTGCCCGCTGCCCGAGCCCGACGAAACCTGGGTCTAGATCGCGCCTTTGCGCCGGTTGTCCTCCAGGCACAGCATCTGGCAGTTGGCCGCGTTGGTCTTCCCGCCCTTGGACCAGGGCGTGATGTGGTCGGCTTCCATCTCCTCGATCTCGTAGTGCTTCTTGCACACGGGGCAGATGCCCTTCTGCCGCTCGTAGGCGGCACGGCGCATTTGCTCCGTAAACGCGCGGATGGAGAGGTGCTTTTCCTCGCGGGTCAGGACGTAGGGATAGATCCCCTTCTTGTTGTCGACGTCGTCGTCAACCATCAACGTCTTGATCTCATCCTCCAGCGAATCGGTGTCGTAAAGGGTGTCCTTGAACTGGTTGTAGAGGGCGCCCCAGTTGACGCCCTTCATCTCCCGGCGGTATTTGGTGAACGTGAGCTCGACCCAGGAGATGACAGCCTGGAAGTGGGCCCACAACTCGTTGGCGTTGGGGTCATGCTGGTGGGCCGACATGTACTGCTCGACCTCGCCATCGGAGAGCCACGAGATGGCGGTCTGCAGGTACTCCTGACGGATCGGGCGACCGTTCACATACTTGTTGCCGAGCAGGTAAGCGACGCAGTTCGTCTTGGAGAAGAGCGACTTAGAATGGGTGAGCCACGGCCCGGTGTAGACGGCGTTCCGCAGCTCCTGTTCGGTCAGGCGCTCCCCGGCGATGTTGATGATCCGGAACCAGTCCAGCTGCTCCTGGTCGGTGCCGGCGCAGAAGTAGACCATCAGCTTGTAGCCGAGGATCTGGTCCTGCAGCGTCTTGGACAAGTTGTGGAACGCCATCGGGTGGCCTTCGATCGGGACGGAGAAATCGCCGTTGACGTACTGGCAGAACGAGATAGTGCGTTGCTGGCCGTCCATCACCTCGTAGGTACCTGCGTCGGTGACGATCCAGTACATGACGTTAAGCGGGAGGCCCTTACGAATCGTGTCGATGACAGCGTTTCGCTTCTTCTCGTCGTACACGAACTCGCGCTGGTACTTCGGGCGGATGTCCAGCTGGCCGTCGTAGCCGACAACGCCCTCCTCGGCGTTGTTGAGGTAGCCGTCGACGACCTCGCGGACGGTGATCTCATTCAGGTCGATCCTCACGCAGGCGCCTTCCCTGGGGTCCTGTTGCGGACGATGATGCGCATGTAGGTCTGCATCAGGTAGCCGTCCACGCCGTCGGCCACGTACACGGTGCCCTTGGCAGGCCGCTTGCCCAAGAGCAGTGTGGGGCCGGTGTTCACCTTCCCGCCGTTGGACTCCGTGCCGTCAGGCTTGATCTGGCGGGCGTTGACGTACCGCTTGGTGGGCAGCGCGTCGAACTCCTCCCGGCCGCGGGTCCAGCCGAGGATCTCGAACTGGTCGGGGTTGTACTTGTCGAGGAACGTGATCGGGACGCCCATCGCTCCGTCGTGGTCATACGGGATCTCGGTGTATCGGCCGACGTCGATCGCGTCGTAGTTGTCGTACCGCTGGTACTCATCGGCGCTGTACCGCTTGTACATGGTGATGGTGTCGTGCCGCTTCGTGGTGTCGAGGTTCGTGAACCAGGCGATGTTGCCCATAGATAGGAATCTGACGCCGCCCTCGACCTTGATGCGTGCTGCCGTGCTTGTGTGGTCGTAGTCGTCGGGGACCTGAAACCACTTCACCCCACCGTTGTCGTAGCCGAGCCAGAGCCGGTTCTCCTTGATCAGCGTGAAGATGTCGCTGTAGGTGATGGCGTTCTGGTTGCCGAGGACCAGGAACTGTTTTTCGTGCTTGACGAGCAGGGCGACGTACTCACGAAAGAGGGAGAACGGGGGATTGGTGACAACGATGTCGGCTTCCTCCAACATGGCGATGCATTCGGCGGAGCGGAAGTCGCCGTCACCGTCCAAGAGGGATAGAACGTTGCGCTCGTTCTTCAGAAGGTGTTCGACGTCGGACAGGTCTATAGCTCCGTCGTTGTTCGCATCGGGCACCGCGGTGATCTCGACCCGATAAGCCGGCCTCTCCGGCGTGTCTTTCGGCATCCCCTCGACGTCGAACAAGGAGAACTGGGCCCCAGTGATGGGGCTCCCGGTGTAGCAGGTGGTGATGAGCTTCTTCAGACCAAGATGGTTGAAGTTCATCGCGAAGTACTTGAAGAAGCTGGACTCGTACGGGTCGTCGCAGTTACAGAAGACGACCTTCTCGCGGAACTGGTCCCGGTAGTGCCGAAGCTCGGCCTCGACGTCGACCAACTGGGTGTAGAACTCGTCCTTCTTCGCTCGGTTCGCCCGCGCCAACGATTCCTTGCCTGCCACAGTTCGAACCCTATAACCCGGACCGACATCCCGATGCCGTCCGCCGCGGGCCTGGGGCTATAGCTCGCCGCGCCGCCTTGCCTCCGCCCAAGCAACAAGATCCTCTGCCTCTTCGGGATCCGCGTCGGCCAGCAGCGCTAAACCCTCACCCTCGCGCTCGAACACGTCGGCGGGCTCGGCGCCCGGCCAGCGGCCGAGGGCGATCATCAGGTCGTCGAGCGACCCCGGCGCCGACCCGAGGTCGTGGACGTCGCCGTCATCCATGACCACCAGCCCGCCGCCGTCGAGTTGCTCGCCCGGCGCCGCTGGGTCGCCGTAGCTGATGATCCACACGCCGAACCGCTGGCTCCTGGTCGCGTGGGTGGCGACCAAGGTCGAGCCCTCAGCGCTCAGGTGCTCGTTAGCGAGGCTCTTGGCCTCCTCGTGGCTGGTCACGGCGCCCATGATGCCTAGTCCGGCGCCGGGACGCGGCCTACTTGTCGGGGCAGTTGCGACGATCGTGGCCGCGTAAGCCGCACACGCTGCACGGCCTCACTCATCAACCTCATCCGCTCCTCCCTCGTAGTAGCCGAGACCATCGCAGTCGGGGCAGGTGGCCTCGACGTAGTACTGGTAGACCTCGTTTCCGTTCTCATCCTCATCCGGATCCGTGTCCGGGTCCGGGATGCTCACCTTGCCGGTGCCCTCGCAGTCTTCGCACTCGAACCAGTACTCGTCGGGGTCGTCGCCCGGACCGTTGTTGACGCGCTTGCCCATCAGCCCTCGTTCCTCCAGCCCAACCACTGACGCGCCCGGCGCGCCCCGGACCGCAGGTTAGCCCGTGACGGGGACCGAGTTGTGCTGAGTCGTCTATCCCAGCGGGGCGCCGCACCAGGACGACTCGTCGGCCGGTGCGGCCCGGGGGCTGGGCCAGCGTCGGCCGCGTCGGCCCGGTCGACCTTCTCAGTCGTCGGCCGCGAGCACGTCGGCGGGCTCGGCGCCGGGCCAGCGGCAGGCGACCATCAGGTCGTCCAGCGAGCCGGGCGCTGACCCGAGGTCGTGCACGTTGCCGTCGTCGGTCACCACCAGGCCGCCGCCGTCCAGCGCCTCCCCGGGGCGCTCGGGGTCGCGATAGCCGACGACCCACACTGCGAACCGGAGGCTCCGGGTCGCGCGCCCGGCGACCAGCGTCGAGCCCTCAGCGCTCAGGTGCTCGGTCGCGAGCCGCTTGGCGGTCTGGTCGCCACTCACGCTCGGCGACTCGGAGAGACGCGGCTCACTTGGCCTGGCAGTTGCGCCTGTCGTGGCCCTGGTAATGGCAAACGCTGCACCTGCCCGCGCTCGGCGAGACCGAGCAAGTCCGGATGTCGTGGCCCTCCACCCCGCACCTGCTGCACGTCCGCGATCCAACCATCTGTCCTCCACCTGTCCGGCAGCCCGACGCTGCGAGGCCGCCAGTGTAGGCCGATCCGGCCCCGCGGCCGGGCACGTTTCCATACCCGCTCGGCGATCACGCCTCCAGCCCTCCCACGGGGTCGCCGCCCAGCACCTCGACCCGCAACGGGCGGCCGCCCGCAACGTCGCCGGACGCGACCACGAGGTCGCCGGGCAGGTACCACCCGCCGAACACCCGCACGAGCCGGGCGGCCTCCCCCGCGGTGTCGACCTCGACCCACTGGCCCTCGGGCACCGCGTCGAGCGCGGCCTCCAGGGCGCCCGGGTCGGTGACGTCGATCGTGCTCACGCGTAGACGCCCGTGCCCGCGAGCGCGGCCTGCATGGTGCTCTTGGCGACGCCGAAGTCGCGGACCAGGCGGGCCAGCGTGACGCCGTCGCGGTGCCGCTGCCGGGCGGCCTGGACCTCGTCGCGCGACAGGGCGGGCTGCCTTCCTTTGTAGACGCCGCGCTGCTTGGCGAGCGTGATGCCCTCGGCCTGGCGGGTGCGGATCAGGTTGCGCTCCAACTCGGCGAACGCGCCCATCACCTGCATGAGGCAGCGAGCGTAGGGGTCAGCCGAGTCGCGGTCGAAGACCATGCTCTCCTTGACGAACTCCACCCGCACGCCGCGCTCAGTCAGGTCGTCCACGAGCGCGAGCAAGTCGGTCAGGCTGCGGGCCAGCCGGTCGGCGGAATAGCAGCGGAGGGTGTCGCCCTCGCGGACGTAGGCGAGGCATGCGGCCAGTCCCGGGCGATCGCGGTCCTTGCCGCTGGCCTGGTCCTCGAACAGCTTGTCCAACGCGCCGAGGTCCTGGCGGTCGAGGCGCTGGTCGGTGGTCGAAACGCGGCGGTAGCCGACGGTGGCTGTCATTGGGTGGGCCTCCTGGATTGTCGGCCCGGCCGGGGCATCTGGTTGAATTTTCAACTTTAAATGTATCCAGTTTCCGGAGAGTTCGCTAAGTCTCGCGAAAGCCGGCACGGGTGTACCCCAAACGGCCTAGCCGCAGGGCTCGCAGGCCCCGCGGCCAGCGCGCCGTTGAGGACGCTGATGGAAGCGGTCGTCCCGGACGAGGCGGAGCACCAGCGGTGTCCGCAAATGTGAGACCGCCCGCAGGCTGGTGCCTGCGGGCGGTCGTAGCGGTGTGGTGCGGTCACTCGCGCTTGAGGCGCACGATCTCCGGGGCCACGTTGAAGCCCAGTGCGGGGCGGTAGCCGGTGCCTTGGCCGTACTCGGGCTCCATGGGGAGGTCAGCGTCCTCGGGCAGGTCGTGGTTGGCGACCAGGTCGGCGACGATGGCCTTGAACGGCGCCGTCCAGTTGTTGAGCTTCCGATCGGGGTCGTAGTTGCCCAGCTCGTAGACCTCCGCACGGCTGACGTAGCCGCCGTTCTCGATGGCGGTGTCGAAGGCTGCCAGCTGGGTGGGCTTGCCGCGGTTGAACAGGGCCGCGCGCAGCGACTCCACGTGCTCGAGGGTCCAGCCCGTTGAGGGAGCGTCGCGCCACGACTCGTCGTCGAGATTGATCTCCTCGAGGGTGTTGTCCTCGCGCATGTTCCGCGTGAGCTCGACCAGGCGTGCAACCTGGTCTGGGGTGAGGCCCTCGATGTCGAGGGCGAGGGTGTCAGTCATGTGACTAACCTTTCTGGTGTGGCCCCTCCCGGCCCGACTGTCGTTGTGCAGCTCTAGCGGACTGGGAGGGACTGCGGAGCTCGTGATTTAACGGGTTAACAGAGAATGTATTGGATTGAAGCCTCTTAATCAACTTGAACCTGATGCATCGTGTCGAGCCACGCCCGCGCGCCGCCAACTCGGTTCGCGCGCCCGCTGGATCGAGCGTGCCCCGGCGCGCGCCCGTGGACTCGGACCATCGGGAGCCGGTGCGTCAGGGGTGGTTCACAGGCTTTCTCCCGACGGTTGGGCGGGGACCCGCGCAGGAACGTCGAATTGGTCCGGCGCTGCAAGGCTCGCGATGACCCTTGCAGCGCCGGCCTCGCCTTCCTGTGGTCGCCTCCATCTGAGCGGTGACCACCAGGTCGCGACCGACTTAAGGTCGACCCATGCCACCCATCGAAGCAGCCGACGATGTCGATGCACATGAGCCGGCACTTCATTACTGGCACGGCACCAGGGCGCACCTCCAGCGCGGTGACATCGTGGAGCCCCGCGCGCAGTGCGGCGGGGCTGCCACGACCGCCCCGCTGACGACCGGGGAAGACCGCCTGCCGGAGTCGGCCAGCTGGGCCTACGTGACGACCGACCACTACGTTGCCTGGGCCTACGCGTACATGTCAGGTGAGAACGGGGACCCCGAGCGTCCTCATAGTTGACCCCCGAGGCACCGTCGAGCCTGACCCCGAGCAGTCCGACCACATGAACTGCTTCCGCTGCGAGTCAGCCGAGATCCTTGCTGTCATGGATCGCAAGCCACCGTTCAGCGAAGAGGTCGCGCGGGCCGGGTGGAAGGAAGCCAGCGACAATCCAGGCAAGAGCGTGAAGCTGTTCGTCGAGCGGCGGGGGTAGGGCGGACGGGGCCAGCGGTGCGGCGCACGGCGCCAGCGGGCCACTGTGCTGGCGCCGTGCTGTCGAGGCCCTGCCGCGACAGGCGCGTTCGGGCAGGTCAGCGCACCGTCACGTCGCAAGGCCACGTGAGGCGGCGCCCCGCGACGGTGGGGTCGCGCCCCGTGACGGTCCCCGCAGCTCGGGGCCAGCGGCGGGCCGAGCACGAAACGGACGGGAGGATGGGACTGGTGGATGTGGTGGGTTTCTTTTGACGACGCGGAGGAGTCATGACCACGACACCCACCACCCCCGAGGACCGCAGGACAGTGCCCCGTGAACCCATGGAAACGGACCCACCACACCCAGCACACCCACCCCGGAGGCCCGACTACTCGGCCGCTGCGAGCTGGCCCGACCGCCTAGCCCTGGTACTTCTCGACCCGCCAGGTCTTCGTGTTCTTGACCTCGCCGACCGGCACGGCCCGGCGAGTCGAGAACCGACCCGTCCTCCCGGAGCATCGGCGTGTGCGTGACGCCGCGCAGCAGACGCAGGTTGACCGCGTGGTCAAGCCCGTTGGCCACCGTCTTGGCGGCCTCGGCGGGGAACAGCGCGGCGACCGTCCCGAAGCTCTTGTCCTGCTTGGTGACGACGTAGCGGAACTGGATCTCGCTGCGCAGCCGGTCGACACCGACCTCACGCACTTGGGCCGGGCCGTCAACCCCGTCTTCGTCGTCATCGGTCAGCGGCGCGTACCCATCCTCGCCGATGCGCGGCACGTGGACCAGGCCGTTGCCGCGCTGGAACAGGCCCGCGAGCGGGGCATCCTTTCGGCCGATCTCCGCGAGCAGCCAGCCGGCGGCCTCGGCTGAGTTCGAGACGTCGACCGGAGGCAGCCCGCCTGTCGGCGCAGAGGCGCGGTCCCCGGCGGTCCTCATCGGATCCGCGACCCCGGCGTCCCAGCCGGAGGCCAGCGTGGCCGCGACCTCACCCCCGGTGAGGCCGAGATCGCGGGCGACCGCCTCGATGGTGTCGCGCAGGGCATCGGCGTCGAGGTCGCCGACCTGCTCAACCTCAGTCACCCGCGCCCACAGCCCGCCAACGAGGTGCGCCGCCCAGTTGAGGGTGTTGTTGCGGCTGCCCTCGCTGGCCTCCTGCAGCCGGGTCAGCACGCCCGCGATGCGCTTCCGGGCAGTTTCGGCGTCGAGCGGCACGACGTCCACCGGCGCCGCGATCGCGGCGATCGCCGCGCCCTTGTCGAGCTCCCGCACCCACTCCTCGGGCAACTCGGGCAGCTCGGCGACCGCCGGGGCCCCGCAGGGCAACCCGTGGTCGTGCCAGCAATAGGCCCGGCCGTCGTCGGCGGGGTTGGTCGACGGCGCGACGACGGCATAGCGGTAGTGCCAGGAGACCGTCTGGACGTGCTCGCCGAGGTCGCGCCAGGTGCGGCCGGCGGGCACACGGTAGAAGCGGATGCCGGACGGCGCGATTGGAACGCGGAACTCGTGCGCGGGGATCTGGGCAAGGCCGTTGAGCAACTCAAACGGGGGTCGGGCAACGGACTGTTCGTGGGAGGTGTGAAGCTCCCGCTCGCGTTGACGGAGCTGGGCTTGATCGATGAGTACGAGTTCGTTGTGCATCCCAGGCTCGCGGGCCACGGGCCGACGCCGTTCGCGGGGCTATCGAAGCATGTCGACTTGAAGCTCGTGAGCCGGCTGGAGTTTGGCTCGGGGGCAGTGGCGGTGCGGTACGAGCCGAGAAGGTAGCCGTCGGGCCTGCTAGCCCGAGCCGGTCGCATCAGGGGCTGGTCGACGCCCTTGAGAACGTCCGGAGCTGCCGCTGAGCGGGCGTGCGCTGCGTGCCACGGACGAGACGATGTCACTACCTTCGTTTGTCATTTCGTCCGCGTGCACCGACGTTGACCTGGCGGCGGCCACTCCGTCGGCAATATCGTGGGTACCTCGCCGCTTGGGTCCCGCCGGGAGCCACTATTTCTGCCGACCGAAGGCAGTCGGTGAGTCAATAACCGCCGTGGCTCGGTTGTCCGGTGCGTGACACAGCCCGCTACTCGCAGAAGTCGCATCGACCATTCGCAGGTACCGCGATGTTGTGCACCGGGCAGGTCACAACCGGAGTGACTCGCCGGGGTATCGACTTGGCTCTCCGCTCGGCGACCGCTTTGGTGAAGGTGGGCTCCCCGCCATCCGGTGGCAAGTCATCGGCATATTTCTGGTAGCAAAGCAATCGATGCTTGGCGGCGTAGAGCTCAATGTCGTCACCCGGCTCGTCGCTCACGGCCTTCGGCGCGCGGGCATACCCCGGACCGATCGTTCCGTCCTGGTGAACGCACAGAGAGGTCAGTGGCGGTTCGCCACTCGCCTGGGCTCGCAGTGCGACCTGTTCGAGCAGGTCTCCGATCCAGTTCGTCAGCAGAGATCTGGTTCGAATGCCGGACGTGTCCTGAACGGTCTCGCTCAGCTCTTTGTACGTCACGACAGCGTTGTAGCGTCGAGCCGTCCCGAGAAGCTCGCCGTAAGCGATGGGGATCCAGCTGGTGAGAGCCTCCGAGAACTCGACCTTCGAGTGATCATCGACTCGGTAGGTGCCGGGCAGCGACTCATCCCCTTGCACGCGGACTCCTTGGCTAGTCATGAACGGTCGGAGATCACCGTCTCACGAGGCATCAGTCAACGCTGCTCGGATGCCGATTCTCGCAACCGTCTCCATAACGTGGTGGCTTCTCCCTGCCTGGGGGCACTGTTGCGTTGCTCGATCGGGCCTGGCACGAGAATGGTGTCATGAGCTCGTCCTCGGCCTCCGCGTTCGCTGGTTTCCGGTTTCCTCGCGAGGTGATCTCGGTGGCGGTGCGGTGGTACCTGCGGTACGGCCTGTCCTACCGCGGCGTCGAGGAGCTGCTCGCCGAGCGTGGTGTCACGGTCGATCACGTCACCATCTACCGGTGGGTCCAACGCTGCACACCGGAGTTCGTCGCAGCGGCACGGACGTGCCGTCACGTGCCCGGTGACCGCTGGTTCGTCGACGAGACCTACGTCAAGGGTCAACGGCCGGTGGACGTACCTGTACCGGGCGTCGACCAGTACGGGCAGGTCATCGACGTCTGGCTGTCTGCCAGCGCGATTTGACCGCCGCGCGGACGTCCTTCACACGGGCGCTGGCCACCGGGGCGGTGCCGGTGGAGGTGACCACAGACCGGGCACCAGCGTACCCACGGGCCCTCGACGAGCTCATCCCTACCGCCCTGCACGACACCGAGCAGTATGCGAACAACACGGATTGAAGCAGACCATGGTCGGCTCAAAGCCCGGGCTTCGACCGATGCGTGGCCTCAAGACGTTCCGATCCGCTCGAGTCCTTGCCGCCGCCCATGCCTTCGTCCAAAACATCAGACGCGGCGACTACGAGATCGCCACCGACGGACCGGCGCAGCGTCGGCTACTGGAGGCGTGCGATGAGCTGGTGCTCGCCATGTGACTCCCCGCCGGCCGATCGTTCAACCATGCCACCCGTTCGCCAAACGCAACAGAGCCTGTCCACGGACTCATCGCCGCAGGATAACCGCGATGTCAGTGTTATCCGGGTTGTCCACAGCAACTGCATCGCTGATGTTCAAGGCAGTGAAGGTAAACACGGGTGGTTCTGAGCCGCCGTGCCCGAAAAGGCGACATCCCTTCTCCCAGGCCGCGGGGACTCGCCGAGCCACGGAACGCTGCGTCATTGCACCCACATAAACGCGGGCAGTATTAGAGGCCTTGGCGTCGCTCGACGAACGTCTGGTCGAGGAGCCGGCGCAAGCCCGTGGTCACTGGCTCCAGACATGTGGAGGGGTCTGCACGCCGGCCGCCCGGGGCCCGCCCCGGGCCGATGAGAGCTGGGGTCACGGGGCCGCGCCGAGCTCCTCCTCCTCGACCGCGGCCTCGTGCCTGGACTGCTCGATGTGCTCCTGGACGATCTCGGTGCTCAGGCAGACCTTGTTGGCGATGACGTAGACGCACCGACAGGCCGGCCAGGATCAGCGTGGACCACTCGAAGTTGAGCAGGCCCAGGTTCCCGGCTCCTGCGGACTGCTCCGGGAAGTGAAACCGCAACCTGTACGAGGGTCCCGGCCGGCTCCTGATCGACGAAATTGCCGAAGACCTCAGCGCGACCGCTGAGCTCGAGGCTTCCCCCCTAGGCGGCCGATGGAAACTCGCTCGCACTCCGTCTCTCTCAAAGGCCAACGTCGCGGCTGGTGGTCGTGGTGGGTGAGTGCCAGTAATCTGTACATTTTGAACCGTAACTACGGCCCAGCGCGCTGTCCAACACCTCGAACGACATTGGTACCAATGGTGACCGGGTTCATCAGCCGCATGAAGAACATCAAGACGAAGAGTGGAAACGCGAAGTAGAAGAGCGCCGACTGGGTGACCGCCTCGGGTTCGAAGAACGGCTCGACGAAGTTGTCGGTGTCGGCGTCGGTCTGGGCGCTGAAGAAGAGGACGAGACCACAAAGCACGATCATGTAGCCGCAGACACCGAGCAGCCGCGCCGGGCGCGGGAAGAGGTTTGAACCGCGATTGGTCATCGACTCTCCCGACATCACGATGTCCCACGACACCGCCACGAGCAGGATCACCGCTGCCCAGACCGCGATATCGCTTGCGGCGAGTGCGTATGCATACAGGCGATTCATGAGGTCAAGCGCTGCTATCGCACCCACCAAACCGAGCAGACCCGCTGCCAGCCGCGGGCTCCGCTTCCCTGCCGAGGCCGTCAGCGCAAGGGCTGCGACCCCAAGCAGAGCGATCCCTGCAAACGTCGCATCGGCGTCGATGAGTGGCCAGCCTGCGCCATTTCCAAACAGGAACCGGCTAAGTGCGGGCATCGAGATGACGATCTCCATCGCCGTCACCATGACGACGAGCAAACCCGCCGCGGCGAATCGAACGGCGATTCGACGGCGAATGAGTACCAGAGCGAGGGCGACGAAAGAGGCGGTCAAGAGAAGACCGGCCTGGATCACCGAGCGGCGGTTGCTGTGCGCGTCGAATGCATCTTCGTCGATAAGTGGCGGGGCTTCGGCGGGCTCCTCGGTGGCTGTGCGCAACGAGTCGGCCATGGCCGCGAAGACCCGGTCGGCCTCTATAGACTCGTCCGCGCTGTTGCGTATCTTCGTCGTCAGTAGCACGTACTGCATCGCAACACCGTCGACGTCGGTCGTCCGGGTCCAGATGTTGCCGGGCGGCACGCCCGGATCAGATGGCGTCAGGTCTGCGCGCGACCAACGACCGATTGTCGTTGTGTTGGTGAGCTGTCCGCTGACGACTTGATCGAGTTTCGAGAGAGGCACGGGCGGCGTGCTCGCGATCGCGACGACGTCGTCGGCGTGCCTGCCGTAGATCCAGGTCGCGCTGAGGCTTCCGTCGTCGGTCGGCGGATCGACCGTCCAGTAGCGCGGAATCAGCATTGTGAACATGCTGGTGCCCACGCCGCGCTCGACGGCGACCACATCGGCGCCAGGGCCGTATCGACCATCCGCGGTAGCCAGGGTTGGAGTCGGAATGCGAAAGTCGCCGTTGAGATAGCCGGCGAAATGGGGCGCGATCAGCGCGACAGCGGCGACACCGAGCAACGGCGCGAACCCAAGCGTGTCGGGCCAGCGGTAGCTCCGAGCGCGGAGCCTGCGCAAGGCGAGGTAAAGAGGTCCGCCGATCAGGACTGCGAAAGCGACACCTCGGCCGACCGAGGCCAATGTCGCACCCCACGAAGACCGTGAATTCAGGCGGACCACCGCATAGATTCCGTATGCCGTCAGCGCTACCGCGGCGAGCACATAGATCACTGCGTCACTGCGACGAAATGCAGCCACGATCCGCGCACCGGTCAGCTCACCCCACTCGCCGAAATCGACAGCCGCCACGTAGAGCAGCGGATAGATCGCGAACGAGAGGCTCTGGAGCAGAACAGCGATCGATGGCCCGAAGAGGTAGTAACTCCCGACCGTGGGTGACTCAATTGCGAGAAGGAGCCAGTAAGCGCCGAAGATCACCGATGTGGTCACGAGCGCGACGAGGTGGTGACGTCGCATCACGTGACGCGGCTGTGCCCGATGATTGACGACAACGGTGGCGATGGCGACGAGAGCGAGACAGATCAGAAGCAGTCTAGATGCCAGAGCGGCCGTATCCGGGAGAAAGTCGATGATGCCGGTCGGGTCACTTTCTCCGCCGAAGGCGCCCGAGTACCAGCCAATGCCAAGCAGCATGAGAGCGAGCGCAGGGACACCCACAGTCGGCTTGAGTAGACAAGCCGCCGTTAGGAGATAACCCAAGCCGATGGCGACGAGCACCAGGCTCAGCCCGAACGAAGGCAACCCGATTTCGTACGAGCCCTCAGCGCCTCGGCCGAGCGACACGTGCGGGTCGGTCGCACCGCGAAACACGATGCCTAGCGCAGTCGCCACGAAGCTCGCGAACGCCCCGACTGTTGCAAGCCGGAGCGGCCGGTCCATCGTGCCGAGCGACAGCCGGCGCTCCCGAAACGCCGTCCGCAGCATCGCATCTTGAACCGCCGGATCGATCGTGACGTGACGGCCTCTGCGGCTGCGTCGTACCGAAATCACGCGCTGCTCCCGCTCTTTCAAGCTCTAGGGATGTCTAGCTCGGGTCACAGTCAAGCGTCAGAAGAGATCGATCGCAACGGTTCGTGTCTCGGATGGGGATGTGCTACACGGCTTCCAACGTCGGTGCTGGCATCTACCCTCGGGGCATGGCTCAATTGCCCGAGGACCAGGAGTCGTTGAAGGCTGTCCGGGACGCCGGGTGGCTGCTGGAGCACCACGCAATCCGCGTGCTCGATGCGGCCGAGATGCACCCACGCAGCGGTTGGGCGTACCAAGATCCGGATGACCCGACCACATCTCGTGAGTTGGACGTTTGGTCGTATCGACAGCTCCTGCACCACGAGGAGGCAAAGGTTTACGTCACGGCCCGGTTCCTTGTCGAGTGCAAGCAGAGCAGCACCCCGTACGTTGGCATCGGCCACGAGCTGCCCGAGTGGAGGTTCCGCGACAACCCAACCGAACACGTGATGCCGAGAAGTGACTTTCAGCCTGAGCCCGACGCTGACGGGGCGATTGTGATGCAGGGGGCGTGGCAGCACCTTGGCTTCCGTGACCTTGCGCGACAGCACGGAGAAACCAACTTCCGGGTGACACAACTGACGCGGCTGGATCGCAAAGGCGGTGCCTGGGCCGCATCGAACGCAGGCATCTTCACGTCACTCGTGTACCCGCTCGCCAAGGCGCTCCGGGCTTCGCAGGAGCGGCCGAGTCGCGCTAGGCCAACACCGAACCATCCCGACGCGAGGCCACGCGGCGAGTGGTTGGACTTCGCTCTCCACTTCCCCGTCGTCCTCATCAGTTGCCCGCTGTACGTGGTGGACGCAACCGACGCCGAACCGACTGTCCAGCAAAAACCTTGGGCGACGACTGTGCGACAGCTCAAGAGCAAGAACACCGAGGGCACCTTCGAGTTCGACATCGTCACTGAAGGTGCTTTCGAGGACTATGTCGAGCAGCGACTGGCGTTCGCGACGAGCCTTGCGGAACTGGTGGAGTCAGATCCCCTGAAGTTCACCGGTGAGACGCGGATGCCAACATAATCTCAGACTCATGGACGCGAACGTGGTCGGCATCGCACTGACAGCGGGGGTCGGAGTAGCTGCACACCGGGGCTTCGGTGAAAGAGACGCGACTGGAATCGGCACCGGGCAGCGCCTGGGGCCAGCGAGCGTGGTCATGGCTACTCTCTCTTTCGGCGGCCCACCTTCGATCTGTGGTGCTGGGATCAACTAGTAGATGCCTATGTGGAACCTCGGGTCGTCGAGGACATACGCGTCCTCCCACGAGTCCTTGCCGATCCGGCACCTGATCCGCACCCGAAACTCCGGCAGCATCTCCGCCGGTCCGATGCACAACACGAAAGCCTGCTTGGCCTTCATTCCTAGGGGGCCGAGTTCTGCCTCGTCCGCGAAGTCCTGGCCGAGCCGAGCGACCGGATAGTCAACGCCGTCCGCAGTTTCTGGACGGAACACCACCACTGAGTCGAGGTCCTCCGCGCCCTGGTTCTCTAGGTAGTAAAGAGCCGTGGTCTCGCCTGCGGAGGCGGACTGGTGCAACGTCAGTCCGAGAACCGGATGCCGTGCCCGCAGGTCGGCGCTCGTGGCAGCGCGGGCCTGGGCTCGGGTGTACAGGACCGAGAAAGCAGACAGGCCCAAGGCGACCAGCGAGACTACTAAGGCAGCAACAGCCACGGCGCGTCCTCAGGCCGTCTCGACGTCGGCCTGGTCGACCCACCGCGCCAGCAAACTGAAGGCGGCCAACTGCTCCAACGCCAACTGCTCCTCTCCTCCGCCGCTCGGCGTGTGCATCCCGGGGTTGCGGATGGCGGCGTAGAGGCCTTCTGCGAAGGCTCGCGCGCCACGGTGAAGGTTCTGGTAGGTCTTGCTGCCGTCGTCCTTTGCAAGCCGCAGGCGCGGCGCACCGGGCTTTGGAGCATCGAGCGTGAACGCTTCGTTGAACAGCCCCGTCTCCGAGACGTCCATGCGCCCGAGCTTGGCCTGGGCCTCGGCGTTGATTCGGATCGCCGCCTGCATGACGGCTTGGTGGTAGTGACTGGTGTTCCAGTAGGTCTTGCCGTTCTCCCATGCCCACTGGTGCAGGTTGGCGGCGTCCATGTCCGGCGCATTGTCGCCCAGCTTCTCCGCGAGCTCGGCCGACCGCTGCAATGCCGACTTGGCTCGGGACGCCTGGTCCCGTAGCCAGTCGTATTCATCGTCCTTCAAGGGGCAACCCTTGCGCCACCCCGGCAAGACACGGTCGAGGATCTGTTCAACGACGTGGGCCTTCGCGGCAGCCTCGGTTTCAGGGCCGCGCATGACCGTGCCGAAGTAGGTGACCCCCGGTATGTCCGGCACCACTTGACCAGTTACATGTAGGAACTGATCGATCTCACTGACGGCCCACTCCGGGTCCAACTTCGCCATGGTTCACATCCTGCACTCACTCGCCGACAGTCCGGACGTAAGCTCTTACGCTCGCGAGTCGCGATGAAGGGACTACCGTCTTCCGAAGGCGTCAACTAGGCTACCTCTAGCAAACTAAAGCCGGCTCGTTGATCCAGACCTCCTCAACGGTCGGGTCGTCGAGGTAGCGCTGCAGAGAACCGAAACCTGCCACCCGGGCAACCAGCTCGTCGACGACTTCGTCGGGGTTCTCGACCGGCCGCACAACTCCAGTCAGGCTGCGCACGTCGTGCGCGCGTACGGCGGACAGCGCGAACCGGCGTACGGCCTCAACATCGGTCAGCGGGTCGAGACCGCGCCGGCGAACCTCCTCGCGCACGTCGAAGTCCAACGTGTCGATCGCGGATGCGTGCTCCGACAGGCGGGTGCGGCTCATGTCTTCCCCGTGGCTAGAACTCACCCGGAGCATGCCGTACCGATGACCTCCCGCGCTAGCCCCAATTAGGTGCTTGTGGACAGTTTCGGGCAAGCCGCGCACCCGTCCATCCAGGAACTCACCTGAATGCAGGCACGGTAGAACGATCACTTCTGATTGGCGATGCCGTCGAGGTAGACCAGACCTTCCGCTAGGTCCAACGCCGTGTGAACCGATCCCGTCCCCATGCCGAGCTCC
>JAABUN010003474.1_pt1 | contig 23039 bp, 25 predicted proteins | sample 5559311 | NCBI WGS metagenome assembly JAABUN01 (sample SAMN10711877, study PRJNA513370) | rock metagenome | isolation source: Antarctica rocks | place: Antarctica: Victoria Land, Siegfried Peak sud
GACGCGATGGCGATCAGCGGCCGGCCGGAGCGCTCCGTCGTCATGGCGATCCGCGCGTCCGCGATCCCGTCCACGCCAAGGGCCGCGACCTTGACCCGCTCCTCCAGCGCCGTGGCCTCGCGCTTGGACAGCCCGCTCGCGTCCACCACCAGGCTGGCCGTGCCGCCGTCGCGACGCACCGCGCGCAGGCGATCGCCCGCGATGGCGGCGACGGCTTGGCTGAGTGTGTCGGCGGTCATCGGTGCGGCACTCGGGCTCCGTCGGAAAAGCGCGGCCCTCCATCTGTGAATCGGTGCGCGTCGTGCTTATACAGAACCTCATGATCGAAAAGCGAGTGTGGCCGCTGCGTTGGCTCGGCGGGCTTATGATGGCCGGACCCTGGGGCACGGGTGGCTCCGACGGCGACGGCGACAAGCCCGGCCGCCGCAACCCGTGGGCTCAGCCGACCGGCGGTCCGGCGCCCGGCGGCCCGCGCTCGTCGGTCGACAACGCGTCGGAGAAGCTGCGCGAGATGTTCGGCGTGGCGTCCGGCACCGGCGGCGGCGGCGCGCCGCGTGGTCCCGGCCGCGGCCTGCGGTCGTTCGACCGGTCGGTCTGGCTGTGGGGCGCGCTCGGGCTGGCGCTGCTGTGGCTGGCGTTCACCACCGTCCACCGGATCGGGCCGGGCGAGCGCGGTGTCGTGCAGACCTTTGGCTCCTACGCCAGCACGCTGTCGCCGGGCGTCAGCTTCACGCTGCCCGCCCCGGTGCAGACGGTGCGCAAGATCAACGTGGACGAGATCCGGCGCGTGACGATCGGCTCGACCGCCGAGGACAATCAGAAGCTGGTGCTGACCAGCGATCAGAACATCATCGACCTGGCCTACACCGTGCGCTGGGCGATCTCGTCGCCCGAGCGCTTCCTGTTCCAGTTCGAGAACCCGCAGCAGGTGGTGCAGGAGACGGCCGAATCCGCCATGCGATCGGTGGTCGCCAACTTCACGCTCGATCAGGCGATCGGGCCGGGCCGGACCGACATCGAGGCGGAGGTGGCGGTGCGCGTGCAGGAGATCCTGAACGACTACAACGCCGGCATCCGCATCGAGGGCGTCGAGATCAATCAGGCCGACCCGCCGGCGGCGGTCAACGACGCCTTCAAGGCGGTGACGGAGGCGCAGCAGAACGCGACCCGCGACCTCAACCAGGCGCGCGCCTACGCCCAGCAGGTCACCGCTCTGGCTCAGGGCGAGGCCGAGTCGTTCAACAAGGTTTATGAACAGTACCGCCAGGCCCCGGAGGTGACTCGCCGCCGGATGTATTACGAGACGATGGAGCAGGTGTTGCAGAAGGTGGACAAGACGATCGTGGAGGTGCCGGGCGTCGTTCCCTACCTCCAGGCGCAGCCGAACCGCACGCCTGTGCCGCCGCCCCAGGTCATCGCTCCGGCGGCGGGAGCGGCCCAATGAGCTGGTCGACCCCCCTCGTGCGCTGGGGTCTGGGCGCGGTCGTCTTCCTGATCCTCCTGTCACTGACGTTGTTCACCGTGGCCGAGAACGAGCAGGCGGTGGTGTTGCGGCTCGGCAAGATCGACCGGACCTACAACCGCTTCGAACCCGGCCGGCCGTTCGGGGCCACCAACACCGGGCTGCGGCCGCGTATCCCGTTCTACGAGCAGGTCGTGATGGTCGACAAGCGCGTCCAGGCGGTCGAGATGGAGCAGCAGCAGGTGCTGTCCACCGATCAGCTGCGCCTGCAGGTCGACGCGTTTGCCTTGTTCCGCATCGTCGACCCGCGCCAGATGATCGAGTCGGTCGGCCAGGCGATGCCGGTCGACCGGGTCAAGGACGCGCTGCGCCCGATCCTCGGCTCGGCGCTCCGCAACGAGCTCGGCAAGCGCGAGTTCGTGGCACTGCTGTCGCCGGAGCGCGGCGCGGTGATGAACAACATCCAGGCGCGGCTCGACGGCGTGGCCAAGCAATATGGCGCTGAGATCGTCGACGTGCGCATCAACCGCGCCGACCTGCCGACCGGCACGCCGCTTGATTCCGCGTTCGAGCGGATGCGCTCGGCGCGCAATGAGAAGGCGCGCACGATCGAGGCTCAGGGCCGCAAGGTGGCGCAGATCACGCGCGCGACCGCCGACGCGCAGGCCGCGAACACCTATGCGGAGGCGTTCAACAAGGACCCGTCCTTCTACGACTTCTACCGCGCGATGCAGAGCTATCGCCAGACGTTCCTGTCGCCGGCGGGCGAGTCGGGGTCGGCCAGCGTGCTGCTGTCGCCTGACAACGAATATCTCCAGCAGTTCCGGGGGCGCACCGGGCCGTGACCCTGCGCGGCGGTCATTCAATGGCCGTTCAGCGCGGCGGCATCAGGCTGGCTGACTAACAGGAACCAACGGGGCAACCGCCTCACACACCGAGGACGCACGAGTTTCATGAGAAGAGGTGCCATGCGCTACGCCTACGCCACCACCGCCGCCCTGCTGCTCGGCGGCAGCGCCGTCACGCTGATGACCGGCGAGGCCGGCGCGCAGGTCGCGCAGAACGAGGTCGGGCAGGTCACCCGCGCGGCCCCTCCGGGCGGCGCGCCGCAGTCCTTCGCCAATCTGGTCGAGCAGTTGCAGCCGGCCGTCGTGAACATCTCGACCGACCAGACGGTGACCGTGCCGAACAACCCGATGATGGACTTCTTCCAGGGCCGCCAGCCGAACGCGCGCCCGCAGACGCAGGAAGGCCAGTCGCTCGGCTCCGGCTTCCTGATCTCGGCCGACGGCTTCGTGGTGACGAACAACCACGTCGTCTCGCCGGGCGCGGAGGGCGCGGTGGTCAATTCGATCACGGTCACGTTGCCCGACCGCAAGGAGTATGTCGCCAAGCTGGTCGGGCGCGACCCGTCGTCGGACCTGGCGGTCCTCAAGATCGACGCGCCGGGCACGCTGCCCTTCGTGAAGCTGGGTGACTCGGAGGCGTTGCGGGTCGGCGACTGGGTGGTCGCGATCGGCAACCCGCTGGGGCAGAGCGGCACGGTCACGGCCGGCATCGTCTCCGCGCTGCACCGGGTCACCGGGCAGGGGGGACTGAGCGATCGCTTCATACAGACCGACGCGGCGATCAACCGGGGCAACTCCGGCGGACCGCTGTTCGACATGAGCGGTCAGGTGGTCGGCATCAACTCGCAAATCCTATCGCAGACCGGCGGGAACATCGGCATCGGGCTCGCGATTCCCGCGCGCGAGGCGCGGCCGGTGATCGAGCAGCTGATGCGCGGAGCGCCGGTGGAACGCGGTTATCTGGGCGTGCAGATCCAGCAGATCGACGACGAGCTTGCGACGTCGCTGGGTCTCGACAAGAATCGGGGCGAGCTGATCGCCGGGGTGACGCCGGGCGGTGCCGCCGACAAGGCGGGTCTTCAGCAGGGTGACGTGGTGGTGACGGTCAACGGACGCCCGGTCACGCCCGACAACACGCTGTCCTACCTGGTCGCCGACGTGAAGCCGGGCACGCGGGTTCCGCTCGAGCTGATCCGCCGCGATGGGCGGCGTCAGACGGTCACCGCCACTCTCCAGCAGCGGCCCTCGGACGAGGAGCTCGCCCAGGTGATCGGCGGCGGACGGGACGGGATGGCACCGGAGAGCTCGACCCCGCAGCAGGGGCAGGCGGGCGCGTCGCTCGGGCTGGTGATCCAGCCGCTGACCGGCGCGATCGCGGGCCAGCTCGGCGTGCCGGCGTCGACGCGCGGCGTGGTGATCGCCGCCATCGACTCGTCGAGCAAGGCCGCTCAGATCGGCTTTCAGCGGGGCGACATCATCCTGTCGGTCAACCGCCGCGCGGTGACCACGCCGCAAGAGGTTCAGATGGTGGTGGACGAGGCGGCGAAAGCCGGGCGCACCTCGGTGGCGCTCCTCGTCCAGCGCGGCCGCGGCCCGGCGCGCTATGTCAGCGTGCCGTTCAGTCAGTAGCGAAATCGTCCCCGGCACGGGGAGGTGGCAGCGCGCCACGCGCTGGTGCGCGCGGTTCTGCCGGGTGGCCTGCCCCCGGCAGACCACTCGCTCCGGCTACACCCCCCTGCCCGTTCCGGGGAGGAATGAGGACCGTCCGGCCCTAGCGCTCCCCCAGGAACAGCGCCTTGACCTCGTCGGTCAGCCGCGCCGGCCGCAGCGTGTCGGCGTTGAGCGAGCACCATGTCGAGCGCACCTCGGCCAGCACCTCCTCGCCGCGCCGGATCAGCGTCTCGAAGGTCGCGCGCGCGCCGTGCACCGTCTCCAGCAGGCTGATCGCGATGACCTCGTCGTTGAGGAAGGCGGGCTTGCGATAGGTGATCTCGTGCTTCATCGCGACCCACAGGTGGCGCGCGACCGCGTCGGGCGGTGCCACCTTCTCCCAGTGCGCCACGACCGCGTCCTGCACCCAGCGCAAATAGTTGGCGTTGTTGACATGACCCATGAAGTCGATGTCGTCGGCCTCGATCGCGACGGCATGGGAATGGGTGTGGCTCATATCCTGAATATAGGGCGCGCGCCCGGCTTGCAAAAGGTTTAACCCCGCCCGCGATAGCCGGGCACGTCCTGGTTCGGCACCCACAATCCGGTGGGCGGCTCGCCCGTCTGCCAGAACACGTCGATCGGAATGCCGCCGCGCGGATACCAATAGCCGCCGATGCGCAGCCAGTGGGGCGCCATCTCGTCCACCAGCCGCTGGCCGATCCCGACCGTGCAGTCCTCATGGAACGCCTGATGGTTGCGGAACGAGCCGAGGAACAGCTTGAGCGACTTGGACTCCACGATGGTCGCGTCCGGGCAATAGTCGATCACCAGATGCGCGAAGTCGGGCTGGGCCGTGACGGGGCACAGCGACGTGAACTCCGGCGCGGTGAAGCGCACGAGGTAGCGCGTGCCGGCGCGCGGATTGGGGACGTAGTCGAGGCAGGCCTCTTGCGGCGACTGGGGGAGTGGCGTCGTCTGGCCGAGCATGCGCGGTGTCATGGCCGCCGCTGTAGGGCGGGGCGCGCGCGATGTCAGCGCCCGTTCACGCCGCGCCGCAAAGGGCGTAGGAGGTGACGATGCGTGGCCTCCGACTCCTCCTGTTGCTGATGCTGGCGAGCCCGGTGGCCGCGCAGGACGCGCCGCCGTCGCTGCCGGACTTCAAGCTGGAACCGGCACCCAAGCCGCGCGTCGACCCGCGCCTGCAGGGGCCGGGGCTGACGCCGAGGCCGACGCCGCTGCCTGCCGAGAGGGCGTCCGAGCGCCCGCTCGCGACACCCCCGCCGCAGCGGCCGCCGGTTGCGACGCCGGCTCCCGTCCAGTCAAACCCGCCACGGGCCGCGCCCGTCCTGCCCGCGCGGCGACCGGCGACGCGCCCCGACGTGCGGGCAGAGGTGCGGCCGCGCTCGCAAACTCCGACCGTCGAGGTCGACCGGCCGCGCTTGCCGCCTGTTCCCGCACCGCCGGAGGTCGAGCGGACAACGCCGGTTCCACAGGTGACGAGCGCCCCGGACGCCGTGCCGCCGGTGGCCGAGACCACGCCCCCGCCCTTCGCCGCTCCCGCCCCTGAGCCGGACAGCACGGCCGCGCTGCCGTTGGGCGAGCCGTCGCGCTGGCCGTTGCTGCTGTTCGCGTTGGCCGGGTTGGGCGTGCTCGGCGCGGCGTCGATCGCCTGGCGTCGGCGGGGCTCGCGGCGGCGGGGCCGGGGCGACCAGCGGCTCGGCCGAGTGCCACCGGAGGCGGTGACCCCCGCCGCCGCGCCGAAGCCGACCCAGCGACCAACACCGCGCCCGCTCCCCATGGCCCCCGTCCGCTCGCCCACCCCGACCGGTCCGCTCGGCCTCGCCTTCGCTCCGCTGGAGGCGCGCGCCACGGCCCTGGGCGCGTCGCTGCGCTATCGGCTGACCGTCACCAACCAGGCCACGTCGCCCGCCACCGGGCTGTCGCTCGCCACCGCGATGGCGGGTGCTGGGCCGGACGGCGACGCCGAGCTCGCCCGCTTCCGCGACGAAGCGCCCGGTGCCGAGCGCGTGCCGCTCCCCGACCTGGCGCCCGGCGAGAGCCACAGTGTCGAACGCTCGCTGCGGGTCGGCGCGCGCGACTTCCGGCCGATCCAGCTCGCCGACCGGGCGATCTTCGTGCCGCTGGTCGGGTTGGACGTGAGTGCGACGGTGGCGGGCGAGCCGGTGCGGATCACCGAGGCGCATCTGGTCGGCCGCTCCGCCGCACCGGGGGCCAAGATGGGGCCGTTCCGCATCGACCAGGGGCCGCGCCACTATCGGGAGCTCGACGGCCGGCCGCACGCGCTCGCCGGCTGATGACCACACTCATTCCGGTGCTGGGCGACCAGCTGTCGCTCGACCTGCCGTCGCTCGCCGGCGTGGACCGGGCCGACGCCGTCGTGCTGATGGCCGAGGTGGAGGAGGAGGCGACCTATGTGCGCCACCACAAGCGCAAGATCGCCTATTTGTTCTCCGCCATGCGCCACTTCGCGGACGAATTGCGCGCGCTCGGCTGGACCGTCGAATACGTGACGCTCGAGGAGCCGGACAACTCGGGCTCCTTCACCGGCGAGGTCGCGCGCGCCGCCGAGCGCCACCAACCCTCCGCCATCCGCGTCACCGAACCCGGCGAATGGCGATTGCGCGCCGAATTCGACGCCTGGCCCGACAAGTTCGAGGCGGCGGTCACGGTGCTGCAGGACACGCGCTATCTCTGCTCCCACGCGCGGTTCGCCGCGTGGGCGGACGGGCGCAACCAGCTGATCATGGAGTTCTTCTACCGCGAGATGCGGCGCGAGACGGGCGTGCTGATGGACGGCAAACAGCCCGAGGGCGGCCAGTGGAACTACGACAAGCAGAATCGCAAACCGCCCAAGGACGGCCTCACCGCCCCCGACCTGCCGGCGTTCCGGCCCGACGCGATCACACGCGACGTGCTGGCGCTGGTCGAGCGCCGCTTCGCCGACCACCCCGGCAGCCTCGCCAACTTCGGCATCGCGGTCACCCGCGCCGACGCGCTCAAGGCGCAGGAGTGGTTCCTCGACCAGCGGCTGGCGAAGTTCGGCGACTGGCAGGACGCGATGGTGACCGGCGAGCCGTTCCTCTATCACGCGGTGCTGTCCTTCTACATCAACGCCGGCCTGCTCGACCCGATCGCGCTGTGCCGCGAGGTGGAGGCGCGCTATCGCGACGGCCGCTGCCCGCTCAACGCGGCCGAAGGCTTCATCCGCCAGGTGATCGGCTGGCGCGAGTATATGCGCGGTATCTACTGGTTCACCGGCCCGGACTATTCGCAGCGCAACCACCTCGGCGCGAGCCGGCCGCTGCCGTCGTTCTACTACGACGGCCGGACCGACATGGCCTGCCTGGCCGACGCGATCGGCAACACGCTCGCCCACGCCTACGCCCACCACATCCAGCGTCTGATGATCACCGGCAACTTCGCACTGATCGCCGGGCTCGACCCGATCGCGGTGCAGGCGTGGTATCTGGAGGTCTATGCCGACGCCTATGAGTGGGTGGAGTGCCCCAACACGCTCGGCATGATCCTCTATGGCGACGGCGGCCTGCTGGGGTCGAAGCCCTATGCGGCCAGCGGCAACTACATCGACCGGATGAGCGACTATTGCGGCGGCTGTCGCTACGACGTGACCAAGAAGATGGGCGAGCCCGACGCCTGCCCGTTCAACGCGCTCTATTGGGACTTTCTGGCGCGCAACGAGGACAAGTTGCGCGGCAACCATCGCCTCCGCAATCCCTACGCCACCTGGGACCGGATGGGCGACAACCGCAAGGCCGCCATCCGCGGTGGTGCTGCCGACTTTCTCGACAGCCTCGTAGGGGCTGGCTAAGCGGGGAACGCAATCAAGGGAGCGCGCGCGATGGACCAACTGGTGAGCACCGAATGGCTGGCGGGAGAGCTCGGCCAGAGCGATCTGCGCGTCGTGGACGCCAGCGCGACCCTGCCCGCCGCCGGCCGCGACGCGAAGAAGGAGCACGAAGGCGGGCACATCGCGGGCGCGGTGTTCCTCGACTTGGCCGAGCTGACCAAGGATGGGCTGCCGTCCGCCGAAAAATTCGCCAGCCGGATGCAGTCGCTCGGCCTGGGCGACGGCAGCCGGATCGTGATCTACGACGACAGCCCGCTCCACTCCTCGTGCCGCGCCTGGTGGCTGTTGGAGATGTTCGGCGCGCATTCGGTCGCCGTGCTCGATGGCGGACTGGCCAAGTGGAAGGCGGAGGGACGGCCGCTCGCCACCGGGGCGGAGACGGTGCGCCACCGCCATTTCACGCCGTTCCGCGACGACGCGATGCTGGCGAGCAAGGCCGACGTGCTCGCCAACCTGCACGGGCACCAGGCCGAACTGGTCGACGCGCGCTCGACCGGGCGGTTCGCCGGCACGGAGCCGGAGTCGCGCGAGGGGCTTGCCGGCGGGCACATCCCCGGCAGCTGCTCGCTGCCCTATGAGGGCCTGTTCTGCGCCGACGACACCTGGAAGCGCGACGGCGAGCTGCGCGCCGCCTTCGAGAGCGCGGGCGTGGACCTGGACAAGCCGATGATCACGACGTGCGGCGGCGGCACCACGGCGGCGGTGCTGCTGTTCGGCGCGCGGCTGATGGGCAAGCACGACGTGCGGCTCTACGACGGCAGCTGGGCGGAGTGGGGCGCGGACGCCGACCTGCCGAAGGCGACCGGCACGCAGTGAGTGGCGGCCGGCCCGAGACTGCCACGCGGTGAGCGGCGACGATCGTGACCTGACGCCCGCCAGCCGGCTGGTCGACGCCGGGCGGCGGGCGGAGTGGACGGGTGCCGCGGTCAACCCGCCGGTCTGGCGCGCGTCGACCATCCTCTATCCCGACTGTGCCGCGTTCGCCGCCGGCAACAGCTCCAACCGCGACGGCGAGTGGTTCTACGGCCGGCGCGGCACGCCAAGCCAATGGGCGCTCGCCGACGCGCTGACCGCGATGGAGCCGGGTGCTGCGGGCACCATGCTCTACCCGTCGGGCCTCGCCGCGCTGGCGGGCGCTCTCCTCTCCGTGCTCAAGCACGGCGACGAGTGCGTGATGCACGACACGGTCTATGGGCCGAGCCGGGGGCTGGCGGACGGGCTGCTCAGGAACTGGGGCGTCACCACGCGGTTCGCGGACCCGCTCGAGCCGCTGCCGGTGACCGAGCGCACCCGCGCGGTGCTGCTGGAGACACCGGGCTCGCTGACCATGGAGGTGCCCGACCTGCGCGCCCAGTGTGCGGCGGCCAGGGCGGTCGGCGCGGTGACGATCCTCGACAACACCTGGGCCTCGGGACACCTGCTCCAGGCGCTGCCGCTCGGCGTCGACCTGAGCATGGTCGCGGTCACCAAGCACATCGGCGGGCACTCCGACCTGATGATGGGCGCGGTGACGGCGACGCCCGCCCGCTGGCCCGCGTTGCGCCGCGTCGCACAGGCGCTCGGCCAGACCGTGTCGCCGGACGACGCCGTGCTCGCGCTGCGGGGCCTGCGCACGCTCGACGTGCGGCTGGCCCGGCAGGGGGAGAGCGGGCTCGCGGTGGCGCGCTGGCTCGCCGAGCGCCCGGAGGTGGCGACGGTGCTTCACCCCGGCATGCCGTCGTGCCCCGGCCACGCACATTTCGCGCGCGACTTCAGCGGATCGTGCGGCCTGTTCTCGTTCGTGCTGGCCGAGGGCTGGGGCGCGGCCGACCGGGCGCGGCTGGTCGACAGCCTCACCCGCTTCGGCATCGGCTACAGCTGGGGCGGCTATGAGAGCCTCGCCATCCCCTGCGATCCGGAGCGCACCGCGCGCCCGTGGGACAAGCCCGGCCGGCTGGTGCGGCTCTCGGTCGGGCTCGACGACCCCGCCGACCTGATCGGCGACCTCGCCCAGGCCTTCGAGCGCGCGCGATGATCGACTCGGCGGTCCGCACGCTGCGCACGATCGGCATCAAGGTGCCCGACGACCCGCACCTCGACCACCTGGCGATCGGCGGCGGCTTGGTCCTGCTGGCCCTGTTTGTCGCTCTCGTCCTGTCGCGGCGGCTGGGCGAGCGCGCGTCCGACCTGTGGCGCGACCGGGTCGGCCAGGTCGGCGGCCTGGCTCCGCGCATGACCGCGCTGGTCCGCCACGGCTCGGCCGCTCTCCTGATCCTGATCGTGTCGTGGAGCTGGCCTTGGGAGCCGGTCGCGCGCTTCGCCATCGGACTGGCGCTGGCCGCCGCCGCCGCCCTGTTCCTGAAGCAGCTGATGCGCGGGTTGTCGGTCAACCGCTTCCTCACCAACGCCATGACACTGGTCGTCTTCGCGGCGCTGCTGGCCAACGCGATGGGCGGGGTGAGCGTGCTGACCGGGCAGCTCGATGCTCTGGGCTTTACGGTGGGCGCGCGCCGCTATTCGCTGCTGACGTTCGTGACCTGGAGCATCGTGGCCGTGCTCCTGTTTGTGGGCGTTCGACTGGCCAACCGGCTGATCGGCCACTCGATCCACACCTCGCGCGGGCTCGACCCGACGCAGCAGGTGCTGGCGCAGAAGATGGCCGGGCTGGCCGTTATCGTGGCCGCCGGGCTGATCGGCATCGACGTGCTGGGCATCGACCTGACCGCGCTCGCCGTCTTTTCGGGCGCGTTCGGCCTGGCGATCGGCTTCGGCTTTCAGAAGACCTTCGGCAACCTGATCTCCGGCATCATTCTGCTGATGGACCGCTCGATCAAGCCGGGCGACGTCATCGTGGTCGGCGACAGCTTTGGCTGGGTGGAGAAGATCGGGATGCGCGCCGTGTCCGTCGTGACGCGCGACGGCAAGGAGCATCTGATCCCCAACGAGAACCTGATGACCCAGGAGGTGGAGAACTGGTCCTTCTCCGACAAGAACGTGCGCGTGCGCATCCCGGTCGGCGTCTCCTACGCCAGCGACATGGTGCAGGTGCAGGATCTGCTGCTGCAGGCGGCCAGGGAAAGCCCGCGCGTGCTCGACGTGCCCGCGCCCAATGTCTGGATGGCGGGGTATGGCGAGAGCTCCGTCAAGTTCGAGGTGCTGGTCTGGATCAACGACCCGGAAGGCGGCGTTGGCAATGTGAAATCCGACGTGCTCAACCGCCTGTGGTGGCTGTTCAAGGAAGCCGGCGTGGAGCTCCCGTTCCCGCAACGCGACCTCAACCTGAAGCATTGGCCGCCGCTGCCGTCGCCCGAAGAGAGTGCGTCGGCCTGAGCCCCCTTGCCCGCGAACGCCGGCTGGGACAGGAGGCGGGTCCTCACACCGCCACCTTTCGGGTCGTCCACCATGCGCGCATTACCGTTGATCCTGCCGCTCCTGATCGGCGCGGCGGCCCCGCTCGCGGCCCAGTCGTTCGACACCGACGTGCCCTCGGCGGTGACCGTCGAGGGCTCGGCGACGGCCCTCACCGACTACCGCTTTCGCGGGCTGTCGCAGTCGGATGGGGACCCGGCGGCGCAGGGCAGCGTCACGGTGCGGCACGACAGCGGGCTGGCGGGTGGCGTGTTCGTCTCCTCTCAGCAGGGACGGAACCCGGCCGACCCGCTGTTCGAACAAGGCGACGCGCGCATCGAGCTGTTCGCCGGCCTCACCCGGCCGCTCGCCAGCGGTCTGACCGGCGAGGCGGGGGCGACCCTCTATTTGTTTCCCGACCGGCTGGCTGGGCGGAACACCGACTTCTACGAGCCCTACGCCGCCGTGTCCTACGACCTCGGCCCGGCGCAGGTGCGGGTGAGCGCGGCCTATGCGCCGTCGGGCCAATCGTCGCTCGGCCGGCGCGACAGCCTCTATGCGAGCGGCGCCCTGAGGGTGGGGGTGCCCACGACACCGCTCACCGTGACCGCCCATCTGGGCCGCACGACCGGATCGCTGGCGCGCGAGGTGCCGCTGTCGGGCGGCGACCGGCTCGACTGGTCGCTTGGGCTGGAGGGGGTGCGCGGACCGCTGGTCGCCGGGCTGCGCTATGTCGACACGGACGTGACGAGCCGCTTTCGGCTCGCCGATCGGCTTGGCGCCGACGCGACGGTGGTCGCCTCCGTCGGCGTGCGCTTCTAGAGCCCCGCAAGCTTGCGCAGCACGGCGAGCTCGGCGTCGGTGACCGGGCCGACGGATAGACGCGACTGGCGGACGAGCGCCATGTCGGCCAGCCGGGGGTCGGCCTTGATCGCGCTCAGCGTGACGGGCCGCTCCCACGCCGCCTCCGCCCGCAGCTCGACCGCCACCCATTCGCCCGTGGGATCGGTCGGATCGGGCCGGGCCGCGCCGGTGACGCGCGCGGTGCCGACGATCGCCTTTTCGCTCACCGAGTGGTAGAACAGCAGTGTGTCGCCGACCGCCATGGCACGCAGATTGTTCGCCGCCTGGTGGCTGCGCACCCCGTCCCAGAGGCCCGTGCCCTCCGCCACCAGATCGGCGTAGCCATAGGCGTCGGGCTCCGACTTGACGAGCCAATGGGTCACAGCAGACCGCCGCCGAGTGTCAGCCGGACGGCCGCCACCCCGAAGATCACCAGATTGAGATTGCGCCCGAAATTGCCGCTCGCCAGCGCCCCGATGCCGGCACCGATGCCCGCGATCGGCAGCGCCACCCAGTTCAATATTCCGAAGAACGGAATCAGCCCGGGCAGCGAGAACAGGGCGGCGAGCAGCCCGAAGAAGACGGAGAGAATGTTTAACATGAATCAGATCTTGGCAGGGTCGAGGTCGCTGCGGAACGAGCCTTCCGACCGTCGGGTTCCTGTCCCGGGCCGGAACAGGAGGCGCGGGCGGCTGGTCGGCGCACCCGATCTCGGGACAGGGTTCGCTGTCCGGAGACCACCACCATGCGCCATCTCGCCATCCTCGCTCCCGTTCTCGCCCTCACGCTGTCCGCCTGTGGCCCCCGGTCCGATCCGCCGCTGACCGACGAGGCGCTGCTCGGCGCGCCGGCCGAAACCACGCGGACGTCGGCCACGCCGAACCGTCCCGGGCGCGAGCGCGGCGCGGCCGTGGCGCGGGACGCCTGCTCCGGCGATCCGCTGGTGAGCCGACCCGGCTGGGCCGAGCGGCTGCCCGCCGCCTTTCCGGTCTATCCGGGCGGTCGCCTGGTCGAGGCGGGCGGGGTCGAGCGCGGCTGCGGGCTGCGGATCGTCAGCTTTCGCACGGACACCCCTCGGCCGGCCGTGCTCGACTGGTACGCGCGCCGGGCGCGGGCGGTCGGATACACGGTCGATCGCGAGGAGCGCGGGGACACGCGGCTGATCGGCGGGACGCGCGGCGACGCCGCCTACGTCGTGTCGGCGAGCGTGGTCGGCGGCGGCTCGCGCGTCGAACTGCTGGCGAACGCCGGCCGCTGATCGCTGCGCTGTTAGACGTAAGTTCGCACCCACGCCGCCGCCCTGCTAACCGGCGGCGGCCATGCTGTTCCTCCTTCTCCAAGCCGCGCCGGTGATCGACCCGGTGCCCGAGCCGGTCCCGGCCCCCGACCCGATCGTCGTCACCGGCCGCGACCTGGCCCCGCCCGCCGGCGAGGCCGCCTTCGCACGCGTCGTGCTGGAGGGCGACTCGATCGCCGCGCCCGAGCGGCCGTCGGTCGAGAACACGCTCCGCACGCTCGGCGGGGTGCAGCAGTTCCGGCGCTCCGAAAGCCGCTCGGCCTCGCCGACCAGCCAGGGCCTGACGCTCAGGGGATTGGGCGGCAACGCCTCCTCGCGCACGCTGGTGCTGATCGACGGCGTGCCGCTCTCCGACCCGTTCGGCGGCTGGATCAACTGGACCGCGTTGGAGCGTCAGCGGATCGCGCGCGCGGTGCTGACGCGCGGCGGCGGGACCGGCGCGGACGGGCCGGGCGCACTCGCCGGAACGTTGTCGCTGGAGAGCGCGGTGCCCGACACGGGGGCTGAGGTGCGCGCCGGCGGCGGCTCGTTCGGCACGGTGGAGGGCAGTGCGCTGGCCGGGGCGCGCGTGGGCGGCGGGTCGCTGAGCCTGGGCGTGGACGGCGCGCGCGCGAACGGCTTCGTTCCGGTGGTGGCGGGCAGTCGGGGCGCGGCGGACGTGCGGGCGCGCTATCGACGGGGCGGGGCGACGTTGCGGCTGGTGGCCCCGGTCGTGGCCGACACCGAGCTGCAGGCGACGCTCGCCGGCTTCGGCGACGACCGCTCGCGCGGCGTGACCGGCGTCGGCAGCACGCTGGTGGGCGGTGACGCGAGCCTGCGGCTGGTGGCGCGCGGCCGCTGGGCCGCCTCCGCGCTGGTCTATGGCCAGTTGCGCAAGCTGACCGCGCGCTTCGCCGCCGTGTCGGACGACCGGGCGACGGCCACGCCGGTCCTCGACCAGTACAACGTGCCGTCGACCGGCGTGGGCGCGCGCGCGGAGGTGCGGCCGCCGCTCGCCGGCCCCGTGTCCGTGCGGCTGGGCGGCGACTGGCGACGGGTGGAGGGCGAGACGCGCGAGGCCTTCCTGTTCGTGGCCGGCCGCCCGACCCGCCTGCGCCGCGCGGGCACCGCCACGACGACGCTGGGCGGCTTCGCGGCGGTTGACTGGCGGGTCGCGCGCGCGCTGCTGCTCACCGGTTCGGCCCGGATCGACCGCTGGACCGTGGGCGAGACGATGCGCGTGGAGAGCGACCGGACGGGCGCGACGCTGACCGACGAGCGGGTCGCCGGCCGGTCCGGCGCCGAGCCGACGGGGCGGCTGGGAGCGCTTGTCACCGTCTCCCCCACCATCGACCTGCGCGCGGCGGCGAGCCTGGGTTGGCGACTGCCCACGGTGAACGAGCTCGCCCGGCCGTTCCGGGTCGGGGCGGATGCGACGGCCGCCAATCCGGGGCTGTCCCCCGAACGCTCGCGCACGCTGGAGGCGGGTGTTGATTGGCGGCCGGCCGACGGCGTGTCCGTGTCGCTCACCGGCTTCGACGCACGCGTGACGGACGCGATCGCCAACGTAACGCTCGCGCGCGGGCCGGGCGTGTTCCCCGGCGTCGGCTTCGTCGGCCGGGCCGGCGTCTATCGCCGGCGGCTGAACGTGGACGCGGTGGAAAGCCGGGGGGTGGAGCTGGACGGGACGGCCCGGCGAGGTGCGTTCGACGCCCGGCTGTCGCTGTCCGCCCTGGACGTGGCCGTGCGCGGCAGCGGGCCGGCCGCCGCGCTCGACGGCCGCCGCCCGGCCCAGGTGGCGAGCGTGTCGGGCTCCGTCACCCTCGGCTGGCGACCGGCCGGCGGCGCGCGGCTGGAGGCGACGGTCGACCACACCGGCCCTCAGTTCGAGGACGACGGCAACACGCGCCGCCTGTCGCCCGCCACCGTGCTGAACCTGGCCGGCTCGCTGCCGCTCACCCGGCGGGTCAGCGGCTGGGTGCGGCTGGAGAATGCGTTGGACGAGCGTGTGGCGGCGGCGGTGGACGACGACGGCGTGGTGGAGCGCGCGCGGCCACGGGCGTTGATGGTTGGGCTGGACCTTCGCCTGCCTTGACAAGCGAACCAAAAAGGTGTTGAACAAAACTTGAAGCAGTTCGGGCTTCGACGCTCGGGTCACCACCAATCGGCCGTCGGTCGTTCCGCGAAAATTCGTGCAGAAGTGTCAACTTTGTCAACTTAAGCCCGTCGCGCTCGCACTTGCAGCACGGCCCCCCGCGCACCACTTTCATGGCAACGGAAAGCCGGCAGGCTCGCCCCCCGTGACGAACCGGTCGACGGTCCCCTCAGATCCCCGAGGATGACCATGTTCGACGCTCTCGACCCAGTGCTCCTGGCGCGCATTCAGTTCGCCTGGACCGTGTCCTTTCACTTCATCTTCCCATCCTTTTCCATCGGCCTGGCGAGCTATCTCGCGGTGCTGGAGGGGTTGTGGCTGAAGACCGGCAAGCCGCTCTATCTCGACCTGTTCAAATACTGGGTGAAGATCTTCGCCATCGCCTTTGCGATGGGCGTCGTGTCGGGCATCGTCATGTCGTACCAGTTCGGCACCAACTGGTCGGTGTTCTCCGACAAGACCGGGCCGGTGCTGGGGCCGCTGATGGCCTATGAGGTGCTGACCGCCTTCTTCCTCGAGGCGGGGTTCCTGGGCGTCATGCTGTTCGGGATGAGCCGGGTGGGGCCGAAGCTGCACTTTGTCGCCACGCTGATGGTGGCGGGCGGCACGCTGTTGTCGGCGACCTGGATCCTGTCGGTCAACAGCTGGATGCACACGCCGCAGGGGTTCGAGATGAACGCCGTCGGCCAGTTCGTGCCGGGGCCGAGCTGGTGGCCGATCATCTTCAACCCGTCCTTCCCCTATCGGCTGGTCCATGTCGTCATCGCCTCCTACCTCACCACTGGGCTGGTGGTGGGCGGCGTGGGCGCGTGGCACCTGCTCAAGGACCGCGCCAACCCGTTCGCGCGCAAGATGTTCTCGATGGCGATGTGGATGGCGGCGATCGTGGCCCCGTTGCAGATCGCGGCGGGGCACGAGCAGGGCACCAACACGCTGAAGTATCAGCCGCAAAAGGTGATGGCGATGGAGGGGCATTACGAGAGCCACCCCGACGGCGCGCCGCTCTACCTGTTCGGCATCCCGAACGACCGCACCCAGCATCTCGACTATGCGGTCGGCATTCCCAAGCTGTCGTCGCTGATCCTCAAGAACGACCTGAACGCGCCGGTCGCCGGGCTGGACACGATCGCGGACGCGAACCAGCCGCCGGTGGCGGTGGTGTTCTGGACGTTCCGGGTGATGGTCGGGCTGGGACTGCTGATGTTGCTGCTGGGCCTGGTCAGCCTGTGGGCGCGCTGGCGGGGCAAGCTCTACGAGTGGCCGTTGCTCCACCGGTTCGCGCTGGTCATGGCGCCGACCGGCTTCGTCGCGGTGATCGCCGGCTGGATGACGACGGAGGTCGGCCGCCAGCCCTTCACGGTCTATGGCCTGCTGCGCACCACCGACAGCGTGGCCCCCCTGGCCGCGCCCGCCGTGGCGGTGTCGCTGATCGCCTTCGTCGTGGTGTACTTCCTCGTCTTCGGCATCGGCATTTGGTACATCCTGAAGCTGATGGCGACGTCGCCTCACGCCGGCGAGGGCGATGTGCCGTCCTCTCCGATCCGCACGGCGGGCGTGACCCCGGGGCCGACGCAGGGGGTTCACTCCGGCGCGAGCCACCCGCGCCCCGCGCTCGAGCCGGCGGAGTAGGGCGGTGGGCGTCAATGTCGACCTGACCGTGGCCTGGGCCTTCCTGCTCGCCTTTGCGGTGTTCGCCTATGTCGTGATGGACGGGTTCGATCTGGGCATCGGCATCCTGTTCCCGTCGATCACGTCGGGACCGGAGCGGGACTCCGCGATGAACTCGATCGCGCCGGTGTGGGACGGCAACGAGACCTGGCTGGTGCTGGGCGGCGGCGGGTTGATGGCGGCCTTTCCGCTCGCCTACGCGATCATCCTGCCGGCGACCTACCCGCTGATCATCGCCATGCTGCTGGGGCTGGTCTTCCGCGGCGTGGCGTTCGAATATCGCTGGCGTGACGCGCGGCATCAGGGCTTCTGGGACTGGGCGTTCTCGGCCGGCTCGTTCGTGGCCGCGTTCACGCAAGGGGTGATCCTGGGCGCGGTGCTGCAGGGCATCAAGGTGTCCGGGCGGGCCTATGGCGGCGGCTGGCTCGACTGGCTGAGCCCGTTCAGCGTCCTGACCGGGTTGAGCACGGTGGCGGCCTATGCGCTGCTCGGCGCGACCTGGCTGATCTGGCGCACCGAGGGCCGGGCGCAGGCGCACGCGCGGCGGCTCGCCTGGTGGTCGTTCGGGGCGACCCTGCTGGCGATCGGCGCGGTGAGCCTGATGACATTAACGCTCGACACCGACTATCTGTCGAAGTGGTTCGGCTACCCGCAAGTCTTCGGCACCGCGCTGGTGCCGATCGCGACCGGGCTGCTCGCGGTTGGCATGGTGCGGTCGCTGAAGCGGGACCACGAGGGCCGGCCCTTCGCGCTGGCGCTGGCGCTGTTCGCGCTGACCTTTGCTGGACTGGGCGTGTCGCTGTTCCCGTGGATCGTGCCGGATCAACTGACCATCTGGGACGCCGCCGCGCCGGAGCGGAGCCAAATCTTCATGGGCGTGGGCGCGGTCGTAATGATCCCGATCATCCTCGCCTACACCGCCTACGCCTATTGGGTGTTCCGCGGGAAGGCGGGGCACGAGGGCTATCACTGATGCGCCCCGAGGACGTGCCGGTGACCGGGCCGTTGTGGCGGCGGCTGGGCTGGATGGCGGTGATCTGGGCCTTGAGCATTCTCGCCCTGGGTGCCGTGGCGGGCGTGCTGCGGTTTTGGCTCAAGTGAGCCCGCCAGCTCGCCCGGCCTGACTTCAGAAACTCGCCGCCAGCGTAACCGCCGGGCCGGAGCTCGGCGCGGCGTTGCCGGCGACCCGCAGGCGGTAGCTGGTGAGGAGGGCGGTGCGGCCCGGCAAGTCGACCCGCAGCTGCGGCCCGACATCGATCCGCGCCGCGCCGGGCTGAGCCGCGCCGGCGACCAGCGCACCCGCGCGCAGCGGGCCGAGCAGCGGGCGCGACACCCGCGCCTCTCCGTCGGCGAACAGGTCGCGGGAGCGTGCGCCCGCCACGCCCGCCTGGCCGTAGCTCTCCAGCCGCCAGCCGTCACGCTCCAGCTGCCCGCCTCCGATTGCGCGAAGCTGCCACGCGTTTCGCCCGCCAGTTGAGAGGGCCACCCGCCGTTCCGCCACGAACTCGAAAGGGATCGACCGGGCGGGCCGGAGCCCGACGCCCACCGCCGCCTCCGCCTGCCGCGCGCGCCCGTCGGAGAGCGCCGTCGTCAGCCGACCGGTGAGCGTCATCCGATCACCGAGAGGCCGCCGCGCGATCAGATACGCCTGACTGCCGCCGAGCGACGGCTCCACCGGCCGCGCCACCCCGCCGCCGCGCAACGCGAGCGCCGCGTCGAGGGTGAAACGCCGCTGGCGGGGGAGGGCGAAGGGAGCGGCGAGGACAGGCGTCGCATCCGGTGTAGCGAACGGCTTGCGTCCGACGGCCGCAGCCGAAGGGTTGGCGAGGGCGAGCACCTCTTCATCCTGCCGAAGTACGGCCGTCGCTTGGAACACGTCAGTCGCAGCAGGACGCGGGAAGGGCACCGGAGTTGGCGGGCTTGCGCCAACGAGTCCAAGTCGGCTCGGCCCGATCGCCCGCTGCGCGATGTTGGCGGACGCAACCGCCTTACCTGTTGGTTCGACGAGCGGCTCAATCCGCTCCCTCGCCGGAGCGGGCCGCGCCGCCGCCGCATCGGACCGGGCGAACACCGGCCGCGCGTCGCCGCCCGGCCACAGCGCCACCGCGCGCCCCACGGTCCAGACCCCCACCACCAGCACCAGAAATCGGATCGGCGGGCCGGCCGCGCTTGCCGCCATCACGCCGGCTCCCGCACCTGGGTGAACTCGTGCGCGGTCTTGTCCCAGCGCACCTCGCCGGTTCGTCGCCACGACACATAGAGCCCGACCGCGCGGCGCGCCGCCAGGATCGCCACGATGTTCGACGCGACCGAGCGCGGCAGCGCGCGCAGCCCCTCGCGCCGGCCGCCGACCGCTCCGCTGCACACCGCCCGCATCGCCAGTCGCCACAACAGCAGCAGTGCCGTCACTCCACTCGCGCCGACCAGCCAGCCGTCGATGAGGAAGCTCGGCCTTGCCCAGCCGACGAGCCAGTGCCCCGCCATCAGCGCGGTCGCCAGCACCAGCCCCGCATAGCCGGCGCACAGCACCAGGGCCGCGAGCGGCGCTCGGCGGTCGCGCAGCCGCATCCACAGCTCGCCGGGGTGAGCACGCCAGCCGGTGCGGTCCCACCCGTTGAGCGCGATGCCCGCCACCCAGCGGCTCTTCTGACGGACGGCGGCCGGCACCGTCGTGGGAAACTGAGCCCGCACGACCGCGCCGCCGCAGACCGCCATCGGCACGAACAGCGTGCGCGCCCCGGCCTCGTGCAAGCGCAGGCCGAGTTCGTAATCCTCGACCAGGCTGTCGCTCGGAAATGGCCCATTACCCTGACCAAGCGCGCGCAGCGTCGAACAGCGGATCGCGCAGCCGACGCCCGCGCCGGGCACAGACGCGCCGAGCGCCTGGCGGGTCGGCAAGTCCTTGCCGTGCGCCTCCGCGAACTCGTCGAAATAGCTGTCGCCGATGGTTCGACCGGACAGCACGGGCACGACCGGCAGCTGCACCATGTCGTGGTGCGCGAGCAGGCGGCGGAGCAGCGCGGGCTCGCCGGCCGCCACCACGTCCTCCGCGTCGTGGAGCACGACCGCCTCGGCCCAGCCCTCCGGCATTATGTAGCAAATGCACCACGACCCGGATAGATGCCATCGCCCGCGTCGTCTAATGTCAGCGTATGAGCGACACACCCGATGGCTACACCCTCACCGTGCAAGGGCTACTCCGCAAGTGCGGGGAGCTGCATGGCGAGATTGAAGGCCTACGCGCCCAAGCGGACGTAAAAATGACGGAGCTTGAGCAATGCTCGGCGGCCGTTCGGGTGCTTAATCCCGGCATAGAGGTCGGCGACCTACCCGCCCGGCCAGCTCCGCCACCATCGGCCGCGTTCCGTGGTGAGGTGGCGCGGTTCCTCCTAGAGCACCTTCGCACGGCGGAGGGGCCTAGAACGACCACACAGATAGCTTGGGCCGTCATGGAAGCCCGTGGCCTGTCCAAGGGCGACCGGGTGCTGTCCAAGCTGATACGGGGCCGCACGGGGCATTCGCTGGCCAACCTTCGGGCCAAGGGGCTTGCGGAGTCCAAGCGCTATGGGTGTGGCTCGGAGCTGGACTGGACGATTAGCGAGCGGGGAGTGCGCGAGGGGTATGGCGGGGGTTGGCGGAATGGGGGTGGGTGAAAAAATGGCGGCGACCATTGAACGAGGTCGCCGCCATTGCGTTTACGGGTTCGTCAGCTCACTCAATTACGGGCGAGTTTGCCGAACCCTTCATGATCGCAATCCCGTGGAGAGCATCTGACTTAGCAACATAACCCTCCCGGAGTCAGAGATGGTGCGGCCATTGGTCGCCACGTAGCGCCAGCGCCACTCACTCGCACGATCTTTATACACTTTGTAGTAGGACATAGGAGTCCCTTTCATGTCTGATTTTAAAACTTACTTGGTGAGCTACCGTCATGACGGGGGCGAGTGGAACATTGAACTTCCTGCTCGGTCGGAAAGCGATGCTCGCGCACGGCTTGGTCAGCTTTACCTGGGCCGCGTCGATGGCGAGATTGCTGCCCGTATACCCGCAGGGTTCGGTCCCATCGCTTCGCTGATCGCAGCAGGTAAGAACCTGCTAAACACGACCAACCGATAGCGCCGTCTTTCTAAAATGGCTGTTTTCTGAGCTTTCCTTCCGAGTGTATTAACTCGGAAGACGTTGACCAGTCAGCACCGGGAGTGTAACACAACCCTCGTGATCACGACCAACGGCCTTCGCGAGCCGTTCAAGCAGGGCCGGTGGAGATTTGCCTCTCCATCGGCCCGTTTTGTTCCTACCGCAGAGACTCTGAAGAAGCAAGGTAAATGAGCCGTTATCGCGCTCCTTTCCTATCTGCGTCAGATTGTTGATATAAAGAGTTCTTTATATCAAGCCGCCCGCTGCCAATACCCAGCCCACTTGCGGCTCACCCGGCTCCCCATCGCAGCACCGCCGAGCGTGGCGACCTGCTGCCCATTGTCGACCCGGCGGTGATCCTCGCGCCATGCCATTTCGCCCGCGTAGCTATTCAGGTGCGGTCCGGCGATGTGGTGGTGAACGCCCGTCTCCGCACGGCGAAGGCGGCTAAAGAAGCTCTCCGCCTGATTGGTGCAGACACCCTTGTCGAGAAACGCGACGGAGTGATTGACGCGGCGCGTATCCCAGCCCGCGTGTAGATCATCCCAGCCCGCGCCCTCGTCGGCGTGAATGGTGGCGAGGTTGGCAACGTGGTCGCGCACGATCGGCACGGCGTCACCTTCGTTGCGGACCACGAACGGGAGTGACCGGCCGCCGCGCTCGCGCATGATGACGACGCACTGGCGCTTACCCGACTGGTTCACCTTGAGGCGACGGTCCACCCGGTCGACCTTGCGGTTGGCGGGGCGGACGTGACCGCCAAGGTAGCACCCGTCAATCTCGACAATGCCGCCTAGCACGACGCCCGCCTGATCGGCCGCCATGGCCTCCCGGAGCTTGTGGGTGAGGACGAACGCCGTCTTATACTGCACGTTCAACTCGCGCGACAGGCGTAGCGCCGCGACCCCGCAAGCGCCGTTCACGAATATCGCGATGGCGGCGAGAAGGTCACCGAACGACAGCTTGCGCGATGCGAACATGGTGCCCGAAGTGACCGAGAACTGGTGGTGGCAAGCGACGCACTTGAAGCGGCGGCGGGTGCTGATCGAATAGCTCTCCACGCAGCCGCAACGAGGGCACACAGGCTCGCCATCCGTCTCCGGCCACCGAAGCTGGCAGAACGTCGCGTGGGCGTCCTCGTCGCTCATGCGGAAACACCGCCTTGAGAGACAGGGTGCGCGCCTTGGCGGAGAGGAGGAAGTGAGAACCGTGTGCCATCGTCATTCTTTCGAGTGCTTATGCACTCTGTATGATGACATTACACACGGTTGTCAATGTCATTAGCACTCCGTATGATGATATTCCACACCATATGGAGGGCGGTATGCCGAAGGCTGCGAAGGATTGGGAGGATCAGGTGAAAGGGCTGTTGAAGGCGGAGCTAAAGCGCCGGGGCATCACCTATGCCGAGCTGGTCGGCAAGCTGGCGGACGTGGGGGTTATGGACTCAGAGCCGAACGTGCGTAACAAGCTCAGCCGTGGAAAGTTTACAGCCGTGTTCCTGGTCCAATGCCTAGAGGCTATTGGCGCGTCGGATTTGCGGCTCTCTACTTAGCCGCTGCCCCAGCTTACTCCGAAAGCAATCAGAGCGCACAATCCCCCGAAAAGCCCGAAATAAGCAAGCGAGCGCCAGCGGTCACGCCGTTCGCCGCTCAGAGTCTGATTCAAAACTATATCGTGTGATTTCATAATTTTGTGATGCGTCTGGTGAAGAGCTGGACGGAGGCGATGAAGATCCATGCGGTTGCCGAAGCGAGGGTTTGCTCGAAGTCCTTGGCGAG
>JAABUN010003677.1_pt1 | contig 23037 bp, 18 predicted proteins | sample 5559311 | NCBI WGS metagenome assembly JAABUN01 (sample SAMN10711877, study PRJNA513370) | rock metagenome | isolation source: Antarctica rocks | place: Antarctica: Victoria Land, Siegfried Peak sud
ACCGCACCGGGCACACCGGGCGGGTCTGCGCGGTGGTCGGCCTGGTCAACCGCCAGCTCGCCGCCTAATCACCCCGGCGGGGGAAGGGGATGACATCCCCGCTGCACTACTACGACGCAACTCTAATACCGCCTCGGAGCATCATGGCCGACAAGCGGGCCTTCTCGCGCCTGATCGCGTCCTGGCACCGCTCGCTGGCGGGCGCGCTTCCCGCCGCCGCGCCGGGTGACGCCGCCGAGCGCGCCATCACGCGCTGTCTCTTCGTGCGCCTCGGCGAGAATCGGGGCCTGCTGCCCATCGGCACCCTCGCCGCGCTCGCCGACGGCACACGGCTCGACGAGCGACTCTGCGCCCTCCAGCGGCGTATCACCGGCGCGAGCGGCGCGCTGGACGACCGCGATCCCGGCGCGGAGTTCGGCGATGCGCCGTTGCGGGCGATCCTGGCTCGACTCGCCACGACCGGCCCGCCGGATCACTTCGAGTCGCTGCCGCTCGCGAGCCTCGGCCTGGCCCACGAGCAATTGCGCGGCCTCGCATCCCATGCGTCACTAGGCCGTCCGAACGGCGGCGCGCGCGGCACGGCGCGCAAGACGGGCGGCATCTATTACACCCCGCCCGCCATCGTGGACTACCTCGCGCAGCGCACGGTCGGCGCGCTCCTCGCCGAGCAGGACCGCGCCACCGTCGCCACCCTCAGCGTCCTCGACCCCGCCTGCGGCGCGGGGGCATTCCTGGTGGGCGCGTATCACCTCCTGTTGCGCTGGTATCGCGACCTCTACCTTGGCGCCAGCCCGTACGAACGACCTGACGCGCTCCGAGAGGACCCCGACGGCGTGTGGCACCTGACCACCGGCGAGCGACGGCGCATCCTGCTCGCGCACATTCACGGCGTCGATAATGACCCGCGCGCGATCGAATTGGCGTGGCTGACCCTCGCCATCGCCGCCCATGCGGGAGAGGCCACCGACTTCGCCCCGCCGCTCGATTTCTCCCGCAATCTCCGTTGCGGCGACGCCCTGATCGCGCCCGACATTCGCACGTATCCCGCCGCCGCCGCGCTCACTGCGGCGGAGATCGCGGCGCTCCGCCCGTTCGACTGGCAGGCCGCGTTCCCCGCGATCATGGCGCGCGGCGGCTTCGACGCGGTGCTCGGCAACCCCCCATACCTCTCCTATGCCGGGCGACAGGCGGTCGCCCTGGCGGGTCCGGTGCGCGCCTACCTCCTCGATCGCTACGGCGCGACCGGCTGGCCCGCCGCCCACACCTTCTTCATCGCGCGCGCGGTGCGCGACCTCGCGCGCCGCCGCTGCGCCTTCATCGTCCCCGATCAGGTCGGCCACCTGGCAGGGTATGCCTCCGCGCGCGCGCTGCTCGCGCGCCACAGCGCCCTGGTGGAGGTGCGCTACTGGGGCGACGACGTTTTCGCGGACGCGATCACGCCGGCCCTCACCTTCGTCGCCGACCAGGCGCACGACGGCCCGACCCTCCTCGGCGAGCCGGATGGCACCGCCGACACCGTCACCTTCGCCGCAGGCGAGCCGTGGCGGAACGCCGCCGCCGCCGGACTGCTGGCGAAACTTCGCCGCCACAGCGTTTCGCTCGGCGCGCTCGTCGCCGATCCCGGTGTCCACACCGGCAATTGCGCCCACCAACTGATCGCGCCCCGCGATAGCGCCACGTCCGCGATGGTCCCGGTACTCGAAGGGCGGCAGATCGGGCGCTATCGTTGCGACCCGCCCGCACGCGCGTTGCGCCCGGACTACGCGACCCAACCGGGCGAGTACTGCACTATCCGCCCGCTGGCGCGCTACGCCGACGCCCCGTTCGTCATTCGCCAGACCGCCCCCTACCCGATCGTCGGCCCACGCCTGCACGCGACCTATTTCCGCAACTCCCTCCTCGCCCTCTACCCGCCCCCGCCAGCCGACGGTAGGGCGGTCGAATATCTTGTAGGACTCCTCAACTCGTCGTTGCTGCGCCACGCCTACACCGCCGAGGTCCGCGAGGCGCGGCAACGCGCCTTCCCGCAAGTCAAGGTCGGGTCGCTGCGCCAACTCCCGATCCGGCACCTGGACCTGAAAAATCCGCAAGACCGCGCGCAACACGACGCGATTGCCGGTGCCGTCCGCCGCCTGTTGGCCCTGCACGCGCAACAGGCGGCGACCATGCCCGGCCCGGCGCACGACCTGGCCACGCGGACGATCGCCGCGCTCGATCGTGCGCTCGATCGGCTCGTTTACGAACTTTATGAACTGACCGATGACGAGATCGCGATGGTCGAGGGGTGATCGGCTTCAGCCCCGGCATCAGTGGCGGTCGGCGGGGGCCCTCACCCCCGGCGTCGCTGCGGCTCGCCACCCCCTCTCCCCGTCCGAGGAGAGGGGGGAAAGGGGAAGGAAACGACGCTACAGCGAATCGCCCGGAGCGGTATTGGGGAGGGCGATGAGCGATAGCGACGGCTACAGCGTCCGTCCCGCACGGCCTGACGAGCTTGGCCTGCTACCAGACATCGAGCGTGCGGCGGCGGCGATCTTCAGCGCGACCGCGTTCCCGGAGATGGCCGACGCGGCGTTGGCTTCGGAGCATGTCGCGCACGACCGGGATTGGGTCTGGCTAACGGTCGGCCCGGACGGTCGGCCGGTGGCGTTCGTCATCGCCCACCCGCTCGCTGACGGGGCCCACCTCCACGAACTCGATGTCCATCCGTCACACGCTCGGCGCGGCCTGGGGCGGCTCCTGATCGAGGCCGTCGCCGTGCGGGCCGCGCACGAGGGCGCACACGCGTTCACCCTCACGACGTTTCGGGAGATTCCCTGGAACGCGCCGTACTACGCGCGACTTGGCTTCCGCGCGCTGGCGGAGGCCGAGTTAAGTCCGGCCCTCCAAGCGATCCTGCGGGCTGAGGTGGCGGCGGGCCTGCCAGGCGTGGCGCGGACGGCGATGCGCCGCGAACTGGCGTCGCCGGTCGCGGGCTAATCGTTCGCGCGCTTCGTCACCGACTGGTTGTACCGATTCATCGCCGTGAGCAGCCCGTCGGCCAGCCACGTCTCGACCGCATCGGCGGCGCGACCGAGCAGCGCGGGCAACTCCGCCGCCTGCTCCTTGCCGAAGCGGGTCAGCACGTAGTCTCTCGGCTCGCCCCATTGCGGGCGACCGATGCCGATACGCAGGCGTGGCACCGCGTTCGTCCGCAACTGCTCGATGATCGACGCGAGGCCGTTCTGCCCCCCGGCGCTCCCCTCGCCGCGCAGGCGCAACTGGCCGAACGGCAGATCCAGGTCATCGTGGACGATCAAGACCTGGTCGAGCGGCACCTTGTACCACTTCACGAGTTGCACCACCGAGACGCCGCTGAGATTCATGAACGTCTGCGGCTTCGCCAGCACGACATCATGGCTCGCAGCGCCCGCAACGCCCGGAACGCCCAGAACGACACCGCGCGCCTGCTCGGCCTTCAGGCGCGGTCGCTCCCACTTCAGGGCGTGGCGGCGTGCCACTTCATCGACGCAGCGGAAGCCGACATTGTGGCGCGTCTCGCTGTATTCCTTGCCGGGATTGCCCAGGCCGACGATCAGCGCGGGCACGATGCCACCAACTCCGGCGGCGCGACCGACCCTGCCAGGCCGACCACGCGGCGATAGACGGCCAACGTCTGCTCGGCGGCGCGCGTCCAAGAGAACTCTGCCGCCCGCAGCAGGCCCGCCGCGATCAGCGCCTCGCGTCGCGCGCGGTTCTCGATCACCTCGCGCAAGGCCGCCGCCCAGCCCTCCTCGTCGTCGGGCGCGAGGAGGATCCCCGCTGGCCCGACGACCTCGGGCAGGCTGGAGTTGTCGGAGGCCAGCACCGGCGTCCCGCAGGCCAGCGCTTCGAGCGCGGTCAGCCCAAAGCCCTCGTAGCGAGACGGCAGGACCAGGGTCGCGGCGGCATTGTAGAGCAGCAGCAATTGCTCGTCGTTGGCATTATCGAACCAGACCACCTGACCCGCATGTCGCAAGCGATCGAGCGTCGCCAACTCCTCGTCCGCGCGCCAGCCGCGCCCGCCCGCCAGGACCAGGATCGCGGCGCGACGCCCCGCCAACTCGCGATAGCGCGCGTAGGCCCGGAAGAACATCGCCAGATTCTTGCGCGGCTCGATCGTCCCGACGAACAGGATGAACGGGCCGAACTCGCCGCTGACCAGACGGACCATGTCGGGCGTCAGCCTCGTGCGATCGGGCGAACGGAGCGCGGCCATCCGTTGGGCGCGATCGAGCGGGCGATAGCGACTGTCGGCGGCCTCGGGGATCACCGCGATCTTCTCCGCCGGGGCGGCGGTCAACGCGATCAGGTCGCGGCGCGTACTCTCCGACGGCGCGATGATCGCGTCGGCGCGCTGCACCGCGTCGTGGATCTGGCCGTAATAGCGGCGGGATTGCCCGTCGAGCAGTTCGGGTTCGCGCAGGAAGGCGAGATCGTGGACGGTGATGACCGAGCGTACCCGCCGATGTAGGCGCGGCGGGATGAAATCGGGGCTGTGCAGCACATCGAAGCGGCAGGGCGCGAGTTCGAGGCTGAGGGCGGCGCGCTCCAGGCGGTGGTGCGGCGGCGTCAGCAGCGCGCGATGCGACACCTGCTCGGCACGCGCGCGCGCCTCCACGATCGGGCGACCGCCGCGCGCCACCAGCACGGTATAGCTATTGTCGCGGTCGATCGCGATCAGGCCGTGCAGCAGGGCGCGGGCATAGCGCGCGATACCGCCATCGCGGTACGCCACCAGCCGGGCGTCGAAGCCGATCTGCACCGCCGCTGTCCTCCCCGAGCCGACCAGCCCGACAAATCACCGACCACGAACCGGAAAACGATGGCCGGTGCAAGCGCAACCGCTGGCACGTCCAGTCGCCACACCGCGCTGTCCGCATACCACAGCAGGACAGGACGGAGTATAGCAGAGGGGTGGGGTTGGCCCGAAACGGATGGTGGTCACCGGGTGCGATTCAAAAGTTTGCGCGGTGGGGCACGGGCAGGGAGGCAGGCGGTTGAAACCGCGCCTCGGGGCCTGCGGGCCACGAAGTCCGCCTGCGCGGACTAGACGCGCGGAGCCTAACCCGCGCAGGCGGGTTTCGTGGTGCCGCCGCACCCCGAGGCGCGGTTTCAACCGCCTGCCACCACGCCGTCATCACCGTCTGCCACCACCGCGCAAACTTTTGAACCGCACCCTGGTCACCCTGCCACACGCACACCCCTCAGACCGCCGCCAGCAACGCCTCCAGCGTGACCGTCGCCGCGCCCAATCGCCGCACCACGATCCCCGCCGCGAGGTTGGCGAGTTGGGCCGCCTCGGACAATGTCGCCCCCGCGCACAACGCGAGCGTCACCACCGCTGAGACGGTGTCGCCCGCGCCCGTGGCGTCGCGCACCTCGGTTGGGGCGGCGGTGGGGAGGTGGAGCCACGGCCCCGCCCCCTCGACCAGCGTCATGCCCTCGCTCCCGCGCGTGATCAGCACGGCGCGCGCCGCCATCTGCGACGCCAGGTCGTGCCCGGCGTGGCGGACCTCCTCGTCGGTCGTCAACACCCGGCCCAGCGACGCCGCCGCCTCGTCCTGGTTCGGCGTGGCGATCGTGATCCCGACGAATCGCCCGAGGTCGCCGTGCGCATCCACCGTGATGATCAGCCCGTGCGCGCGAGCCAGGGGCAACGCGGCGGCGATGATCGCCTGGCCGATCACCCCATGCTCATAATCGGAGACGACGAGCGCATCGTGCAGCGGGATCGCCCGTTCCAAATACGCGACGATCCGCGCCCGCGCCGCCGCCCCGATCGCCGCCCGCACCACCCGATCGATCCGCGCGATCTGCTGGCTGACGATCTGCGACCCGCCCCCGATCACCCGCGTCGCCGTGGCGGTCGGTCGCCCTTCCTCCACCGTCAAGCCACCGGTCGCGATTCCCTCCTTGATCAGGCACGCGGCGAGCGCGCGTCCCGGTTCGTCGGCACCGATCACGCCGCAGACGGCGACCGCCGCCCCTAACGCGCGACAGTTGCGCGCCAGATTCGTGGCCCCGCCCGGCACGATGTAGCGATCGACCCATTCCAGCACCGGGATCGGGGCCTCGCGCGAGAGGCGCGACGGTCGACCGATGATGTACTCGTCGGCCACCATGTCGCCCAGCACGAGGACACGCTTGCCCGCACACCCGCCCAACAGCGTCTCGATTCGTCCTCGTTCCAGCCGCGCAGGTGCATTCATAGCGCCGCAGTATACCAGCCGCCACTCGCCCGCCTCGCGACACCATGGCTTGGGTGCGGTTCGGGATTGTGCGGCGGGGGCGGGGATGCCGTTGGGGGTGGGGGCGGGGTGACGGCGTGGGGCGGTCGTTAGGGAGTGGGGAGACCTACGGCGCGGGCATGCCGTCGGGGGCGGGGCGGCCCCACGGCGCGGGGCGGCCGTTGGACTGAAGTCCCGGCTGAAGGCGGCGGCCACGAAGTCCCCCTCCGGGGACTGGGATCACTCTTGGAACCGGGGGCAGGTGCCGCCCCCACCCACCCGAACTACTCCCACCTCGCCCCCCAGTCCGCGCAGGGGGACTTCGTGGCCACAGCCTTCAGCCGGGGCTTCAGCCCAACCGCACCCCCGCCTCAACAACGCCCCCCCACCTCAAACAGCTCGAGAACGCCTTCGCCCTACCCGCCGCCTTCCGGCGGGCGACAATGCAGACGCGCCGTGCTACCCTACCGCCACACCGGAGCGGCGCGCGAACGCATGGAGGAGGGGTGCAGATGCCAGATCTGAGCGGTCACGTCGCGGTCGTGACCGGCGGCGCACAGGGGATCGGCGGGGCCATCGCCCGACGCTTGGCGGCGGACGGGGCCAGCGTCCTGATCGCCGACACCGATGCGGCGGCGGCAGAGGGGAACGCGGCGCGCATCCGCGAGGCCGGGGGCACCGTCGCGACGGTCGTCGCCGATGTCGGCCAGGGCGCGGACATTCGTCGCACGATCGACGCGGCGGTCGGGCAGTGGGGGAAGCTGACGCTGCTCGTCAACAACGCCTACGGGTGGACTCCCGGCGCGAAGGGCACGGCGGTCGAGGTCGAAGAAGAAGGCTGGGATCGCGCCTTCGCCGTGCTGGTGAAGTCGCTCTTCCTGGCCGCGAAGTATGCCGTGCCGCACATCGCGGCGGCGGGTGGCGGGGCGATCGTCAATATCTCGTCGGTCCATGGCCTGCTGGCCGCGCCGCGAGCGCTCGTCTACGACACCGGCAAAGCGGCGGTGATCGGCATGACCCGCCAGATGGCGATCGACTTCGGCCGGCTCGGCATCCGCGTGAACGCCATCTGCCCCGGCCATATCGTCACCGAGCGGATGGCGCAACTCTGGGAGCAGAATCCCGAGGGCCTGCGCTTCTTCGAGCAGCAATACCCGGTGGGGCGCACCGGTCGCCCGGAGGACATCGCCGGGGCCGCCGCTTTCCTCTGCTCCGAGGATGCCGCGTTCATCACCGGCCACGCGCTGACGGTGGATGGCGGGCTGACGATCCAGTTGCAAGAGGACATCGGTGTCCACCTGGCCCGTTACGCCCAGGAGCATCCGGGAATGAAGCCGACGCAATAGAGCGGCGCAACGCCCTACGCGGTCGCCCCATGTGTTGGAAGCAGGGTGAAAGAAGCGGGGGCGGATGCTTCGCGACGGCTCAGCATGACCATTCCGTAGGCCGTGGGCCGACCGCCGACGTTCGAGGTGGCCGCCACTTGCGCGAGTGGCCGACCACCGAGGATCCGTCATGCAGAGCCGCCGCGAAGCATCCGCCCCCGCCGCCCATCATCTACCTGGGCGCGATTCGGCGTCTCCCGCCGCCCGGTTCGTGCGTCCGCACCACGGCAACTTGCGTCTGCGCGCGTCCTAACCCACGAAGGTGGGTTTCGTGGCGACCGCTGTCGCTCCGAGGCGTGGTTTTAACCGCCTGCCTCTCGCGCCACCCGCCTCCCTCGCCGCGCCACCCGCCCGCCCACCTCCCACCCTCCCTCGCCTCCCTCCCTCACCGCCCGCCCGCCTCCCTCGCGCATCCACCGCGCCAGGACTCTTACATCCCCCAAAATACCGCGCACTTCCCCGCCCCCTGGTATACTTCCCCTGCTGGCACGACCAGCGCCATAGCGGGGCCGATCGCACGGATCAGGCTTCTTCGCGTTGTCTGTTGCCGGGTTGCGCCGGGCAAGGCAGAGAAGGATTTCGGCCAGGATGATGTTGACAGCGCTCCTCGCGGAGCTTGCCAAGGACGATCAGTTCGCCGCGATCGGCCGGGAACTGACGCGCGCTCGCGTTGGCGCGGCATTCGCGCTGGAAAGTGTCCCGCAAGCGGCGCGACCGATCGTCATCGCCGCCCTGGCGCGCGAATTGGACCGACCGCTCCTGGTCGTCGCCTCGCGCCAGGATGCCGCCACGCGCCTGCACGACACCATCGGCTGCTACCTCGCTGCCGGGGACGAGGTGCTGCTCTGGCCCGCGCATGACGCGCTCCCCTACGAGCAATTGCCGGTCGATCCGATCGCCGCCGCCGCCCGACTCGGCACGCTCGACCGCCTCCTGCGCGCGCGCGACGGGGAGAGCATGGGCGGCTTGGTGCTGATCGTCAGCGCGCGCGGCTTACAGGGGCAGTTGATGGCCCCCGAATCGCTACGGGCGTGGCGACAGGAGTGGCGCGTCGGCGACCGCTTCAATGTCGGCGCGTCGTTGTCGCGCTGGATCGAGGGCGGTTACGAGCCGACCTCGGCGGTGGCGGAGCCCGGCCAGTTCAGTCGGCGTGGCGGCCTGATCGACGTCTGGGCGGCCGGCTCCGAGCAGCCGATGCGGATCGAACTCTTCGGCGACGAGATCGACTCCCTGCGTCCCTTCGACCCGGCAACGCAACGCTCGTCCGGTCGCCTCACGTCGGTCTCCATCCTCCCCGCCAGCGAGTTGCCGTTGTGGGAGCGCGACGCGGCGCTCGAACGCCTGCGCGCCCTCGACCCCGCGACGCTGCGACCGGAGGTGGCGAGCGAATGGCGCAGGACGCTCGCCCTGATCGAGGGGGGTGAGGCCCCGCCCACGCCCGATCTCCTCGCGCCCTACTTCAGCGCCACCCCCGCCAGCCTGCTCGACTACCTGCCGCCCGACACGCTGATCGTCACCGACGAGCCGGGCGCGGTGCGCCTCGCGGCGGAGCAGGTGGAGGCCCAGGCGGAAGAATTGCGCCTCGGCTTCGAGGCGAGCGGCGAGCTGCCGAAAGGGATGCTGCGCCCCTATCACCCCTGGGCCACCGTGCGCACCAAGCTGGCCCCCGCGACACAGCTCGCGTTCGGGCAGCAGCCCGAAGGTATGGGTGGCACGACCCTCACCCTCGACCGCCTCAGCGAACCCGCCGCCTACGCCGGGCGGATCATCAACCTCGCGCGCGAGTTGGCGGCCTATCTGCGCGACGGGGTCCGCACGGTGATCGTCACCGAGCAGTCCGAACGCCTGCGCGAACTCCTGGCGGACCGCGACATTTACCCGCACCTGGCCGAGGGCCAACTGCCCGACCCCTTGCCACCCCTCACCATCATGCAGGAAACGCTCGGCAACGGCTGGCTCTACGAGCCGACCTCGCCCGACGGGCGCGACTTTCCCGCCGCGACCAACGGCGCGACCAACAGCGCGACCGATGGCGCGACCGAGGAGCGCCAGCGCCTCGCGCCCGGCGCGCTCGTCGTCCTCACCGACCACGACATTTTCGGCACCGTGCGCGTCGTGCGCCGTGCCTCGCGCCGCTCCGCTTCCCAGCATCAGGCGTTCGTGCGCGCGCTGACACCGGGGCAATACGTCGTCCACCTGGAACACGGCATCGCGCGCTACACCGGCATGATCACCCGCACGGTCGGCGAGGCACCCATCGGCGGCGGCGCGGCCCCGACGCGCGAATTCCTGACCCTCGACTACGCCGCCGGTGACCGCCTTTTCGTGCCGATCGACCAGACCGACCGGATCGCGCCCTACTCCGGCGCGGGCGACGAGGACCCGAGCCTGAACCGCCTCGGCTCGCAGGAGTGGGCGCGCACCAAGAGCCGCGTGAAGCGCGCGGTCGCCGACATGGCCGACGAACTTTTGGCGTTGTACGCCGCCCGCGAGGCGACACCCGGCCACGCCTTCGGCCCCGACACCACCTGGGATCGCGAGATGGAATCGGCCTTCCCCTACGTGGAGACGGAGGACCAGTTGCGCGCGATCGTCGAGGTGAAGGGCGACATGGAGCGCCAGCGCCCGATGGATCGCCTCGTTACGGGCGATGTCGGCTACGGCAAAACCGAAGTCGCGATGCGCGCGGCCTTCAAGGCGGTGAACGACGGCACGCAGGTCGCCATGCTCGTCCCCACCACGGTCCTGGCCTTGCAGCACACGCGCACCTTCAAGGAACGACTGGCCTCCTTCCCCGCGCGCGTCGAGATGTTGTCGCGCCTGCGCACGGCGGCGGAGCGCGAGGTGGTGAAGCGCGACCTCGCCGACGGGAAAGTGGACATCGTCATCGGCACGCACGCGCTCCTCGCCAACGACATTCGCTTCAAGAATCTCGGCCTGCTGGTGGTGGACGAGGAGCAGCGCTTCGGGGTGGCGCACAAGGAAAAGCTGAAGAAGCTGCGCGCCACCGTGGACGTGCTGACGATGACCGCCACGCCGATCCCGCGCACCCTGCACACCGCGCTCGCCGGGATACGCGACCTCAGCGTGATCGACACCCCGCCGGAGGAGCGGCTGCCGATCCGCACCTTCGTCGTGCCCTACTCCGACGCCCTGGCGCGCGAGGTCATCCTGCGCGAACTCGATCGCGGCGGGCAGGTCTACTTTGTCCACAATCGCGTGCAAACGCTGGATATGACCGCCGCGCATCTCGCCGCGCTGCTCCCGGAGGCGCGCATCCGCACCGGGCACGGCCAGATGGACCAGGGGCAGCTCGAGAAGGTGATGTTCGCGTTCGTGCAACACGACTTCGATGTCCTGGTCTGCACCACGATCATCGAGTCCGGGATCGACATCCCCGCCGCCAACACGATCATCATCGACGACGCGCCTTACTACGGGCTGACCCAGCTCCACCAGTTGCGCGGGCGCGTCGGGCGCTCGGGCAATCGCGCCTACGCCTATCTCCTCTACCGCGAGGGCAAGCCGATGACCTCCGACGCGCAGGAGCGCCTGGAGACGATCGGCAGCCACACCGCGCTCGGCTCCGGGCTGAAGATCGCGATGAAGGACCTCGAGCTGCGCGGCGCGGGCAACCTCCTCGGCGCCGAGCAGTCGGGCCACATCGCGGCGGTCGGCTTCGAGCTGTACGTGCAAATGCTCCACGCCGCCGTGGAGGAGAAACGGACCGGGGTCGCGAGCGAGGAGGAGCGCCCGGTCCTCCTCGATCTGCCGATCACCGCCCTCCTTCCCGCCGACTTCATCGCCGACCCCGCGACGCGCGTGCGCGAGTATCGCCGGATCGCCGCCCTCCGCTCCCAGGCCGAGTTGGACGATCTGCTGAAGGAACTGACCGACCGCTTCGGCGCGCTGCCGGATGAGGTCCACGCGCTCGGCTACCTCAGTTCGATCAAGATCCAGGCCGTCGCGCTCGGCCTCGAAGCGGTCACCTTCCGCGACGGCTCGCTGACCCTGCGCCCCTTCCCGACCAATCGCCTCGACCAAGTCGCCCTGCGCCGCCTCTTCCGGGACTACCTCTTCATCGGCCCCACCAGCCTGCGCCTGCTGATCACCGGACTCAAGCTGACCTGGGAAGAGGCGTTGGAGCGGCTTTTCACCCTGCTGCACGAGGCCAAGGCGCGCGTCGAGGCGACAACCAACGTCGCGCCCCGCCCCGCCGACGGCCAGGAGCGCGACGACCAAGCCGACCGTCGCGGGCGCGAGCGGCGCACGCGCGAGCGGGTCACCAGCAGATAAATGTTGGAAAGGGTGGGAGGCCGAGGCCCCGCCGTTGGCTCTGCCTCTAACCCCGCTACGGCCCTGCCCCTGGCCCCGCGACGCTACGCCGTCTCGCCCTCCGGTCGCGCGTTCCGCATCCGAATCATCGAGAAGTGCAGCGTCGCGGCGATCAGCGCGTGGTGCAGCGGCCAGAGCGATGGCGTGATCCGCAGCTCCACCCCCGCGCCCGCCAACTGGGCCAGCAGATCACCGACCGGCTCGACCCGCAGCGGGAACACCGGCGCGGCGGAGACATGGTAGCCCGGCCCCGCCTCCGCGCCTGCGAGGAGGCTGAAATCGTCGTCGGGCAAGTGGTACGCGTATAGACGGGTCGCGCGCACCCGGTCGAGCCAGCCAGCCTCGATCGCGATCACCATACGCGCGGCGGTGTGGCCGAGAAAGCGCGCCACATCTTCCGGGGTGCTGGTCGGCACGGCCCAAAAGCAGACCCGTGGGCAATCGCGCGGCAGCCAATACAGCGGCGCGTGCGCGGCGTCGATCGCCCAGACGCGCGCCGGTTCGCCCGATCGTGTCGGCATCTCGCGCGGGACGAAGCGCTCGATCGCCGGATCCTCGCTGAAGTGGTACAGCGTCATCGCGTCCTACCGCAAACCGGTCGTCGAGCGCACGATCACATAGCCGACGAGCACGATAATGACCAGGATGAAAAGCCCAAGGAGGATAAGGATTTGCTTGAAAAGGCCGTCCATCTTTCTCCGAATCCATTCACAGCGGTGAGCCTCACCGGGTGGCAGCAGAGGGCGCGTTCCACAGTAGCATGTCCACTTGCGTTCCTCCCCTCTCCCGCCCCCTCTCTCGCCGCAATGGGAGGGGGGTGCCGCCCGCAGGCGGCGGGGTGAGGCTCCTCAGCCGCCGCCAAAGCCCTGCACCATCGCTACGACCGTTCCTTCTCCGCCCCCTCCATCCAGTACTCGTCCTCGCCGTCCTCGCCGTCCGTCGGGGCAAGGTCCTGAGCGTCCTCGTTAAAGGCCGCGAGCAACAGCCGCGCGGCGTCGGCGTCGGCGGTGAGGACAAGGAGATCGTGCGGGCTGGCGAACGGGGCATAGCCTATCAGTGGCCCGGAGATTCGCGCGAGGCTTGGGATGCCGTTGTTGAGCAGCATCTCCTTCCACATCTCGGCGAGTACCTGATTCTCCGCCGACGCGATCTTCACCAGGGGCTCGCGCCCGTCGCGCGCGGTCATCGCTCGCGCCGTTCCGGGGTGTCGTCGTCCCCATAGTGTTCCATCGCCTCGAAGATCGCGGCGCGGAACTCGCCCGCCCGCCCCACATCGAGCATCGCCTCCTGGCCGTCCTGCCCGGCGCTGTCGACATCGAGGTTGCCGTAGTCCAGCATCCGCCCCAGGAAAGAAGCGCTGTAGGTCACATCCTGGATATTCTTCAGCAGGATCGAGCGCTCCTGGATCGTGATCACGCCGGTATGGCGGATGAGGCGGCGGTCGGTCAGGATCCAGCAACGGCTGCGCCAGGCGATGGCGTAGAAGCCCAGCGTCGCGATCATCTTCAGCCACAGCTTCAGGGTTCGCCCGCTCGCGCGGACCCGCATGATCTCGCGCTCGGTGTTCACCACCATGTCCCCACACCCTTTCGCTGGCAACCCCGCCGCCCTGGCACGCGCCTCTTTATCGACCTCACTACAGCTACATACGTGGGGCCGACGCGTCGGTTTCGGCGCACGATGGGGGGAGCAGTCCGGCAACTGCCGCCGCGTTAATCCTGGCGCAATTTGGCCACGGTCACCCCCTCGCCCCCATGGGTGTCCTTCGAGCCCTCGAAACCGGACACCAGCGGATGCTGGGCGAGGAACGCTCGGATCGACTGCCGCAGCGCGCCGGTCCCCTTGCCGTGGATGATCCGCACGAACGGCAGCGAGGCGAGATAGGCGTCGTTCAGATACCGCTCCAACACCTCCTCCGCCTCGACCGCCCGCGTCCCGCGCACATCGATGTCGATCGGCATCGCCTCGACGCCGCGTCCCGCCGACGCCATCGCGGCGGAGGAGTGCCGGGGCGGGCCAGTGCGTTGGCCCCGTTCGGCGGCGCGGGCCTGATTGCGGCTCATGCGCGTCAGATCGGCAAGCGGGCGGCGCAGGCGGAAGGTGCCGACCTGCACCTCGGCCTCGTCGCCGCCGGTCAGCGCGACCACGTCGCCCGGCTGCCCCAACGAGGCGACCAGCACCCTGTCTCCCGGCATGATCCGCGCGGCAGGCGGGGCCACCGGCGTGGGACGCGACGCGCGCACCTCGCGCACCGACTGGCCCAGTTCGTTCGCGCGCGTCTCGGCCTGCCGCAGCCACTCGCGCGTCACCGCCACCTGCTCGCGATCCTTCGCCAGTCGCTTCAACTCGTTGCGCACCCCCGCCAACTCGCCTTCCAGGTCGGCCAGCGCGCTCTCGCGAGCATTCGCCCGGTCGCGCGCCGCCTCGGCGAGCAGCTCCTGCGCCTCGCGGCGGAGGCGTTCGGCCTCGCGCTGCTCTGCGATGGCCTCGCGCCGCGCCGTCTCGGCGATGTCCCGCTCGTCCTTGATCTGGCCGAGCAGTTCGTCCACCTGGATCTCGCCGGGCGTGAGGTAGCTCCGCGCCAGCCCGACGATCGGCTCCGGCAGGCCGAGTCGCGCGGCGATCGCCAGCGCGTTCGAGCGGCCCGGCACGCCGATCAGCAGTCGATAGGTCGGCGACAGGGTCTCGACATCGAACTCGACCGAGGCGTTCTCGACCCCCGCAGTGGAGTAGGCGAAGCTCTTCAACTCGGAGTAGTGGGTCGTCGCCACGGTCAGCGCGCCACGTTCCAGCAGCGTCGCGACGATCGACCGCGCCAGCGCCGCGCCCTCGGTCGGGTCCGTCCCGGCCCCCATCTCGTCGAGCAGCACCAGGCTGTCGGGCGTGACCTTGGCGAACATGGCGATGACATTCCGCATGTGCGAGGAGAAGGTGGACAGGCTCTGCGCGATGCTCTGCTCGTCGCCGATGTCGGCGAAGATCTGCCCGAAGATCGAGACGACCGAGGCGTCGCCAGCGGGGATATGCAGCCCGGCCTGCGCCATCAGGGTGAGGAGGCCGACCGTTTTCAGCGCGACCGTCTTGCCGCCGGTATTCGGCCCGGTGATCACCAGCACCCGATAATCCGCGCCGAGCGCGATGTCGATCGGCACCACCGGCCCGGTCAGGAGCGGGTGCCGCGCGCGATGCAGCACGATCCGGCGCTCGTCGTCGTCGTTGAGCACCGTCGGACTCGCCGCGTCGAGGTCGAGACTGAAGCGCGCCTTGGCGAGTTGGAAGTCGAACTGCGCCAGCCCGGCCACCGTCCGTTCCAACGGATCGGCGCTCTCGGCGACCAGGGCGCTGAGTCGCCGCAGGATGCGCTCGACCTCGTACTCCTCGTCGCGCTGGAGCTGTCGCCAGCTATTGTTCAGTTCGACCGTCTCGATCGGCTCGATGAAGACCGTCAGGCCGCTCGCCGAGGAGTCGTGGACGATCCCGCCGACCGTCCCGCGCTCGGCCTTGACCGGGATGACGTAGCGGCCCTCGCGCATCGTCACGATCGGCTCGCGGATGACGTTGCCGTACTTGCTGGAGGTGAGGAGAGAATTGAGGCGATCGAGCAGGCGGTTGTGCGCGCTACGCACGGCGGAACGGATACGCCCCAATTCGGGCGAGGCGGAGTCCAGCACCTCGCCGCGCGGCCCGATCGAGCGTGCGATGTCGGTCTCGAGGATCGGGAACTCCTCGACCGCGACCAGTACGTCGCTCAGGCCCGGATAGCGCGCCTCCGGGTCGGGCAATCGGCGGACGGCGCGACGCAGGTTCCTGGCCGCCCCGAGTGTGTCCTGGATGTCCAGGAGCTGCGTCGGGGTCAGCAGGATACCAACCCGCGCGCCCTTGACCAGCTCCCGAATGTCGCGGGCACCGCGCACGCTGAAATCGGGCGCGGCGGCGAGCAGCGCCTTCGCCTCGTCGGTCAGGGCCAGGGCACGACGCACGGTCGGGGCGTGCGTGCTCGGCTCGAGATCGAGGGCGAGTTCCGAAGCGACGGAATAGGTACAATGGTGCTCCAGGAGATCGAGCACCTTGTCGAACTCCAACACCTCGAGGACACGCGCATCCACCGGCAAGGCCTCCCAATGTACAGCCCCCGGCAACATGCCGGGGGCCACATCGTATCAGTGAATTGTACACGTTGAGGGGCGGCAGCGACGAATGATCGACGGCGCTGGATGCGGTTCAAGGTTTTGCGCGGCGGCGGGGGTGGGCGGCTACAAGAGGGTGGCAGGCGGTTGAGGCCCCGCTGCGCGCTGCCACCACCGCGCCTCGGGGCCTGCGGGCCACGAAACCCGCTTACGCGGGTTAGGAGGCGCTGCATGTGTGACGGTCCTCACCCGCGCAGGTGGGTTTCGTGGCCCGCAGGCCCCGAGGCGCGGTTTCAACCGCCTGCCTTCCATCCTCCCTACACTCCGGCATCGGTGGCGCTCACCAACTGAACTCAGAAGCTGCCCGGGGCGAGGATGGGCGGGAGTCCGCGCGGGAAGAAGGGCGTGAGCGGCGCGATCAGGGCAGGCGTCAGCTTCAGGAAGATCGGGATGAGGAGCGAATTGCCCAACTCGCTCTGGAACTGCAAGAGGGTCGAACTCGAACCCAACTCCGCCGTGGCATTCAACACCTGTATGCCGAGACTCGTGATCATCGTCGCCAGCACCGTCGCGAAGATCGCCACGATCAGCCCGAGCACACCCCCGCCAAGGTTGTTGATGACCCCGATGCGCTGACCGAGCTTCTTGACGAAGTAGCTGCGCCCCAGGCTGATCGCGATCGCCAGGGAGCTGAACAGTACCAGGAGGAGGAAGGCCACCAGATCCCCGGTGAACGAGGCCATGTTGGGGAAGAGCCACAGCAGCACCGTCGCCGCGAAGCTCTGGTAGAACCAGGCGGCGATGACGATGCCGCCATACAGCCCCGCCAGCGTGGCGAAGACCCTGCCCGCCCCCCCGATAAAGGAGAGGAGCACCACGATGAAGAATTGCCCGATGATCAAGAGATCGAATAAGTTCGGCATTGCAGGCACCTCACGACGCGACCGGACACCGTTGACGCGAACACTGTTGACGCGGACGTTATTGCCACGGACATCATCGACAATCATTAACAGGGGAAGTGGGCCGCTCGACTCGCCGCGTCACCTCATCCCATTGTAGTCGGCATCGGGCCGGGTGTAAGTCACCATTAAGTCCTGCTTTTTCGTCCTCAGCGCGCGGAAAGGGTGGCCTCGACAAGGGCGCAGGCGGGCGCACTGCCGCCCATTGTTCCGAATCGCGCCAGGTCGCCCCATTCTCGGCGCGATCTTCGCCGTTGCCCGCTTGACAAGAACATCTGTTCGCTCCTATAATGAACGACAAGAGCAGCGTACCGCCCCGGAAACGGTGTGCAGGCCACCCGCACAAGGGCACGACCGACGGCTCGGAACCATTGTGGACCGACCGGTACACCAGCGAGAGGAAGCGAGCCGCCGATGAAAGATCTCTCACCCAGGCAGACGCACATTCAGGCCTTCATCGAAGAGTTCTACACGACCAAGGGGTACCCGCCGACCATCCGCGAGATTCAGGGCCACCTCAAGCCCGCGTCGAGCGGCAAGCCGGTGTCCACCAGCGTGGTCGACTACAACCTCAATATCCTCGAGGATCGCGGCCTAATCCGGCGCAACCGGCATATCTCGCGCGGCATCGAGCTCGTGAACATCCCGGTCGCCGACGCGGGCAATCGGATCGCGATCCCGATCCTCGGGAATATCGCCGCCGGTGTGCCGATCGAGGTGCCGGATGACCTAGTCGAGGGCGAGTTCGCGGAGAACATCGAGATCAGCATCGACCTCCTGCCGCAACGGACCGACAATCTCTTCGCCCTCCGGGTGAAGGGGAAGTCGATGATCGACGCGCTGGTAGACGATGGCGACCTCGTCGTGCTGCGCCAGCAGGAGACCGCTAACGACGGCGAGGCGGTCGCGGTGTGGCTGAAGGAGGAGCGCGAGACGACCCTGAAGTTCATCTTCCGCGAAGGGTCGCGTGTCCGCCTCCAGCCCGCAAACTCCACGATGGACCCGATTTACACGCGCGCGGACAATGTCGAGATCAAAGGTCGCCTCGTCTCGGTCTTCCGTACCCTCCATTAGACGAGCATAGATAGACGAGCATAGACGAGCAGGCTTCGACATACCACGACGACGAATAACATCCCTGCGCGGGCCGGTCGCATGACCGGCCCGCGCTGTTTGTGTCGCACCTGGGATAGGTATTGCACCGTAGGGGCGTTCAACTGAACGCCCTCCCAACTTGCCCAGCCGCGAACGCTGGCGGTAGGACGACGTGGGAGGGCGTTCAGTTGAACGCCCCTACGGCGCAACGCCGTGTCAGATCATCGACCCCAGCGATGCCAACCCGTGCCGCCCCCGCCAGCGGCATGTTCCGCCCAACGTGCATTGTCGCCCCGCCCCCCCCCCAGGTATTATCGCCCCACCATCGCCCCATGGCACCGCCATACGGCCATCGCGAAATCGAGGATTCTTGGAGCCAGCACCTCGCCATATCGTCATGGTCGGCCCGTTCGGTCTGACGCCCAAGGCGACGACCAGCACGCGCGCCCTCCCCCTCGCCGAGGCCCTGGTCGCGCGGGGCCACCGCGTCACCCTGCTGGTCCCGCCCTGGGACGATCCGGCGCGGAGCGGGCAGGAATGGGACGAGGCCGGTGTGACGATCCGGCACATCGCCCTGCCCAGCCGCTTGCAGACCGTCGGCATCGCCTATCGCCTGCGTGCGGCGGTCCGCGAGGCCGCCCCCGACGCGATCCATCTCTTTAAGCCGAAGGGGCACGGCCCGCTGGCACTGCTCGGCCTGGAGACGCGCTACCCGCTCGTCGTGGATACCGACGACTGGGAAGGGCGCGGCGGCTGGAACGATACCGGCGGCTATAGCCGCGCGCAACGCGCCCTGTTCGCCTGGCAGGAGCGCAGCACCCCGCGCCACGCCGCCGCCGCGACCGCCGCGAGCCGTACCCTGGAGGCGCAATTGTGGGGCTTCGGCCTGCCGCGCGAGCGCGTCACCTACCTGCCTAACGGCATCAGCGCGCGCCGGCACGGCGCTTGGGGGGACGCTGGCGCGGGCGCGGCGGCAGTGCGGCAACGCCTCGGGCTCGGCGATGCGCCGACGATCCTGCTCTACACCCGCTTCGTCGAGTTCTCGCCTACGCGCCCGATCGCCATCCTGCGGGCGGTGCGCGAGCGCGTCCCGGATGCACGCCTGCTCATCGTCGGCCACGGCTTCCAGCAGGAGGAGCGTACCCTGCTGGCCGAGGCGCGCGCGGTTGGCCTCGCCGGGGCGATCACTCACCTGCCCTGGGTCGAGCGCGAGGCCCTTCCGGCCACCCTGGCCGTCGGCGATGTGGCGATCCTCCCCTACGACGACACGCTGATTAATCGCGCCAAGTGCTCGGTGAAGACCCTCGATCTGATGGTCGCCGCCCGCCCGATCGTGGCCGATGCGGTCGGCCAGAGCCGGGAATACCTCGAACACGGCGTGAGCGGCCTGCTCGTCCCGCCCGATGATCCGGCGGCGTTCGCCCCGGCGGTGGCCGAGCTGCTGCTCGACCGTCAACGTCAGCGGCAGCTCGGCGCGGCGGCGGCGGCCCGCGCCTGGGAGGCGTTCGACTGGTCGGTGCTGGTCGCGCGCGCCGAGTCAACTTACGAGGCCAGCTACGCCAGCGCGGTGTGGCATCGCCGCGAGGTCGGCTCGCGCGGTCGCCAACCCCGGTCGCCCGCTGCTGGCACAAACGCCGCCGACGGGCCGGGACGATGACCACCGGGATGCACGCGCGCGACGAGCGGGCTGAGACGGTGGCGCTCCCCGTCGGCCTCCGCACCGCCCTGCCCCTGCTCGCGATCGTCGTCGCCGCCCTCGCCCTGTACTCCGCCTTCATCCCGAATATCGAGCGCGCGCTCGCGCCGCTGACCGGCGACGAGCCGTTCTACGTGATGACCGCCATCTCGCTCACCGAGGACCGCGATCTCGACGAGAGCAACAATTACGCCCAGGGCGACTACCGCTCGTTCTATCCGCCCGTCCCGCTGCCGCCCGATTGGGCGGGCTGGCCCGGTTTCCCACTCGAATTGCCGCCCCACGCCGCCAACAGCGTCCGTCCCGGCCTCTACTCGAAGCACGGCCTGGGCGTGGCCGTGCTGATCGCCGCCCCCTATCGCCTCGGCGGTCGCCTGGCCGTGATCCACTTCCTCAATCTGGTCGGCGCGCTGGTGCTGGCGAACATGGTCCTCCTGGCGCGGCGCTATGGCCTGGGGTGGCTCGCGGCGCTCGCCCTCGCGGCCACCCTCGCCTTCGCCAATCCGCTGATGAGCTACGCCTACCTGATCTTCCCCGAGATCTTCGCCGCGCTGGCGATCCTCTACGCCTACCGTCGCAGCCGCGAAACCCGGAACACCGTCGCGCAGTGGCTCGGCGTCGGCCTGGCGATCGCCCTGCTGCCCTGGCTCCACGCGCGCTTCATCCCGGCGGTGATCGGCCTGATCGTCATCCTGCGCCTGCCCTGGTTCGCCGAGCGCTCCTGGCGAAGCCGCCTGGCCGGGCTGCTGCCCCCGGCCCTCTCGGCGGTCGCGCTCCTCGCCTATTGGCTCGCGATTTACAGCAAGCCCTTCCCCTCGACCGAGGATCACGCGGGCTTCAACTACCCGCTCGGCATCGTTAATGCCGCCTTCGGCCTCGTCCTCGACGAGCAATGGGGCCTGCTGATCCACGCCCCGATCTACCTGCTGACCGCTGCCGGGCTCGGCGCGTTGTGGCGATCACGGCGTGAAGATGCGCGCGGGCTCGGCGGCGTGGCGCTCCCCTACCTCGCGCTGGTCGCCTTCTACCTCGTCTGGTGGGGCGAGTGGGGACCGGCGGCGCGCTACCTCGCCCCGGTCGCGCCGTTGGCGATCGCGCCGCTCGCCTGCTGGGTCGCCAGCGTTCGCCGCCCGGTCGCGCTCGTCGCCACGGCGCTGCTCGCCCTGCCCGGCTTCGTGGTCATGGGCGGCTTCCTGGCCGCGCCACAACTGATGTACAACCAGCCCGACGGCCATAACGCCCTCTTCACCGCCTGGGCCGCCCAGTACGATCGGGTCTGGCCCAAGCTCTTCCCTTCCTTCCAGTTCTACGCCCCCTCACCTATCGGCACGCGCCTCCTCTGGTCGCTGCTGCTGACGCTGCTGACGCTCCTCCTCTTCCTGGCGGGCATGTTCCCGCCGCGCGCGCGCGACGAGGCGGCGGAACGCTGATCCACGCGACATCCGGCGCGCTGTAACAGACGGCCAGCGGCCTGCGTACATAGGGGCGCTGCCAGGTGGGACAATGTGCGAGAATGGGGTATTGGATAACGACAATACGTAGAAGGAGGCGCGCATGAGCCTGGACATCGGCAAATCATTCACCTTCCTGTCCGACGACCCCGACTGGATCAAGAAGCTGGCGATCGGCGGTGGCCTGATTTTGGCCTTCATCGTCTCCTTCATCACGATCCTCGGCTGGATCCCGATCGGCCTGATTCTTACCGGCTATCTCATCCAACTGACGCGCAACGTTATCCGGGGCGAGGCACGCCCCCTGCCGGAGTGGGACAACTGGGGCGAGCGGATGCTCGATGGCCTCAAGGCGTGGCTGGTCGGCTTCATCTACGCCCTGCCCGCCACCATCATCTCGCTTGGTACCTCGTTGCCCTCGATCCTCAACTCGGTCCGCCAGGGCGTTTCCGGCACGACCAGTAGTGGCAGCACGTTGGCGGCGACTCAGGGCATCAGCACGCTCGGTAGCTGTCTAGCCTGGATTGTCGGTATCGTCACCAGCTTCTTCGTCACGGTCGCTCTCGGACGCTACGCCGCGACCAGCGACCTGGGGCAGGCGTTCCAGATCGGCCCGATCTTCGCGACCATCCGACAGAACTTCGTGACCTACCTCGTCATCGGCTTGATCAACGGTATCTTGATCGGCCTGATCACCTCCATTGGCTTCATCGCCTTCTGCATCGGCGCGGCCTTCACCGGATTCTACGGTCAACTCGTCCTCTATCACCTCTACGGCCAGGCGCACCGTTTGGCCGAGGGCCTGGGGCCACAATCGAGTTACGGCCAGCCCTCGCAGCAGCAGCCGTTCTAGCCATGCTGCGGCACGGCGCACGCCACCACGGGGACACGCACGATGGACAGCATCTTCAGCGGCTTCGGCCTCGCCAGCGCCGCCGGGCTGAACGCCTACATTCCGCTCCTCCTCCTCGGCATCGCCGGGCGGCTCGGTTACGCCGACCTCCAGGCACCCTACGCCATGCTGGGGAGTACCGCAGGACTGGCGGTGCTGACGGTACTCCTGGCGATCGAGGTGCTGGCCGATAAGATACCGGGCGTGGACCATGTGAACGACGTGATCAACACCGTGGTCCGCCCGGCCGCCGGGGGTGTCCTCTTCCTCTCCAGCAGCGGCGCGGGCGCGCTCAATCCCGGCCTCGCCGCCCTCCTTGGCATCGTCACGGCGGGCGGCGTCCACGTCACCAAAGCGACCGCCCGCCCGCTGATCACCGCCATGACCGGCGGTCTCGGCAACCCGGTGGTCAGCGTGATCGAGGATGTGCTGTCGATCGTGGCGACACTGCTGGCGATCTTCCTGCCGGTTGTCGCCGCGATCCCGCTGGTGGTCAGCATCATCGGTGCGCTCCTGCTCGGTCGCCGCTGGCGCGCTCGCCGCGCGAGGGCCAGGGGACGCTACGCCACCGGCTGATCGCTCGGCCAACGGCCCCGGTAGCGGTGCCCTCCATCAGCATCCGTAGCATATGTCCATCAGCGGCCCCAGGCGAGAATCCGCCCAGGGCCGCTAGCGTGTACGCTGGCGGCGACGGTGGTGGTGGCGGTCGAGCACGGAGGAAGGCACGCCAACAACCCTGAATTGACCCGCAGCCGCAGCCGCGACTCCCCTACCATGCGCAACCCTTATCGCACCCCATCATTGGGGTGCGATTCAGAATCTTGCGCAAACGGGGACGGCGAGGTGGCA
>JAABUN010003678.1_pt1 | contig 23035 bp, 23 predicted proteins | sample 5559311 | NCBI WGS metagenome assembly JAABUN01 (sample SAMN10711877, study PRJNA513370) | rock metagenome | isolation source: Antarctica rocks | place: Antarctica: Victoria Land, Siegfried Peak sud
GTCACTGAATACTCGCGGCTTCACGCCAGTTAACCGTTTGAACGCCTCCGGTTTAAGTTCCCTGATCGCTTCATACCTCATGCCCTACTTTCAGCCCTATTGACCTACTTTTGCAAGAGGTCTACTGACCTCGAAGTGACGACTATTCAAATTAGAAGTATCGGTAACTATCTCGAGGTCAATGAGCAAGGTTATTTGCAAAGCCGCGCCGACGCTGCAAACATCACGGGTGACTGGCGCAAGGCAGTTGAGCTACTCATTAATGTCTACCTAAAAGCGTGGGGCCAAGACGTTCACAGCATCTATGTTCGGGGTTCTCTTGCTAAAGGCGTCGCCATTAAAAGCGTTTCAGATATTGACAGCTTCGCAGTATTAAGACCGGATAAGGTGCAAACGGTTTCTTACGACGAGTTCGGGGTTTGGGCACGTGAGGCTGAAAGTGAAATTCAGAGGGTTTTCCCCTTTGTCGCTGGTGTAGAAGTTGGTCTCGAGTGGCTTTGCACAAAAAGTCTACAAAAAGTCATAAAAACGCGCTAAACCTAAACTTTTTACAATTCGCTATCATAAAGTGTCTAGCGAGTTGCATCAGAGACAAGTCTAAAGCCTTAAAATCAGTAGCAACTTTAGACGATGAAAAAATATTAGCTAAAGGGCCACTTTTTGTGCAAAGCCGTCTCGAGGCTTTTTTGGGTTTACAAGACAGGAGCAACCCCTATACCTTTATCGTCAAAACAGAAGCCGCATGTGTTTACGGCGAAAGCTTTGTAGGTAGCATCAAGCCCTATAAGCTGAGTCCGGAAATCGCCCTTCAGACCCGATATTTCGAGCATCATTTGAGTCGGTTCGTGGAGGAATACCCGAACGAGCCGGAAGCGGAAAAACCTGCTTTTGTCGTCTGGCTGATGCGCCGCTTTTTACGCTTGGGGATGGAACTCGTGATGCTTGAAGAGCAGCGTTACACCCGTGACCTTTACCTTTGCTATGAGAGTTTTGCCAAGCACTATCCCGAGCAAGACGCGCAGATGTACCACGCCCTCGAGCTAGCCATCAACCCAGAGAACGGCGCTGCTGCGGAAGCCTTTATGCAGAGTTTCGGCGCTTGGCTTAGCGGTGAAGCCGAGCGTAAACTGCTGAGTTGGGGCTATATCAAAGATGCTGAAGGCGTCTGGGTACGCTAAGCCCGGAGTAGACAACAGAGTACACCAGCGGGCACTAATATCTCGCGGTTCTTAGGGCGGGCGACACCTGGTTGGCGTTTCCAAGAATTGCGTTGACGACGCGTGAGATGGGTGCCGTGGCGTCGATTATGATAGCGTTCCTTGGAATATCTTCTTTTGTCGCATGTAACCTTGCAATGAATTCCCGTTCGCTTGCTCGCCCGCCCCATTCGTCTTTAGGTCGGACGGCAAGACGCCGGTTCAGCGTGTCTAGATCGACCTCGAGAACGAAAACTCTATCGAATAGACTGATGAAACGGTCGAAATTCCTGGAACCGCCGCAAAAAAACGATGCCGCATGACTTTGGTCGGTCACCAAAGCTCTGACCTTATCGACGTCCCAGATATGATGCTCGTGGGCAGAGCCGTCCAAGGGCTCACCGGTTTCTGGATCGCCCTGATAGGCCAAGTCTCTGTCGCCGTGGACGGCGTGGAGGCCGCGCCGCCTCAGCTCGTCGCAGACCGAGGTTTTGCCGGTGCCGGAAACGCCTTCGATCAAGTAGTTTTTGACGCCCATGTTCCGTTCCTAATAAAAATGCGGCTGTGTAGTTCTTACTGCGTTTCGAATGGCTCCGCACCCGCCGCCTATGCTTCCGGTTCCGCTTCGGGTCGAAAGCGGACATTTCCGAATGATGTTTCGGTGACGCCTAACTACCAATTATATGGAGTAAGAAACGGTAAGACCCCGTGTAGGATAATTATGCCGCCATGCATGAGAACTCTGACGGTCAAGTCCGGCGTTTTGCAAAAATTTCTCCTTACGACTCTTTGGGCGCAGAATCATTCTCTGCCTGATACTCCTGCACCGACATTATAAATGTCTTTCCACGCCTCTAAAAATTAGTCTGCCTCAGTGCGCGCTTGCGCTCGATAGTCTCGTGCAAGTAGCCGACCTTAAGCCCCAAAAACGTAATCCGTCCAACGTTGTCAATGAGCTTGCCGCCGGGTTCCAGCGTCAGGGTTTGGTGCATGGTGAGGCCGCCCGGAAGCGCATACGCGAGCCTAAACTGCGGCCCCGCCGTATGTCCCGCGACAGAACCTTCGGCGTCGCTCAGCGTGCCTGTGTAGTCTTTCGGTGAAACTTCCCGTAAAAGCCAATACCTTTGCTGCGGCGGTTTTCCGGCGAACTTGACGGTCTGATTGAGGCGAAAATTGCCGTCGGCCTGGGCAAATCCTCGGCTTTCAACGTGATAGGGCTGCGGGTCCTGAAAGATGACGCTGAGCGTGCCGTCTCCATGACTACGGCCTGAGAACGCCTTGAGTGGATTGAATGTGAGCTGAGAAGCCTTAGGCGTAGCGGCTGGAGCACACGCGCCGAGGTATAAGGTAAGCAGGCCGAGTGCTATGAACAGGGAGGGGTGGGATAGTCCGGTCATTGTTCTACATTATCGCGCGAGCAGCGCCGCTAATTGTCCTGCGTGCTAGACAGAATGGCGAAGGTTGAGAGACACGATCTCTCTAACGCGCATCGTTCGCCGTCCGTACTGAAGCTGAGTCTCGAGGTCATCCGGGCTCAAACCCGACACGTACTCAACCTCCCAGTTCATGAGCGCAGGGAGGTTGTTATCGGGTAGTTAGGCCGAGAGAGCGCCTGGGTGATGAGACGGGCGTACTCGAGCTTCGTCTCTAAAATGTGCTGCACCAGCCACTGCGCATGTTCGGGGGGCGTATCCGGCAGCCAGTCTAGAGCGCTCTGCACCGACTCCCAAGCGTCGAAGTTAGCTTCGCGTAAAAGTTCGGTGTACATGATCTAGCTTGTCTTCGGCTCGAACTCGCTCCCCGCCGGATACTCCTGCATCGGCACCTCGTCAGCTTTCCACGCGTCTAAAATCGGCGTCATGATACGCCACGCCTCTTCCGCTTCGTCGGCGCGGATCGACAAGGTGTTGTCACCTTCCAGGATGTCTAGGAGCAAACGGGCGTACGCGCCCATCTCTTGCGGGGCCAGCTTAAGCCCTAGTTCAGCGGGCTCCAAAACAAAGGGATCACCGGCCCCGTTTAGGTTGAGGTCTAGGCTCAGCTCGTCGGGCCGTAGGCGCAGCCGTAAGACGTTGGGCTGGGGGGTCGAGTCGTGCCACAAGGTCAGCGCCGGAACTTCGCGAAAGGTGACGGCAGCCTCTTGGCGGGTGTCGCCGAGCGCCTTGCCCGATCTGAGCACGAAAGGAACGCCGCCCCAACGCCAGGTGTCAATATGCAGCGTAATCTGCGCGAACGTCTCGGTGTCGCGCTCCGGTTTGACGCCCTGCTCGTCCACGTACGAGGGCACCTTGCGCTCACCGATCGTACCGGCGGTGTAACGCGCCCGGACAGTCTGGCGTTTAACGTCATTCGGGGAAAGGTCGCGGACGTTGCGGAGCACCTCGACTTTTTTGTCACGCAAATCGCGTTCGCTGAGTGATGCGGGCGGTTCCATCGCAATCATGCACAAAATCTGCAAGAGGTGGTTTTGCAGCATGTCGCGGAGCGCCCCGGCGCGGTCGTAGTAGCTCGCGCGGCCCTCGAGCGTCAAGGTTTCGTCCCACCTGATGTCAACACGCTCGATGTGTTCACCCGTCCAGAGCGGTTCAAACAGCCGGTTGGCGAAACGGAGCCCGAGTACGTTTTGCACCGTTTGCTTCCCTAAAAAGTGGTCGATCCGAAAGACCGAATCTTCGGTATAGGTTTTGCTTAAGAGGGCGTCTAATGCTTGGGTGCCCTCGAGGTCGGTACCGTGTGGTTTTTCGATCACGATGCGGCTGTCTTGCCCGACCCCGGCAGCGGCGATAGCTTTGACAGCAGGTTCGAAAACCGGCGCGGGCAGCGCCAGATAAACGACGAGCGGCCCTTCTGCAGGTTTGAGGGCTTTTTTAAGCGCTTCAGCGTCCGTTACGTCGGCGTGAACGTAGCTGAGCATTTTAACCAGCCGGTTACGAACTTCTTCGGGAGTCGGAGCGGCAAATTCGGCGAGGGCTTCTTTGATGTGCTGCTGAAAGCTTTCGGTAGTGAGGGGCTCGAGTCCAACGCCCACAACTTCAAACCCGTCCGGCAGCCTACCGTCTTGCAGCAAGTTGGCGAGCGCGGGTAACAGGAGCCTCGAGGTCAGGTCGCCCGCCGCGCCTAAAATGGCAAATTTTTTAAGCATCGTTTGGCTATTCCCCTTGCTCATGCTGCTCCTTTTTCCTTTTTACGAGATTCGTTGCGCTGGTGATGATACCGATATGTGAAAACGCCTGCGGGAAGTTGCCTAAAAATCGCCCTGAGTCGGGGTCGATCTCTTCGGCTAATAACCCGAGATGGTTGACGCGGCCGCAAAGCGAGTTAAACAGCGCTTCGGCCTCTTCAAGGCGGCCTTGGTCGGCCAGGACGTCGGCGAGCCAGAACGACGGCAGGATAAACGCGCCCTCATCACCGTTTAGGCCGTCCGGCGATCGTTCCGGCAGGTAACGGTACAAGAGCCCAGTACCGTGGGCACCTTTGGCGTTCAAGTGCTTGACGATAGCCTCAGTCGTCGCTTTCATCTTCGGATGGTTCGCGTCGATCACGCGGCGTAGCGGCAAGGCCAGCAGCGACGCGTCAATGCCCCCGTCCGGGCCGATATGTTCGGTTAACGAGTTCAGCTCTTCGTCCCACGCACCGTCTAGAATCGTCTGTTTGATCTCCTCGGCGTCGGCGCGCCAACCCGCTACGTCACCGGGGAGGTCGTAACGTTCGGCGAGTTTTGCGCCCCGGTCGAGCGCGACGTGACACATCGCCACCGAATAGGTAAACTGCCGCCCCGACGCGCGCACCTCCCAAATCCCTTGGTCGGGCTCGAGCCACGCTACCCGTGCCCGTTCGATAAGCTTACGGAGTTCGTCCCACAAGGGTGCGTCGATAGTGCCGCCGCCCAGCGCCCAGAGGTAAGCGCAGTCGATGATCTCACCGTAAACGTCGTGCTGCACTTGCTCGGCTGCGCCGTTATACCAGCGCACCGGGCTCGAGCCCCGGTAGCCGCTTAATTCCGGATCGAGCTGTTCACTCGGCGGCAGCCCACCGTCTATCGTATAGAGGATTTTGGGGCCGCCGTGACGCTCTAAAGCGTCTAACACCCAACCTAAAAACGCCCATGCTTCTTCGGTAATTCCGACTTGCCGCAACGCGTAGACCGAAAACGCCGCGTCCCTTACCCAAGCGTAGCGGTAATCCCAGTTGCGCTCGCCACCGATCTGTTCGGGCAGTGACGAGGTGGGCGCAGCGACCATCGCCCCCGTGCGGTTGTAATCCAGAAGTTGCAGGGTGATCGCCGAGCGCCGCACCAGTTCGGCGCGGGGGCCGTCGTAGCTAAAACACTCCAACCAGCGCCGCCACGCGTCGACCGTACTCGCCAAGATTTTGTCCGGATGAATGGGTTGATGGCGGTGCGGCGGGCGCCCCCAAGTGAGCTGCAGGTACATCTCTTCAGCCTCGGAAAGTGTATAGCTTGTACTTAAGCCAGAGAAGGGCCTCGAGGCCAACAGGTTCAAATCCAGGTCGGGCCGCTGCGTAAGCTTGATGAGCAGCCCGCCGCTCCGCCGCTGCACCTCCGCCCCGCCTCGCGGCGTACAGCTCACCGTAAACGTCACCGTCCCTGACACAACTTTGAGACAGCGGAGCAGTTCGCTCCGTTCGACCGGCGTCCCTTCGCTGAGGTCGGCCCCGGCGCGGAGCGTCAGTGCGTCGGTGACTTGAAGGGTTCCGCTTTCACAGCGCAGCTCGGTCACCAGGACGCCGCTGTCCTCTAAGTAAAACTGCCGTGACGCCTCGAGACCTTCGGGTGTGACCGAAAAAGCCCCGCCCTTGTCTTTGTCCAGAATGCCGCAAAAAACCGGCGGCGAATCGAAATGCGGCAGGCAGAGCCAGGGGATGCTGCCGTCGCGCCCAACGAGGGCCGCTGTCGCCAGGTCGCCGATCAGACCAAAGTCTTCGATAGGGAGGTAGCCGTCCAGATAGGCTAAAGGAGAAAACGTGCTCATCGTTTCATTTATCCCTATTTTGGCGCTCACGTATGCGCCCTTCTCCACAGTTCTCTTTACAAATCCCTTTACAAACGGGATGACGACGCGCGCCCAATCAGCTAACGCGGGATGCCGGGATGAGGTTCTGCGCTGTACACCCTGACGGCACCCGCAGCAGCCGCGTCGCCGCTCGAGCCCGACATCATCAGTCCTAAAGTTTCAGCCGTCGCTTCGGCCTGGGTCAGTTCGCCCATCACCCGGCCTTCGAACAGCACGATAATGCGGTCGGACAAACTCATGATTTCGTTGAGGTCGGCGGAGACGAGGAGCACGGCTAAGCCTTCGTCTCTCGCCGCGACGATGCGGCTGTGAATAAACTCGATTGCGCCAATGTCCACGCCGCGCGTCGGTTGTGACGCGACGAGCAGCTTCGGGTTCGACGACAGCTCACGGGCGACGATCAGTTTTTGCGCGTTACCCCCCGAATAGCTGAGCGCAAGCACCTCAGCCGAAGTCGGGCGCACGTCATAATCGCGGATACAGCGTTCGGCGTGCGTCTTGATGGCGTCATCTTGTAAAAATCCGTAACGGCTGAAGGGTGCTTTATACACGTCGCCTAAAACACTGTTTAAGGCCGCGCTGTATTCCCCGATGAGCCCCCGCTCGAGGCGGTCTTCGGGAATGTGCGACATGCCCGCCTCACGCACCTCGCGTGCGCTCCGTCCGGCAAGGTCTCGTCCGTCTAACCGGATGCTGCCTTCGTCTACCGGGCGGAGCCCGGTCAAGCTTTCGACGAGTTCTGACTGACCGTTGCCTTCAATCCCGGCGATGCCTAAAATTTCACCGGCACGAAGCTCGAACGAAATATCGTTTAGGAGAGGTTTTTGCCTGCCCGTTTGCCGGAGCGTGACGTGCGCGACCTCGAGCCTCACCGCTTTGGGTACTGCAGGTGTTTTCTCTACGCTTAAGAGTACCTCGCGCCCGACCATCATGTTCGCCAGCTCGCGCTGACTCGTCCTTTCGCGCGTCACCGTCCCGATCATCTTGCCGTCGCGCATCACGCTCATCCGGTCGCAAATTTGGGTCACTTCGTCGAGCTTATGCGAGATAAAAATCACGGCGTTACCCGCTTCGGCAAATTCACGCACAAAGGCGAACAACCCACGCGTCTCTTGCGGGGTCAACACAGCCGTCGGCTCGTCCATGATGAGGATACGCGCCCCCCGGTAGAGCGTTTTTAAGATTTCGACTTGTTGCTGCAAGCCGACCGGCAGGTCTTCGATCTTGCTGCTCGGGTCGATGTCGAAGCCGAACTGTTCGATCAGCGCTTGCGCTTTACGCCGCGCCTCGCGGATGTTCAGACTCGGGCCGGTGTGCGGTTCGGCCCCTAAAATTAAGTTTTCGGTGACGCTAAGCGGCTCGATCAGCATAAAGTGCTGATGTACCATCCCGATCCCGAGGCCGAACGCGTCTTTGGCACTCATAATCTCTATGGGTTTACCGTCGATGAGGATTACGCCCTCGTCGGGTTGTTGAACGCCGCCCAGGATTTTCATCAACGTCGATTTGCCCGCGCCGTTTTCACCGATCAGCGCGTGAACCTCGCCCCAGTTGACCTCGAGGTTGACAGAATCGTTTGCCAAAACCAGCGGAAACCGTTTGACGATATCTTGCATGTGTACGGCGGGTGCAGCGGTTGTCATAACGTCAGTCTAGCAGTCAGCGGTTAAGTAACGTATTCGCTAACAGAAACTATCTGGTCAGCCTTCCAGACTCTAAAAGATGTCCGCAGAGCGTCTGGTAATAGACAGCAAAGAAAATGCAGCACTTGTAAGAGCGCCGCATCTCTTTTTGTACATAGTGGCTGGTTAGCGTCTGCGGCCGAAGTCGCCCTGCCCGAAACCGCCGCTAAAATCGGGGCCGAAACCTCCGCGCCCCAGCGCGCGATTTGGAATGTTAGATAGGTCAACGGTGTAGGTTTGTGGGCTGGTCGTTACGGTGACGTAGGCGGCGTTTTGCGCGGCGCTGGCAAACTCGTCGGCGAAGCCCGCTTCACTGTCTTGCCCGTAGGTAAAGTTCAGCGTTTGTAACACTTTGCCGTTCGCCTCGGGGTCGCCGTCGTAAAAGGTGGCTTGGGCGCTCGAGCCCTCGTTCAAGCCGCGCAGGGGCAGTGCGCCGTAAAAGCCCTCACGCTGGTCGCCTCTGCCGAAATCCGCAGCGTCAGAACTCGAGGTGTTACTTGGCAGCTCGAGGGTTTGCGTCTGCTCGCCCACCTTGACCGTCAGATAGCCCGCGTTCGCCCGCGCTTCGGCAAAGCTTTGCGCGAACGCGGCTTCGCTGTCCTGCCCGTAGGTAAAGGTGAGCGTTTGAGTCGGTCTCGCGGTGCTACTCTCAGCGCCGGGGTCGGTGTCGTAAAACGTAAGCTTGAGCGTCGTTCCTAACGCCAGGTGCCCTCCGAAAGGCAAGCCGCCTCTGCAAAAGTCGCCGCCAAAGTCGTTGTCGAGACCGAACCCACGGCCGGGGCCGCCCCCAAACCCGTGCCCGAAACCGTAACGCTGCTGCGGGGTGCTCTGAGTTTGGTTCTGGCTTCGCGTCTCCTGCCCGGTGCTCTGTGCACCGACAAAACCCAAACTGCCGATGAGGAGGCTCGAGGTTGTAAATACAATAAGAGGCTTTGCACAAAAAGTCTACAAAAAGTCATAAAAACGCGCTAAACCTAAACTTTTTACAATTCGCTATGGCGTTGTTGCGTGAATACTCTAGTTGACCCAGCTCCGCCAGGTATCTTGAGAAACGCTCAAGTAGTGAGATAACTGTCAGGTTTAGCAAGCTGAATCATCTTGTTGAGGGCTTTGCTTTTAAGCTTGAGTTCAGCAATTTGGTTTTTGAACAGTTGGGAAAAGGCTTGAGGGCTGAAACTGGACTTGAAGCGGAACATGGCAGTTTCAGCGAGGGAGCGACGGTGATAGCGGCATAAGCGTTTCCACTTCTTGCGTTCGTGTTTTCTGATGGCACGTAGATTTTCGTCTCTGGGGTGAGGCGCTGCTTTCGTGTTACCGTGCTGCCAAATCTTGGCACCTTTGCGTGGTGGAATTGCAGCTTTAATGCCTTTTTTAATGAGCGTGTCGTAGCAGTCGCGCTGGTCATACGCACCGTCAGCACTGACTTGTTCGATGTCAAGCTCAATACTCTCTAACAGCTGACCGTCTTTTTTATCGTTACCTGTTACCTCAACCGCTAGAATTCCGCCCGTTGCTTCATCGACCGCTAGATGCAGCTTGCGCCAAGTACGGCGTTTACTCACCCCATGTTGCCGTGTTTTCCATTCCCCTTCACCGTAAATCTTGATACCCGTCGCGTCGATGACTACGTGTCTCTCACCGTCTTTGTGTACCACACTCAGTTCAACCTCTAAACTCGCTAAACGTCTTGACACCGTGCTATGTTCTGGCACAGCTAAGTCAATCTTCATCAACGCAAATACCGACGCAACAAAGCCCACAGCTTGATGTCCTCCTAAGCCATACACACTTTTGATCATCGCTACCGTCTCGATGGCTAAGTCGCTGTAGGTGCAACTTGCGACCGAAGGAAGTGCCCGTGGTGCTCCGCGCTTACCTGTCTTTCCTTGGTTTAGCCAGGTTTTGACCGCTTCTTCATCCAACCAAAAGGTGATGCTTCCTCGTTGCTTCAAGCCTGCGTTATACTCAGCCCAGTTGCGGATACGGTAGCTGTTTGGTTTCTTGCTCACACATTGAACTTAACAGCTACCTCCGCAACCTCTTTGTGCTATTCATGCAACAACGCCGTTCTTAGTTGTAAGAAAATCTCGGGGACGTTCACACGCTGACTTTGGCTCGAGTAATTCACCGTAAAACTCGAGCCTTTTTTCGTGCTATACTACTTGTCCCTAACCAGTTTACTGGTGAGGGGCATGTCTGGGGGCGTCCCGGTTTCGACGGGGCTTACCAAGGGCGTGGTGGCGCGTAGAGGACGCCGTTGGCCTCTCTAAAAAACGGCACCGCCATTAACTGGCAACTATAACAACAGCACCTCTTACGGTGCACTCGCTGCTTAATTGACAGCGTCCGTTCACTAGAAGCCCCGCCTGTGGCTCGCTAGACCGAACGACCTAAAACAGGATAGCCGAAAGCTTTTAGCGCTGGGCTGAGGCGAAATTAAAGGCGCGTAAGCGTAGGGTGTGAGCGGGTCGCTAGGCTCGCCCTGCGCCGACAATTGACAAGCGACTACACGCGTAGAAGCCAGTCTCAGGGGGTTTCGGACGCGGGTTCGATTCCCGCCGCCTCCACCAGAGAGCCGAAGGTACTAAACCTTCGGCTTTATTTTTGTCTGAAAGTATGCCAACCGTTGCTATTCTTTCTCCTGCGCTTAACCGCAAAGTTACCGACCTACAAAAAAACAGCGTAACTTTACGGATACCCCAAGATTTTCTCGCGGCGGCGGCCCCACTCGAGCGCACTCCCAATCCCCTCGTCAATACTCAGCTCGGCTCGCCAGTCAAGCAAAGTCTTGGCTCGGTCTGCGTTCGCGTAAGCGCCTGCTACGTCACCGGGGCGCGGCGGCGCTTCGGATTTGGCGATCTCCTCACCCCACACCCGTTCAAACGCGCCGACGAGTTCTTTGACCGTTACGCCGTCGCCGGTACCCAAGTTGATGACCGCGTAAGGGCTGTTCGTCTCGGCAAGGACATCGTCAAACCGTGTCACTGCGGCGACGTGCGCTTTCGCTAAATCCCACACATGCACGTAGTCGCGAATCCCGCTGCCGTCGCGGGTAGGCCAATCGACGCCGGTAATCTTAAATTCAGCCTGTTTACCGAGGGCGGTGTCTACCAACTTGCCAACCACATGCGAGGGCTCCGGCACGTAGATGCCGCTGCGGTATTCCGGGTCTGCGCCGATGGGGTTAAAGTAACGCAGTGCAATCCCGCGCAAACGCGTGGCGTGCGCGAGGTCGGACAAAACCTGTTCCATCATGTATTTTGTACGGGCGTAAGGTGACGACGGGTTGAGCGGTGCGTCTTCGGTGACTTTGAAGCCGGGTACCGCGTCGTAGATACTTGCCGACGAACTAAAAACGACTCTGGGGTAGCCCAACTCAGTTAATAACCTGAAAAGCTCCAAAGATTTGCAGACGTTTTCATGATAGTAAAGGTAGGGTTGTTCGACGGACTCCGGCACGACGATGAGCGCGGCGCAGTGAACGGTCGCGTAGACGTCCGGGTGATCGTTAAATACCTGCGTCAGGAGTTCTTTATCGGCGACGTCGCCTTCGTAAAAAATGCGTCCTCGGGTAAATACCCTCGGCCCACTGACGAGCGAATCGAGCAGAACCGGCGTGTGACCTTTGTCCTCCAACGCGCTCGCTACTGTACTACCGATATAACCCGCGCCGCCGGTAATTAAAACTTTCACCTTTGCACCTCACATCAGCTTGATATCATATTGACTTGACATCTCGCTACGTCGTCTATCCATCTCGTTTAACTTTAGCCTGACGAAGACGTTTTGCGACGTGCTGTTTTCGCATAACCCAACTACCTAACTAATTAAGGTATTGTAAGACGTGACGCTCATCTCGGCTCCCCTTCACCTCATCTGGTACAAACGCGACCTAAGGCTCCTCGACCACGCGCCGCTCGTAGAGGCAGCAAAGCACGCGCCGGTTGTCGGGTTATACGTTTACGAACCCGAAATTTACACTGACCCGGAGTTTGACGCAGCGCACCTCGAGTTCATCAATCAGTCCTTGCTGAGCCTCGAGACCGAGCTTGCACGCTTGGGCGGACGTCTGATCTACCGAATGGGCCGGATGCCCGACGTGTTAGAAGCGCTGCACAGAGAATACGGCGTTGCCGGACTTTACGCCCACGAAGAGACAGGTAACGCGGCCTCTTTCGCCAGGGACGAACGGGTAAGGGCTTGGGCGAAGGCCAGCAGTGTTCCGTTTTACGAGTTTCCTACTGGCGCAGTCTTACGGAGCCGAAAGGCTGAAGGGGTACGCGGCGAAGCGTGGCGAAGTCACTGGTTCGGGACGGTCTACGCGCCGGTACTTGCGCCACCTAAACGTTTGGTTTCAACGCCTATTCCAGCCGAGCGGCACCGGACGCCGTGGGATTTGGGGTTGGAACCGACCCGTAAAATATTGCCGGTAGCAGGCGAAGCGGCGGCACATGAGATTTTGGAAAGCTTTCTAAACCGGCGCGGTCTGAGCTACGCCCGCGACATCTCGAGCCCCGAGCGTTCCCGTATCAGCTCGTCGCATCTGAGCCCGTATCTGGCGTGGGGAAACGTCTCGAGTGCTCAGGTGTTTCAGGCGAGTGCCCGCAAACAGCGCCTCTTACGCGCGCGTCCGGCGGGGGCTCCGAGAGACGCGGCGTGGCTCCGTTCACTAGCGATGTTTCACAACCGCTTAAGATGGCGCGAGCATTTTATCCAGAAATTCGAATGGGAACCGGGGCTCGAGTTCCGGCCCCTCAACCGCGCCTTTGAGGGCTTGCGTGACGACTTTTCTAAAGAGCGTTTCGAGGCGTTTTGTACCGGGCAGACTGGGTATCCGATGGTAGACGCGTGCGTCCGGGCGCTCCTTACAGAAGGCTGGCTCAACTTTCGGATGCGGGCGATGCTGGTGTCGTTTGCGGTCTACCACCTGTGGCTTGACTGGCGTCCGGTGGGGCAGTTTTTAGCGCGGCACTGGCTCGACGTGGAGCCTGGGATTCACTGGTTTCAGATGCAGATGCAAGCGGGCGTCACGAGCGTTCATACGCTCCGGCTCTACTCACCGGCAAAGCAAGCCAGGGACCACGACCCCACGGGCGCGTTTATCCGCCGCTGGGTGCCGGAGTTGGAGATGCTGCCGACACACTACCTCGCCGAACCGCACAAGCTACCGCCCCTGACTCAGGGGATGCTCGGCTGTGTGATCGGCCGGGATTATCCGCGCCCCATTGTCGAGCATAAAAAAGCGGTCGCTGAAGCTAGAGCCAAACTTGCCGCGTTTTTAGAACGCCCTGAAACGCAGCAGGAACGCCTACGTATCATGACCGAGAACGGCTATCTGAAGGACGCCGGTCTAAGAGACGCCCAACTTACCAAAGAGGCCGCGTAAAGAAGCCGTCATTCTTGCCACTCCATTCAAAACCGTCCGGCTGACAGTTGACGTTGGGTAGTGGAGTGCTTATGCTCAAGTAATTAGTTAGATAAACTTACTAAAAGGAGCATATGGCGCAAACCCTCGAGCAAATCCTTACCGAGTTTATCGACACACTCGACTTGTCATTCAAGCGTGTGCAGAAAGACGCCAGCAGTGCTGCGGGAACCGTTAGCTTGACCCTAAGTCAGCTTCAGTACCTCGAGGCCATCTACGCCTTGGGAGAACCCACGCTCACTGAGATAGCAGATAAGCTCGCCTTTACGAAAGCTTCTGTAACGACAGCCGTCAACAAATTGGCTAAGTTGAACTATCTAGTCAAAACCCGTTCGGACGACGATAAACGCGTGTTTCACGTCAGTTTGACCGAAAAAAGTGCGGCCCTAGTGAAGGCAAAGTATCAAGCACTGCAAAACTACGGAAGCTTTATCCGTTCGACACTGAGTCAAGGTGAGGCTGAGCAGCTCGAGCGGACGCTCAGCAAACTGATCAAGCTTTTTAAGAAACCGTAAAGCCTATATAACCTTTGGTGCTAGTTTTGATAGCTAAATTGGGCACTTTGACAGCGTACTCCGCGCGTTTTTCATCTGAGAAGTTTATCTGAGCGTGGTGACATCTGTTTTCAAAGGCGTTTAAGGCGAAGAGCAAGTCGAACGCTTTGTAAACAAAAGCCTATGCACCGTTTTACTTCTGGGCAAACTAGCACCATTGGTTATATACAAAAAGTTGGTTAGTCAAATTAACTGAAAGAGGTCATGATGCGCGTCACGTTACTGGCAGCTGGTTCGAGAGGAGATACCTAACCTTACCTTGCGGTGGGTCTGGCGCTGAAGCAGGCCGGGTATACCGTCCGAGTTGCGGCTTCTGAAACTTTCAAAGACGCTATTAAAGCGCTCGAGCTGGAGTTTTACCCGGTTGGCGGTAACGTCGTCTCGGAAGTTGCGGGGGACAGCAGCCTTCAAAAGGCGATGCAGGCCGATAACCCGCTAAAGGTTATCAAGAGTTTCAACACGCTTAAAGCCCATGCTTTCGCCTTGCAAAAAGGCTTTTACGATGCTTGTCTCGGCTCTGACGCGATCATCTATCATCCGGGCACGGCGATAGGCTATTTTGCGGCGCGAGCGTTAGGCAAAAAGATTCAGGGGGAAAACGGAGCTAAGAGGGCAGCTGAGATCATCGTTGGTTGTCTCGAGCCAGAACGGTTAAACGTGAGGTCATAAATGCACGGTAACGGCGCTTGTTTTCGAAAGTTCTAAAACGCACCGCGAACGCATCACGGCCGAAAATGATTATCTATAAATCGGTCTAGCAAATATCAAGCCCCAACCCGTCAAACAGGCCGCGTAGGGGCAGCGTAAGCGGTCCACGAAACCCGCCTAGCGCAAACGCTTCGGTTTCAAAAAACTTTTCCATCTTTTCTCTTGCCTCTTCGGTCATCTGCGCCATACGTGAGGTCGGCCCCATCTGTGAGCGGTGCGCCGCCAAAGCCGCCTGCTTTTTCTCCTCCTGAGCTTTGACGTCTAACCGGAGGGTGACGGTATCGTCTGACACGCCGTACAGAAGTGGGTCGAGGCCGCGCGCTTCACCGATAGCTCTGGCGGTTTCGACCGAATTGACCCCGAAGAACAAGCGTCTGGGGGAGGCTTCAAGGTGTCCGGTCGAAAAAAACGCGGCGCTCGTCGCCCGGTGAACGGCTAGGTGGTCGGCGTGCCCATACCCGCCGTGCGGGTCGAAGGTCACGATGACCTGCGGTCGCACCTCTTTAACAACCTCACGCACCTTCGCCTCGACCTCGGACAACTCGACGTTCATCAGCGCTTTCGTATCGCCCGTCCGGGTACGCTCCTCACGCCCCGAATCGCCGTAACCGAGCATTACGACGCTGCTGATACCGAGCAGTTCAGCTGAGCGGTTTAACTCTTCGGTTCGGAGCGCCGCGAGCGCTTCGGGGCCGTCAACTTTTAGTTCAGGGTCGGTAACTTTGCCTGCGTCGCCCTTCGTGGCACACACCAGTGTGACCTTGACGCCCAGGCTCGAGTAGTGCGCCAAGGTGCCACCACAAAAAACTTCATCGTCGGGATGCGCGAAGACTGCGAGTAGAGAGGGGGTCATACGCTATCAAACCATCCTGGTTCACTTCCAGACGTGCTGCCGAAGGCTTTACGCCGCGAAAGCCCTTGTGCTACACTTTCGTTACTCAGCTTATACCCGCGTCCGGAGCCCCCCAAGGGCCTAATCAGCCGGAGCGCACGGAGGAAAACATGGCAGAAGTAACGCTCGACCACATCTACAAGCGCTACGGTCCGGTCACGGTTGTCAAGGATTTTAGCCTCGAGATTAAAGATGAAGAATTTATGGTGTTCGTCGGGCCTTCGGGTTGCGGCAAAACCACCACCCTCCGGATGATTGCCGGGCTCGAGGAGATCAGCGACGGCACACTGCGTATCGGCGACAAGGTCGTCAACGATGTGCCGCCCAAAGACCGCGACATCGCTATGGTTTTCCAGAACTACGCGCTCTACCCGCACATGAACGTAGAGCAAAACATGTCGTTCGGTCTGCGCCTCCGTAAAACGCCGAAACAAGATATTACTCGGCGCGTGGGTGACGCCGCCAAAATCTTGCAGATCGAACACCTTTTGCAGCGCCGCCCGCGCGAGCTTTCCGGGGGTCAGCGCCAGCGCGTCGCCTTAGGCCGCGCAATCGTCCGTGAGCCGAAAGTCTTTTTGATGGACGAGCCGCTCTCGAACTTGGACGCCAAACTCCGCGTCGAGATGCGCGCGTCGATCACCAAACTGCACCAGCGCCTCGGGGTTACGACCGTTTACGTGACGCACGACCAGGTTGAAGCCATGACGATGGGTACGCGCATCGTAGTGATGAAAGACGGGCTGATTCAGCAGGTCGATTCGCCGATTAACCTCTACGAAAAACCTGTCAACAAGTTTGTGGCGGGCTTTATGGGTTCACCGGCCATGAACTTTCTCGTCGGCACCGCGCAAGACGGGAAAATCTCGGGTCAGAGCTTTAGCGTTACGCCCGACGCCGAACTCAACCAGAAGCTCAAGAAAGTCAACGGTCAAAAGGTTTACTTCGGGATTCGCCCGGAGGATTTGGGTTTACGCGGTGTTGACGCGATTCCCGAAGCCGACAACATTATTAAAGCGACCGTCGAGGTTGTTGAGCCGCTCGGCGCAGAAACGCAGATCATCACCTCGGTTGACGGCGACCAGAGCCTCGTCGCCCGCGTTGACGCGCACGCCCAGGTCAGACCCGGCGATCAAGTCGAACTGCTCGCCGACCCTGAGAAGATGCACGCGTTTACGCTCGAGAGCGAAGACAACATCCGCTTTTCGTAAGCTGCCGTAAAAACCCAGTGAGTTATGACGCCCGGCCCGAGTGGTCGGGCGTTTTTTGTGACTCCTGCTCGCAGCTTGGTTAGAGCCGCTTTAAGCTCGAGCTTCGCTACCGATCTCGTTCCTGAAAATGTCTACTCTGCTACATTTACTGCACATTTGACACTACCGGGCGATTAAACGCTGCGCGCCGCCCCGCTATATTGTCAAATGTCCGTTCTGGTGATACGTTGTGAGACGTGGGGGTGGTCGAAACGTACTACGTCAGGATGTACGATAAGGTCTGCGCGACGTGAGCCTTTTTACGCTTCAGCCACAGCGCACGCTGCCTAGGGTCTGGCGGCGGCTTTTTCGTAACGGTTTAGGACTGTTTGGGTTCGGCGTCGTTTTTTTGGTCATCATGCTCGCGGTGTTTGCGCCGCAACTCGCCCCTTACAACCCCGATGAGCAATTTTTCGACGGCCTGACGCTGACCGGTTCACCGCTGCCGCCGAGCTCTCGTTTCCTGCTCGGGACGGACCTGCTCGGGCGTGACCTATGCTCGAGACTCCTTTACGGTGCCCGCGTGTCGCTGACCATCGGTCTTGTTGCAAACGCCGCCGCGCTCCTTTTAGGTACGTTCTTAGGGGTGCTGGCCGGATATTTTAAGGGTTGGGTGGGCCTCCTGATCATGCGCTTTACGGACGTTATGATGGCGTTTCCGGCGCTCCTTTTAGCGATTGCGCTCTCTGCTATTTTGCGGCCGAGTTTGTGGATTGTCGCGCTGGTGATTGCTCTGGTGAATTGGGTGCAGGTCGCGCGGGTCGTGTACGCGCAGGTGCTGGCGCTCTCCGAAAACGAATTTGTGGGTGCGGCCTTGTCGCTCGGCGCGGGGCGTAGCCGAATTCTCTTTAAGCACCTTGTCCCACACGTCTTGCCGACGATGCTCGTCTACGGCACCTTGGGAATTTCAACGACGGTGCTGCTCGAGGCGACCCTGTCATTTCTGGGCGTCGGGGTGCAGCCGCCGACTCCGAGCTGGGGCGGCATCATCAACGAAAGCCAGTCGTTCTTTTTTACTGCGCCGTGGCTCGTCGCGTTTCCGGGGCTGGCGATTTTACTTACAGCCGTTGCCTTTAACCTCGTTGGTGACGCGCTGCGTGACGCGCTCGACCCAAAGGGACGCTGATGGCCGGTCGATGCTGAATTATCTTGCGTCTCGGCTAGCACAAACTGTGTTCGTACTTTTGGGTGTGGTTACGGTGTCGTTTTTGTTGACCAACTTGATTCCGGCTGACCCGGCGCGGATGCTCGCGGGCCGTCAGGCGAACGCTGAAACCGTCGCCGGGATTCGGGCACAGCTCGGGCTCGACAAACCGCTCTACGTGCAGTACGGGCGCTACGTCGGCGGTCTGGCGCAGGGCAACTTGGGGCGGTCGTACCAGCAGCGTACGGAGATTCGGACGCTGCTCTTCTCACGGTTACCCGCGACGTTGCAACTTACCGCAGGCGGGATTTTTCTCGAGCTCCTCTTCGGGATTCCTCTCGGCATTTTAGCGGCGCTTTATGCGGGGCGGGCGCTCGATAAAGGCGTGATGGTGTTTGCTTTTGTAGGCGTGTCCGCGCCGCAGTTTGCGCTCGGGCTCATTTTGCTCTACGTCTTCGCCTACCGTTTGGCGCTCTTACCCCTCGGCGGGTACGGGACGCCGCAACATCTGATCTTGCCCGCCCTGACGTTAGCAATGACCGGGGCGGGGTGGTACGCCCGGGTGATGCGGGCGGCGATGCTCGAGACTCTCCAGTCCGACTACATTCGCACCGGTACCGCCAAAGGTCTGACGCGCCGCCGCGTCGTCTTAAAACACGCGCTCCGAAACGCGGTGCTGCCGGTTATCGCCATGATCGGGCTCGATATCGGTCTCTTGATGGGCGGCGTAGTCGTCGTCGAATCGGTCTTTGCTTGGCCGGGTATCGGGCAGCTTGCGTGGCAGGCGATCCAGGTTTTAGATATTCCGGTCATCATGGGTACAGTGCTGATCACGGCGTTTTTTATCGTTTTGGGCAACCTGCTCGCCGACCTCGTGTACCCGCTGGTTGACCCGAGGCTTCGTTATGCGTAAACCAGCTTGGTTCGTGAGCAGCCGCTCGCGTGAAAGGGGAAAGATGAAACGTTTGGTTTTAGGTGCAGTACTTTTGCTGAGTGGTTTAGGAACGGCTCAACAACAGGGCGGGAGTATCATCGTGACGTATAAAGACGACATCTCGACGCTCGACCCGGCGATTGGCTACGACTGGCAGAATTTTTCGATTATCAAGGCGATGTTCAGCGGCCTGATGGGGTACAAACCGGGAACGGCGGAACTCGAGCCCAACCTAGCCGAAAGCTACACGGTGTCTAAAGACGGCAAAACCTATACGTTTAAGCTGCATACGGGCGTCAAATTTCATAATGGGCGCGAGATGACCGCGAAGGATGTGAAGTACTCGCTCGAGCGCACCTTAAACCCCGCCACGCGGAGCCCCGGTCAGGGATTTTATCTCGGTATTAGCGGCGCACAAGCGTTTATCGATGGTAACGCCACGGAAGTTTCAGGAATTCAAACGCCTGATGACAGCACCGTCAAGATCACCTTAGACGAGCCGAGCGCTCCGTTTTTACACCTTATGGCGCTCAACTTTTCGTATGTCGTACCGCAAGAAGAGGTCGAGCGTTACGGTGAAGACTTTGGTCGTCATCCGGTTGGGACCGGCGCGTTCAAACTGCGCGAGTGGCAGCTCGGTCAACGCCTCGTCATCGAACGCAACCCCGACTATTTTCACGAGGGGCTGCCGCATTTAGACGATGTGACCTATGAAATCGGCGTCGAACCGACCGTTGCGCTTCTTCGTCTGCAACGCGGCCAGGCCGACATTCTAGGCGACGGCATCCCGCCCGCACAGTTCGTGGCGCTTACGAGCGACCCGAACAGCGCCGAGCTTATCGCCAGCGGCCCGCAGTTGCAAACGGGTTACATCACCCTAAACGGTAACGTCGCGCCGTTCGACAACGTCAAGGTGCGTCAGGCGGTCAACATGGCGGTAAATAAAGATCGGATCATCCAGATTATTAACGGACGAGCTACCCCTGCGACGCAACCCTTGCCGCCGCTTATGCCCGGGTATGACGACGCGTATCAAGGTTACGCCTACGACCCTGAAGGGGCCAAAGTGCTCCTCGCCGAAGCAGGGTTCCCGGACGGTTTTAGCACGCAGCTCTACGCCACCAACACCGACCCGAACCCGCGCATCGCTCAAGCCGTGCAACAAGACCTGGCGGCGGTCGGGATCAACGCCGAACTCCGCACGCAGGCGCAGAGCACCGTTATTGCGGCTGGCGGTGAAGCCGAAGGTGCGCCGATGATCTGGTCGGGCGGGATGGCGTGGATTGCGGACTATCCCGACCCGAGCAACTTTTACTGGCCCATTTTAGGCTGCGCCGGTGCAGTCCAGGGCGGCTGGAACTGGGCCTGGTACTGTAACGAAAAACTCGACGTACAAGCGACCGCTGCCGACGCGATGGTACAACCCGGCCAGAGCGCCGCGCGGGAAAAAGCCTGGGCCGACATCTACGCCTCGGTGATGAAAGACGCGCCGTGGGTACCGGTCTTTAACGAAACGCGCTACACGGTACATTCGGCGCGGTTGGCGGGGCCTGAAGATATCTTCGTCGATCCGACGCATACACCGGTCGATTACGAGAACGTCTATGTCCGGTAACATCAGAACGGTTCATAGCGAGCACAGCCATACGGGGTGGGATAACAGCGTAGCGCCAGTTTTGGAGTTGCTCCCCGGTGACACCTTGACCTTTGAAACGCTCGACGCGTCAGGAGGTCAGCTGAGCGCATCTTCGACCGTCGCTGACGTCAGCACGCTCGACTTCGGCAAGATCAACCCGGTCACGGGGCCGATCAGGATTTTGGGTGCAGAACCCGGTGACGCGCTGAGCGTCAAGATTTTGGAGTTCAAGCCGAGCGGGTGGGGCTGGACGGCGAACATTCCCGGTTTCGGTTTGCTGGCTGAACATTTTAGAGAACCACATCTAAAAACCTGGACGTTTACGGGCGACCGTGCTACCTTCGCCGACGGAATCGAGGTGCCGCTCAAAGCGTTTCCCGGGACGATCGGCGTCGCGCCCGCCGAAGCGGGGCAGCACAGCATTGTGCCGCCGCGCGCGTGCGGGGGCAACCTCGACGTTCGTGACCTCGCTGCCGGGAGCACCCTGCACTTACCCGTACAGGTTGACGGAGCACTCTTTTCGGTAGGCGATACGCACGCCGCGCAAGGCGACGGTGAGGTCTGCGGCACGGCCATCGAATCGCCGATGGAACTGACGGCGCAGTTCAGCCTGATCAAAGGGGCAAATTTCCGTGCGCCGCAGTTTGAAACGCCCGGGCCGGTCACGCGCCACCTCGACGAAAAAGGCTACTACGTCACGACGGGGGTGGGTGGGGACCTGATGGTGGCAAGTCAAGACGCGGTATCAGCGATGATCGATCATTTGGGCAAGCACTACGGTCTCTCGCCGGAAGACGCCTATCTGCTCTGCAGCGTGGCGTGCGACCTCAGAATCAGTGAAATCGTAGATATGCCGAACTGGGTGGTGTCGTTTTACCTGCCGCTCGAGCTTTTTACTTGAGGCTCGAGCAGGCTACGGTTCGTAGCGGACGCCGTAGCCTGAACCCTCAAGCTTGGTCTAAAACGCCGAGTTCCAACAAAATCTCTTCTTCCGAGTAGGTGCGTGCGGCTCTAGGTACGGGGGACGGTAGCCTTGCCGCTCCTCGTGAGAGGTTACGACCAGCTTTAGCACGTTCGGCGAGATAGGTGTTGATGTCGTCTAAGTCTCTGGTGGTCAGCGCCGAGAGTTCTCCCTCGAGAAGTTCGCGGCGCATCAGACGCTGTATAAAAAGGGTAATTTCCGGCGTTGTCATATACCGATGTTAAGGATTTTGCGTTTCGTTTGCATGGGCCGTTAGGCCAACACATTTTCCGCGCGAAGACCTAGACCTTTATGTGGAGCCGGTATAAGCACAAGCTACGCTTCGTCCTCACCGTAACGGCGAACCTCTTCGTCCTCCAAGTCTTGCTCGAATTCGGTATCGCCGGGGTAGACGCCCTCTTCGGGAAGTTCGTTTTCGATATTCTCGTCGTCCATGGGGGTGTCGAAACGGTCGGGGGTGTCGTCGGTCAAGCGGTCGGGATTTATTTCCTGCTCCTCGTCGGGTACGAGGCCGCTCGAGGGGGTTGGGTGCTTGGGGTCGTCCATAGGTTTTACCTAATCCTCTTCAACTTCGGTGTACTGGGTATCGTCGCGTTCCAAAAGTTCGTCTTCAGGGTCGGGTACGGTGTCATTCTCCCCTAGTTCATCCTCCACTGGGTCACGCTCTAAATCTTCCAAGTCTTTTCCTTGAGCGAGGTCGCGGCGGGTCTTTTCATTATCGGTGTCGCGCGGGTCAGTCATTATCGCCTCCTAAATATATTGTGGAAAGCTCCGCGTTACCTTGACTGTAGGCCCGCTTAACGTTGCGCTCGGTTGGCCTTTATCTCCCGGTTGGGACGCCCTTATCCAAGCTTGTATCTAAAGTTGTGTGATGGGTTTACAGGTCGTAAGGGCCTAAGCCGCGCTGACATGGTAAGAAAAGCCGACACAACAAAAAATGGACGCTCACAGTGAACGTCCACCTCCGTTGGTGCCGAGAATGGGACTTGAACCCACACCCTCTTACGAGGACTAGCTCCTGAAGCTAGCGCGTCTACCGATTCCGCCATCTCGGCGCGTTCAGGAAATGCAGTCTAACAAGAATGTAAGGTGTTGACAAGTTGCGGACGGTCTTGAAGACACGCCAAAAGTTGGACGCGTAACGCAGGAAAACCGGAGGGGAGAGTAGGGGCTTTTTGTGTTCTCAATTCTTTGGTTTGGCAATAACATACTTGATGCACCCAACCCCGTAACAAGTTGCTCTGAAGTGGTTAGACTTATCGCGGGTAGAACAAAGACGCTATAGGCAACGCAGCTGCTTATGCGTGTATAGGGCCGTACTGCGGCTGTAATGCTTCAAGCGAATCGTCTGGTGTACCTGGTTGAGCAAAGGAGATGTCTTTGCGGAGTAGCGAACTTGACCTTCAGGGTTCTCACACATGGCGGCATAATTATCCTATAGGGGGTATTACACGTTCCTTACTCTGTATAATTACTAGTTATATTCTTTGAGGGAGCTACATTGTGAATCAAATGGTAAAAAATTTTTTCTGGATTATCGGTATTTCACTTGCTTGTGTGGCATTGTTTATTGGTTCAACCAACGCTCAAAACTCAGCATTT
>JAABUN010003679.1_pt1 | contig 23031 bp, 26 predicted proteins | sample 5559311 | NCBI WGS metagenome assembly JAABUN01 (sample SAMN10711877, study PRJNA513370) | rock metagenome | isolation source: Antarctica rocks | place: Antarctica: Victoria Land, Siegfried Peak sud
CCTGGCAGCCATCCCAGGGATGCGGCCGTACCGTGCGCCCGGCCAGATGCTCTCCTCGCGGACGAACGCCCCCGTGTGCGGGGCGTCGATCATCCGACCGTTGCCCTCATTGATGCCCACGTGGCCTGTTGGCTGGTCGAAGAACACCAGGTCACCGATGCCAGCCGCCCGCGCCGGCTCCGGGGTCGCCCACGCCCCCTGCTGCGCCGCCGTCCGCGGCGCGTGAACGTTGAACTTCCCCAGGATGTACTGCACCAGCCCGGAGCAGTCGAACCCGCCCGGCTCCGTCCCGCCCCACAGGTACGGGACGCCGATGAACTTCCGCGCCGCCGACACGATCGCCGGGCCGTCCGCGATCCCACCACCCCCGCCACCGAACAGGCTCCCGATCGCCGACTGCAACGTGCCGATGACCTCACTGATCGCGTACTTCGGGACGTCCCGAACCAGCTGCCCGAGCTGCGCCGTGGCGCCGCCCGTGCCACCACCGACCACCTTGCTCACCAGGCGGGTCAGCAGCGCAGTCGGGTCGGTCATCGCCGACGCGATGTCCTGGCCGACGCCCTTGACTGCGTTCCATGCGCCCTCGATACCGCCGACCAGTCCGCCGGATCGAAACCGGTTGCCACCGTTCCCGACGCCACCGTTGATCGCTGCCAACACCGGCAGATGCTGCGCTGTCGCGGCGGCGTTCACCACGAACTCACCCTTCGACAGGCGCGCTGAGATCGAATCCGACGTGCTGGTGCCTGGCCCGTCGACCCGGCCACCCGTCGAGAAACCCTTCGGCAACGGGAACGGGTCGATGTGCGCGGACGACCCGATCTTCCCCGCCACCCAATTGAACGCCGGGATCAAACCGCCATTCAGCACCGTGTCGAGCACGAACTTGACCGGCGCCTTCACCACTGCCTGCAAACCATCCCACGCCAGCTTGATCAACCCGACCGCGCTCTTGAAGTCGGCGACTAGTTTAGTCTTCACCGCGTCCCCGATGGAGACGAATATCGGGCGCATATAGTCCCACGCCGACTTGGCGTAACCACCCAGTTTGTCGATCCAGCCACCGATCTTGCCGGCACCGTAGCTGAACTTGTCCGGGAGCGTCGTGCTGATGAAGTTCCCGATCGCCGTGAACGTCGGGCTGATCACCCGATCCCACAGGTACTTCGCGCCACCCCCGATTGCGGTGAACGCAGGGCTGATGTAGTCCGACCACAGGCTTCGGGCCTTGCCACCGACCCAGGTTGCCAGGTTCCCGATCCCGGTGAACACCGGGTTGACGTACTTGTTCCACAAGAACAGCGTGGTCGTGCCCCAAATCTCAAGAACCAGCTTGATCCCGTCCCACATGGGCAGGATCGCGCTGCGATACAACCACGTCGCCAACGCCGCGATCTCCGTGAACACCGGGTGAATGGAGTTCTCCCACAGAAACGTCACAGCCTTACTGACCACGTACACGAACAGGTCGTGGATCAGCAGGCCCACGTTGTACACCGTCCTGCCCATCCACGTCGCCAACGCCGCGATCTCCGTGAACACCGGGTGGATAACCCGGGACCAGAGAGTCTGCGCCGCCGCGCCGATAGCGTTGGCCGCCGGAACGAACGCCGACCGCCACAGCCACACGGCGGCAGCACCCACCGCGTGAACACCCGACTCGATACCGCGGGCGGCCCCGCCGACGGCACCCGTGACCGCCGACCAGGCAGTGACAGTGCCACCACGAACAGCCGTCCACGCACCCAGGACAGCGTTCTTGACCGACACAACCGCGCCCTTGACCGCGCCGAAACCCGCCTTGAAGAACCCGGCGAACGGGCCGGCGAAGAACCGGCCCACCGCCCCGGCGGCAGCCATGATCCCGTGGAGCCCGGTCACCAGGAACGTGTTGAACGGGCCGGCGAAGAACCGGCCGTACGCACCGGCAACCGTCATGATTCCGTGGAACACGCCCTGGACGATGTCCCGGAACGTCTGCGACTTCTTGTAGGCGATCACCAGGCCGACACCGAGTGCCACGACGCCGTCCAGGATCCACACCAGCGCGTTCGTCTGCAGGACCGCACTGAACGCAGCCGTAGCGATTGAGAGCGCCACCATCCCGCCCGCGACATACGCCAATGGCTTGATCAGATTCTGGTTAGCCTGCACGAAGTGGACGACCTGCGGGACCGTGTTCGCCAACCACCCGGCGAGCCGGGTCAGCGGCGGCAGCAGGGCCGTCCCGATGGTGATGCCCGCGACGTTTACGCTCTGCTTGAATCGGTCCAACTGGACGTTGAAGGTCTCCTGCGCCATCTTCCACGCGGTGATATCCGACCCGGTCGTCTTGGCACTTGCCCCGATCGCACCGACCGCGCGATTGAAAAAACCCGCCGACCCGCCCGTCAACATCAGGGCGGTCTGCCAACCGGCGGCGCCCCCCATCACCTTCTTCATCATCGCCGTGTACGTCAGGCTCGCCTGATTCCCGGACCGCAACTGCTGGTTGAAGCCCTTCGACTTGTTCTCCGTGGCAGCCCACTGCGCCGCCAGGGATGCGACCGGCGCCGGCATCCCCATCACCGTGTGGCGGAATGCCTTCAGCGTCAGGTCCCCGGACATGAAGCCGCGCGCGGCGGCCTGCGCCGCTGGTGGGAGCCGCTGGAACATCTGCTGCGCGTCGAGCGCCGCGACCTTGGAGTTGTTGAGGGTCCGCAGCAGCACCTGCCCGCTCGGGCCCATCTGGTGCAGCACCGTGTTCGACAGCATCTCGATGGTGCCCGTCAGGCCCCGCTTGCCAAGGCGACTCGCGACGTCCTGCGAGTTCAGGCCGAGCTGCGTCATCGCCAGCGTCGCGACATTGTTCGGCGCCTGCAAGGACCGGATGGTGAACGCAAGATCCTGCGTCGCCTGATCCGCCGAGGTGCCATGCGACGTCAAGGTCGCGATCGCACCGCCCACCTGAGCGAAGGAGATCCCGGCCGACGATGCCAGCGGCATAACCGTCGACAGCGACCCTGCGAAGTTCTCCATGCTCGTCTTGGACTCACCGGCCGCGACGACCATCTGGTTCATGACCGAGTTCGCCTGCGCCGCCGGCAGGTTGTAGGAGCGCATCACCGAGGTCAGCGCATTGGTGACGACGCCCAGGTTCGCGTTTTCGTCCTTCGCGCCCTGCGCGGCCGCCTTCAGCACTTTCAGGCCATTCGCCCCGCGCAGGCCGGCCTTCTCCATCACGTACATGCCCGACGCGAGGTCCGTCGTAGACGTGCCCGTGCTCACCGCGAGCGTTTTGATCCCATTGGAGACCAGGCCCAGGTTGGAGCTCGCCTCACCACCCGCGGTGACCAGCAGCATCATCTGCTTCTGAAAGTCCGCGGCGTGCTGCACCGACTTGCTCAGGAAATCCACCGCGGCGAACCCAGCGAACACGGTGCCCAACCCCAGCACCTGCTTGCCGATCCCGGAGATGGCGCTGGTCGCCTTACGGCCCGTCGACTCCACCCTCGACCCGAGCCCAGCGAACCGGGCACCGGCAACGTCCGCGGACGCCCCGACGCCTAGGGCAGCGCTCTCCTGCGCCTTGGCCAGCGCCGCCCCAGCCTTCGCTGCGCCGGTCGACGCGATCACATCTGCCCGTGCTGCCGCGGCGGCCCGCTCCTGCGCCCCCGCAAGACGGAGCGACGAGGTCGCAGCGGTCTCCTGTGCCTTCGCCAGCGCCGCCGCAGAAACGCCCTCCGCGCCCTGGGCCTCAGCAAGCTTCACCGCGGATTCAGCCGCCTTGCGCTGCACGTCCAGCAGCTGCAGCTGCGCGACTCGGACCCGGCCGGCGGCATTCTCCTGCCTCGCCGCAGCCGCAGCCGCCTTGATAGATGCCGACTCAACCGCAGCGGCGGCCTTGCCTGCCGACACCTTCACCGTCGTCGCGAATTCGGTCATGCCGGCCTTCGTGGAGGCATTCAGCCCCGACGCGAAATCCTTACCCGACTGAGCACCGAACGACGAAAGGTTGAGCCGCGCGCCCGCACGAATCGACGTGCCGAACGCCGCCATGTTGGGGATGACGTCGACCCAAACTGCACCGGCACGGGCCATTCTCATGCCCCCTGTCTCCGACTACAGCCCTACGGCTTCGCGTTCGCCACCATGGCCATCAACAGGTCCGTGGTCTTCTGATGCTTCGCCGCCGCGGCAGCCGCCGCCGCCTTGTCCCCGGGACGCTCAACCAGCGTCGGCGCGGTGAACTTCTGCGGGTCGAAATGCGCCGCCCGGGTCAGCTCGAACAGGGCTGCCAACTGATCTACCGCCTGAGCCAGCAGGTACTCGCGCACCTGCCAGTCATGGCCGGCCGCGGCTCGGTGCGCCGCGCTGTCCGGCGGGAGGTGCTCGACCATCACGCGGAGCTGCCGCAGACTCAGCTCGCCCCGCCAATAATCCGCGATCGGGTCCCGACCGCCATGCGCCTGCAACAAGGCGGCCTCAACAGCCTCGGGCCACTGCCCGAGGACCGTCAGGATCGTGTAGGGCGCCGGCCGTTGAGGTTCGCGGTCGTGTCCTTCTGGACCTGGATCAGCACCAGCTGCAGGTCCTCAGCGGTGTTCCTCGCGTCGATCCACGCGTCGTACTCGTCACCCAGCAGGCACCGGGCGATGCCCTCGGTGTCGTCGTCGTCGAGGAGCTTCAACTCCGCTTTCAGCTCCGCCGAGTAGAACAGCGGATGCGGCGCGTGGACCACGCTTCCGTCATCCAGTTCCAGCTCCAAACGGTCGGACCCGACCGCCTCTTTCATCTGCTCCCGAACCTGCGACACCTTGTACACGTTCCGCTTCTTCACGGCCACAGTCGTACTCCTTCTTGGTGGGTGAGCCGGTGGTGAGCCGGTGGTGAGCCGAGGATGGGAGGCGGCGAGGCTCACCAGGCCGCCGCCTCCCATCCGATCAGGACCCGTCAGATAACAGCGGGCGCCAGGGTCGTCGTGGCCAGCGCAGTCCAACCAGCACCCCCATACCAGGTCGCGCGACTTGTGCCGTACGTCGTGTCCAGGTAGGCGGAGAACGTCAGGTCCGCCTCAACCGGGGCGGCCCGGTGCAGCTGCTCGTTCGCCCTCGCTGTGATCTTCACCGACGGCAAGAAGTCCGCGCGGAAATACTGGTGAGACTCGTCCGCGGACAGGATCAGCGCCCGCCGCAGCGGCTGCGCAGCGCTCCTCGGACGGTTGATCACGGCAGTGCTTCCCAGCGCCGGAACGCTCGCGATCGGCAGGTTCGACATCAAAGCCCGCACAGCCCCATTCAGGGTTTCCGCGAACTTCGCCATGAACGTCAGCTTGTCCGATGTCACATCGGACCGGACATCCTCCGTGGTCTGCCAGATGTTGTAGGTCTGCTCCGTGATCGCCGTCCCGAAGGTCACACCATCCGTTGACAGCGACCCGGTGGTGAAATACCCCGGCTGAGCCTTGAACGACCCGTCCGTGTCAAACGGTGCCGTGATCAGCGGCGCACTGCTATCACCGATCAGGACCACACCGGTCGTGTACTCCGCGATCAAAGCTGTGTTCAGCCCGATGATGCTGTCAAGACTTGCCATCAGATCTCCTCCAGGACAGGTGGCCGCTCAGGGCCGGAAAAGGGGTCAGACATGCGACTGAGCCCTGGTGGTGAGCCGATACATCGCCTCAGCGCGCCAAACCCCAGGATTGCTGTACGGGACATAGCCGAAAGACGAAGAGCAGGCGGCGGTGTCGACGACACTCGACCCGGTCAGCTCCAACATCGCGGAATGGGCGCGGGCCGCGAGATCCCACATACCCCCCTCGTCCGCGGCGAACGCGGTCAGATCGACGATCGACTCCTCGGTGATCCAGTCGGCGGACCCACCGGGAATCCGCTGCGGCCGGAGCAGCGGCAATCGGGCGACGAGGGTGTCATCGGTGGTCGTCGTCACCGTCACCCCCAACAGGCGACCCCGCAGATAGCCCACCAGCAGCCGTTGGACATCCGGCCACCGATTCAACGGCTCAATCCGCATCCCGACCCCCCCTCAGAAGACCGTGGTGTTCGCTGCCCGACCGAGGATCCGGCGGCGCACAACGTGGGTGTCGCCCCACTCGATCGCCTCAGCCGAGGCGTCATCCGCGACGACCCGGGAGTACGGGCGGCCCTTCGGCCGGGTCCCGTCCTCCACCCGCAGAGACGCCTCGTAGACGTCCAACTTCGCCTCACCAGCGAACGACTGCGCTCGCGCCAACACCTGCTCAGCGGTGTCGTGGAGGGCAGCGCGGACCTCGTCCGAGCGCATCTCGTCACCGATGCCGGCGTAGTCCGGGACGAACTCGACGGGCATCAGCCCTCCCAGCGCTTCAAGAGCGCCTCGACGTGGTGCGGCCGGCCATTCGGACCCGGCCAGGTCGCCGGGTCACCGTCCACCTGCAGGTCCAGAGGCCCCTGCTGCACCCGGTCCGACGCGAGGATGTCCGCGTCCGGCGGCGCGAATAGCAGCCACCGGGTGACCGCCTGGTCCGCTGACGCGGTGTTCGACTCCGTCGAGCTGACCCCACGCAGCGGCTGCAGAGAGCACCAGTCGACGTCGTGCGGCGTCGACGGGCCCGGGGAGTACCCCAGGGGGGTCTCCACCGACTCACCGGCACGGACCACCGTCACGGTCTGGCACATCGCCGCCGGCAAACTCACCGGAACTCCGGGATGCGGTAACGGGCCAGCACGGCCACCTCCGTAGCCGACAGGCCGTTGCCGTCCGAGGCCCGGGCATAGGTGGTGTTCGTCTGGATTCCGCCGACGTTCTCCAACCGCTGCGCGATGTCCGACGGCGCGGTCACCCGCTCAGCAACGGAGCACGTGACCGCCTTGATCTCGTCCGGCACGCTGCCCGCCGGATAGCCACCGGAGTACGTGACCGTCAGCCGGCCCAGCCCAGACGGATATCTCGGCGACTGCGACTGGTCGTAGAGGGTGTTCCAAGACAGCCAGGCCAGGCAGACGATGCCCGCGGTCGACCACGTCCACGAGGCCGGCTGCACAGGCGGCAGCCCGTAGGCACCGACACCGTTGACAACCACGGCCGAGACGTTCGTCAACCGCAACGTCGGCAGCATCACCTGGGAGCCACCGTCGGCCACGTCCAGGGTCACTGCCTGGTCGACGACCTCGCTGATCTCCCACCCGCAGTACGCCCTCACGATCCCCGACGCGGCGAGCGTGACCAGCGGATCGGGCTGCCCTCGACCGGTCAGGGCGGCGAACTCCCCGACCGAGAGGAGGGGGTCCATCTCAGCCGGTCTCGACTGTCGGCGGGCTCTTCACGTCGGCCCGGGTCTCCGGCTGCGGGATCTGCTGAGGCAGAGCAGTGATCACCTTGATCGTTGCCTCGGCACCGGTGCTGCCAGCCAGAGCGGCGACCGTGGTGGTCTTCGCGTCCGGCAGCACGTACAAGGGAATGACCTCGTCGTCGGTGTCCGTGGGCTTGATGCCGGTGATGGCCTCGTAGTCCTCGGGGTGGTGAGTGGGCACGCGCTCCTCCTTCGGTCAGGGGGACGCTCCGGCGCCAAACGTGTGTACTGGCGCCGGAGCGGTCACCGAGTGGATCAGGCCCAGGTGATCGTGACCTGGCCGAATGCGCCTGGGCGCCAGATCGCCAGAGCCAGCCGCTCTTCCGCGCGCACCATGATCAGGTTGTGGCGGAAGTCGTCCTCGTTGCTGTTCGTCATCTCCACGGTGATGCCCTGCCGGCGGAAGATCTGCCCGCCCTGCTGGAAGTCACCGACGATCGGGGCGCCCAGCGGCGCCGCGGTGGTCTGCACCATCCGCAGCCCCCACAGGCTGTCTACGTTGGAGAACCCGCCGTTGCCGTACGCACCGGTGAACGGGCCGCCCGCGTAGTACTGGCCGTTCTTGTCCTTCGCCAGGCGGATGTTCTGCCAGTCGACGGGGTTGATCAGACAGGCGTCCGGCTCCATGAACTGGACGTACCGGATGTGCGTGACCTGCTGGTAGATCGCGTCGAGTGCTTGCGTCGGGTTCGCAGACGCAGTCGCCGCCGCGATCGACGGCGCCAGCCCGGTCTGCCCGAGCAGACCCAGCACGCCCGGGTAGCCGGTGCCGCTGATCAGCTGGGCCTCTTCCTGGCGCTGGACACCGAACACCAGCCGCTGGTTCAGGAATGACATCATCTGCGGGACGTCCTGAACCATCTCGTCAGTGACCTTCATGGTGTTCGCGATCTTTCCGACCTGCACCGCGTTCCGCAGCACTGAGGCGTCGGACAGCGGCTTTATCGCACCCTCAGCGACGGCAGCGGAGTTGTCATTCCAGGCCGTCTCCTTCGAGTAGGAGATGATCGGCGAGTCCGTGGCGCCCTGCGCGAACAGCGCCGCCACCCGCAGCGGCTGGAACAGCATGGGCAGGATGCCGGGGATGTAGTTCGGGATGACCAACGAACCAGCGTTGCCGTTCAGGTGGTCGCCGATAATGCCGGCGCCCTCCGTGACAGTCGCTGCAGCTGCCTTCGTGCCGACGTCCAGCGACGCGCTGAACCGCGTTGATCCCTTCGACGCGACGGCGACCGAGAACGCGTTTGAGGACACGATCTGCTCGCCGATGCTCTTGGCCTGCGTCGGCTGGGCCGGCGCACCCTGGTCCTCGGGTGCTGCGTCCCCGCCGACCATGAGGCGCTGCGCGCGCTCGTGGACGCCGATGACGTCGGTGAAGCCCTTGATGTCCGTCTCGATCTGGTCGAGAGCGGTGTTCTTCTCGGCTGCGGTGAGGTCGCCGTTCGTGGCGATCTCGTTGGCCTTCGTGGCGAGGTCACGGATCTTCGACTTCGCCTGTAGCACTGCGGACATAGCCCGCTCCTTCCGTGATCAGTACGCGGAAGCCTGCAATCGCAGGCTGCGGACCCGCAGGGCGACCAGTTCGGCGTCGTCGGCGTCCACCGAGAGCGCAGCGGCGGCCGAAGCGGCGTCTGCGGTGTGCACGGTGGCGGCGGACTCGTCCTCGGTGTCGTCCGAATCGGGGTCTGGCACGACGACCTCAAGAATGTCGACCTCTTGGGCGTCGTCGTTGAGTGCGACGACGGAACCGTCATCGGTGTATGTCCGGCGGTACGTTTCGTGGTCGCCGGTGTCCCAGTTGGACAGGTCGTAGACGAGGGTTCCACCACCATCGGCGGGAAGAACGCCGCGTAGGTAGGCGCGGCCGAAGCGGGGGTCGACCTCGTCCTGCAGCGCGTCCTGGACGCGGTCTTGCAGGGCCTCAACGGACCCGACGATGCTCTTGGTGTCACCCCGGACCAGCTTCTTGGTCGACCGGGCCGGCGCGGACTTGCCCGTGCCGGCGCCGTGCTTCGCACCGAGCGCGGCAGCGTGGTCGTGGATCGACTGGATGCGCTCAGTGTCGGCCTTGGAGTTCCGCGCGCCGGCCTTCTCGACCTCTCCGAACGCCTTCGCCGCGAGCACGACCGCCTCACGGTTGCTGGGGATCGCGACGAACGCGCCGTTCAGCAGCTCGCGGGACACCGTGTGCGTGCCGTCCTTCTCCTGCGACTTCTCGGCGAGGAACGCGACGCTGGTGGTCCGGATATGCCCCTCCTTCACGAGGGTCCGGACCTCCTGCGCCCGCGGCAGCGACGAGTAGGTCCCGCGCACCACCAGGTTCCCCGTGTCAGCGTCCAGCTCCGGGCGGCCGGAGCCGACCGTGCCCGCCACCGACATCGCGTGGTCCTGATCGAAGGTGATGTGCTCCGGGAGCGGGGTCTTCCACTCATCCGGGAGCAGCGTGTCCCCGTCGCGGTCCTTTGTCGGCGCGGACAGGATCACCTCGAAGGTCCCCGGGAAGTCGTCGTCGGCCCCCGTGGGGGCGATCGTCGCGTCCTTCGTCTCCACCTTCACGACGACTCCTCCTCGGTTGCCTGCTGCGCTTCGAGCTCGGCTACCCGCTGCGCCACCCGGCCCCGCAGGCCCATCAGGGTCCGGTCAGCGTCGAACCCCTTCGCCGCCGGCTTCGGGGTCGGAGCCGGCGCACTCGGCGCCTGCTCGGCGGCGTGCGCCTGGTCGATCGTCTGCTGCGCCGTCGCGTTGTCTGCGGCGTCACCGGCCGCCGTCTCGGTGATCGACACCCGACGGTTCGGGTCGCCCAGCGGCTGGAGAGCAGCGTTCGCGTACAGCTTGTCGGCCCGCGGGCCGGCATCGTCCAAGTCGAACAGCGGACGGGCCTCGCTCGGCTTCATCACGCCGCTCTGCACCAGCTGCTGTATCGCGGTCGCCCGAGTCTCGAAGTCCCCGCGCAACACCTCGTCCAGCGCGAACTTCGCCCGCTTGACACCCTCTGCGTCGAAGTCGGGTCGCAGGAACGTGTCGACCACCGACTCCAGGTCCTCCAGTCGCGGGGCCATCGAGTCCCGGTACATGGAGCGCATCTGCTCGGTGATGTTCGAGAACGTCGCGTGGTCGAGGATGTGCACCACCGGCGGCGGGATGTCGTAGACCATGCAGGTCTCCTGCATGTTCAACTTCCGCGTCTCCACGTACTGCATCTCTTCGGCGTTCAACTGCGTGACGATCGGCTTGAGGCCCTCCTCGAGGACCAGGCTGCCGCCCATGTTGTCCGCACCCGAGTGATCGGCCTCGATCGTCGCCTTCAGCCGGCGGACCGCCGCGTCGGACAACTTCTGGTCGGTGGACAACGCGAACGACGGCCGCGCGCCCCGCTTCCACCAGCTCGCCGTGGCCCGCCGAGCCGCGTCCTCGTTCAGCAGCGTCGACCGCAGCGCCTCCAGCCGGGACAGGCCGCGCATCAACCCGTCCGGGTTGTACCGCAGGAACGGCACCACGTCCCGGGCCGGCGCCCGCAGCAGCCCCGCCGAGGCGACGCCCACCGTGAACACGTAGACGACACCGCCGTCCTTGTCCCGCTCCACCGCGACCCGGGACGGGTGCATCGGCAGGAGCGCGCCGACCTGGCCAGCGCTATCGCGGACCTTGTACCAGAACGCCTCGCCGTAGATCTCGTAGGTCGCCGCGGTCCACCGGTAGAAGGCGTAAGGCGACATCCCTTGGCAGGGGTTCGCGATCAGCCGCGCGTACGGCGACGTCGCGTCCAGGACCTTGCCGGCCGCCGGGCTGACGTCCCAGACGTTCAGCGACAGCCTTGCCACCGCGTTCGACACCTTGTCGACGACCGTCGCGACCGTCGGTTGCGACTGGTACATCCGGGAGTACGTCGCCCACCGACCGGACAGCTCAAGGGAGTCCCGGCCGTAGAAGTAGCCGGTGGCGTTCGCGAGCGGCGTGACCTCGCCGAGCGCCTGCGGGGCGAACCCGACAGCGGACCCACCAGAGATGATCACCGACCCTCCGGCCGCTGCATGTACGCGACCTCCACCCGCGGCAGGAACAGCCGGCCGTCAACCTGCACCCGGGACTGCTCCGTCACGGCCCACGCGTCGACCAGGACGACGGTCAGGTCGTCCGCTTCGTCCAGCAGCCCCTCGAAGGTGTCACCGGACTGCATCGTCACCACGAACCGCGACCGGACGTGGGAGCGCACGAGCCGGTCCGGTCCGCGCACGACGCCTCCCCTCGGGTCACAGCCCGCTGATCACCAGGGGGCCGCGCGTCTCGTACACCGACTGTTCCTCCGGCTCCCGGGCCATCGCCTCAGACAGCGCGGTCACCAGAGCGGACACCGCGTCGATCTTGTCGCCGCTCGTCGCCTTGTTCGGCTTCACGTCCCCCGCCGGGTTCATGTCCACGGCCAGGTTGTCGACCATCCACCGCACCGCCGAGTTCCCGCCGTGCCGAAGCAGTGGGCGCTCCGCTGTGCCGGCCAACGTCATCCGCTGAACCTCCTTCAGCGGCGCCGACATCGTCGCGAACCCCTGCCCGACCGGGACCATCTCCAAGCCCTCGGCCGACAGGCGGTTCACCAGCGCCGAGGCGTTCCACCGGTCGTAGCCGATCGAGCGGACGTCGAACCGGGCGGCGTCGGCCTTGATGGACGCCTCGACGAACTCGTAGTCGATGACGTTGCCCGGCGTCACGGACAGCAGGCCCTCACGCGCCCACACAGACGCCGAACCGGCCGTCCGCTTGTTCAGTGCCTCCACGTTGTCCTGAGGCGTCCACAGACGCCACAGGGCGTCGTAGCCGCCCGTCTCGTCCGGGAACAGCCAGCAGAGCGCGCACAGGTCGGAGGTGGACGCCAGGTCCAGGCCGCCGTACGCCTCCCGGCCCTTCAGGGCGAGCTCGTCGACCATCCCCGCGTTCCGATCCCACGGACCGAGCTCCAGGAACTTCGTTTCCTGCTTCGTCCGGATGCCCAGGTGCAGACGCAGGTACTTCGCCAGGTCCGCCGGGCTGTTCTGCGCCTTCCGCGCCTCAGCCGCCAAGAAGGCCCGCGACGGGGAGATCCCGAACCCCGGGTTTGCCTTCCGCTGCGTGGTCTCGGCGAACGGATCGTCGCTCTCGTCCGCCGCCCAGATCACGCCGAAGTAGCTCTCGTCGACCAGGGCACCGCGGGCCAGCTGCTCGATGTACGTTCGGCGCTGGTCGTACACGGTGTTCCGCTTGCCCGAGTCGGCCGTCGTGATGAGTACCATCAGCGGCTGCGTCCGTGACCCGGTCCCCGTCTCCAGGGTCTCCACCATGTCGCCGTTCGGGTGGATGTGCAGCTCGTCGACGATCCCGCAGTGCAGGTTCGCGCCGTGCTGCGCGTCCGCCGCCGACGAGATCACCTCGACGTAGGAGTCGGTCGGCTTGTGGATGACCTTCTTGGCCACCACCTTGACGAACGGCTTCAGGGCCGGCGAAGACTCGGCCAGCTTCTTGATCGGGTCGAACACGAACCCGGCCTGGCGCTCCGTCGTCGCCGCCGTCACCACCTGGGCACCCGGCTCCCCATCGGCGCAGGTCATGTACACCGCGACCCCGCCGGACAGCGTCGACTTTCCGTTCTTCCGCGGCACGTCCACGTACAGCTGCCGGATAATCCGCACGTAGTCGTCGGCGTCCTTATCGAACCGGACCCAGCCGAACACCGGCGCCAAGATGTACGCCACCTGCCACGGGTCCGGCGTCAACGGCAACCCGCCGTTGCGCGCCCACTTTCCCTGCGTGTGCCGCAGCAGGCCGAACGAGCGCATCACCCGGTCCACCCTCGCCGGATCGAACCGCGCGCCCGCCACCAGCCTCGGCTCCGGGGTCTTGATCCGCGGCGGGCACTCCGGCAACGGGATCCCACGGTCGACCATGTACCAGGCGACCTCGGGCGACAGCTTCAGCCGGGCCAGCGTCTCCTCGTCAACCGCCGAAGGGGTTGCCCTCCGCGCCATCGCCGCCGCCCTTCGTGGCTAGCGCGTTCTCCGCAGCAGGCGTCAGACCGAACTCCCGCGCCCACGTCCGCAGCTGCTGGCTGGCACTCCGCCGGATCGCCACCGCCGGATGCGGGATCTCGCCCTGCGCCACCACGATCGTCAGACTGCCGTGGGCCTTCAGCTCCTGGCATGCCTGCGCGAACTCCGACCACGTCTCGCAGTACGCGGCGAAGGCCGCGCGGTCCTCCTCCTTGACCAGGTCCAGACGGGCCAAGCCCGGGGACACCCGGCGCCACTCGGCCGCCGCCTCACGCGACAGCCACGTCGGCGGACTGGGCGGCACGCGCTTGAACGCGGGCGATGCCTTGACCGGGCGACCACCGCTATCCACGCCCGCGTGGCGGCCGTTCAGGAGCCGCAGGGCAGCCGGCGCGGCCGAGGGACCAGGCATCAACCCCCCCCCCGAGTGAACGTGAGACATCGAAAGCGGGCCCACCTGCGCGGTGTCCGTCACGCTCTGTCACAGAGATCGTCGGCCCCCTGGGGGGTCTTGCCTGGCCGGTCACGACTTCTGGAGGTGGTGTTGGTGGCATTGCGACATCCACCATCGTTGGTCCCACATCAGTTCGTTGGTGGCTCGGCCTTTGGTGTGGTGTACCTCGGTGGCGAGCCTGCCGCATCCGTTGTCCGCGCACAGGGGATGCTCGCTCAGCCACTCAGCTCGTGCTTTGCGCCATGCCCGTGTGCTGCCACCCGTCCATGCGCTGGTTGGTGGCTTGACCCACACGCGGCGGTGGGTGGCGCAGTGGCCGCGCCCATCGGGCACGGCGCGTGAGTTGCATCCGGTGTACGCGCATCGGGGCAGTGGGGCGGTGGGCATCAGGTCTGCTGGGTCGGGGCGCATGTCATCCCTACGACGCACAGCATGGCACACGAATGACGCGGGTGTGGTTCGCGTGTCACGCGGTGTCCTGTTGCGCGTCGAGGTGTGCGCGGACTTGGGCGTGGCGTTGTGCTGGTTGGGCTCGTTCCCGTACCTGGTCGGTGAGGAAGCGGCGTGGGTCGGTGTCCTGCCGGTCGGGGTCGGTGGTGTCGTCGGCGATGTGGCCGCGGTCGGCCCAGGTGCGGATCTGGGTGGGGGTGACGTGCAGCCCTTCGGTGCGCAGGGTGTCCACGATCTCCGCTGCCGGGCGCCAGTTGAGCCGGCGCAGCGACTGGGTCTTCGCCTTCTCGACGGCTGTGTCGGTCAGCGACTGGTGGCAGCCGGTGCATCTGGCTGCCCACTCGATGTGCGCGCCTCGGTCGTGCGCCTGGACGATGACCACGTCGCCGCAGTTGGGGCAGGCGACACGTTCGATGGTGGGGCGCAGCAGTGGTGATCCGGGTATCCGCTGCAGCCGGTGTCGTAGGTCGGTGAGTTCTGCTGTGAGGTCGTCGGCCCAGGGTTGGGTCGCGGTCCAGGCTGCTTGGGAGCGGAGGTACAGGAATGCGCTGTCTTCGGTGCCGTCACCGATCTGCGAGACGCCCGCTTTGATCCGTTCGGAGTAGACCTTGTCGGCCATTGTCCCGATCGCTTCGGGGATCTCGCGTTTCGCGTCGAGCAGTTCGAGGCTGACGGGTTCGCGGCTGCCTGGCTTGTTCCCGGAACGGATGTGTGACCCGATTTCCCGGGTGGCTGGTTGTGCGGCGAGGAATGTGGTGGCCCGTTCGATGTCGTTGATCAGGTGGAGCAGGTGGTTGGTAGACACGGCGGGGGTTGGGTCGATCCCGGGCTCGGTCATGCGTCTTCGCCTCCCGTCGCGTTGCCGGTGGACGAGGAGAACCGGTAGAGCGCCTGGGGCTGGTCGGTGCTTGCTGCGGTCACGGCCGTGTCCTCAGGCGAAGTTCGGTCCAGTTCGAGGTCCGGCGAACTTGGCCGTCAACTTCGCCCCTCGCCCTTCGGGCTAGGGGGCGACGGGCGAAGTTTGCCGACGGGGGAACTTCGCCTACCCGTAGGCGACGAACCGGCGAAGTTCCGGCGAAGTTCGGGGGGGTGGTCACGGGGCGCTCAGCGGGTCCATGCCCTCGGTGTAGACGACCACGCTGTAGTGCCTCGACCCACCTCCGCGGCCCTCTTTGCGGGCCTCCACATAGCCCGCCGCGATCAGTGTGGCGAGCGCTTCCCGCTTTCCATCGGTAGCTCCCTTGACGCATTCTTCGATCTCCTTTTTGTACGCTCCGGGGTTGCCGAGGATGAATGCGGCGATGCGCTGCATGAGGAATGTGGGGACGAACCGTCGGGCACCATCGACGATGGGCTGTTCATCGGGTCCGTTGAGGGTGGCGACGGTGACGCCGGGTGTGGTGGAGTCGATGACGAGGCGGGCTGTTTCCTGGGTTCGGTCACCGGCCCGTGCGGGACTGCTGTATGGGCGGACGCCGCCTGGCCGATCCTTGGCGACGCGGATGCTGATCTCGCCTTTCAGTCCGCGGCCGAGCTCGGATGTGACCTCGAACAGGTAGCTGCATCCGCTTATCCCGGCGAGTTTGGCTTGGCTGCCGATGGCGAACCGGCCGCGTGTTTCCGCGTTCTTGGTGACGTGGTCGATCTGGATGACCGCTGCGCCGGTTCTGCGTGCGATGGGGTCGGGGACGGCGCGGCGCCAGGCGGCGATGTCGTCGGTGCTGTCGCTGCTGCCTCGTGCGGATTGGTGGCCGACGCTGTCGGTGACGCCGTCGACGACGGCGAGGGTGTAGCGCTTGGTGAGCAGTTGCGTGTAGCCGGCTTCGGCGATCGTGGCGGCCCGGTCGGGTCGGCGGTAGTCGAGGTGGTCGCGGATCGCGTCGGGGTCGACGCCGAGTTCGGCGAGCCGTCCGGTGATGAGCCGTTCGTCCGTCTCGTAGTCGAGGTACAGCACGTCCTGGCCGCCGATGAGGCAGCGGGCGGTCATGATCTGGGCAGCGAAGCTCTTCCCGCTCTCGGGTTCGCCATGGAAGTCGTGGACCCGCCCGGGGTAGAGCAGTGCTCGCCCGTCGACCCGTTCCATGAGGGTGGGCAGCTCGGGTTCAGTTTCGCCGGCGAGGACCGCGGTGAGGTCAATGCGGTCCCAGCCGTTGACGTCCCCCGTGACGCCCGGCACGGCCTGTAGCCGCTCGATGCGGGCGAGGGTGTCGCCGACGCCGCCGACGCCGCTCTCGGCCTGCTGCAGGGCGCGGGTGAGTTCTTCCACGACCCGGCGGCGGCGGCCCTTGTCGGCGACGTGGACGGCCCAGTCGAGGGCGTGCTGCTGGGTGGCGGGGGTGTGGTCGACGTCGGTGCAGCCGAGGACCCAGAGGGGGTCGACGGGCCGGCGGTTGGCGCGGAGGGCGGCGATGACGCTGTGGATGTCGGCGCGGCCGGTGGTGGCCCACTGCTGGGAGGCGGTCTGCCAGACCTCGGCGACACGTGGCCGGTCGAAGTTGGCCGGCTCCCCGAGGGCGGTGATGAGCCGTTCGGCCGCGTCGACGTCGGGTGCGAGGAGCAGCGCGCCGAGGACGCCCCGTTCGAGTTGTTCGTCGGCGGTGTCGGTGGTGGGTGGCACGGGTGGTTCTCCCCTGCCTGCCCGCCGGGGTGCGAGCTCGTCGTGTGGGTGGGCGGTCATGCGGCGGTGATCGGGTCGGGTGATCGCCGGCCCCGCATGCACCGGGAGCACAGGTACAGGCCGCCGTTGGTGAACGGGGCGGGGCCGCCGCAGGGGTCGGGGTGGGGGTGTGCGCACCCGGTGCAGGCGCAGGTGCGCGGCTTCCGCCGGGTCGCGGCGCGCCGGGTCACCACGGCGGCACCGGGTCGGGCTCGTGGCAGGGGGGCGCGGGATGGTGGGGTGTCGTGGTCGGCGATCACCCGTCACCCACCGCGGTTTCCTCGATGAACCGGGCGGTGCACAGGTGCGTGTGCCCATCGGAGCGGACCAGGCAGGCGAAGCAGACGATCCTCTGGACCTCGCAGAGGCCGGCCCAGTGGGACGTGCACAGCCGGGAGGTCTCGACGTGTTCGTGGCGGCAGATGGTGGTAAGGATGCGGGCGGGTTTGTCGCACCGACAGCTGCCGGTGACGCCGAAGGTGATCACGGGACCGCTCACGCCGCCTTCTCCTGTCATCGTGGTTGCCGGGCGCGTCGGATGGCTTCGCGGACGGCGGCCTGCTGCGACCCGGCGACTGCGATGTCGCGGCCGTCAGGTGAGACGACGACCCAGCTGAAGGTGGTGCCGCGTTGGTCTCTGCGCACGGTCCATCGGCCGCCGGGTGTGCGCTGCTCTCGCGGTCGGGCGCGGGATCCGAGGTGGGGATCGCTCATGGGCGGGTCCGGTCCCACACGCTGGCGGCGGCTTCGCCCCGGGTGCGGCGGACGAAGAGGCCGGCCCGTCCCTCGATCTGCAGGAGCCAGCTGGATCCATCCTCGCTGCGGAAGGTGGTGCCAAGCCGCTCCCCGGTGGCGCGGTCGCGGATGATCCAGTTGCACTCGCAGGACTCGCAGTCCGGGTGCAGCCGTTCGCGCCGGACCAGGTAGGGCTTCAGGTCGGCGGTCATGCTGCGACCGCCAGCTGCTGCAGGAGTTGAGCCCCGATGTGCTCGGTGTAGGCGGGCGGGATGGCCTGGACGACGTCCTCGTGCCGCATCCAGTCGATGCCCATCGCCTCGCGGGCCTCGGACCGCCACGCCTTGTAGCCATGGGTCACCTGCCCGCCGCCGCCGTGGCCGTACACGCCGAGCGGTTGGCCGACGTGATGACATCCGCCGGCGCCCATGAGCAGTCGGTTGGACTCGAACCTCCGGTGCCTGCGGAGCTGGTGCCACGAACCGTCGCGGCAGGTTGCGCCCAGGCCGAACTCGCTGCCGCAGAGAACGACGCTGTCGGGCATGGGTGCGGACTCGACGTTCTCCATGACGCCGGTGCCGCCCCAGCCCCTGAGCGCCCCACGGACGTCCTCGATAAGGCGGTCTCGTGCCATTTCCGGGGTGAGTGCGTTGAGGGTGCTATACCCCTGGCAGGGCGGGGATGCGTGGACCACGTCAAACCTGTCGAGGTACGCGCGGTCAGCGAGCACGGCCATGGCGTCGGCCTGCTCGAACGGGTAGGGGTAGTCGGGGTGCGGGTCGATGTCGACGCCGGTGACGTCGAACCCGGCGCGGTCGTAGCCGACGGAGCAGCCACCGGCACCGCAGAACAGGTCGAGCAGGCGTGGCCTCATCGGTGGGCCGCCCTGCTCCGGCGTTTGGCGTCCCTCATGGCCGCTGTGCAGCGGGCGCAGCGGCAGCCATGGCCCGTGTAGCCGCTGGTACTCCCGTGCCAGGGTTCGTCGCCTGGCGCATCGCGTTCGGCGGGTGGGGGCTTGATCCCGAGCCGCCGCATCCGCTGGTCGGGTGTTTCCCGGCCGGCGACGGCGTATTCGTCGCGGCGGTCGGTGGCGTCCTGGCGGCAGGCGCGCCACACAGGGCAGGTGTGGCAGATGGCGAGGGCGGCGGCTTCGCGGCGGCCGCGGTTCTGCCAGGGCTCGTGATCGGGGCCGTGGAGCAGCTGGGGGTCGTCGACGCAGGTGGCGCGGTCGCGCCAGTCGCCGGGGGCGGCGGTGAGGCCGGCGCCCCAGCTGCGGTAGCTGATGTGTGCGCTGCTCCGGGTACCGGTCGTGGTCATGCCGGCCCTCCGTTGGCCCAGGCGATCTTGGTGATCGCGTCCGTGCGGTACTGGTTGGCCAGGTCTGGTCGCCAGCCGAGGAGGTGCTGCCCGATGAGGGACAGCGCGAGTGCGTCGCTGACGTCTGATGTGGTGACGTCGGCCTGCGGGACGAGCCGGGTGATGGCGGAGGCGACGGCGGCCTTGTCCGCGGCCCCGTTACCGGTGGCCCATTTCTTGACGCCGCCGGGGGTCGCGACGGCGACGAGGCAGTTGAAGTCGACCCGGGCTGTGTGTCGGCTGACGATGGTCCACCACAGGTGGGCGAGGTCGCTGTCCCTGCCGCCGTTGTGCGCGCGACTGGGCGCGAGCCCCTCGATGACCAGCAGCGCGTTGACGTGGCGGGTCCATAGGTCCACTTCGCGCGAGATCCGTTTCACCCGTTGGGCCCGGTCGGTGATCGTGGCGCCCGGGACGGCGGGCACGGTGATCGCCTCGGCGCCGAGCAGGAAGGGCCCGTCGTCGGCGAGTTTCCACGCGGCGACGCCGGTGCTGGACAACGACGTGTCCACGCCGACGACGCGGTCGATCGGAGCGCCGCTCACTTGTCGACCTGCTCGCTGTCGCCTGCGGTGAGCCGTGCGGGGAGCTCGTCGAGCAGCCGGGACACCTCGGCTTTGGTGAGTTCCTTCGTGGACTCGATGGGCCGGTCGATGATCAGGCCGATGACCTGGCGGACGTCTTCGCGGTCCTTCACCCCGTGCTCGCCGAGCATCGCGAACATGGCCCGGGACTGCGCTTCGGTGCGGGGCTCGTCGGCGAGGACGAGGCTGTCGGGAACGTCCGTGGCCGGCGACTCAGGCTCGGGTTCGGGCTCGAAGTCCGGTTCGGTGACGGGGAGTGCGGGGGCGACCGGAGCGGCGCTCTTGCGCTGGGCGGTGCGGCGGGCGGGGGCCACGATTGTGGCGGCGGGCTCGGCCCCGATCGTCTCGCCGGTGTCGTCGATCTCCTCGCTGCTGTACGGCATTCCCAGCAGGACGTCGGCGGCGATCAGCCGGGCGATCTCGGAGGTGCCGCGAGCGACCAGCATTACCTGGCTCTGCTTGCGCCAGTTGTCCTTGCCGGCCACCCCGAGCTGCTTGGCTCGGTCCATCGTCCAGACGGACGTCTCGACGTGCTGCGTGCCCCGACGGCGCCCCTTGACGATGGCCCGCGCGGACGTGGCCTCCTCGATCCAGATCTCGTGGCCGGCGGACTGCACCAGGCCCCGCAGGGTGTTCGCTCTAAACGCCGGCTGTCCCGAGATGCTGTCCATCGCCCGAAGGGCTGCCAGCGGGTCCATGCCGAGGGCGGCACCGGTCATGATCGCGGCGGCCACCTCCGGCTTGCGGCCCCTCCACTGCTTGGGGACGAACTCGGTGTCCCCGATGGCGTCGGCGATCTGTCCGGCGGCGGCGAGGGCGTGTCCCCACTCGATCAGTCCGGACGGCCCGGTTGGTGGGTACGGGGCGGGAGCGGTGCTCCCGTAGGAGGCGAGTGCGCGGTCGTCGCGCACGGCGAGCTCGCTCATGCGGCACCGCCATCGTCGGCGTCGAGGATCTCGCCGGTGGTCGGGTCGAGCCGACCGAACACGTCGGCCATCTCCTGCTCGACGTCCAACGGCAGCACGGTCTTGCCGGTGCGGGACTCGAAGGCCCTGCTGGCGATCCGACCGAGCGCGACCTTGTCGTCCGCCCGCCCCACCGGCTCAATTCGGCGGACGCGGAACGTCGGCACGTCCTCGCCGCTGTCCACGTCGTGCGTGATCGCCTTGCAGTCGAGGATGACGACCGCGACGACCTTGATGTCCGAGTCGGCGACAGCGGCCTCAGCGACGACGCCGAGCCCGTTCATCGCGTCGGCCTTGGGTAGTGCACTGGCCATCTTGACGGTGTGCTCGCTCATGCTGCGGTCTCCCTGTGTGCATGGGGGGTCGGGGGCTTAATGGCCTCTCCGACGAGGTCGCGGAACTCGCGGCTGCGGCTCCGTGCGAGCGCGGTCGAGACGACGTGGCGGGCGGCCTTCCAGGTGGCTTCGCCGATGTCGAGGGGGTAGACGTCATAGCCATCGGCGCGAACCCACACGGCGAGAGCGGTGCTCCGATCGAAGTCCAGCGCGGCGAAGTCGGTTTCGACGCCGTCCATGATCGCCAGGTCGCACCGCGCGTACAAGCAGGTCTGCAACGCGACTTCACCAAAGATGCCGCTGCGGTTGGTCTTGAGATCCACGACCAGGCGGCGTCCGTCCGGCAGCTGAGCCAGCAGGTCCAGCGTCCCGCCGTAGCGCCACTCCGTGTTCGCGACGCTGACTTCGACGCCGATCGGTTCCGGCTCCCACTCGTCGAGGAACCGGACATAGGACTCGACGTGGCCCGCGAGCAGATCGGGCACTTCGACCTCGGCGCCGGCCACCATCTGCTCGGCGAGCCGGTGGACTTGGGTGCCCCGGTTGCCCGCCTGGTCCCGGTCGCGGTTGTGCGCCGTCTTCAGGTGTTCGTACCGTTTGGTCGGGGTCATGGCACCGAGGTCGTCCCACTCGTCCACAGCGCAGGCGGCGACGGTCCTGGCGGCCCAGCCGACGAGGGCCGGCGCAGGGTTGCCGTCCTTGATCAGGGTGGTGACCCCGGGCACCTTCTCGCCGTCGAGGTAGTAGGCGTGGTTGCGCCCGTAGTTGCGCCGAGTCAGGCGCGGGGCGGTGCTCACGACTGATCCAGCCGGGCCATCGACATCGTCGCCGCACCCTGGAGCACGCCCTCAGCGCTCATCGGTCCGCCACCTTGACGAGGTCCCCGGGACGTTCAAACGACGGCCCGCCAGCACTCCACGCGACTCGGACGAGCCCGTATTCGTGGTCGCCCGTGAACACGCCGCGCATCTCTTCCCAGCCGTACACGCTGACCGGGTCACCCTCTTCGAGGACCAGCCCGTAGCGGTCCAGGTGCCGGATCACTGCTCTCCCTCCACGGCGGAGGTGATCGGGCCGATGACGAATTCCCACGGGCCCGCGAGTAGCGCGTACTGATCCGGGGTGATGAGGTCCCGGACCAGGGCGCCCTCGGCGGCGGCCCTGGCGGCGCCCTCGGCGGCGCCCTCGGCGGCGCCCTCGGCGGCGGCCCTGGCGGCGTAGTACGCGGCGCTCCTGGCGGCGCCCTCGGCGGCGCCCTCGGCGGCGGCCCTGGCGGCGTCCTCGGCGGCGTAGTACGCGGCGCTCCTGGCGGCGCCCTCGGCGACGCCCTCGGCGGCGGCCCTGGCGGCGGCCTTGGCGGCGGCCTTGGCGGCGTCCCCGGCGGCCAGGCGGTGGACCTCATCTCGCGTGAGCAGGGCGGCTCGGCCGATGATGGCGGCGGCCTCGCGGCCATGCGGGCCGAGCGCCCGCCACCCCTCCACCTCCTCGACCACCCGGAGGGCGAGCACGGCCCGCTTGTGCGGCGACACGTTCAGGCCAGCGATCGCGTTCCCGACCGCCTCGACCCGGAACAGCCGGCACGGCCACGCCCCCCCGATCAGGGTCTCCCCCGGCTCGGTGGACACGGACAGGTACGTGGCCGGCTCGTTGGGCACGATCTCGCGCGAGGTTGGGTGCATCACGATGCCGCCGTCGACTTGCGTGGCGTAGTCGATGGTCCCGGTCCTGAAGTCACGGCCCGATGGGGCGGTCGCCTTCCACAGGTCGCCGCTCACCGGCCGGCCCCGTTGTCCCAGCGGCCGTCGATCATGCGGTCGAACAGGTCGATCGCGGACTGCTGGAGTTGGGTGATGGTCGGCTTGAGGGTGTCCCCGGCGGCGTTCCCGGCGGCCCTCGCGGCGTACCCGGCGGCCTTCGCGGCGGCGTTCCCGGCGGCGTCCCCGGCGGCGGCCCGGGCGGCGTACCCGGCGGCGGCCCAGGCGGCGTACCCGGCGGCGTCCCTCGCGGCGCCCCGGGCGGCGTCCCGGGCGGCGTCCCAGTCGGCGGCCCTCGCGGCGTCCCAGTCGGCGGCCCAGTCGGCGGCCGCTTTCGCCTGTCCGACGCGGACCACCGAGCCAGCGGCTTCCGCGGCGGCCAGGTCGAC
>JAABUN010003680.1_pt1 | contig 23030 bp, 23 predicted proteins | sample 5559311 | NCBI WGS metagenome assembly JAABUN01 (sample SAMN10711877, study PRJNA513370) | rock metagenome | isolation source: Antarctica rocks | place: Antarctica: Victoria Land, Siegfried Peak sud
TCATTTATAGCAATGTCAACCCCTATGGGGTGATCCGGCTGGACATGACGCAACGCCTACCGATCGACGATGCGGTGATCGCGTAGCACGCTCTCGCCCCTGGTGTCACGAACGTTTGTAAAGGGCCGAGATCGTGTGCGCGCTGGGGGAGTACCAGCGGCGGCACCGCGCGCGGTTCGGCTCCCCCTCGGCGGCGGCCGAGCACCTGCTGCGGCGGGCGCTGGAGGCGGGGCTCGACGAGGGGCTGGAGGGGCTGCTGATCCCGGCCCTCGCGCGCGCGGTCGAGGCGGCGGCGGCCCGCGCGGTCGAGGCGCGCGTGGCCCCGCTCCTGAAGGCGCAGACCGACCGCCTGGCGGCGCTACTGGTGCGCAGCGGCAAGGACGCCCTGAGCGGCTACGGCGTGGGCGTGGCGATCCTGGAACGGCTGACCGGCGACCGCGAGGGGGCGCGGCGGCTCGCCGAGGAGGCCCGACTGGCGGCCGGTCCCGTGTATACCGCCCGGGGGCTGCGCGGGACGCCCGGCGACGAGTGAGCCGATCCCGCCGCGCCTCGCCGGGTCGTGGCGGGAGTGTGGATGGATGTTTGGGGGGCAGGATGGATACCCGACACCGGAACATCGCGGGCGAGATCGCCCGCCTGGAGGCCGCGCTGCGGCGGGAGTGCGACGCGCTCCGCCGTGCGCCCGCCCACGGGGCACGCCAGGCGCTGCGGCTCAACCTGGCCGTCGTCCACGAGGAGCCGGGGGCGCTCTACCGGCGGCTGCACGCGCTCGGCGCGGCGGGCGCGCACGCCGCGGACATCCCGCTCTACGTCGTCGACGCCGCGGCGCACGACCAGGATCGGGGCGGGGACGGCGCATGACCGGCCAGCCGATCATCCTGCGGCACACCTACACCCGCAGCCGGGACACCGCGCGGGCCGGCCTGCGCTACTACCAGATGCGCCCGCGCGGCGACGATGAGCCGCCCCGGTCGATCTTCGGGGCCGAGGGAACGATGGCGCGCGACGAGGCCTACCGCCTGCTCGATCAGCACCAGGCGCACGGCTACCTGGCTCACCGGCTGATGCTCTCCCCACCGGAGGACATGCGACCGGACGATCTGCGCGACTTCACGCGCCACGTCATGCGCGAACTGGAACGCGACAAGGGGCTGGCCCTCCACTGGGTGGCGGTCGAGCACCGCAACACCGATCACCCCCACGTCCACATCGTCCTCGCGGGCGGGGCGGGTGACGGGCGGCCCCGCGAGCTGCGCCTGGAGCGGGCCGACCACGCGCGCATCAAGGAGGACGGGCGGGACTACTGCCGCCTGACGGCGCGGGTGCGCGACGACTGGGACCGGGCGCTCGCGGCGGCGACGCGCGAGGCCGACGCGGGGCGACCGGGCCGTGAGGCGGTGACGCCGCCGATCCACGGGCGGGATGAGGGTTGGGAGCGGGGCTGACGCCGGGAGGCGGGGAGGTAGGCGATGCGACGATGGGCGGTGCTGGCGATCCTGCTGGTCGTGGTGGCTGTGGCGGCCCTGGGCTGGTCGCGGGGGCGAGCGACGGTCGGGCAGGCCCTGGCGGAGCGGCGCGCGTGCGCCGAGACCCTGGCCGCCTGGCCGGTCCTGCGCGAGTGGGCGAGCCTGCGCGGGGCGCGCGCGGCGACGCCGGGGGCAGCCGGGGCGGGGCTGGCGACCGATGCCGGGCCGCAGCAAACGACCGTGCCGGGCCTGCCCGACGGCGTGCCGCCGTTCGCGGCCTGGCGCGCGCTCCCCACCGCCGCGCGGTGGGCGCTGTACGCGCGGCCCGACTGGGCGGGGGTGCGCCTGGTGACGCGGGGCGGCGTCGGGACCCTGGCGGCGACGCTCGGCCTGCTCCTCCTGCGGCTGGTGGTTTGGCCGGTCGTCCGGGGACTGTGGCTCGTCGCGATGGCGGCGGCGCTGGTGCGCGGGCGGCGGCCGGGGACGAGCCACGGCAGCGCGCGCTGGGCGACCCCCGCCGAGGTGCGGGCGCTGCGGCCCCGCCGGGCGGGCGCGGACCTCATCGTGGGCGAGGTCGGGCGCTGGCGGCCGCGCCCGGTGGCGATCCCCGAGGACCAGTTGTACGAGCACACCCTGCTCGTCGCCCCCAACGGCACCGGCAAGACGGCGGGGCTGATCGTCCCCAACCTGCTGGCCGAGACGGGCCGCCGCAGTCTCGTCATCGCCGACGCCAAGGGGGAGCTGGCGAAGCTGACCGGGGCGCACCTGCGCGCCGTGCTGGGCGCGGAGCGGGTGCAGATCCTCGACTTCCTCGACCCGACCCTCTCGGTCGGCTACAACCCGCTGGCCTACGTCACCGACGCGGCGAGCGCGGCCCTCTTCGCCGAGGCCTGGGTCCAGAACACCGGCACCTCGAAGGAGGCGTTCTGGGACAACGCCGCCCGGACGCTGATCGGCGCGGCGGCGCTCCACCTGGTCGGGACGGCCGACGGCGCGCCCCCGCCGCTCGCGGCGCTGGTGGACCTGCTGTGCGGCGACCCGGCGCGGGCGATCCGGGGGCGGCTGGCGGACAGCCCGGTCCCGGCGGTGCGCCGACTGGCGCGGGCCTTCCTGGCGAACCTGGAGGAGAACGGCAAGCTGCTGGCCTCCGTGTTCAGCGAACTCGCCCCCCGCTTCGCCTGCCTGGATTACGAACAGGTGCGGCGGGTGACGGCCGTGAACGAGCTCGACCTGGCGGGGCTGGCGGCGCGGCCGGGGGCGCTCTACGTCGGGCTCGACCTGGCCTACGCCGACCTCCTGGCCCCGCTGACCGGCTGCCTCTACCTCCACCTCTTCAAGGCCCTCGCCGACACGGCGCGCGCGCAACCGTCCGGGCAATTGCCGACGCCCGTGCTGGCCTACCTGGACGAGTTCGGGGTGCTGGGGCGGATCCCGCAGTTCCCGGCGCGGATGGCCACGATCCGCGCCTCGCGCTTCGGGGTGGTGCTGGTGGTGCAGGCGCTGCACCAGATCGCGGCGACCTACGGCCGGGAGGGCGCGGCGACGATCCTGACGAACGCGACGACGAAGCTCTGCCTGGCGCGGGTGAGCGGCGAGGACGCCGACTATTTCTCGCGGCTGGCGGGGACGGCGACCGTGCACAGCCGCAGCCGGGGGCGCAGCCGCGCGACCGTGGCCCCGCTGGCCGACCGGGGCACCGTGGGGGCCGGCGAGGCGGCGCGTCCGCTGCTCACCCCGGACGAGCTGCGGACCATGGGCGATGGGGTGCTGGTCGTGAGCGCCGACCGCCACCCGCTCCTGGCGCGGCAGCGGCGCTACTACCGGGTCCCGGCGCTGGTGCGCCGCCTGCCGCTTGGCCGCGCGCCGGGTCCCGGCGACCCCGACCCGCTCGCCCCGTTCCGCGCCCGCCGCGCCGCCGCGCCGCTGCCCGCCGCGGCGCTGGCGGTGCCGCTCCCCGACGGTGACGGCGAATCGGGCGAGGGACTACCCGGGGCGCTGCCCGACCCGCGCACTGGTGTGGCCCCGGTCCCGGCTGCGGGCGCGCTGACGGCCGTTGCAATGGGTGATCTCCCGTCCGTGCCACCCGTAAACTTTCCGCCGGAGGCGAGCGGTGGGGATGATCCGGCCGGGCCACCCGTGCTGGCCGGGCGGGCACGACCCGCGCGCGCGAAGCGGTCACGCCGGGCGCTACCGGAACCACTCGCCCCGGTCGTGGCCCAACCTGTGCCGCTCGCGTCGGCGGCGGCACCGACACTCACCCCGCGCGAGGTGCAGCTGCTGGCGGCGCTGGCGGCCGACCCGGCGGCGTCGAGCGCGGCCCTGGGGGGCGGCCTGGGGATCGCCGCGGGGACGGTCCGCAAGGCCCTCGGGGCGCTGCGCGCGAAGCTGGGCGCGGGGCCGGACGCGGACGGGGCGGCGCTGGTGGCACTGGCGCGCGAGCGCGGGCTGCTGACCGGCGAGGCCGCGAGCGGCGGGGGTCGGCGCGTGTAACCCGCCCTGCCTCATCCAAAGTTCGTTAGCGGCAAGATGCCGATAATTGCCGACGATAGCTGCTAGCGCCCGGCGAATTGAGCACCGAGCAAATCGGTCAGGAGCGTGAGCATGGCCGGGTCGGTGCCGGTGTACAGGACTAGCACGCGTTCCCGACGGAAGAAATGCGGCGGGGCAACCCAGGCGTAGGAGAGTGTCCGGACATTCCCGTCCGGCTCCGTCCACCTGAAGCTGGTGTCCGGCTGCACCCGCTCAGTGTCGGCGGCGGCGAGAGTGGAGTCGTCGTAAGTATAGACCGCGAGTCGAGCAGGCTGCGTGAGCGCCCCGCCGCTGATGCGCAGCCATACACCGCTCGTGCGCAGGAAGGGCTCCGACGCTTCGGCCACGCGCTCGGCCACGAACCCCTTATCGCGCACTCGATCGGCGAAGTCTGTCCGATCCCTTGCTTCCCAGGTGGGCGATGTTTGCGCCGCAGGGGTCTCCCTAGTCGAGGGGCTTGTCGCCCGGACTGCTGTCACCACTGCTCGCGTGCCGGGCATCACACCGACTGTGGGCGCGACCGGTGATGACTGGCCACAGCCAGTCAGTATTAGCAAGGCACAGAGGTAGTATGCGTGCGGCCATCGGCGTCTACACATCGTTGGCCTTTCTACGATGAGGGAACCGCTATCGCTCAGGACCACATCCACGCCTTCCCCATGCATTGGAGAAATGCACAAGGCCACGAAAAGTTTCGCAGCAAAATGGACCGGCGGCCCATCGTCCGCCGGTCCAGCCCCATCGTCTATGGCAAAGCGATCAGTTGCTCCAACACCTCCAGCGGTTTGCCTCCTCGGAGCCCCGCCAGGGCTGGGCTATTGGGATTTGCCACCCTCATCGATTCGACGAGGCCACGTCCGGTGATGCGATAACGTCCCTCCGGCGAGATGATGCGATACATATTGGGTCGTCCCGGCTGGAGCAACAACACGTAACGCTCGCCGACCTGATAAGCTGGGTCATCTTCACCAGACCCCCGTGTCGCTGATCACGGAATATGGGTGGTAGGCGTTCATCGAAAGTGATACCCTCCTGAAAATCCTCCGCTCAGGCGACCACGGGCTACTCCGGCGCTGGCGGCTAACGGTGTAGCCGAGGCGCTCGAGGCGGCGCACCAACCGCTGCCCACCGCCGCTGCCCAGAGGCCCCTATGGGCGACCTCGCACCTACACCGAGGAGTTGCTGCTGTTGCTGGCCCTGCTCCGCACACTCTGGTGCCTGTCGTACCGCGATCTGCACGACTGGTTGCGGGCCTGGCCTGCGCTGGCGGAGGCGTGCAGCCTCCCGCTGATGCCCAGGGCCGCCGCCCACCAGCGCACCGCCCCGATCGCATCCGTTCGCCAAAACGCGTGCTCGCCCATCTTTAGGAGGGCGAGATGAGTTAGGAAACGCTCTCGAACGAAGCACTATGAAGTGCCCTAATTCTGTATAATGCGCTGAGGTAAGGATGTGAACCTACCAAGTTGTGGCGCAGGAAGGGACCCGCGATTGTCCTTGCAGCGTCCGTTCAGTCACCGGGCGTGGCGGCCCCCGCGTGGCATGGCCCTCGGGAGTTTACCGTTCCTCCTGACTGCCTTGTTCCTGCTGGTCGCATCCCGCGACCTGCTCCTGCCGGGTCTCTACGCTGACGAGGTCATCCAGATCGCCCCGGCGCTCCTCCAAGCCTTCGGGGCGCGAGCCAACGGGGTCCACAACGGCCTCCCGGGCTCCGGTATACCGCTCCTGCCGCGACGCGGCGAATTCCCCCTGATGACCATCGAGTATCTGGGGTCGTTGAAGACCTTGCTATTCATCCCGGTCGCGCGGCTGTTCGGTTCCTCGACCACGGTCATTCGTCTGTTCACGCTGGCGATCGCCGCGTGCGCCGTGTTCGCGACGTACCGGTTCACGGCGCGCGCGTTCTCGTCGGGCGCGGCGCTCGTCGCCACCCTCCTCCTCGCGCTCGACCAGAGTTTCATCCTGCGTACGAAGGTTGATTGGGGTCCGAATGCCCTGGCCCTCGCCTGCAAGATGCTCGCGCTCGCCGTGTTCGTGCGGTGGTGGCGCTCTCGGCACGCCGCGCTCCTCGCGACCGTCGGCGTTATACTCGGACTCGGGCTCTACAACAAGACCGATTTCGCGTGGGTGCTCCTCGCGCTCGCCGCAGCGACGATACTCGTCTATCCTCGCGAGTTGCGCCGGGCCTTGACGCCGGGTAACGTCGCGGCGGGGCTCGGGGGGTTCGTGGTCGGTGCGATACCCTTCATCATCTACAACCTGCGCGACCCGCTCGCCTCCTTCCGCAGGGGCAACCCGGAGGGGGTGCGCTGGTACGATCCGGCCATCCTCCGAGCGGCCCTTGGGCAGCGTGTCCAGTTGCTGATCGACCTGCTGGACGGCCGTTCTCTGGACGGACCGATCGGTATCACCCCGGCGGCGGTGCGACCGTTCAGTTTCGGCACACCGTTCGCGGGCATCTTCGCGGTCGCCCTCCTTGCCGCGCTCGCGGTGGCCCTGCTGCCGCAGCGGCGGGCTTCCCCGTCGAGATTCGTGCGCGGGGTGCGCTGGCTACTGATCTGCATGGGCGTCTTCTTCGCCTGCGCCGTCGCGACGCCGGGTGCTTCCGGCCACCACCACATCCTGAATATCTACCCGTTCCCGCACCTCCTCGTCGGCGTCATGCTCGCGGACGGCACGGCAGCGCTCAACCGCAACGGGAGACAACGCCTGCCCTTGGCCTCGCTCGGTGCCGGGGTGATCCTCCTGGCGCTCGTCGCCAGCAACCTCGCGCTGCTCGACAACACCTCGCGCGCCCTCCAGCAGACCGGCGGCACGGGGCGCTGGTCGGACGCGATCTACGGCGTTGCCGACGATCTGCGGCAGCGCCCTGCCGATGCGCCGATCTACGCGATGGATTGGGGGATCCAATGGCGGCTATCGACGCTGTTGGAGGGCCGGGTGTCGGGTATCGAGGAGCCATGGGTGGCCCTGATCAACCCCGCCGCAGCGTCGGACACGACGGCACGGCTCCTCGCAAACCCGCGCGCGGAGTATATCGTCGCCCTCCCGGGCACGGTTGCCTTCCCGACGGCATGGCAGGCGATGCAGGAGTACGCGACCCAGCGGGGCTATCGCTTGGAGATCCTGCGCACGTATTATCAGCGGGACGGCGTGCCGACGCTACAACGGTGCCGCTTCTTGCCTGCCACGGCTATGCCAGCCGCATCCCAAGTGCAGCACCACACCTTGCCGGGTGATCCCGGATATATATTGATCCCCTGAATAGCAAGAAGCGGGCAAAGACCGGCGCAGGATTCGGCATTCCTGCTGGTTAACATCACACGCGGCCAGCATATCAGAGAGGAGGAACCTGCTAACAGCTCGCCATGTCTACTATCAATACTATGGTGTATCTTTCTGACAACGATCTATGCCCAACGACTGATACCATCCCATGGCAAGGGGCATCCCTACTCTTTCGGTCGGTAGATCCCGAAGAAGGTCTCGGGGTGGAGTTGCCCGGACGCGATGTAGTGACGGTCGAGCTCCCAGATCCAGTCGAAGAGCGCCTTATCGATCGGTGCCGCGAGATCGTAATTCGGCCCGTACATCGGGTCGAGGAAGCGCCGACCGATACTCAGGAAGGGGACGAACGCGGTCGGCGTGAAGGTCTGCGCCAGCACCGGGAGAATATCCTCCGAGCGGATGCATTCCATGCTCCCCACGCTCGTGTCCATCTCCCAGATCTCGTTATCGACGCGCGGCTCCGGGTAGGCTGTGTGATTGAGGCGGAACCGCTCAGGCAGGGTCCGCCACAGCGCATGCACGACTTCGCGCGTCTCCGGCCACATGCGATAACCGTTGCGCGTCACCACATCGACGGTGATCAATTCGCCGCCCGGGCGGAGTGTGCGCGTGATCTGCTCCATCAGGCGCTCCATCTCGATGATGTGATGCAGCGACGCGTGGCAGAAAACCAGATCGAACGCGCGCGGCGGGAGGACGACCGTGTTGAGATCGGCCACTTCGAACCGTGTTGAGATCGGCCACTTCGAACCGCGTTGAGATCGGCCACTTCGAACCGCACATCGCGCCCAAGGTCCCGCGCTCGCTGCTGGCCGATCTCGACCAGCACCGGATTGATGTCCAGGCAAGTGATGTGCGCTCGGGGCGCACCATCCGCGAAGCCGAACTCCAGGCCTGTGCTGGCCGTTTACTCTATCCGTGGCGAGTTGCCGGCAATCCAGGTGCGAGAGTGCCAGGATTTGGGCACGGGCGGACCAAACGGCCAGCACCGCTGCCAGCGACGCGCCCCCGGGACTGGCCGACAACGCCCTCGCCGACGCACCAGGAGACGGGGAGTTGCAGGGTAGCGTCGAAGCCACCCATGAGACGCTGCAAAGCGCCGGGGCATGCCCCGGCGCTGCCTCGCCGCGTTCGGGCCTGGCGCCGACCCTTTCCGCCCGCGCCGCCACCGCCTGACCGCCACGGCCTGCCGCCAACACCGCGACCACGCCTGCGCCACCGGGCGCGCGGTCACCGGCGTGGCCGCCGCCGCCCGAGCCGCGGGTTGACCCGGGCCAAGCACGCTTCAGGGCGCGCTCCGCACCACGCCGCTGGCGCACGTCGATAGTGCCCCTCAGTCGCCCTTGCGCCGCCGCGCCCCGAGGGCCACCGCGGCCGCCACGCCCGCGAGCAGCGCGATCCGGGCGGGAACAGGAAGCGGCGTGGCTCGTAACGTCAGCGGCGCGAGGAGCGGCCGGAGCTGGTAGCCCAGCCAGGTCGCGCTGGCCGTCCCGGGCGCGGCCGTCTCCAGGTCGGTGAAACTCTGCGGCAGGCCGCGCTGCAGCCCCCGCCAGCCCGCCGTCAGCCAGGGGAGCATGTGGGGCAGGCGGTCGAGGCCGCCCCGCACCACGCCGCGACCGCCCTGCTCGACCAGCGCCGCGATCGCTTGGTGGACCGTCGGCACGTGCGTCCACATGGTGTAGTGGGCGACCCGCCCGTCGGCGTCGAGCAGATAGGTCGGGTCGGAGAGGCCGCCATAGACCTGGTGGACGGTGCCCGCCAGGTCGTCCACCAGCACCGCCCAGGGCGTCGCCTCGTCCCGTTGGTAGGCGCGGGCACTCGCCAACTTCTCCTCGCCGCTGCGGTAGGCCGGTGCCCCCGGGCCGGGGTGCGCCTGCCGGACGAGCACATCCACGAAATGGAGCCGGTCGCCCCAGCGCGCATGGAGCTTTTTCAGCGGCTCGACCGAGCCGGTGGTGATCGGTCAGGTGAACGACCCGAAATGGAGGAGCACCGGCCTGCCACGCAACTCGCTCAGCCGGACGCTCCCCCCCTCGGGGCGGGGCAGCGCGAAGTCCGGCGCCATGTCGCCCGGGCGTAGGCCCTGCTTGGCGAGCGTGGCCCGCAGGTCGGCCAGCAGATGCTTCGTGCGGAAGTGCGCGAAGTTGTAGTCGTCGACCTCCAGCTTCCCGTCGAGGGCCGCGAACTGTTGCGCCGCATCTGGGGCGATCATCGGAACTCCTCCTTGGCGAAAGACCCATCCCACCGCGCCCAGGACAGCTGCGGTGACCCATGCCGACGCGGCGCGCCAGCCACCCCTCATGCCGACGGCAGGGCGAAGACGTAGGACTCCCACGCGATCCCGTCGGGGTCGTGGAAGCTGCTATACGGGGGGCGCGTGAGCGGATCCTCCTCGCTCCCGTTGTGGCGGACGCCTGCGGCGTTCAGGATCACCGTGAGTCGGTCCAGGGTGTCGCGCTCGGCGACCGCGAGCGCGAGGTGATCGCGCCCCACGCGGTGCGGCGCGAATCGGTCGCCACGTGGCGTTTGGGGGGCATCGCCTCTTATCCCGAGGAGGATGCCGTAGCCGTTGACGAGGACGAGCCCCTCCGCCTCCCGCATGACTTCGAAGCCCAACGTCCCGGTGTAGCACGCCTTGGCCCGGGCGAGATCCGTCGCCCGCAGGGCGATGTGACCCAGCCCGCTCACCTCGAGCGCCCTGTGTTTCACCCTCCCCCCCATCGCGTCGTGCCAGCCGGACCCCGCCGCCCGTGGCGGACGCGTCCCCGCACCGCGCGCTGGACTTGTCGGTCACCACCTCGGCGCGCGGCATCTCCCGCACTGTGGCGATGAACCTCCCTGGCCGGTGACCCTGCCGTCAGCAATGCGGCCCCAGGCCACACCGCGGCCCACCGCTGCGGGTTGTTGACCGGGCGGCGACGATCCCACATTCGATACAGTCGCAACGGTGCGGAACCCGCGCCCATCGTGGCGCAAGATACCGGCCATCGTACGCAGCAAAATCCGGTGTCGTGCGGCGGGCGTGGCGGCGAGCGTTGCTGCAGCCGGCCCGCCACTCAGCGGGACCGGCGATTCCCCCCTGTACCCGGTGCCGACCGCGAGATACCGCCGGGGAGAGGCGAGGAAGGTATGGTGTGCCGACCAGTCGGGGCGCGGTCTGCCACGGCGCCGGAACTGGTGCTATGTCCGGGTGACGTGGCGACGCACCGGCTGTCGGCGAACCCGGCGCAGGAAGCCACGGCCGAGCACACCCGACCGTGGGGGCCGGCGGTGTGCACGCCATGCCCGTCACCTATCGCGAGCGCCCACGCCAGGTGACGGGTGCGGTCGTCGCGCCGTGAGGGCCCGAACCTTCCGCTGCTCGTTCACGAGGGGCGACGGCACCGTGTGACCGCCTGTGCTGGCCGTTGACTCCAGCCAGCGTGATCCGCCAGGAATCCGGGAGCCGAAGTGCCAAGACTTCGGCGCGGATGGAGTAAACGGCCAGCACACCGGCACCGCGCATATCGGCCCCTCGTGGCTCCTGGTCTCGTGGGCGGGCGGCTCGGGGAGCGCCTGGCCGCAGCCCTGGTGCGGGCGCGCCCGGTTGAAGTACGCGACGTACTCGCGGCGCACGCGGGCCAGGTGGCGCTCGCCGAGGACGAGCAGGTGATCCAGGCACTCGCGGCGGACGCTCCCCAGGAAGCGCTCGCAGACGGCGTTGGCCTGCGGGGCGCGGTGAGGTGTGCGCAAGACCTGGATACCGCTCGTTGCCGCAACCCGCGCGAATGCCGCCCCGAACTTGCCGTCGTTATCGCGGATGAGGTAGCGCGGGCGCTGGTCAAACGGGGTGGCCTCGCGCAGCTGCTGGGCGACCCAGGCGCGGTCGGGTGGCGCGTCGCGCCCACATGGACGACCCGCCGCGTGCCCGGCTCGACGACGAAGAACGCGAACAACGGCCGGAAGAGGCGATTGGTCACCGGGAGGAAGTCGCAGGCCCAGGTCTCGTGGGCATGGTTGCGCAGGCAGGTCGCCCACGTCTGCCTGCGCGGGCGCGGGCCGCCGGGACCGCGCAAGTCGGTCTGGACGGTGCGCTTGGCCACGGCGATGCCGAGCTTGCCCAGCGCGCCGCGGAGCCGCTCGGCCCCCCAGAGGGGGTTGTCGGCCGCCATGCGCCGGATCAGGGCGACGCTCTCCGCCGGGAGCGGTGGGCGGCCCGGCCCCGGGCGCAACTGCCGCCGCCAGCGCGCCCGGAACCCGGCGCGGTGCCACCGCAGGAGCGTCTCCGGCCGGACGAGGAGCAGGGCCTGCCGCCAGACGTCGACCCGGCCGGCGAGCAGCACCAGGACCGCGCGATCCGCCGACGTCACCGCCGGGCGCGCGATGCCGCGGCGCAGGACCAACAGCTGCTGGTGCAGCAGCGCGTTCTCGGCGAGGAGCTGCGCCCGGCTCCGCAGCAGATCGCCCCCGGTCCCGGCCGCGTGCGTCCCGACCTCCGGTCGCGCCCACAGGCAGGCGCGGAGAGCATGCCACACGCCCGCGACGTGCCGGTCAACCGCCGGCGGCACCCACGCCCACACGTCACCACAGCATTCTCCCTTGCTCCGCGCAGTCATCAGCGAGCGGCACCGCCGCACCCCTCGGGAGTGATTCTAGCCGCAGGAGGAGGCCATCAGCACCGTGGACTTCGGGCGAGCGAGCAACCGGGATGGATTTAGAGCCAGCACAGCGGGCAGCGGCGCTGGTAGGGCTCGAGCCGATACTCGCGCGAAGCGGCAGGCCGGGCGGCACGGCAGGCCATGGCACTCCTCCAGCGGTAGGTCGCCAGCAACAAAGAGGCGCAGTATAGCCGTGACCAGATAAGTTTGCCGTCCTAGAGCATTATTGCCGACGTAACCGACTTTTAGTTGACAGTGCCCTCGGTGGCGCCTCGGGGCACGACCGCCTTAAAGGCCCGGGTCGTCTCGGTGAGCGCGGTTTCGACCGGTAGTCGCTCCATCGAACTCGCGCCGACGAACCCGACCGCATCGCACCGCGCGAGCACATACGCGGCGTCATCCGGTGTCGCGATCGGTCCGCCGTGACACAGGAGGAGCGCGTCGTGGTTCGCCCGCCACGCCGCCTCGCCGATCGCCTGCACGGCGGCGGGCGCGTCGGCAAGTTGCATGGCGTCGGCCGTGTCCAGGCCGATCGTGCCGCCAACCGTCAGCCCCATGTGCGCGATGATCGCGTCCGCGCCCACCTCGGCCATCGCGGTCGATTCGTCCTCGTTGAAGACATACACCGCGGTGAAGAAGCCCAGCTCATGCGCGAGACGGATCGCGTCTACCTCCTTGCCGAAGCCCATGTTGGTCCGCTCCAGCTCCATGCGGAAACGCCCATCGATCAGCCCGACCGTCGGGAAGTTGTTGATCCCCGAGAAGCCGAGGGCGTCCAATTCGCGCAGGAGGTGGCCCATCTGCCGCATCGGATCGGTGCCCATCACGCCCGCGATCACCGGCGTCTCCCGGACCACGGGGAGCACCTCGCGCTCGCCCATCTCCTTGACGATCGCGTTCGCGTCGCCATACGCGAGCACGCCCGCCAGGCTCCCGTGTCCAGCCATACGGAACCGGCCCGAGTTGTAGATGATGATGAGGTCTGCCCCGCCCGCCTCGGCGAACTTGGCTGAGATGCCTGTACCTGCTCCCGCGCCGACAATCGAACGGCCCGCCGTCACCTGCGCCCGCAGGCGTGCGATGACCTGCTCTCGCGTATATCTCATTGTCGTCCCCTACGTCGCCTTCGCGCCGATGTAGCCGAGCAGCAGATCCGTCGCGGTATCCGCGAACGCCGGATCGTTGATATTCAGGTCCAGCTCGACGACCGGGATGTCCGGGCGGAGCTTCGCCCGGATCGCGTCGTAGAGCGCGGTATCGGCCTCCGGCCACCAGAACTCCCCGCCCGGGCTGTCGAGTTGCGAGACACCCCGGAGCGGCAACAATACCGTGACGGGCGCGGTACTCAGGTTCACCTTCTCCGCGATCATCGCGCCGAGCGTGATGTTCTCAGCGGGCGTCGTACGCATCAGCGTGACCGTCGGGTTCCACTCGTAGAGTCGACGTCCGCGATACTTCTCCGGTACCGTCTCCGGCCCCCCGAAATTCGCCATATCGAGGCAGCCCGGCGCGACGATCTGTGGCACGCCCGCGCGCGCCGCCGCCTCCAGGCGGTGCGGACCCGCCGCGAAGACGCCGCCGCACAATTCGTCCGCCCACTCGGTCGTCGTCAGGTCGAGGACACCGGCGAAGTAGCCATCGGCGATCAGGCTCTCCATCGTCTGACCGCCCGCGCCCGTCGCGTGAAAGACGAGAACCTCATATCCCTTGCTCTCGAGCGTCCCGCGCGCCCGGTCGACGCAGGCCGTGGTGTTGCCGAACATGCTGGCGGCGATCAGGGGGCGCTCTTCGCGCATGGGCGGCGCGGCGACGACCATCCCCGCGATCGCCCCCGCCGCGTTCGTGAGGATGCGCGCGGAGATGCGATTCAGGCCCGCGATATCGACGACCGAGTACATCATGGTGATGTCCTTCTCGCCGACATACGGGCGGGTATCGCCGGAGGCGACGGTCGAGACGATCACCTTCGGCACGCCGATGGGCAGTGCGCGCATCGCGCTCGTGCCGATCGTCGTCCCGGCCGTCCCGCCCATGCCGATCAGCCCGGCGATCTTTCCCGCACGGTGTAACTGCGCCGCGATCACCGCCGCGCCGCGCGTCATCGCCGCCATCGCCCGGGCCTTGTCCCCCGCCGCGAGTAGCGCTGCGTGATCATCGCCTCCCGCCGCCGCCACCTCGGCGCGCGTCACCTCGGCGACGAAGGTCGGCTCGCCGAGCACGCCGGTATCGATGACGAGGGTGTCGAAGCCCTGCCCCGCGAGGTAGTCACGCACGAAACCGGCTTCTGCTCCCTTCGTATCGAGCGCCGCGATGATCCCGATCGTTATTGCCATATCGTACCTCCGGTCTTACGGACGCGGGACGAGGCCGCACAGGGGATCGCCGACCCATTCATGCCGGGGGACGAGGCTCCCCGCGTCCAGTCCCCTGCGTGGCGTGCTACTCCTGACCCGCCTCGCACATCACAACCTTGCGGTCCGCTGTCGGGTATGCGACGAGCATCTTCGCGACGGTAGTCCCCCGATTTAGGGCGTCATGTTCGATGCCCTCGGGGATGTGAATCGACATACCTGGGGTGAGATGGTGGACTGCCGTGCCGAGGCTGTGGTCGAGTTCGCCCTGAAGCAGGTACAAGACCTCATCGCTGTTGGGATGGAGGTGGCGCGGATTCTTCTCCCCGGGATTGATCTCGACATACCCGAAGGTTTGCTGCGCGTCGGCGAAGAGGGTGCCGCTGCACAGCCACTGCATGTAGCCCCAGGGCATCCGATTATCCGGGTCATGATCCACCGCGATAACCGGCCCTGCCTGGCGTGTCCCGAGATTCCCCGCGCTCATCTGTCCTCCTCACGCTATCGCCATACGGCAGCATGACGTCCATTGTTGTGCCGACCCCTGTTAGCTATAGACTCGTAGACTCGGTGCGTATTTACCCCGAATGCTCCAACGCTTCGAGTCGTGCCACAACTGCCTCACCCACGCCTTCGATGTGCTTCTCCATCAGTCGAGCAGCGGACTCGGCATCACGCGCCTCAAGAGCGGCAAGGATACGAGGCCGTTCTAATGCGGTGCGTGCCACCACGGAAGGATCCTCATTCGCGCTCACACGCACAATTTGTATTTGCCATCCCAAGCGGTTGAGGCAGTCGATCAGCACCTCGTTCTCGCTAAACTCGGCAATGGCGCTGTGAAAGCGGTGGTCGGCGGTGCTATACCAGGTGAGCTCGCGGGCTGCCAACGCCGCCTGCACATCATTTAGAATCATGCGCAACTCCGCTAATCGCTGAGTGGTAAGCTTGGGCACCGCAAACCGCACCGCACTACCTTCCAGCACTTTACGGACCGCGAAAAGATCGCCAACCTGCTTGCTCGTGAATGTCCTCACGAACTTGCCGCGATATGGCCGATCTTCAAGTAATCCATCCTTGACAAGTAGGCCGATCGCCTCACGCAGCGGGGTACGACTAACTCCCATGCGATCCGCAAGCGCCTGCTCGTCAAGCTGAGCACCACTGACCATGGCCCCAGAAACAACGAGTTCCCGAAGTTCCTGATAGACATGATGATTGAGTGTGCCACGGACGACGCTCACTGTGTATATTCCTTCCCGATCGTAGTGAAGAAACGTTTCCATATACATAAAGATACAACTGCACTGCATGAAGACAGCGCAGCGGAAATTATACAAAACACAAAAAACCGTGTCAAGAATACCCGCTTGTGCCCTGTCTCGTTTGATCATCAAGGGCTGGAACATCCCTATCCCTACCGATTTCAACACGTTTCAGAATGCGAATAATCCCAGTATCAGTTATAGTTTAATAGTTTGATTGACCCATTGGGTGTCCAACTAGCTTCGGTTCGAGATGAGCCTGATTCAGTATCACGGCGTTATATTGACATCTTAATTTTGTATATTGTATTATATTTCTATCCAGTGGCTTTAGTTGCGGTGGGGAAGTGGGATAGGGGGAGGTACGAGGTACACATGAGGAAATTCGATGTTGCCGTCGTCGGTTGTGGGAACGTCTCGCGCATGCATTTCTCGGCATATGCGGCCCGCCCGGAGCGCATCCGTCTAGTTGCCGCGTGCGATCCGTATCCCGAACGTGTGGCCCAAGCCCAGGAAAACTATGGCGTGGAGCAGGGCTTCAACGCACTCGACGAGATGATTGCCGACGCGTCATGGGACGTGGCGGTCGTATGCACGCCCACCCTCGTGCGGGAAGAGGCAATTGGCAGGCTCGCCGCAGCAGGAAAGCATATATTTGTCGAGAAGCCCCTCGCCGATACCTATGCCGAGGCGCGACGAGTGGTAGAGATCTGCGATCGTGCGGGAGTAACCCTCGCGGTGAATCAGAACTTCCGCTATCACTACCCATTCGAGTCTGCAAGGGAGCTAATTGCAGCGGGCCGGATCGGTGAAGTGCTGTCTATTACGCATGAGGATCTGCTTTTCCGGCAAGATGCGGGTTGGCGGAGTACCTCCGAACGGCATGCACTCTCGGTCATGGGCGTTCACTGGCTCGATGGATTCCGCTGGATGCTGAACGATGAGCCACGAGCGATCACCTGCGTAACTCATTCTTCGTCGGCGATCGACGCTGCGGGCGAGACCGATGCGGCGGTGCAACTCGTTTTCGCGCGGGGCGCGGTGGTCTCCTACACGCAGAGTTTCTCTTCGCTCGTGAAGAAGACCGAGACGATAATCATCGGACAGGCCGGTGCACTCCGGCTGACCTATGACGATCTAACGCTCTTCACTCACGAAGATGTCACCAAGCCGATCTTGCATGTGGAGAATCCATATCGCGGTGCGAATAAACCACAGGCGACCTTCACTGACCTCGATCTCCTGCTTACAGCCATCGAGGAGGGGAGTCAGCCCCCCAACAGCGGGCGCGACAACCTCAAGACGGTCATGCTCCTCGATGGTGCGTATCGTTCTGCGGCGGAAGGGCAAGTGGTCGCCTTCGAGACAGGGGTACCGGCATGAAATTCGCCTTTTCCAAATCGACCCAAGTTACCAGCGAATGGCACGAGCTTTTCTCGCAGTTCCGCACCGTCGGCTTCGAAGGACTGCAGTTGAAGAGCAATCAGTACCGCGACTACCTCGGGGAACCCACGCGCTTCTTGGATGACTGGGGGCAGTATCCTGGCGTCGCGTCGGGGCTGATCGTCGGTGGCCTACTCGACAACGCCGGTGTGGCAATACTGCGCGAGACGATCCAGTTCGCCGCAGTCATCGGTGCCGAACGGATAATCTACTGGCCTCATACTCCATGTGGGAACGCCGCAGGCACCGAGCTACGAGAGTTTGCTCAGCTTCTATCAGGACTGAGCGTGGAGGCGCAGAATCTGGGCGTCAGGCTGTCGCTCCATAATCACTACAATCAGATCGTGATGACGCGTGAGGACCTCGAGCGTTTCTTTGCCCTCGTCGGTGACTGCGGCATTGGGCTCACCGTGGACACGGCGCATCTCGTCAAATCCGGCATCGACGATGTCGCGGGGGTCCTCCGAGATTTCCACCAGGTGATCGATAACATTCACATGAAGGATTACGCTGCCGGTACCTGGAAAGTGCTCGGCGAGGGTGACATCGATTTTGCACCTATCTTCGCCGCTATCCGGCAAATCAACTACGATGGCTGGGTCTGCGCAGATGAGGAGAGCGGTAGCGACCTGCGGAGCGGGATGGATGCGTGCTATCGATTGCTGGTATCTGGGTTATCCACCACATGTCTGTCGTCCAGCGATGCACTGTAGGAAGTAGGGGAGGAAACGCATCATGCGCGAAATTCACGCATCAGGTCGATCGATTCGTCGCCGCGAATTCTTGGTCGGGGCCATGGCCTTCACTGGGGGGGCTCTCCTTGCTGCATGTGGTACTAGCCCAGCGGCAGGGACAGTGTCCACCGTCCCCGCCGTATCGGGTAGCGCCGGGACACCGAGTAGCCAGGGGAGCGGCTCGGTCACCGTGACATGGTTCGCCGGTCGCGACAGCAGTGGCGTCACGACGCAGCAGGTCTCAGCATTCAATAAGCAGAACACGAGGATCAAAATTGATTACCAGGAGCAGGGTGCGAGTAGCGACGATCTGCGCAATAAGATCATCGCTGTCGCGAGCGCGAAGGACCCTGCTGCGGATCTCTTCTCGGTAAATGTTCCGAATGTCACCGAATACGGCGCTGCGGGCTGGACGATCCCGGTTGACGATGTACTCCCGAGCGATGAGCGCGCGAAGTTTTTCTCGGGTGCGCTTGCTGGGACCACATACAAAGGGAAGCTCTACGCCATCCCCTGGTACAACAATGGCCCTGGCCTCTGGTATCGCAAGGATCTTCTCGCGCAAGCCGGTCTTCAACCGCCGAAAACATACGATGAATTGCGTGATACCGCCCAGAAACTCCAGACGCCCGAGATCGCCGGATACGTCTTGCCTATGCCGCAGATTGAGCAAGGGGTCATCAACTGGATGGAGCACCTTTGGGGTTACGGCGGCGATCTAGTCGATGAAAACTTGAATGTCACAGTGGACAAGGGGACTGCGGCGGTCGAGTCGCTACAACGGGTCCTCGATTTCGTCTACAAAGACAAAATCGTCCCCGAATACTGTCTGACACTCGCTCAGACATCGGATGCGATGAACATCTTTCGCACCGGTAAGTCGGTCTTCCTCCGGCTGTGGTACACCAGTGGAGGTGACTTGTACAAGGACGACACGACAATAAAAGGGCAGTGGGATGTCACGACGCTCCCCTCGCGAGACGGCGCAAAACCAGGACCCGGTTGTCTTGGTACCTGGAACCTTGGTGTATCAGCGTTCTCGAAGAATAAGCAAGCGGCGGGGGAAGTCATCAAGTGGCTCGTTTCCCAGGAGCAGCAGCAAGTCCGTGTACTTGCCAATGGTAATCTACCCGTCCATTTGGCAGTGTTCGAGAATCAGGAAGTTCAGACGAAATTCCCCTATGCACTGCGCGCTCAGGAGTCATTCAAATCCTTGAAGCCGCGCCCGGTGACGCCTTTCTACGGCCAAATCTCGTCAGAGGCAATCCAACCGAACCTCGGCGCAGCTATGGCTCGACAGAAGTCTCCCGCTGAGGCAATTAAGCAGATGGCGGATACGATGCGGCGGATCGTAGGTGCGTAACCGGGGTCAGGGGCGTAGCGATCGGTGATCGTTACGCCCCTGGGCTTCGAGCAATTAGTGGACAGTGGAGTCACTCGAGGTATACGGACGGAGGCAACGAACGTGATACAGGCGACGAGATCTCTCAGGCCTCAGGCTCGTGGCACACGTAGAAGACTCTCGGCGGACGCGCGGCTCGGTATCGCCCTCATCTCGCCTGCGGTGCTCACCGTTCTCGTGATTATTTTTTACCCCCTTATTCTCGCCGTCTGGGACAGTATGCACCGCATCAGTTTACGCTTCGAGGATACGCCGCAGCCGCTTATCTGGCTCGGAAACTACACCGCGGTACTTGTCGACAGCCGTTGGTATAACGCCGTACGTGTGACGCTCACGATTGCCGGTACCTCCGTCCTGACGGAACTCCTATTGGGGATGCTCATCGCGCTCGCTCTCAACCGCTCATTCCGGGGGCGTGGCCTCATGCGGGCGGCGGTGCTCGTGCCATGGGCACTGACAACCGTCGTGTCGGCTAAGATGTGGTCGTGGATCTACGACACGCGTTATGGCATCTTCAATGACCTCCTGATCAGGCTAGGCATCATCGATCGGCCACTGGTCTGGCTGTTTCGGCAAGATCTCGCGCTCCCGGCAATGACCGGTGCGGAGATCTGGAAGACGACCCCGTTCATGGCGCTACTATTGCTCGCCGGGCTGCAACTAATCCCCGCCGATCTCTACGAGGCTGCGGCGATTGATGGCACGACGGAATGGCAGAACTTCTGGAAGATCACGCTCCCACTGATGAAGCCAACCATCCTCGTGGCCCTCCTTTTCCGGACGATCGACGCCCTGAAACTGTTCGATTTGCCCCGTGTCCTCACGAATGGCGGACCAGGCCAGTCCACAGAGACCCTGAGCCTATATACGTACAACACGCTCTTCACGAGTCTGAACTTTGGTTACGGCTCTACACTCGCCGTGACCACTTTCCTGATCATCATGTGCGCCGCCTTTCTCTTCATCAAAATTCTTGGCGCGCCTGCAGGGGGAGCACGATAATGACGAGCACTCGCATCGGCCCGCTGAGCCCCCGCCCGGTGGCCAGAGATACGTCCATAACTCGCATGACTCGACGGACCTGGCTTCCGGCGTTGCGGCAGATGGGCTTCTACGGCTTCATCGGGCTCTTCGTCGTCTTTTGTCTCGCGCCCGTCATCTGGACCCTAATTACGTCACTTAAGAGTGAACGTGCCATCTTTGCTACGCCGATTAGTTACTGGCCTAATCCAATTGATTTCATCCACTATCGCACGATTTTTGGCCTTTCCCGATTCACGCACTCGCTCCTAAATAGTACGATTGTCGCCCTCTCCTCAACACTTATTGCGCTCATGATTGGCTCGCTTTGTGCCTACGCGCTAGCGCGCTTAGACTTCCCCGGAAAGAACTTCATTCTCACACTCGTGCTGTCGGTCGCGATGTTCCCCGGTATTGCGATTGTCGGGCCACTCTTCCGCCAATTTCGTGACTGGCACTTAACGAATAATTTTCTTGCTTTGATCCTGCCGAACGTCACCTTCACCCTGCCGCTATGCATTTGGACCCTCAACGCGTTCTTCCGGGAACTGCCGGTCGAGTTGGAGGAATCTGCCCGCGTGGACGGGTGCACACGAATGCAAGCTTTCTTCAAAATTATTATGCCACTCTCGGCCCCAGGGGTTTTCACGGCCGCGATCCTCCTCTTCATCCATGCGTGGAACGAGTTTCTCTTCGCACGCACGTTCATGAGCGAGGAGAGCAAGCTCACAGCGACGGTTGTCATCGCTCAATTCGAGGGCGCAGACGTCGCATCAGGATACCCGTGGGGACAGATTACCGCTGCCTCGATCGTGATCACCTTACCCCTAATTATCCTCGTGTTGCTCTTCCAACGTCGTATTGTCTCGGGTCTGACTGCCGGAGCGATCAAGGGGTGAGTGAGGTTGCCCAGGTGACGTGAATGCTGGCGAATGTTATGGCAACGACCCCGGGATAGCGGTGGGCGGCGCGCCCTGGTAGGCTTGGAGTGTCGTTCCTATTGCTGCGCCGCCAGGAGTGTAGATTGTCGTTGTCAAGGGGGTCTGCGGCGGAGTTGGTGCTCGCGGCCCGGCCCCACCTCGGCGATACTCGCCCCCAGCATTCACATCAAGCTGCTGCGCTGCCCTGTACCCGACCAATGCGCCGGAGTGCTCGGTCGGGGGCCAATCCAGCACGCCCCGAGCGACGGCTGACGGTTGTGGATGGCGAGGAGCACGGCTTGGTCATGCGGACATCGACGCCGACCAGCAGCCGTCTCCATCTGGTAGGCCGATCACCGCGTCGCCTGGGCCGTCGTGTCCAGGCACCGACGCCTTGCGGCAGTGCGTCAGCCGGCGAGCAGGAAACGTCGCCGGAGGCAGGCAAAGCCCGCCCGGCCGAACATGCCGCGCTTCACGAGCTTCAGCTTGTTGACGTGGCCCTCGACCTGGCCGGAACTCCAGGCATACGCCAGCGCCGCCGCGACCGCCGCCTGGTCGCGGCGCAGCCCGGTAGCGAAACCGCGCAATGCCGCCAACTCGCTCGTCTCCGCCGCGACGAGCCACGGTTCGAGGGCCGCGCCGTCGCGCTCGTGAATCAAACGGGCGAATTCCAGGGCGAGCGTGCGCAGACCTCGCCATATGTGGGGTCTGCTCACGAAACGGAAAAGATCGTACGCGAAGGCTGCGGCCGGGCCGCGGAATGCTGGGCAGGATCCTGGCCGCTGCGGCCGTCTTGGCGCGCGGGGGTGATCCGGCATGGCCGTGCTGTCCAGCTAGGGTATACTCTAATCGGACATCAAGCGGAGGCTGAGAAAGTGTCGGAATAGGGTTCCCTTTCGCGTTTTCCGACACTGCCTCCCCATTGTCTTAGACCCTAACCTGACAGATTCATCCGGGAGGCCAGACATGAGCGGTCAGCGGATCGGCTATGTACGGGTCAGCAGCTTCGATCAGAACCCTGAACGCCAATTAGAGGATGTCCGCTTGGACCGGGTCTTCACCGACAAAGTCTCGGGTAAAGACACACGGCGGCCCCAACTGGAGGTACTGCTTACCTTCGTGCGTGACGGTGATACCGTCGTGATCCACAGCATGGATCGACTGGCGCGCAACTTGGATGACCTGCGCAGCCTGGTGCAGAAGCTGACCGGACGCGGCGTGCACATCGAGTTTGCGAAGGAGAAGCTGACCTTCACCGGCGAAGACTCGCCCATGGCCACCCTCATGCTCTCCGTCATGGGTGCGTTCGCGGAGTTCGAGCGCGCACTCATCCGGGAACGACAGCGCGAAGGTATCGCGCTCGCCCGGCAGCGCGGCGTCTATCAAGGCCGGAAGAAAGCGTTATCTGCCGACCAGGTCACTGAGTTACAAAGGCGGGTCGCGGCGGGCGAAGCCAAGGCGCATCTTGCTCGCACTTTCGGTATCAGTCGGGACACGCTCTACCACTATCTGCGCGCAACCTGACGTGCCTCGATGGACCCTGCTGACCACTGCGGAGCGCAGCGCCCTCCTGGCTTTTCCCAGCACCGAAGACGAGCTGATCCGCCACTACACCCTCAGTGCGGCGGACCTGGTGGTGATCCGTCTGTTGAACGATGATTAGAATCGCCGCCGCATTGACTCGTCAAAGATCGGGTCTCCCGCAAAGTTGGTGCTTCGGCTGAAAATCGCCCGGACGGTGGGGCAAGCGGACCGGAAACGGCCGAGAATCAGCGCCATTGGGCCTGCATTCGGTCGTTTCCGAGGATGTCATCCCTATTGGGGAACCTGAAGCACCAACTTTGCGGGAGAGCCCAAAGATCGTACTTTCTCCCGGTCGCTGCCTCACGAATAATGGCACCCGACGGCGGCGCGAAACCGCACGAAGGGAGGAAGAGTGAGGTCGCGTATGAGTTTCCGAGCCAAGCGGGAGTTGCTGCTG
>JAABUN010003681.1_pt1 | contig 23019 bp, 17 predicted proteins | sample 5559311 | NCBI WGS metagenome assembly JAABUN01 (sample SAMN10711877, study PRJNA513370) | rock metagenome | isolation source: Antarctica rocks | place: Antarctica: Victoria Land, Siegfried Peak sud
GACCATTGCAAGGGCTGGGCGATATGCTGCTCCAGCGCGCAGAACTGCCCGCCGAGGATCACGACCTGGGGGTCGAGGAGTGCTGCCAGCCCGGCGAGGTGGCGTGTCAACGTCCGGGTCAGCCCCTTGACCGCCGCCCGTCCCGCCGCGTCGAGCACCACCGGTCCCCTCCGCGCCGCGTCGGAGGTGCCGTTGTCACCCAAGGGGTCGAGCAGACGGTCGAGACCGAGCTCGTGCAGGCTCACCTTGCTCGCCAGGTGGTCACGCTGGGGGAAGAGCAGCTCTCCGGCCCGTCCGCGATGACCGGTCAGCATCCGTCCGGCGACGACCGCGCCCACCCCCAGGCCGGCGCTGCCCTCGTCGAGGTAGATGAGGTCGGAGAGGTCGGTCCGCCGCCACTCGGCCGTCGTCGCGAGGTTGACGAACTTCTCGACGCCGACGAGCTCCTCGTCGCACCCGAGCTTTGTCGCGAGGATCTCGCGGACAGCCACGTGCGACCAGGACAAGGGGCCCGAGACGATGAGCTGGCCCGAGCCCGTGTCAACCATCCCGGGGACGGCGACCTCGATCCCACCGAGCAGCCGACCCTGCGTCTCGACCTCGGCGATCGCGGCGCGCACGAGGCGGGCGACGCTGGTCAAGGTGCGGGCGGGGCCGTCCACCGCAGGCCTGGCAGAGTGTGATCTCACCGACTGTCGTTCGCCAGCGAGGTTCCACGTCGAGACGACGAGGTTCTCGGGCAGGACCTCCACGACGACGCACACGTAGGTCAGGCGGTCGAGGCGGAGCAGGGTCGAGGGGCGCCCCGGGCTCTGCCCCAGCGGCGCATCCTCCTGCTCCAGCAGACGCGTCGACATGAGGTCCTTGACGAGGCTCGACACGGTGGCCTTGTTGAAGCCGAGCACCTCACTGATCTCCCGGCGGGTGCAGCGGCGGTGGGCCCGCACCAGTCGGACCACGGCGTCGAGGTTCTGGCCTCGCACGGCGGACTGGTCGGCAAACCGGGCTCGCCCCGACGAGCTCGCGGGCGGTGCTGGCGGACCCGAGGCAGGCCAACCGGACACCACGGAGCCGTTGGACGATTGGGTGGTAGTCACGTCGACACGATATCCGTCGCACGTCGGACGCACCGGCTGCGGGCCGGTCCGGCCGGCCGGCGCGGCGTGCCGGTTGACAGCAGGCGTGATTGTGCATCATTCTTACGGGTCATGCGAACAAACTCACGCACGATCGGTGTCCCGTCATGAACCGCGTGGTGGTTTCTCGTCGCAGCTTTCTGGCCGGCGCGGCAGCCGGCATCGCGGGCGGCATCGCCTCGACCCACGCCTCGGCGGCAGGCGCGCCGGCCCCACGCCCCGCGGCCGACCATGTCATCCTCGTGGACTGGGACGGCTTCGACCCCGAGTTCCTCACTCGGGCACAGCATCCCGCAGTGGACGCTCTCGCGGCGCGCGGCGCCCGGGGTCTGGCGACCAACACGTACTCGACGTTCTCGAACTCCTGCCGGTCCTCCATGTCGACCGGCGCCTACCCCGAGGTGCACGACAACGCGGGCTACTACTACGACGTCGTCGCCGACCGGGCCGTGAGCCAGAACCGGGATCTCGAGGCCGAGACCATTGCCGAGGCGCTCGCCCGACAGGGTCGCAGCGTGGCCTCCGTGCAGTGGTACATGGTCCAGGACCACGGGACGACCTATGGTGATCCCTCGCACCTCTACGTCCAGCCGGGTGGCAGCTTCGCCACGACGTCCAGGGTGGCCATCGACATCCTCAACCGCCGGCCGGTCAGCTCCGGGGGCAAGCAGGTGACCGTCCCCGAGGTCCCGGCGTTCATGGCGGTCTACGGCGCCGACCTGGATGGGCTCGTGCACCAAGATGGTGCAGAGAGTCCCAGGATCGGCCCGCTCCTGGAGTCCATGGACGGCAACCTCGCGTCGCTGGTCCAGGCGACCAGGGACGTGGGCATCTTCGACCGGACGGCGTTCATCCTGACAGGGGACCACAGCATGTCTACCTGGGAGCACTCGATCATCGACGCCGTCCTCGGGGCAGTCGAGGGACTCGGCCTACGGCCCGAGGTCGTCGTGGCCGGCCGTCGGGCTGCCCCGGAGACCGAGGTGGTCATCGTCCAGGGGGTCCGCGTGGCGACCTTCGTCCTTCGTGGTGCCGCGGCCACACCGTCGGCCCGGCGCAAGCTGCGCGTGAACCTGGCCGGCGTCGAGCACGTCAGCAACGTCTTCGACCGGAACGACCTCAGGAGGATGAGGGCCAGCGACAAGCTCGGGGACCTCGTGGCCGAGGCCGAGGTGCCGTGGCACTTCTCGGCCCTGGACGACGGCAAGCCACGCGGCTCGCACGGCAGCACCGCCGAGTCGCACATCCCGCTGATCCTGGCCGGGAGCGGAGTCCGCCCCGGGGCTCCGGTGAACGGTGCCGGCCTCGTCGACGTCGCGCCGACGGTCGCCGCGCTCCTCGGCGTCACGCCCCCTACCGATGCGCAGGGACGTGCGCTCCACCAGGTCCTCGGCGGCGCTCATGGCGCCTGAGCGGATGAGGCTCGACGGTGGCTGACCCCACCGAAACGACTCTCGGTCACTTCCAGGACCTCCGGTCGCCCGAGACCCGGCTGTACTCCGACGGTGTCGTCACCGGCCACACCGGCCCCGTCATCGTCCCTCCCCACACGGCATACCGTCGGCATCCGCGCACCAGCTTCCTCGACACCACGACCGGACACCTTGCGGGGGCGTGGCACGCCACCGAGGATGAGGTGCGCGGGGCTCAGGCCGACGTCGGCGAGCTCGACCTGCCCGGCCGCGGGGGACCACACGCCGACATGGCCGAGACGGCACTGGCCGACATCGAAACCTTGTGCTTCCCGAACGGCGCCGCCGTCGCCGCGGGAAGTCCCTACTGGAGGCACGTGTGGCCGAGGGACGCGAGCTTCATGGCCGCCGCCCTGGTCCTCGTCGGGCGCCGGGACCGGGCCGCTCGCATCCTCAGCTACCTCGCTCACGTGCAGGAGCCGGACGGCACCTGGCAGGCCCGGTACCTGCCCGATGGGTCCGGGGGCGTCCCGGATGCGCGGGGGACCCAGCTCGACGGCAACGGGTGGTTCCTCTGGGCGACCTGGCTGCTCCAGACTGCAGCCGGCAGCGCGCGACCGGCCGACGACGTGGCTTCCCTCTGGCCCAGTGCTCGGCGAGCGCTCCTGGCGGCCATCGCGGCCACAGAGCACGAGTCGGGTCTCGTCACGCCGTCCCAGGACTTCTGGGAGGTCGACCTTTCCGAGCCGACGCTCGGCGTGGCGGCACCCTTGCTCCTCGGTCTGCGAACCGGAGCCCTTCTCGCGGAGGCGGCCGGCGACGCGGCTCTTGCGGCAACTGCCGGAGCGCGCGCAGTGGACCTCGCCCGGGCGATCGATGCGCAGTTCAGCCCGGACTTCCCGCGACGTCTGGGAGACGGAGGCGAGCCCGATGCTTCCGTCGCCTTCCTCCTGCCGCCGTTCGCCCTGGCCCGCGAGCACGTCAGCGCCGCCTGGGCCAGCGCTCTGAGCCGGATGCGACTGGCGAACGGTGGGCTCAAGCCCGGAGTCGAGTGGCTCGACGACGAGACGGCGTGGACCCCGCAGACGTCCCTCTTCGCCCTGACCGCGAGCTACCTGGGCAAGGACGAGGTGGCAGACGAGCTGCTGCGCTGGCTGGACGCGCACCGAACGCGACTGGGATGCCTGCCCGAGAAGGTGACCGCGAAGGGTCTGCCGGCGGCGGTGGCCCCCTTGCCGCTGACCGGCGCAACCGTCCTCCTCGCCCTCGCCGCGCGAGAGGGACGACACCTGCCCGTGCCGGACCACCCCGTCCTGGGCACTCGACACCCAGCCCGACAACCGCACGAACACGGCACGAGAACCCGATGAGCGACGACAACCTTGGAGTGACGTCATGAGCATGGCCAGTACCCGAACGACCCGAGCCCTCACCACCTTGACGGCCGTCATCGGCCTCGTCGCACTGGCGGGCTGTGCGGGCAACGAACCGGCCGGGTCGAGCACCACGGCGGCGGCGGGCGACACCATCACCTTCTGGACACCCTTCAACACCCCGCCGAGGATGGCCGTGCAGCAGAAGGTTGCCGCGGCCTTCACCGCCAAGACGGGAATCAAGGTCAACGTCGTCGGCCTCAGTGGCGCTGACCAGGACCAGGCGCTCGTCACCGGCGCCGCGTCGGGCAAGGTGCCGGACGTGATCATCAACGCTCCGGACCGGAACGCGGCGTGGATGGGTCAAGGCCTTCTCGACGCGAAGGCGGCACAGAAGGTTGTCGAGACCCTCGGCCGCCAGACGTTCAGCGAGCAGGCCCTCAACCTCGTCTCGAGTGGTGGGCAGGTCATGGCCGTGCCGTCGGACGGCTGGGCCCACCTGCTCGTCTACCGCAAGGACCTGTTCCAGCAGGCCGGCATCCCGGCTCCGAAGACGATCGACGACGTCGCGGACGCGGCAGGGAAGCTCAAGGCCGGAAAGGTCTCGGGTATCGCCCTGGGCACGCAGCCGGGGACCCCCTCGGCCACCGAGGCTCTCGAGTCCGTGCTCCAGCCCGCGGGCTGCCAGCTGGTGCAGAATGGAAAGGTGGCCATCGACTCGCCGGCGTGCACCCACGGTCTGGAGCTGTTCAAGAAGATGGCCGAGTCGTCCACCGGAGGACAGTTCGACGTCACGTCGGCTCGTGCGGCGTACCTCGCCGGCAACGCGGCGATGCTGCTGTTCTCGTCCCACATCATCGACGAGATCGACGGGCTCGACCCTGCCAACCCGCCGAGCTGCTCGCAGTGCGCTGCCGACAAGCAGTACCTCGGCAAGAACAGCGGCTTCGTCACGGTCCTACAGACCGCGGACGGCAAGGGCCCAGTACGGCACGACGCTGAACTACGCCATCCCGACGGGCGCGAAGACGGCCGCGGCGTCGAGGTTCATCGAGTACCTCCTGTCCGACGGCTACATGGAGAACCTCTCGTCGGCGACCGAGGGGCGCGTCCCGTTGCGGACCGGCACGACGAGCGAGCCGACGAAGTACGTCGACGCCTGGTCGAAGCTCCCGTTCGGGGCGGACCCGGCGAACACGAAGTCGATCAGTGACGTCTACGGGCCCGACGTCGCCAAGGCGGTGGCCAACGGCGCAAAGTCGATCGACCGGTGGGGCTTCGGGACGAAGGATGCACCGCTCGCGGCACGGGTCTTCGGGCAGAACGTTCTCAGCAAGCACCTCGCCGGCCTCTTCAGCGGGACGCCCGCCGCCCAGGTGAGCAAGCAGATGGCCCAGTCCGTCACGACGGCGCAACAAGAACTGGGATGACCGCTCTGCTCGAGCGATCCCGACGGGCGCGGGTCATGACCCGCGCCCGTCGGGAGGACCTGCAGGGACGTGCGCTCGTCTCGCCCACGGTCCTCGTCATCCTCCTCTCGTCCATCCTGCCACTGCTCGCCGTCGTCGTCTTTGCCTTCACCGAGGTCCGGCTCATCGACATCCCGCGGATCTCGATGGCCAAGCTGACCTTCACCACGGAAAACTTCACCCAGCTCTTCGCCTCTCCGACGTTTCGGTCCGTCCTCACGACGACGGTCGCCTACGCGAGCATGACGACGGTCGGCGCCCTGGCCTTCGGCACGGCAGTCGCCCTCGTGCTGCGCCGGCCGTTCCGCGGGCGCAGCCTCGTGCGGGCCCTCGTGCTCATCCCGTACGTCCTTCCCGTCGTCGCCAGCGCCACCATCTGGAAGCAGCTGCTCAACCCGCAGTACGGCCTCGTCAACGCGGTGGGCGCCAAGTTCCTCGGGTGGGACAGCCCGGTGGCATTCCTCAGCACACCGACCCAACAGCTCCTCGGGCTCCCAGTCCCGGTCACCCTCCTGGTCGTCACGCTCTTCGAGATCTGGAAGACCGCCCCCCTGGTCTTCCTGTTCGTCACCGCGCGGCTCCAGGTCCTGCCGAACGAGCTCGAGGAGTCCGCAGCCATCGACGGCGCCGGTCCCGTCGCCCGCCTGCGTCACATCGTGCTGCCCCAGCTGCGCGGGGTCCTGCTGCTCCTGCTGCTCCTGAGGTTCATCTGGTCGTTCCAGAGCTTCAACGACGTCTTCCTGCTCACCCGCGGGGCGGGCGGCACCGAGGTGCTCGCGGTCCGGGTCTACACCGAGCTGATCACGAGGGCGAACATCGGTTCAGCATCGGCCTACGGCCTGACGATGACCGCAATGCTCCTCGTCCTGCTCGCCCTGTACTTCCTGGCCAACCGCAGGCAGGAGGACTCGTGAGCCTCGACGGCCTGCACACCGGATGGCACCGGGCCTGGCGGCGCGTCGTGCGGGTGGTCGTCATCGCGGCCATCGTCCTGATCAGCGTCGGGCCCGTGCTGTATGGCGTGCTGCTCTCGGTGCGACCCCTGTCTGCGATCGTCAACGAGCCGCTCAGCATCATCCCCGCGCCGAGCCAGATCGACCTCGGCGCGTACTCGAGCGCGCTGGGGACTGAGTCGTCCGGGGGCTTCGGACTGGGCCGGTTCATGGGCAACTCGGCGCTCGTCGCCCTGTTGACCGTCGTGCTCACCACCGTCTTCTCCGTCCTCGGGGCGTATGCCGCGACGAGGCTCCGGTTCTTCGGCAGGCGGTCAGTGAACATCCTGTTCATCTCCGTCTACCTGTTCCCCGGGATCGTCCTGGCGGTGCCCCTCTTCGTCCTGATGAGCCGGGTCGGGCTGACGGGGTCGCTCTTCGGACTGCTCCTGATCTACGTCGCGCAGACGACGCCGGTCGCGCTGTACATGCTGCGCAACTACTTCTCCGCGATCAGCGAGAGCGTCGAGGAGGCGGCCATGATCGACGGGTGCGGGCGACTGGCCATCATCCGCCGGATCGTCCTGCCGCTAGCCGTTCCCGGGATCACTGCGACGGGGCTCTACATCTTCATGATCGCCTGGAACGAGTACCTGTACGCGCTGCTGTTCCTCGTGCAGGACCGAGCGCGCTGGACCGTCTCGCTCGGGCTGGCCCAGCTCACCAACGAAGCCGTGCCGGCACCCGTCCTGATGGCGGGCTCCGTGGCGATCACCATCCCCGTCGTGGTGGGCTTCTTTGCCGCCCAACGGTTCTTCGTCTCCGGGCTGACGTCCGGGGCCGAGAAGGGGTGAGCCGGCCCGTGACCCGGCCCGCAGCCCTCGGCGGGCCGGTCCGGGTCGCCATCCTCGGAGCGGGAGGCAGGGGACACGACGCCTACGGCGAGTGGATCCTCCACCACCCGGACGTGGCGACGATCGCGGCGGTGGCTGACATCTCCGCACACCGGCGAGACGCCCTCGCCGATCGGGCGGAACTGCCGGATGCCGCCCGGTTCGACTCGTGGAGCGCGTTGTTGGACCGGGCTGTCGAACTCGACCTCGGCGCCGTGATCGTCGCCCTTCCGGACACCGATCACGTCGAGCCGGCGCTCCGTGCAGCGGGTCTGGGACTGCCGACCCTCCTGGAAAAGCCGGTCGCGGTGAGCATCGACGCTCTGCGAACCCTCACCGACGCCTCCACGGGGCTCGAAGGGCTCATCACCGTGGGACACGTCCTGCGCTACACGCCATTCTGGCGAACCGTCGCCGAGATCGTCAGCAGCGGGGCGATCGGCGCCCTGACGACGATCAACCTCGAGGAGAACATCGGGTTCTGGCACTTCGCGCATTCGTACGTCCGCGGCAACTGGCGCCGCTCCGACCTGTCCAGCCCCGTGGTCCTGGCCAAGACCGGCCACGACCTCGACCTCATCCGGTGGCTCGCCGGTGAGCCCCCGGAACGGATCTCGAGCCTGGGTAGCCTCTCCTACTTCCGTGAGGCGAACGCTCCGGCCGGCTCCCCGGCATACTGTCTCGACGGGTGTCCCGTGCAGGACGAGTGCCCCTTCTACGCGCCTCGCTACTACGCCGAGGCGCTGGCTGCCCGACGCGGCTGGCCGGTCGCCCTGCTCGGCCACGACACCTCGCTCGAGGGCAGGCTGACGGCGCTGCGTGACGGGCCCTACGGCCGCTGCGTCTTCCACAGCGACAACGACGTGCCGGACCACCAGCAGACGGTGCTGGGCTTCCCGTCCGGGCTCACGGCGACGCTGTCCATGTCGGCCCTGACTGGCGAGAACACCAGGACGGTTCACCTGACCGGCACCCGGGGTGAGCTGCGCGGACATCTGAGCAGCGGCCGCCTCGAGGTGGACCTGTTCTCGCCCCACGGCGCGCTGGGGCCACTGCCGTTTGCCGCGGTGACGCGGTCCTCGACCCGGTCGCCGATGGGTCACTGCGCGGTCGAGCTGCAGGTGCAGGCGTCTGAGGATGCGGAGGGCGACCACCGGGGCCATGACGGGGGAGACGCGGGGCTCATGTCCGCGTTCCTGGCCAACATCACCGCTGCGGCGGCGGGTGAGGTGCTGGGCACCGGGCTCTCCTCTGCCCTGGACAGCCACTGGATGGCCTTCGCCGCCGAGGAGTCCCGGCTCAGCGGCCGAACGGTGCAGTGGCCGACCAACCCCGGGGGGTAGGTCGCCCACTTCCCGCCCGTGCAGGTCGAGCGGTCAGATACCGCTGACTCCCCGCAGGACACCGTCCTGGAAGCCGATGACCAGCGTTGGTCCGGCGCGCCCGCCGACGAGCACCGGGGTCGAGAAGGTGTTCGCCCGGCTCACCTGGAGCAGGGGCTGCGCCGTGGCCGCCGCGAGGTCCAGACGGCTCAGCAGGCCCGCGGCGCCGACGTGCCAGGCCGTCCGGCCGTCCTCGGACAGCACCGGCCCGGCCTCGAAGGAGCGCGGTGCCACCGGGACGGTCCAGCGGGTGGCGCCGGTCGCGGGGTCGGCCATGACGGCGTTTCCCCTTTCGTCGAAGAGCAGGATCCCGTATGCCGTGAGGACGGCCGGCGTGTAGATGCAGCTCCCGGGGCGCTGCCACCGGACCGCGCCGGTGGCCGGGTCGAGGGCCAGCGTGTTCGCCACGGTCGCCACCATGACCGACCCGTCGGGGAGCAGCTCGATGGTGTCGTTCCAGGGGCCGTAGATCATCCGCTGGTAGGGCGTCGTCTTGGTCGTCGTCGACACCGACCAGAGCTCGGCGCCGGTCCGGGCGTCGAACGCGCGGGCGTTCCCGTCACCGCCGCCGGCGAAGACACGGCTGCCGTCGCAGGCGACCCGTCCGGCGAAGAGCCCGTGGACGTCGCTCGACCAGAGCCTGCCCCCCCGGCCGTCCACACAGTGCAGACGGCCTCCCGCCGACGCGAAGACGCGGTTCTCGCCTCCCACCGAGGTCACGAGGGGGGTTGAGAGCACGGGCCCCTGCAGGTCCGTGGCCCACGTCACCGAGCCGTGCTTCGGGTCGAGCGCGTAGAGCCGGTGGTCTGCCGACGCGACGATGACGGTCTCCCCCATCAGCGCCGGCGCCCGGTGGACCGCGCCGACGGTGCGTCGCCACCTGGGGGTGACGGATCGGCCGTTCGCCGTGAATGCCTGGACCTGCCCGGCGGTCGTCGCGGCGACGAACCCCGACGGGGTCGCCAGCAGCCCACCCTGGACCGCTCCTCGCAAGGGGCGCGTCCACGACACCACGACGTCCGCGGTCGCCACGTCCACCTTGAGCGTCCGGTCGAAGGCGGCCCCGTCCGTGCCGATGGCCCGCAGCTGGACCCGGTGCTCGCCCGGGGGAAGCGCCGCAGCGCTCAGCTGTCCTCGCCACGTACCGTCTGGTCCACTGCTCAACGGCATCCACGTGCCGGCGCTCGTGCCACCGAAGACTCCCTGCGGGTACACCTCGGCGATGACCCGTGCCGGCGTGGTCTTGAAGCTGGACGAGACGGTGATGGTGCCGCCCCCCGCCTTCGCCGTGGCCTTTCGCGGCTCGAGGGCCTCGCCAGGACCGGCGCTGCCCAACGGGATCGTCGTCACCGGGGTCGAGGTCGGCGACCCGGTGGCCGGTACGGTGATCTGGGTGACGGCGAGCGTGAGCCCGTCCGGCGACCGCTCGACCCAGTAGAAGTTCGGCCCGGCGAAGGTGTTCTTCATGGCCACCTGGGTCAGCCCGTTGAAGGCGTCGACCTGCTGGCGGTGGATGTGGCCGGCGAAGATCGCACGCACCCGGTTGCCGCCGATCCGGGCCAGGAAGTCCTCCGTGTCGTTGACGAAGTAGTTGTTCGCGCCCATCGGGTAGTGGAGGAACATCACCGCGGGGATCCGCGACGCGTCACCCCGCAGCGCCTCCGACACGCGGTCGAGCCCATCGGCACCGAACAGACCCGGTTCCTGAAGCAGCTGCATCGGCGCCAGTCCCGCGACGCGCAGGCCGTGCAGCTCGAAGCTCGACCACTCCGGACCGAAGTAGCGTCGGTAGCTCTCGAACGCATCGGGAGTCCAGCGCGCCTCGTGGTTGCCGGGGACGTGGTGCATCCGGTCCCACAGGCCGTTGGGCACCGCTGAGCGGTAAAGGGAGAACTCGTCGTTGACCCCGTAGTCGGTGATGTCACCGCAGTGCAGGACGAAGTCCGGGTTCATCCCCTCCACCACGGTCAGCAGCCGGCTCAGCTCCCTGGCCCGCTCCTGCTCGACGACGTTCTCATGGGTGTCGGTGACGACGGCGAACTGGAGCCGGGTCGTGTCGGGGCGCAGGATGACAGGTAGGGACGCCGCCTGCGCCGTGGACGGCAGGAGGGTCGCTGCGGCGCCACCGACGACCCGGCGCCTGCCACGCCGAGGAACCAGCGGCGCGTGGGGGGCGGGCCGGCGGGCTCACGACCTCTCCCGGGCCGGGTCGCGGTTGCCGTCTCTGCTGGAGAGTTTGTTCGCATGACCCGTAAGAATGATCCAGTCAGACGCCCTTGTCAAGCATGAGCTGCGACGTCCCCGGCCCCATGCTGCGTAGGTCGCACCTACCGGTGCGCGCTAACATTGGCTATCAGCAGTGAGGTGTGGCGAGATGACCGATGTCCTTGTCCGTAACGTCCCCGAAGAGGTGATTGCCGCGCTCGACGCGCGCGTCCCGCCTGGGTCTATCTCGCAGCGAATACCTTCGTCGACGGCTGGCCCAGGAGGCCCAAACCGGTCCCCAACCAGTGACCGTGGAGCATCTCACCGCATTCGCCGAAACATTCGCCGACCTCGCCGACGCCGAGTCATGAAGGGTGCCTGGGAGTGACTGGCTGGCTCATCGACACGTCTGCCTTGGCTCGGCTAGCCAAGACTCCCGATGCCGGCGTGTGGGCCGACCGGATCGAGCGGGGACTCGTCCGCATCAGCACCGTGACGCGGCTGGAGGTCGGCTACTCCGCGAAATCCGGTCCCGATCTGCGCTCTGCTGCCCGTCGACCCCCGTTGGAGTCCATGCCGCTTGAGTATCAGCCCCTGCGCGGCAAGATGGCCCTCTCTGCACGATGACACTGCGATGGCTGCCACGTAGCGCTCATCGGGGCGCACGCGGGGACAAGGCAGCGTCACTCCGCCAGAGTGAAGCGGGGTGACGAGCGGCATGCACGATGTGGTCCGAAGCCAGATGAGGCGCTCCCGGCGAGAAGGACTTGGGGGGCGCGGAACTGAACCGAATTGCCGAAGGGGGAAACGGCGCTAGAGCAGTGTAGCCCCGGCTGGGTCATCCTGGTCAGGTCGTCCATTACTTGGAAGCCGCGGATGGTGAGATCCAGCAACGACTCATCGCTGACGACTTCTGCCCACAGGTCGCCCGCGAGGAAGTTTTCATAGGCGTCACGGTCTTGCCAGTGATACAGACCCCCATAACCATCCTCGTTCGGACCACGCAGCCACAGCTTTGGCGCCGAGGCCGGGAACGGCAGCCATCATCTGTGCGAACTCCTTGTTGGCCTCGATGAAGTCCGACTCGCTGATGTTTCCCATCCGATAGGTGACGATCTGAAGGTGCATAGCCATCTCCCATTCCTTGGGCCGTGGGCCTGCTTGTCAGGATGGCACGGCCAATGCCTTTCGGATAGAGGAAGGTCACCAGCCAAAGTCCGGGTGGCCGGGGGCCGTCGAACTCGGGGCCACCGAGTGACTGCCGTCATTGGGACCTCGCTCTCACGGGTCATACCGCGAGGCGGCGTCACCGCACAGCGTCATAACGCCGCCCATGAGTGTCGAGACACAGGCCGCGCTCGATCGTCGCTCCATTCGCGGGGCAGAACGGCACCTACGCCTTCGACCCGCCTGTCACCAGGCCTGAAAAGACTTCTGGTTCTTGCCAGGTCAGATGTTGACGGTGACCTGAAGGAACGTGGCCGGGATGGAGGTCGCGCCCGCGTCCCGCAGGCCGCCTGACCGATCACTCCAGAAGAGCCGCACCCAATTCGATACGCGCCAGAAGCGGATGCGCGGAGATTCGACATGCATCACTCCGCCGCCACTGGGCCTGCCGTGCTCCAGCTACACGCCGCTGCACTCCGAGATCGCGTAGCGCCGGGGCCGTGGAGCAGTGGTCCTTTGTCTTGTAGGCCGGAGATGTCGAAAGCGTTAGACGGCCGGGAAGCTCGTGGTCAGCTCGACCACTGTCAATTTGCAGGTGGAGCCTGCCGCACGAGCTCGGAGGGCGCGATCGCGGGTAAGCTCGTGGTGATCGTGTTGGAGACCGGCTTGGTCGGCCGCTGACCTGGAGCATGGCGGCGCCCTACTCGACCGAAGGCACGTAGCCAGGGCGGGCCTGGTTGGGCGGCGTTTGGTTCGTCGCGAATGGGGTTGTGGCGTGGGGTGTGGGTCCGACCGTCAGACCGCCTCGGCTGTGACAAGGGTGATCGGTCCGGCCAGCGGCAGGTGTCCGGTGAACTGCCATCCGGTGCCACGTAGCCACGCGCCGCCTTCCTCGACGCTGTAGACGTCCCCCTCGTTGACGTGGATAGCGAACTCTCCGGCCATCAGTGCCGCAGGCAGTGGCTGGGTGTGCGTGGGGTCGGTCCAGAAGTCGGCGATGAGCAGGCGGGCCCCTGGCTCTGCGGCCGCCCGAATCTTGCGCAGGATCGCCTGGTTGGTCTCCGGAAGGAAGTAGTGCACGAGGTTGGCCAGCAGGAAGGCGTCGTAGCCGGGCGGCACATCGCCGGTCAGCAGCTCCCCGGCAAGCACGTCGATCCGAGTCGAGTAGCCGCTCGTGCGCAGCCGCTTCTCGGCGACAGCGGCAACCTCGGGGAGTTCGAACACGGTCGCCGTGAGCGCCGGGTCGGCTTCGGCCAGGGCGATGGACCACGAGCCGGTGCCGCCGCCGACGTCCAGCACCCTGCTCGCCGGTGGCAACCCGGCGACGCGGGGCAGCGCCTGGCAGGCGCCGGCGGTAGCGGCCTCGATGCCGGCCGACATGATCGGCACGAGCTCGTCGTCGATCTGGAAGATCTCCTGGGCCGGTCGGCCGCGTCCGAGTGCTCCGGCAAGGTCGGTCCATGCGGGGTAGCTGAGCTTGTCCCAGAACTTGAGCAGGGGTCTGAAGTCTGCCGGAGTGGCACCCGACAGGAATGCCGCGGCCACCGCTGTGTTCGCGTACCGGTCACCGTCTCGATCGAGGAGCCCGAGGGCGACCATGGCATCGGCGCTGATCCGTGCCGTACGCGGCGTGAGACCCGTCCGGGCCGCCAGGCCGGCCAGGTCGGCCGGCCCCTCACCAAGGGCCTCGAACAGGCCCAGCTCACTGGCGGCGAACAGGTGCTTGCTGGCCATGAACCCCTGGGCGAGCTGGAAGATCTGATCCGGGGTCACGGCGTTCTCTGTTGGCCCCGCAGGGGCCTGGGTTGTTGTTGTCATGGCCCAAGCGTGCCGAGTCCGCGACGCACTGGGCCATCCCAGAATGCTGGGCAACCGCCGCCGGCAGGGGCCAGAATCGTGGGGGTATCGCCCGCCTACCGGGGCCCGTAGTCTCCGAAGGTGGCCGGAGCCCTGGTGCCGCGAGTGCGTAACGACATCGCGCACATCGACGCGCGCCGGCTCACTTGGGTCGACTTCACCGCAGACGTCGCCGAGGCAGTCAGGCCCCTGATCGCCTTCGACGCCTACTGCTGGCACACGGTCGACCCGGGGACGATCCTGTTCACCGGCAGCGTGAACCGGAACGTCGGGTGCTCGGGCTCGTGGCTGGCCCACACGAGTACGTCGTCGACGACGTCAACAAGTGGTCGTTCCTGGCCCACAGTGGCCGGATCGCCGGGGCCACCAGCATCGACACGCATGGCGACCCCACCCGCTCGGCGCGACACCGATCGCACCAGGCCTACGGCTTCGGCGACGAACTGCGGGTCTCGCTCGTCGCCGGTGGCATCTACTGGGGAGCGGCGGCCTTCCTGCGGCACTCCGACCAGCCCTGGTTCAACGAAGCCGAGGTCAACGCACTCCGCACCCTGTCAACCTCGATCGCCACCGGCTTGCGGCGCGCGATCGCCACCCAGGTGCCGCTCGAAGGGCCCTTCGTGGACCATGGACCGGGGGTCGTCGTCTTCGACGAGAACGGGAAACCCGAGTCGACCTCCACGGCCGCGGAACGCTGGATCGATGAACTCGTCGAGGACCCGGCACCCGACCATCCCAGCGAGTCGAAGGTCGTGCAGGCGGTCGCCGCCCGCGCCCGAGTGATCGCACCCGGTACCGATCCGCTCGAGCTGGCCGCCCGCGCCCGCGTCCGCACCCGCGGCGGAACCTGGCTGCTGCTATACGGGACCCGGCTCAGCGGCGGCCCCGACGGCCGGACCGCTGTGATCATCCATCCCGCCACACCACACGACGTCGCGCCGGTCGTCGCACTGTCCTACGGCCTGACCGACCGCGAGGCCCTTGTGGCGATGCAGTGCATCCAGGGGCGCGCCACCAAGGAGATCGCCAGGGCGCTCTCCATGTCTCCCTACACCGTCCAGGACCACCTCAAGTCCATCTTCGACAAGACCGGGGTCCGCACCCGCGGCGAACTCGTCGGTCAGATCTTCCTCGACCACTACGCAACCCGGTGGGAAGCGCCACCAACAGCGACCCCCGAGCTGTTCGTCAGAAGCATCCAAACCCGAGGCACCTGAACCAACCTCGTCCAGTACCGCGGTACACCGGTCACCGCATGCGACACCATCCGCCGACGTGCGCGGTGAGCGCCTCACGACCTTGCCGCAGATCCGCGGGGACCGGAAACTGCGTCATCGTGCCGCGAATTGGCAGCGCTGGGTGCTCGTCACGGCGCGGCAGGTGCTGGAAGCAGGTCTAGCTGACCGAGCATCGACAGTTGGTCGATGACGTGCCAGTGCTCGCAGAGGGAGTTGTTCGCCAGTCGATAGATGTCGATGCCACTGATGGTGAACGACCGTCCAGTCGCCGGGATGCCGGCGAACTCGGCGACGTGGGTGCCTGCGTTGGTCCATCGGACGACGACCTTGTCGCCTTCGGCGATGACGTCCTCCACGGTGAAGTGGGGTGCCAGTCCCCGAACGATCATCGAGAAGCGGTCCACGACTCCATCTCGTCCGTTGCCTTGACCGGGCAAGGGGTCGTGCTCGACATACTCCTGCGTCACAAGTTCACCGATCCTCTCGGCGTCGCCGTTGTTGAGCAGCTCGTAGAGCTTCAGCACAACCTGCTTGTGTTGCTCGGTGTTCATGAGGTCCTCCGATCTCCGTGGTGGAACTCCAGCGTCGGCCTGATCGGCTGGGAAGGCCACGAAACGTTGCTCACCGAGTTGGTCACCGACTTCGGCGCTCATTAGAGTCGGGGCATGTCCGCGCTCGGAGCGCTGCTTCGCCGCCTCCGCGACGAATCGGGGCTGACCCAGGAGGAGCTCGCTGAGCGCGCAGGGGTGAGCGCTCGGACCGTCAGCGACATCGAACGGGGCCTTCGTCGGCGCCTGTATGCCGACACTGCTGACCGACTCGCTGCCGGCGTGGGTCTTGAGGGTTCGGTCCGGGCTGCGTTTGTCGAGGTGGCCCGTGGCCGCGCGGACACCGAACCCCACGCCGCCGCCGCCATCCCGCGCCCGCTCACCCGGTTGTTGGGCCGCAAGGAGGAACTGGCGGCGATCATCGAGGACCTGCAGCCCGGTGCACGGCGTTTGGTGACGGTGACAGGGCTGGGTGGTGTCGGCAAGACCCGGCTGGCCGTGGCGGCCGCCGAGGCCCTCGTTCAGGCATACGAGGGACGGGTCCGCTTGGTCCGCCTGGTTCTCGGGTCGGATCCCGCCCGGCTCGTCGACATGGTTGCCGCGGCTCTCGGCACCGCGCCGTCGTCGGTTGCCGCCGGGGTGGCTGGTCGGCCGACCCTTGTGGTCCTCGATGGGTTCGAGCACGTGCTCTCGGCAACCGGGGAGCTCGGTGACGTGCTCGGTCGTGCTCGTGAGCTCCACGCGCTGGTCACCAGCCGGGAGCGGCTTCGCGTCTTCGGCGAGCGGGAGTTGGCTCTTGGTCCCCTTCCGCCCGAAGCAGCAGCGGCGCTCTTCCTCGACAGGGTGCACGATCTGGCCCCCCAGCTGCCCCAGGATCCGGTGGAGGTCGCCGAGATCTGCCGCCTCGTCAGCGGTCTCCCGCTTCCTCTGGAGCTGGCCGCAGCTCACGTCCGCTACCTCCCGCTCGAGCTCCTTCGTGACCGGCTTCGCAGCGACCTGACGGACGCCCATCATGTGGTGGCGGAGGCGGTGGCATGGAGCGTGTCGTCCCTGTCCGCCGACGAGCGCGACGTCCTCACGACGGCCGCGATGTTTCGAGCGGGCTGGCGACTCGACGGACTCGAGTCGCTGTGTGAGGGTGTCGACGTGATCGGGGCGCTGGGCGCACTCGCGGACCGGGGTCTGGTGCACCTGGAGCTGGTGACCCCTATCCCGCGCTGGCGGATGCTTGACGTGGTCCGCGAGATCGCCGCGGACCTGGAGCCCGCGCACCATTGGCGGCGTGCGGCTTTCATGTCTTACTACCGGCGTCTGCTAGGCGAGGTGAGCGACAGGCTGGGACAGGAACGAGACTGGTACCAGGTGCTGTCCGCAGAGGAGCCCAACGTCCGGCAGGCGCTCACCTGGGCCCAGCAGGACGGAGATGCCGCGACGTTGCTCGATCTGGCAACGCGGATGTGGCTCTTCTGGCAGGCACGCGGCGCCCTCGCGGAGGGCCGGGACTGGCTGGGCACCGGACTGGCTCTGGAACCTCCTGCGGAGCCGGCGGTCCGGGCCTCGGCGCTGTGGGGGCTGGCTTGGCTGGCCTACCACCAGGCCGACGACGACGCGGCCGAGGCCGCCGGGCATGACCTCGCCGCTCTCGCGGCCGAGCGTCGTGACCCGGTGAGCCGCCGCAACGCCCTGACCATTGCCGGCATGGTCGCGATCGCGAGAGACCGTCCCCACGATGCGATCGCGGCACTGACCGAGGCACTCGGGGTCGCTCGTGTCCTGGACCAGCCGTGGACCTTGGCCACCTCACTGTTGAACCTGGGCTTGGGTCACCTCGCCCTCGGGGAACCGGCGCGGGCTCGACGGGTGCTGGGTGAGGCAGTGCAGCGGTACGACGAGATCGGCGACGAACGTTTCCATGCCCGTTGTCTGGGCTACCTCGGCCTCACTTCACTGCTCGAGGGCGACCCGGATCGCGCCGGAGCTCTCTTCGCCCAGAGTCTTCGGGTCTTCGCCGACTTGGCCGAACCCGCGGGGACCGCCGAAGGCCTCGCCGGGATCGCAGCTGTGGCCGCCGCCACCGGCCGGGCGACCACGGCCGCGACCCTCGGCGGTGCCGGAGAGCGGGTGCGCGAGTCCGTTGCCGCCCGGGAGCTGCCCCTGGAGCGCAGGGCGACCGCGCCCTACCTCGCGAGCGCCGAACACGCGGTCGGACCCGCCGAGTGGGCGCGTGCCTGGCGTTCCGGCCGTGAGCTGACCCTCGAGGCCGCGGTGTCGCTGGCGCTAGCGGGTCAGAGCTGACTTCGCCGGCCACTGACTGCCCCGAAAGGAGCTCCGCCACTACCGGGCCGAGGCGACCACGAGGTTCAGATGGCGAGCGGCTCGTTCTCACCGACGGCCCGGGCGTTTGCACAGGCGCGTCACACCGCTCGCGGCACCCCTGCACGCGAGCGGCGCTCCTACGCACCGGTCAGCGCGCGGGGGCACGCATTCATGCTCAGGATTGAGCGACCCATATGGCGCCTTGTCGGCTTGCCGGTCCATCTCACTCGAGAGGGGACTTCGACCGCTCAGCCAGGGCATAACCACAGCGGCTCTTCCCTGGTGGGTGGGTTTAAGTGGAGGTGGACGTCGTGACTGCGATGCCGAGGAGGAGCCAGCAGACACCCCAGACGGCAATGGCGGTGAAGTGTGGGGTGTCGCCGATGGCGGCGCCGATCGGGATCGCGGTGATGGGCAGCAGGCCGCACACCAGGAGGAGGCCGCGTCGCCAGCCGGACCAGACGCCGGCGCGCACGACGGCGACTCCGGCGACGGTCAGTGCGATGCCCGCGATGAGCGCTAACACGGAGAAGAGCAGAATTCCAAGGTCGGCGTTAGCCACGGCGACCAGGTGCGCGGCGCCGAACAGTGCCATGCCGCAGATGCCGACTCGTAGGCCGCTGCGGCCCCACCCGGGTCCTAGCGGGATGGCGTTGAGGCCGCCAAGCGTGAGGGCGGCGGCGAGGGCGGACAGCACCAGCCAGAGCGTGCTGGGGGTGTCGGCGGGCGGCCGCGCGACATAGAAGGCGCCCAGGCCGATGATCATGATCCCGCCGATCGTTGTTGCGACGCCGGCCGGTCGGGCGAACCGGCTGGGCGAGGCTGTTAGCGCCTGAATGGCCGTTTGCTTGCTCACGGTGCTCTCCACACTGCTAGTCGGGTGATGACCGAACCACTCTCGGCTGCGCCGGTGGGCGTCGGCATCGTGGCGAGCGCGGGTGATCGCCTCCGTGCCAGTACGGAGGTGGACGAACCCTGATGCCTTTACTCTTACGGCATGTCGTGGCCGCGCGGGGCCGCCTGCGGGGTGGCTGTCATCACCGCGCTGGTGGTGGCTGCCGACGTGGCGGCGGTGATGCCGGCAGGGCCTGCAAGCAGCCGGGTCTACGTGGCCATCTCCTCCTGTCTGGTGGTGGCGACGGCGGCCCTGGGTGTGCTCGTTGCCTGGCGCCGCTCCGGTGCCGTCGGACCGCTCCTGTGCGGGTTGTCGTTGGCGACGGCGGTCGTGATCTTCAGTGACTCCTACGTGCCGGCCCGTGAGCTGAGACCCTCGCTGCCCGAGCTCCCCTCAACGGTGGTGGCGGTCCTGGTCGTCGGCTGGGTGTGGTTGTACGTCGTGATGGCGATGGTGATGCTGGTGTTTCCGGACGGACGGCTCGTGGCTCGCGGGCGGCGATGGGCAGCGGCAGGGTTGATGGCTGTGGCGCTGTCCATCCACGTCGCCATGGTGATGTCGCCCGGCGCCTACGACGCCCCGTACGCCGCAGTAGGGCACCCGTTCGGCGACCTGCCCGAGCCGGTCGCGCTCGGGGCAAAGGTCGTGTTGTTTCCGGCGCTCGTGGCCCTGCTGGCGGTGGCGGTGGGCTCCTTATGGCGGCGGTATCGGCGCGGTGAGGAGCGGTTGAGGTCGCAGCTGAAGTGGTTCGTGCTGCCGGGGCTGGCGTTGTTGGCCACGCAGGCGATGAGCTGGATCGGCTTCCTTGTCAGCGGAACCCACGATCTCGCCGGCATCGGGCTCGCCGTGGGCATTGCGGGGATCACCGGCGCAACCACGATCTCGGTCCTGCGCTACGACCTGTATGACGTGGACCGCGCGGTCAGCGCTGCGGTCATGTACTCAATCGCGACGGCTGTGTTGCTGTTGGTGTTCACGATCGTCTCCGTGGCCGCGGGCGTCCTGGTCGGCGGCGACTCGGTCACGGTAGCAGCGGTGGTGACCGCGGCGATGGCGTTGCTCCTTGTCCCGTTGCGGATCCGCCTGCAGCGGCAGGTGGATCGCCGCGTGTATCCGCTGCGTGCGGCGGCGAAGACGGCCATCGAGACGTTGCGCGCCCGGACGAGCACGGGAGTGGGTCGCCCGGAGCAGCTCGAAGAGGTTCTGAGGACCGCCCTGGCCGATCCCGCGCTGCGCTTCGGGTTCGTGGTGCCCGGGGCCGCGGGGTTCCTCGACGCGTCGGGTGAGCCGATAGACGCCGGATACAACGGCACGCCGGTCGTTCTGGACGGACGGCAGATCGGCGTCATCCACTCGCACGGACCGGCGACGAGCCAGCTCCTCCGCGAGGTCGCCAACGCGTCCGCTCTGCTCGTGGAGGTCTGCCGGCTGCGGCTTCAAGTCTCGGCCGCCCTGCGAGACGTGGAGTCCAGCCGGACCCGGCTGCTGCGCATCGGGTACGAGGAGCGGCGCAGGCTGGAACGCGACCTGCACGACGGCACCCAGCAGCGTCTCGTCTCGCTGGGCCTGTCGCTGCGCTTGGCGCAGCGGCATCTGCCCACGGTGGACGTCAACGGGCTCCTCGACCAATCCGTCGCGGAGCTGGCCACCGCGGTCGCGGAGCTACGGCAGGTGTCGCAGGGGCTGCGGCCCAGCTGCCTCGACGACGGGCTGCGCCCCGCACTGACCGTACTGGCTGAATCCGTTCCCCTCCCGATCGACCTGGAGATCGGGGCCGACCAGGCCGTCCCCGACGAGATCGCCACCACCGCCTACTACGTCGTCAGCGAGGCCATAACCAACGCGGTCAAGCACGCCGACGCCGGCCGGCTGAGGCTGCGGATCCTCCACGACGAGGGACAGCTTCGCGTCCGGGTCCAGGACGACGGCCGGGGCGGCGCGGCCGTCCGGCCCGGATCGGGACTGGCGGGGCTCTGCGACCGCGTCGCCGCCTGCGGTGGGTCGCTGCGGGTGACCAGTCCCAATGGCCAGGGCACGATCGTCGAAGCGCTGCTGCCATGCGCCTCGTGATCGGAGAGGACTCCGCTCTCTTCCGCGAAGGACTTGCGCGGCTCCTCGTCGACGCCGGGCACGAGATCGTCGCCAAGGCCGCAAACGCCGACGCGCTGCTCGCCGCGGTCCGGGCCACCTCACCCGACGTCGCGTTGATCGACATCCGGATGCCTCCCGACTTCACCGACGACGGCGCCCGCGCGGCGCGACAACTGCGCGCCGAGTTTCCGGAGCTGGGAGTCGTGCTGCTCTCCCAGCACATCGAGACCCATCACTCAGTGCAGCTGGTGGCGACCGGAGGCTTCGGGTACCTGCTCAAGGACCGAGTCCTCGACGTCGACGACTTCCTCGATGCGCTCCGCCGCGTCGCTGCCGGCGGAAGCGCCCTCGATCCGGAAGTCGTAGCTCGGCTCCTCGGACCCGGACGACGCGGCGACCCGCTCAGCACTCTCACCCCACGGGAGAACGAGGTCTTGGCCTTCATGGCCGAAGGCCGAACCAACGTCGGCATCGCGCGCAAGCTCTGGCTGACTGAACGCACCGTCGAGACCCACGTCGGCAGCATCCTCACCAAGCTCGGCATCGCGGCCCGCGACGAAGACCACCGACGAGTGTTGGCGGTACTCACGTATCTCGGCAACCGGCTCAACTCCGCCTGAACCCCCACGCCCCGTCCGGGCGCAACCCGCGATCCGGCCGGAGGACGATTATCTGCGTCTGCAAGTGGTCGCCGCTTCGCTCCAGTGCCAGTGCGCCCATGGCTGAGCCGTGGTTGGCTTGCGCGACGTGCGATGGTCGCCGCACGACCGATCGCCGCGTCTCACGTGCGAGGATGCCGCCGAACCTCCGGGACCGCAGGTCATGTGTTGTGCCTCACCCCTCTCTGTTCGTATGTATGCCGGTTGCCCCCGACATTGTCCGTGGCCATGGAACTCAGTGACGTCACACGACCACACCGCCGCCAGACCGTGGAATGACAAAGCCGCAGGTCACGGGCTTGTGACCTGCGGTTTGGGATGGTGGCCAGGGGCGGGGTCGAACCGCCGACCTTCCGATTTTCAGTCGGACGCTCGTACCAACTGAGCTACCTGGCCGGGCCTGCGGGCCCGAGATGCGGGGCGACAGCAGGCGGATGGCCAGGTCGCCCTGGCGCGCGACCACCATACAACAGCGGCAACCCCACCTCGCGGCCCTCGACGCGCAGCGACGGCTCACTGCTCGAGCGTGAGCACCACCCCGAGGTCGGCGTAGGGGTGCTTGCCCCTGCCGATGTGCCCGATCGTGTTGAACAGGTTGGAGATCGGCACCATGATCCCGTACTTCGCCCTGACCCGGGTCTGGATCGCCTCGAAGTCGGGCCCAGAGCTGACCAGCTCAGCGGTCGCGCCCAGCGCGGCCGTCCCGGGCTTGACCCGCCCGCGTGCGTCGCACGGCTGGACGGTCACCCTGGGGTTGGCGCGCATCCGCTTGGCCTTCCCCGTCGCCGAAGACGTCCAGAACCCGAACCGGCCGCGCTCGAGCGGCACCACCCACGTTGGGGTCGTCACCGCAGCACCCGACCTGCGGAACGTGGTCACGGACAGGTACTTCTCGTCCTCGAGGCCCATGCCCCGACTGTATCCCTCGGCCCACGATCACAGCCCCCGCACCGGCCAAGAGAACCACCGCTCAGCCGCCCCTGGAGGAGCTGCCCGAGACGGCCGGGCTAGACGCCGTACGTCGAGATCCGCGCCTCCCGGTAGGCGCCCCTGACGCTGGCGGCGACCTCGGGGGCCCCGGGGTCGGGCGAGGCAGTCTGGGCAACCGGCCACTCCGGCAGCCCTGACGGGTGCCCTGGCGCACCCTCCCACGCCCGCGCCCCGTCCGACGCCTGCGCCCCCTCCAACCCTTGCGACCCCAGCCCCGCGGCCAGGGTCCAGGCGGCCTGGCGAGCAGCACCGAGCGCGACGTACTCGGCCGGCTCGGGCACCGTCACCGGGGCACCGAAGATGTCTGGCGCGATCCGCTGCACGGCGACGGACCTCGACCCACCGCCGACGAGCACGACCCGTCGAACCGAAACGCCCTGTGCCTGAAGCGCATCCACGCCGTCAGCGAGGGCGCACAGCATACCCTCCACTGCCGCGCGCGCGAGGTTCTCCGGC
>JAABUN010003682.1_pt1 | contig 23010 bp, 28 predicted proteins | sample 5559311 | NCBI WGS metagenome assembly JAABUN01 (sample SAMN10711877, study PRJNA513370) | rock metagenome | isolation source: Antarctica rocks | place: Antarctica: Victoria Land, Siegfried Peak sud
CGGGACTTGACTCCGCCCGCGCCTCCTGCCGCCGCTCCCCGCGCTCGTGCCGTCGCCGCCTTCTCGCCCATCGCCCCTTCCTGCTTGCCGCCGTTGTTCTTGTCCTCATACCTCTCTGTCGTTGCAGAATTCCAACTCCTCCTCCCTGCTCCCAAGTCCCCTTGAATCCCTACGCTTCTGCGCCCTGATCCATCTCTTCTGACTTGGTGATCGCTAGGCGGTGCAGCGCGGGTTCAGTTGGCGGTTGCCGCCGCGGTCGAGGCGGTGTCGTGTTGTTCGTCCTGAGCTGGCGGGGAGCCAGCGGTGCGGGCGAGCTTGGCGTCGTTCGCGGACCGGTCGATGCCGGCGATCTCGCCGAGCAGCGTGGCGGCGATCAACACGCCGCAGCCGGGCTCGGCCAGCAGCTGTGGCGCGAGCTGCGCGACGAGTCCTGCGAGCTCGTGCTCGATCCCGTCGATGGTGCGGGTGAGGTTGCGGACGCGACGCAGCTCGTCGCGGGCGATCCTTGACGCAAGCGGTCTGCTCGGTGCCGCCCGGGCGATGCCAGCGCTGGCCGGTGAGCGCACGTCCTGGAATCACGAGCTCGGGCCAGAGGTCGTGTGATGCCAACGCGGCTCGTTGAGCATCGCGGTGCGTTGCGCGGCGAGGCGTTCGCGGTGATGGACAAGCAGCCGGACGTTGAGCTTGGGGCCCGCCGGGTGCGCGACCGGCAGCGAGTCGAACCCTTCGCGGATCGCGACCCTGGCGATCGCGGTCGCGTCGATGACGTCGGGCTTGCCCGGCTCGCGGGTGGTCTTTCGCGACCCGGCCGACAGCTTCGACGGGACCCGGGCGACGCGTGACACCGGAGGCTTCTGAACGTCAGCAGCCTCCTAGCCGGCGCGCCACCGCTCTGGCATAGTCGCCGCCGTGCCGGATCATCGCTCTCGGCGGTTCCGCAATCGCATCGACCCGCCCGACAGCGAAGCCACCAGCGAGCCGATGGTCCGCGCGCAGATCTCGTTTGCGGCCATGTGGGCGGGCGAGTGCGCGTTCATGGTCGCGCTCGGGGTCGTGGCGTTCCGCGAGGGCGGCGTCGGCGCGGTTGGCGCAGTCACGGCTGCCCGCATGGCGTGCGCGGCATTGCTCGCACCGTTCCTCTCGACAATGGCCGACCGGGTCCGCCGTGAGCGCGTGCTGGCCTGCGTCGGGGCGATCCGCGCCGCGATGCTGGGCTGTGCGGCGGCGGCGACGGCCACCGGCGGCCCCGCTGCGGCGACGTACGGCTTCGCCGTCGTGGCCACGATCGCCGTGACGATGTACCGTCCGGCGCATTCGGCCCTGCTGCCCGCGCTGGCCAAGTCCCCGCAACAGCTGGCGAGTGCCAATGCGGTGCGCGGGATGTTGGACTCGCTCTCCACGCTCGGCGGCCCGCTGATCGCGGCCGCCCTGCTCGCGGCGAGCGGACCGTCCGCGGTCTTCGTCGCGTGCGCCGCCGCATCGCTGGTGGCCGGCCTGGTGGTCGTCGGGCTCCCGTACGACGCGCCGCCACGGGCGGCGGATCCCGACCGCGCAGCCGGCCGCGCTGTGCTCCAGGGGTTCGCCGCGATCGCGGGCAATCGCGGGCTTGCGGTGATCACGGGGCTGGGGCTGGTGCAGACGTTCACGCGCGGCTGCCTGACGGTGTTCGCCGTGGTCGTGGCCATCGATCTCCTCGACACGGGAGACCCAGGCGTCGGTGTCCTGAACGCCGCGGTCGGGGGCGGCGGTGTGCTCGGGTCGATCTTCGCCTTCGGTCTGGTCCGACGAGGGGGGCTAGCCGGCTGGTTCGGCCTCGGCATCGCGCTGTTCGGCGCGCCGTTGGCGCTGATCGGCGTCCTGCCGGACCGCGCCGCGGCGGTCATCCTGCTGGGCGTGGTCGGGATCGGCAACGCGCTGATCGACGTAGGCGGCTTCACGCTGCTGGCCCGGCTGGCGGACGAGGCCGTGCTGGCGCGGATGTTCGCGAGCTTCGAAGCGATCCTGACGCTTGGAGTTGCGGCCGGCGGACTGCTCTCGCCGCTGCTCATCGACCTACTCGGCGTGCGCCTCGCGCTCGTGGCGGTCGGCGTCCTGGCGCCGTTGGCCGTCGTCGCCAGCTGGCCCGCCCTGCGCCGGCTCAACGCCGGGATGCAGGTGCGCGACGCCGACATCGAGATCCTGCGGGAGGTCGGCACGCTGGGGACGCTCCCGGCTGCGACGATCGAGCAGCTCGGCGCCGGACTCGCCCATGCCGAGTTCGCGCCCTCTCAAACGGTGTTCGAGCAAGGCGACCGCGGCGACCGCTTCTACGTCGTCGAGTCGGGCCGGGCCGAGGTCGTCCGTGGCGGACGCGTCGTCGACACGCTCGCACGCGGCAACGGCTTCGGCGAGATCGCGCTCCTCAACGACGAGCCACGGACGGCCACCGTCCGCGCCACCGCGGACGCGCAGCTGCGGGTGGGCGTCCTGGAGCGCCGGGCGTTCCTCACGGCCGTGACCGGGTACCCGGCCAGCGCGACGGCAGGAAAGGCGGTCGTGGCGCGGCTCAAGGCGCGCGACGCCGAGGCGCTTCCGGCCGCGAGCGACCCGCGCTGAGCCGCCTCGCTCAGCGCGTGACGAGCGGCGGGCGCCGGACGCGGAGCGCGTACGGCAGGCCACGGCCGACCATGCCCAACGTCACCCCGAGCCGCCGGAGCCCGGAGGGATCGGGCACAGGGGCGACCGGCCCGGCGAGCTCGGAGACCTCCACGAAGTACGTGCTCACGGATCCGATGCCCTCGAGATCCAGCGTGATCTCGTTGACCTGATGGTCCGGCGCAGCCGCGCTGCCGCTGCGGTAGAGATCCTCGGAGAGCAGGACGTACTCGGGCACCGGCACGGCGTTCTTGAGCAGGCGGTGGACGAAGATCACGTCCATGCCGACGAGCTTGCGCCGCCGCTTGATCGTCTGGGTCGCGACCTCGCCGACGTGCGCGACGAACTTCAGCTTCAGCTCGCTGGTCTGCGTGCAGCTGTCGCAGGGGCACAGGTTGCGCTCGACCAGACGCCGCTCCGCGTGGAAGGCGCGGTGCATGGCGACGGCAGCAGCGTTGATGGCGGCGAGCGCCGCGGCGTCGTCCAGCGCGCCGGCGTCGCGCGAGAGAAAGGCGGCGTCGCCTTCGATCTCGATCAGGTCGAAGCCGCGGGCGGCATCGATGACCTTCTTCAGCAGCCGCGTCGTGGCCGCCTCCGCGTGCCCGAGCATGCTGCGGTGCGACTGCATGTACGACGTGTAGCCGCCGATGTCGGCAATCAGAAGCAACACCCGGCGGGTCTCCACGCGCCACATCCTACAGCGACGGGCTCACAGGGACCGGCCGAGCGCACAGTAGGCTCGCAGCTTGCCCAGAGCGCCGCTCGAGACCTCTGGCGCGACGTACGCGCGCGTCGCCGGGCTGCCACTTCACATCGACCGTTGCGAGCTGCGGCCGCTGGTGCGCGACGTCTCCAGCGGGTTCACCAAGATCTCGACCGTGGTCCGCCTCAGCGGAGACGGCCACGAGGGCCTGGGCGAGGACATCACCTGGGACCAGATCGACCAGATCGAGCAGCTCCAGCACGCGGGCGACCTCTCGTGGCTGCGCGGGACGCGCACCCTGGAGGAGTTCTCCACGCTGGTGGGGCTGGCCGACCTCTTCCCGGTCGAGCCGATCCGTGGCAGCGCTCGCTTCTATCGGCGCTGGGCGTTTGAGAGCGCGGCGCTGGACCTCGCCCTGCGCCAGAATGGCCTCTCGTTGCAGGACGCCATCGGGCGTGTGGCCGAGCCCGTCACGTTCGTCGTATCGACGGGGCTCGGTGACCCCGCCGGGCTGGGCCCCCTGCATGTCCTGCACAGCTTGAACCCCAGCCTGCGGTTCAAGCTCGATCCCACCCCGAGTTGGGGGCGCGCACTCGTCGCCGAGCTGGCGGCGCTGGACTGCGTCGACGTGGTCGACATGAAGGGTCTCTACAGCAACGCGACCGTCGCCATGGACGCGGACCCCGAGCTCTACCGTCGCGTCTTCGAGGCGCTGCCGTCGGCCTTGATCGAGGATCCCGCGGTGGCCGACGACACCGTCGAACTGCTCGACGGCCACCGCAACCGGATCACCTGGGACGAGCCGATCCACTCGGTCGCCGACATCGAGGCGCTGCCGTGGGCACCCCGTCAGCTGAACCTCAAGCCCTCCCGGTTCGGCAGTGTCCGCCGGTTGTTCGACACCTACGACTACTGCAGGGCCCACGACATCGGCGCCTACGGCGGGGGTATGTTCGAACAGGGCCCAGGACGCGGGCAGCTCCAGTACCTCGCGTCGCTGTTCCATCCCGACGGCCCGAACGATCTCGCCCCGATCGCGTACAACATGCGGTCCCCGCTAGGGGACCTGCCGCGCTCGCCGCTGCCTCCGGAGCCGCACCCGACGGGCTTCCGCTGGGGCACCTACGACGCGCGCCGCAGCGTCCGCGAACGAGACTCCGCTACCGACTGAGGATCGGGAGATGCCAGCGGCTCCGCGAGGCCGGCATCGCGCTCGTCGCCTGAAGCCGGGCCGGCGGCGCTCGGTCATGCCGCGCTGGGCGGTCTACGGCGGCGCGCTGGCAGGGACGGTCGCCATGTCTCAGCTGCCCAGCGCCGAGCTCAGAGGACGCGCCGGTCAGGGTCCCGGCGCTCTGCCGCGGCGTAATGGGGACGGAGTTCCACGAGGTACAGGGGCTCGACATGAGGCCACCTGGTCCCCGTCCCTGGCTCCGCGGACCTCGCCGCGCTGAACGCGTGGCCGCTTGAGTGCTGCGAGCGGGACTTTCAGCGCCGGATCATCGGCCGCCACGTCACGGTTGGTGAGGCGTTCGCGCAGGAGCGCCCGCTGTTGCATGCGTTGCCCGAGGAGCGCTTCGATGCGACTGAGACCGCGACGCCGCGTGTGGACACGAAATCGTTGGTCACGGCCCGCCAGAACCTCTACTCGGTCCCGGTCGCGCTCGCCAGCCCGAAGGTCCACGCCCAAAAACGCCGCGAACGACGACGCCTGATCGACGCCCGCTTCCCCGCCATCAAGCGCAGCTCGCTGAGGATGGCCAGGTGTCGGCCCGCGGCGAGGTCGGCGTCGATCGCCAGCTCGGCTGCCTGCTGGCGCAGGTCCTCCAGCCGCCTGATCTCGGCGCTCGCGAACGGCTCGTGCGCGACGTCGGCGAGCGGATCGCCGCGCCACAGGGCGAGCGCCTGACGCGCCTCGCCGTTCGGGGTGGCGTCGGCCCGCAGGGCGTCCGCGACGAGCCGCTCGAACCGGGCGGCGTCGACGCGGTCGGCCGTGAGCCGCAGCTCGTAGCCCCGCCCTCGGGTGAGGATCTGCGCCTCGTTCCCGGCCAGCAGCCTGCGCAGCCGGGACACGTAGAGCTGCACCATCTTCGGCGCCGTCGCTGGGGCGCGCTCCCCCCACAGCCCGTCGATGAGCCGATCGGCCGTCACCGTCCGGTTGACCTCGAGCGCGAGCATGGCGAGCACGGCGCGTTGCTGCGGCGCGCCCAGCGCTACCGGTCGGCCGTCGTGGCTCGCCTCGATCGGCCCGAGGAGATGGATGTCCATGTTTCCGGCTCAACAGAGCTTATTGGCGCACCGGGGGTCGGCGCAAGCCCGGCGTCGACCGGACGTTTACCGCCGTCGGGCAGCGTCCCGGGCGTCCATGACCGCCGCTCACCGGAGGACTGCCGTGCCCTCGCCCACCCGTCTCCCGCTCGCCGCGACGCGTTCGACTTCGCGGCGGACTGGCAGCCGCTCCCCGGCGGCTGAGCCGGAAGGGCCCGGCTTCCTGAACCGGGGAGGCCGGGTCGACCCCGGCCTCGACCGCCCCTTGCCCCGACAGCGTCGGGACTCGTCCACCACCACCCACTCGAAAGGCCGCTCATGACCCTGCAGACCGCCGTGCCCCGCTCACGAGCCGGGGCCTCGAGGCGCCGGGCGCTCGCCGCTTGCGTCGTACTGACAGGCGCGCTCGGCCACGCGGACGCCGCACAGGCGGCGGGGCCCGACGCGGTGACCACCTGGAACGAGAACGCCGGGGACGCCGCCCTCGCCGCGTGCATCGCTCCGTTCTCAAACCCGCTCCACGAGTCGCGGATGTACGCGATGACCCACGTGGCCATCCACGACGCGCTCAACGCGATCGACCGCCGCTCAGAGCCCTACGCGCTCGACCTTCGCGCCCCCCGGTCGGCTTCGCCCGACGCCGCCGTCGCCGCGGCGGCCCACGACGTGCTCGTCCCGCTGGTCGGCGAGCTGCCCGAGCCCATCTCCACCCAAGCCTGTCGTGACGCGGGGATCGCGAGCGTCGAGGCTGACTACACGGCGGCGCTGGGCGCGATCGCCGACGGGCCGGCCAAGCGGCGGGGAATCCTCGTCGGCCGCGCGGCGGCCGCAGCGATCCTTGCGGTGCGCTCAGAGGACGGCAGTGACACACCGGCGGTAGTCCCTGACTACCCGCAGGGGACGCGGCCGGGCGAGTACCGCTTCACGCCGGACCGGCCCTTCGCCTTCGCGCCCGGCTGGAGAGGCGTCACGCCCTTGGTGCTCCGCGACCGCGCCCAGTTCCGGCCGGGGCCGCCGTACGCGCTCGGCGGGCGGGCCTACGCGCGGGACTTCGCCGAGGTCAAGCGCCTGGACGGCGACGGCGTCACGACGCCGAGCGCCCGCACGAGGGACCAGACCCAGGTCGCGTACTTCTGGAACGAGAGCTCGCCGCTGTTGTGGAACCGCCTCGCCCGGACCGTCGCCGCCGCCCGTGGCGTCGGGCTCTGGGAGAGCGCCCGGCTCTTCGGCCTGCTGAACACCGCAATGGCGGACGGGTACGTCGGCTCGTTCGACACCAAGTACAAGGACCCCTTCTGGCGCCCGGTGACCGCCATCCGGCTCGCCGGCACGGACGGGAACCCCGGGACGGCCGCGGACCCGACCTGGAGCCCGCTCGTGACGACGCCGCCGATTCCCGATCACGACTCTGCGCACGCGGTGGAGGGCGCCGCGGCTGCGACGGTCCTGCGGCGCTTCTTCGGCGCCGACCGGGTCCGCTTCGCGGAGTGCAGCCGGGCGTTGCCCGAGATGAGGTGCACCGACGTGACGCCGGTGCTCCGCCACTTCTCGAGCTTCTCGCAGGCCGCGGCCGAGAACGGGCCTGTCGCGCATCCTCATCGGCTTCCACTTCCGCAGGGCGGTCGTGGCGGGGCTGGGGCACGGGCGCGCGATCGGCGACCACGCCGTCGACGGCTTCCTGCGCCCGGTGCGCCGGGGCTAACTGTAATTCCTGACCTCGTTGCTCATCCGGGCCTCTCGTCGGGCATGGCGAGGTGTAGGTCGGTGAGCGCTGCAGCATGGCAACGTGCTCGGCCTGCGGCGCGATGGCGAGGACGAAGCGTTCAACCGCGGCACGTCAGTGAGCCTGATCCATCCGGACGGGCCGCCCGATGCGGACGTCGACACCGGTCGAGTGCAGGACCCGCGGTGGACCCTCGGGGGCGGGAAGGCCGCTGGCCGCGATCAGCCCGTCGTCGAGCTCGAGCAGCTCGGCGCGGCGCAGCGGCCACGGCTGGTGGTCGATGGGGGCGTAGGCGGTGCCGCCGTAAAACGAGCTGTGCAGCGCCCAACGGGCCGTGAGGAAGTGGTCGAGCGGCTCGGCCTCGACCGCGTCGCCGACCCGGACGCGGAGGAGGGAGCGCACCCCGCTGATCCGTCGTCGCGTGGTGTAGGTGACCTGGTCGTCGTGCCGGCGCAGGCCCATCGAGGACCAGACGTAGGGAAGCCGGTACGCGGCCCGGGCGCCCGCGACCGCGAGGAGCCGGTCGGCGTCGAGGCTGAGGAAGACGACGCTGCGGCGGCCCGCGGCGTCGACGCCGTAGAGACGGACGTTCGTCTCCAGGAAGTCTGACACGTAGGGCAGGCGGGCACCCAGGACGGCGACGCGGCGCATGGCGAACGGGATGAGCCCGACCCACGTCGCGCCGTCGGAGACGTCAGGCTCGACGCCGGGGGGTAGGAAGGGCCGCACCGTCGCCGGCTCGTACGGCCAGTGCAGGTAGGTGAGATCGGTCCAGGACTGGGTGAGGATCGGCCGGGTGACCGGTCGTCCGGAAGTCGGGTTGATCGCCTCGGGGGAAAGGGGCATGGCGCCGACCGGACCGCTCAGGCCGCCTGCGCGGGGCGGAGCACGAAGAGCTCGATCTCGAGGTCGGGCCTGATGTCGACCCCGCCCATCACGCAGGCCAGCAGCTCGCGGTCCATCAGCTGCGTCTGACCATCACGGGTCGCCGGTGGTGGTAGTGCTGTTGGATCCCGCCGCACGATTCGGATAAAGCGTAGAGCAGGGACGGCCGGCTCTTCGAGGGCTACCTCCGCGAGCACGAGACGGACGAGCGGGTGGGAAGCGCCGTACCCGGGGCGGGGGACGAGCCCCTCGAAAGCGCGCCGGTCGGGACCGCCCGCGGCCGCGGGGCGCTCGCGAACACCCTCTGCTCGCGGTCCATCCAGGCGACCGTAGCGGCGTGGGGGAAGGTCAGCGCGGCAATGAGCGCGAGTGCCGCGCCGGCGAGGGACTCCGACGCGGCGGGGACTTGCCATGCCGTCGCGATCAGCAGCGCCAGCCCGGCCAGGCTCGCCAACGTCAAGGGTGCCGCCTCGCGCGTCCACTCCAGCAGCGCACGCACCGGCGGCGACGCGGCCTGCACCGGGTCGGCGGCGATGAGCCTCGCGACGTGTCGCGGAGCATGCCACGCCAGCAGGTACGTCCCGACGGCGAGGATCGCCGGGGTCACAGTGAAGAACGCGGCGAGCAGGGCAAGCTCGCCGACGTCGACGAGAACCGCGCGCGGCCGGTCACGCCCCGTGACCACCGCGGCCGCCGCAGCTGCCGCCACGAGCGCCGCGACGATGACCAGGCCGGCCACGCGCGCGGGATCGGAAAGCACGGGCACCGGCCCGCCGCCGACGGCGCCGAGGATGGCGTCCACGCCCCGGGAGAGCTCGGCCGGGTGGGCGAGCGCGGGAAGCGCCACCGGCAGGGCCCCGCGAGCGGCGACGAACAGGCTCACGTCGAGCGGCCCGCGAAACCGCGCCCGTCCGTTCGCCGCGCGTGCGAACCAGCCGTCGCCGGTGCCCCAATGGAGCGCGGCGACGAGCAGGAACGCCGCGAGCGTCGCCAGCGGGGCGACGGCCCAGAGCACCAGACCGCCGACCACGGCGACCAGGTAGGCCGCGACGAAGCCTCGACCGGATCCGCGGTTCAGGCGCCGCGGGACGTGGTGGTCGACCGCGCCGTGCGGCAGCACAAAGAGGACGAGTCCGGCCAGGAGCGGGACCCAGCGCCCGGCGGCCGCAGCCTCGGGGGCGGCCACGGCGATCAGCGCGACGACCGGCAGCGTGACCCAGGCCACCCGGCTCCAGACCCCGAGATTCACGCGTGCGCGACTCGGGTGCTCGCCGCCCCGACCCCCCGCGTGCTCCGAGCACCGGTGGCGATCGCCCGAAGGAACCCCGGTCGTGTCAGCGCTGAGATGACCGCCGCCTCGTCGCGGACGCTGCTCGCGTCGGTCATGAAGCGCGCGAACGTCGCGCCGTCGATCCCCCGGGCGAGCGCCAGGAGATGGCGATCGAACCCTGCCGGATCCGCCGCGAGCGCCCGCAGGAACAGCGCGTCGAGCCGCTCGTGGCGGTGGGTGCCGATCCGGGCCGGAGGGGAGGCACCCGCCGCGACGGACCGCGCGACGGCGCCGACATGGCGTTGGAGGCGGACGAACGCGTACCCGCTCGACGGGCGCAGCGCCCCGGCGGCGGCACCGACCGCGAGGAGCCGCGGCCCGCGGACGGTCGGGAACGGATGGGTGGTCATGGCAAGCGCGCCTCGCTCCTCGCGTTGGACGTGCACCGCACCCGCGTTCCACACCGTCTCGAGGTGCTCGGCGATCGCCGAGCGGCGGTCGGTAGCGCCCACCGCGCGGCCACCGAGCGAGGTGTCCTCGACCAGCGCGCGAGTTGGGCTGAAGGGAAGAACGTAGGTGAAGCGAAGGGCGTCGGAGGCATCAGCGTCGCTGACGCGGAAGTCCATCAGCGTCGCGGTCGACGGATCGAAGACGGGCCGCTCTACCTCGACTTCGAGGCCGAGGAAGCGCTGGCGTAGCTCGACCGCCCCGGCCGGGCGGTGGCGGTTCAGCGGTCCGGCGCCACCCATGGCGTCGTAGACGATCGCTCCGTCGAGGTTGCCCTTCGCCGTTCGCACTTGGACGTCGTCGGCTCGGGCTTCCACGTCGAGGACCCGCTCGCCCAGCCGCAGCTCGACGTTCGGCGCGCGCTCCAGGCGGTCGAGGGCCGCCATGTAGAAGCGATCCGCCGGCACGTGGACGTACGGGTGGGTGGCCGAGCGGTGCACGACGGTGCGCCCGTCGCGCCCGACCAGCCGCCACGCGGGCCAGCGGTGAGTGGCCAACGACGCGAACGGGAGCTGCGGCCCGTCCGGGGCCGACCAGAAGCACCACGTCCGGTCGTGGTCGAACGAGGTGCGGCGGTCGACGAGCACGATCTGCTCGCCGACCCCCTCGTCCAGCAGGGCGCACGCCAGGGAGAGCCCGGCGCATCCGGCGCCGAGGATCAGGTGCACACCCCGCTCCGCTCAGGCCGTGGCCGAGGCGGGTGCCGCGGCCACCGATGCCTCGACCGGACGCGAGCTCCCGGCCTCCGCGCGCCGGGAGAGCCCGGCGACCCGCGTCACCAGCAGCATGCCGAACCCGACCTTGGCGGTCAGGTCGATCACCGCAAAGACGGCGATCTCCGCGGTCAGGCCGATGGTGCCCGCGCCCTCGGTCCCCAGCAGCCACAACACCGGGTAGATGAACCAGAGCACCGTGAGCGCGCTCAGGAGCGTCCCGTACAGCGGCGCGGTCGCCTGACTCTGGGCCTTGACGATGCTGCGCACCGGGCCGTAGAGCAGCCCGAGCACGGCGAGGAAGGCGCCGCAGCTGATCGCGTACCACGAGTAGCGAACGGCATCCTCGTTGCTGAGCGCGGCCAGCAGCCCAGTCACGATCATCAGCACGTCGGCCGCGATGACGCCGGTGAGCAGCGAGGTGCGCGAGCGCGAGTCCTCGACCTTGCGCAGCTGCGGGAGGCCGACCATCATGAGGCCGAGCAGCAGCAGCGGGGTCGTGAACAGCCAGTCGACGTAGCGGGCGACGTACACGGAACGGCCGTCGAGATCAACGATCCCCTGACCGTTGGCCATCGCGAAGTACGACACCGCCGCGATGAAGCAGACGAACATGCTGGCCACGAAGTGGTGCTTGTCCTCGTCTCGAGCGCTGCGTCCGATCGCAGCGATGGCGATGACGCCGAGCGTCATCCCCGCGAACCCGATCCACAGCCACATCTCTTGTCCTTCGGTCATTCGGTCCTCCTGACGATTTGTTTCCATCACCGTTACGAGACCACGGAACCGCAGGGCCAGAAGGTTGGCGCGCAAGGTTTTCGGTTTCGTTCGACTTCGCCGGTCGAGGGCGGAGGGGCCTCGGTGAGCCCGGGTCCGGGTTTCGTGCGATGAGCGGCACTCGGTGCCGTGCCGACGATGCGGCGGGCTCAGGCGGCGCGAAGCGTGACTCGCAGGCGGTCGGCCACGACGTGCTGAACATCGGGACTCTGCGTCGTTGTTGGGCTGAGCGGCTCGAGCATGCAGAGCACTCAGAGCGTGCCGACGCGCATGGGCAGTTGCGCGTCGGTCGCGTCGATACCCGCCCCTTCCAGGAATCCCGGCCACGACGCCTGGAGGACTGACGGTGACGAGACGACGAACCTCGGCACCTTGATGTCCGCCGAGCGCCCTACTTGGCCTTCGTTACTCGACCCACCGACATCGTCGCCCACCAACTCGAAGCCCAGCGCATAGATCAACAAGCGATGGCCGTTTCGTAACCGGGGACGACGATCGGGACGAGCTGCAGAAGGCCAGAGTCGGAGCCGATTCAATCACCCCCGAGCGACCGAAGGATCCCCGTTCAAGAAGTTCGGCGTGGACCCTGTGTTCGTATACGGTTGCGATCTACGGCGCTGTGGCGGACACCGCGACGAAGGGAGACCATGACGCTCGGGGAGATCGGCATTCTGCTGGGCCAGCGTGCGAGTGCGGGTTTCGTCGGACGCGAGCAGGAGCGGGCGATCCTTGCCGAACTCAGCGACGCCGACGGCTCGACGCTGCTGGTGCACCTGCACGGCATCGCGGGCGTCGGCAAGTCGACGTTGTTGCAGACGGCTCTGGCTGACGCACGCGGAAGGGGCATGACCGTCGTGTCGCTCGATTGCCGGTCGATCGAGCCGACCGAGCGCGGATTCGCGCACGCGCTCGGCGCCGCCGTGGGCACCGGGTCCGAAGGCATCGATGAGGTCGCTGAGCGGGTCGGGGCCTTTGGGGCTCGCGTGCTGCTTGCCTTGGACAACTACGAGGTCTTTCGCCTGATGGACGCCTGGTTGCGCCAGGTGTTCGTGCCGGCGCTGGGCGTCAACGCTCGTGTGCTCGTCGCGGGTCGCGAGCCTCCGCTGCCCGCGTGGTTCGCCTCGGCGGAGTGGCAGGGGTTGTTCCGCAGCGTGCCGCTCGGCCCGCTCGAGCCGCGCCACGCCCTGGAATTGCTGGAGGGCTGCGGCGTGGGAGCCGAAGCCGCGGGCAGGATCAACCGGATCGCCCGCGGCCACCCGTTGGCGCTGAGACTGGCGTCGACCGCCTTGACCGAGCGCCGGGATCTCGGTCTCGAGGAGGCGGCGACGCAACGCGTAGTCGAGGAGTTCACACGGCTCTTCCTCGCTGACGTCCAGGATCCGTCGACGCGGCGGGCGCTGGACGCCGCGTCGGTGGTGCGCCGGACGACTCAGCCACTCCTGCGCGCGATGCTGCCCGACGCAGCGCCGCAGGACGCCTTCGACCGCCTCAAGTCGCTGCCGTTCGTCGAGATGAGCGAGGACGGGCTTGTTCTGCACGACGCGGTGCGGCAGGCCGGCGCTGCGGCGTTGCGGGCGGCGGATCCTGGTCGGTACCGGGCGTACCGGCGCGCTGCGTGGCGCGAAATGCGCGCGGAGATGTCTGCCGCCGCGACACCCGAGCTGTGGCGGCACACCTGCGACGCGCTGTATCTGATCGAGAACCCGACGGTGCGCGAGGCGTTCTTCCCGAGCGGGCCCCATGTCTACGCCGTCGAACCGGCGAGCGCGGCGGATGAGGACGCGATTCGGGCGGTGTACGAACTCCAGGAGCCGCCAGGTCCGGCGGGGCTGCTCGGCCAATGGTGGGCCGCGCACGCCGACTCGTTCTCCGTGGTCCGCAACCGCGACGGCGCCGTCGTCGGCTTCTACGTGATGTTTGACCCGACGGCGGTCGACCGTGGGTTGTTGCGCGCCGACCCGCTCACCCGGGCGTGGTCTTTGCACCTGCGCGACCATCCGGCGCCCAAGGACGACAGCGTGCTCTTCCTGCGGCGCTGGCTCGGCATCGAGGGCGGCGAGGGGCCGTCGCCGATCCAGGCGGCGTGCTGGCTCGACATCAAGCGTTCCTACATGGCGCTGCGGCCGCGTCTGCGTCGCGTCTACACGACGGTCCGCGATCTTCCCACGTTCGCTCCGATCGTCTCTCGGCTGCGCTTCGGTGCGCTCGAGGGCACCGCCGTCGAACTCGACGGCGTGAGATACCACAGCGCGATGCTCGACTTAGGGCCGTCGTCGGTCGACGGTTGGCTGGCGGAGCTCATCGCCGAGGAGCTCGGCCTCGAGAACGACGTCGTCATCAGCGCGGAGGCCGGCGAGTTGCGCCTGGAGGACCGGCGCATCAGCTTGACCCGGCTCGAGCTCGGTGTCGTCGACCAGCTCCACCGCCACGAGGGCCGCGTCGTCACCCGCCGCGCCCTCTTGCAGGAGGTGTGGGGGAGCGACTATGCCGGCGGCAGCAACATCGTCGACTCAGTGGTGCGGTCCCTGCGCAAGAAGCTCGGAGATCAGGCGTCGTCGATCGAGACCGTCCGTGGCTACGGCTATCGGTTCCGACGGACCTGAGCCGCGTCGCCGGCCGCGACCTGGACTGCCCGAAGAGCCGGTCACGGCCGGCACGTCGGGCCTGCCGGACCTCGCAAATATGAGCCGTCACGAAGTCGTCATCGGATCCTCATCATCGACGGCGGGGATCGGCGTAGGTTGGTCTGAGTCAAACGAGCCGAGGAGGGAGCAGTGCCTCTCATCAATGTCAAGGTCATCGAGGGCGTCTTCACGTCCGAGCAGAAGACCCAGATCGCAGAGCGTCTCACCGATGCGATGGTCAGTGTCGAGGGCGAGAACATGCGCGGCGTCACCTGGTGCTTGATCGAGGAGGTCAAGAGCGGCGAATGGGCGATCGGCGGTCAGTGCCTGACCACGGAGGCCGTGCACGCGCTCGCCGCCGGAAACGCCGGGCAGCCCGCCTGACGTCCGCGCGGCCAGCTCGGTTGAGCGGCCGCGCCCTCCCCCGAGAAGAACCTTTTACGGCGGTGCAGACCTTCACGTAGGGCACGGCTCGAGCGCAATCGCGCCGAGCGGTTTCGTGGGGACTTTAGACCGCCGGCTCCGCGTGGCAGCCGGGGCGGACCACCGACACACACGAGTTGTCGCCGGCGACCTACCCGACGCGCGCGCCGGACGACACACGGGTGCGTCGCGACGGGCCGAGGCCGGCCAAGAACCGAATCCACCCCGACCGAGAGGACAATCGCCATGAAACGACTAGTTATCATCGCCGCGCTACTCGGCGCGCTCGGCACAACCGCGGCTGCGCTCGCCGCAAGCGGTGCCCCCATCACCGAAAAGGTCCTCGGGGCCGCGAGTGTCTTGCATCCTTACACGATCCACGTCAGCAAGTCCCGCGACGTCGTCGTCGCCAAGGCGATCGCTCGGCCCGGCGCGAGCTTCGGCTGGCATTCGCATCGGGCGGCCGTGGTGGTCGTCGTCAAGTCCGGCACGCTGACTCTCTATGACAGCGGCGACCAGGCCTGCACCCCGCAGCGCTACACCTCGGGGCAGGGCTTCGTCGAGCAAGCCAACCAAGTTCACCTCGCTCGAAACGAAGGCGACAAGAAGGTCGTGGTCCTGGTGACCTACCTCGGCCTCAAGCACGGCGTCAAGCCCGACGTGCCCGCAGAGAAGCCCGGGAACTGCGCCTTCTAGCCGCCGCCAGGGCGACCACCGTGGCAGCGCTAGGCCCGGTCCGGAAAGCGTGAGTTCCGTTCCGGGGTCCTGCTGGCGCCTTCGGGCGGAACTCGAGGCGCGTAGAGGCATTCTGCGGGCGAACGTCGACAGCATCGCTGACGTGGATCGTCTCATCGGCATAGGGCAAGCCCTCATGTGACGCCGGTGAGGCGGTGCAGGGCGCTGCGCACGCACCCTGGGCGTTCGAACCACGGGAAGTGGCCGGCGTCCTCGATCACTTCGAGCCATGCGGTCGGAATGGCTTTCGCGGTGGCGCCCGCGGCCTGGTCGGGCGGCATCGGGCTGCAGGCGCCGGCGAGGAAGCCGAGCGGGACCTTCACGCTCGACAAGGCTGCCTCCAAGGCTGGCAGCGCCGCGGTCAGCGACTCGAAGATTCCCGCATACGCCGGTACCGAGACCGGGTCAGGCTGAAACGGCATGACATTGTCGCGCGACGCGAAGTACGCCGGCCAGACCAGCCGGACGCTCTCGAGGGAGGCTTCAGCTGTGCCCTCGCCACTCAGCGCCTGTTGATCGAGCTGTTCGGCCAGTTCTCGATCACCTTCGGGCGTGCGCCGCAGCATCTCGGCTTCGAACGCTCCATCACCGCCATCGCCGACGCCCCCGAGTGGATCGATGGCCACACCGCCGTACAAGCGGTCTGGGGCGGCGACCGCGAGATGCAACAGAAGGTGGCCGCCCCAGGAGTGCCCGACCACCCAAGCGCGATCCCACCCCAGCGCGTCGAGCACCGCGACCGCGTCAGCGACCTCGCGCTCCACGCTGAACGGTCCCTCGAGGGTCGAGGGCTCGATCCCGCGCTGCTGATACGCAGCCACCCGGAATTCGTCTCCGATCTCCTCAGCAAGACCGTCGAGGTACTTGAACGACGGCCCGGCCCTCCATGAAGCAGCAGCACCCGCGGGCCGTCGTTCGCGGTCACCCACCCGTGCAGCGACCCCCCGCCGACCTTCGCCGCAAACGAAGAACGCTTCATAGAAGGGCAAGATCACACAAATGCGCGGCGCCTGAGTCAAGTCGCGGTTCGTGGTGTAGTTCGTTGTCGGACGTGGCCTGGACCCCGATAGGGGCGTTGACACTTCTTCGGTGACGCTTGTGTCGGACAGGATCGCCGCCGGAGGCGAGGCCCGAGGGCCGAGCCGGAGGCGGCGATCCTGTCCGGGCAGCCGCTGAGGATGGGCCGCTCAAGCGACAAGGGTGTCCGTTGCCTGAGCGACGACGGCAGGACCGCAAGTTCACCGCCCAGCAGAAGAGCGAGCTCGTGCTCGCCTCGTTGCGGGGTCCGAAGTCGATCGCGGAGCTCTTCTATGAGTTCGAGCGGCTCGAGTCCCCCACGCCGTCCAAGCTGCTCTCTCAGCCCATGCGCTTCCCGGCGCCCGGGATCGGGGTTCGCCGGTTGGATCACGTCAACGTGACCGCCGCCGACGTGGACGCCACCCGCGACTGGCCTCAGAGGTGCTGGGCTTCAAGCTGCGCGAGGCGGCGCGCACCCCTGAGGGCGACATCGGCGTATGGATGTGGTCACCTCCCAGGTCCATGACCTGGCCATCATGCGCGACGGCCAGGGCCGCGACGGGCGCCTGCATCACACCGCCTACTACCTCGACACTCCCGAGGGCATCCTGCGGGCGGCCGACATCTTCGTGGACGAGGGCACGCCCATCGACACCGGCCCGGGCAAGCACGGGCTGACCCAAGCCTTCTTCATCTACGTCTTCGAGCCCGGCGGCAACCGGGTGGAGCTGTTCTCAGGCGGCTACGTCATCCACGGCCCGGATACGACCCATCCCAAGCGTCCGAGAAGGACAATTCCCAGACACGCACGTCCGTCCGCAAGCGGCGGGCCTTGCAGGCCAAGGACAAGGAGAGTCGCCATTCGGGAAAGATCGTGCGAGACCGCAGCGAGCGGTGGAAGCCCTCGCGAAATGGCACCGGGAAAACGGATCTGAGGGCCGAGCACAGCGGATCGCGCCTCCCGCGGAAAAGGCGTTGACAGTTCTCGATTCAATCGGTAGAAGCAGATCGATGGCAGTCGAAATGGAACTCACCCCGAAACGGAAGCGGGCCACCGGGGAACGGTGCTGCGAGCCCGTCGTATATCCCGACGTCGAACGCGAGGAAGCCGAAGGCATGGCGCACGTCGCCAAGGCGCTCGGCGACCCGATCCGGCTGCAACTCGTCGACGTGTTGCGAAAGCACGCCGGGAAGGTCTGTGTCTGCGAACTCGTGCCGCTCTTCGACGTCGGCCAATCAACCCTGTCTCACCACCTAAAGGTCCTGCGGGACGCCGGCCTGGTGGATTCCGAGCGCCATGGCCTATGGGCCTATTACTACGTCCTCCCCCAGCCCCTCGAGGAGCTCGCAACATGGCTCAGCAACTAACGTGCTCATCAGCGCCCGTCGCGTCGCGCCGACCGGCACAGCCATCGGCCTCGACATGACCGATGAGGTGCTCGAACTCGCCCGCCGCAACCAAACCGACGCCGGCGTCACCAGTGGCGCAAAGGCCGCATCGAGCAACGAAACACACCGCGTTCACGCGCAGACTGCCTCCGCGATCATTCGCGCGCGCAAGCCGCGGACCGCCCCGAACTGACCCGGGCACTGGCGCTTCGATCTTTAAATCTGCCATGCCGTTCAGGCCCGCGAGCAACGACGATCGTGCCTGGTTGCTCGCGCTCGTGAACCGTCCGGAGGTCGTCGGTTCACTCGCGGTCGGTGCAGACGCCACGCTTGCGGCTGCCCTCGAGCGAGCGGAAGCCGGAGCCGACGATGAGAGCGTGCTCGTGCTCGAAGACGGGCACGGCAACCGCATTGGACTCGTGTGCTGGCAGACGCACAACCGGCGCAGCCGGATCGCCGGGATCCACACGCTCGTCATCGACCCGGCCGCCCGCGGTCAAGGCCACGCTACCTCCGCGCTGCGCGAAGTCGTCGGCCACCTCCTCGACGAATGCGGGTTCCACCGCGTCCAAGCCGAAACCCTCGGCTTCAACCAATCGGCCCGCCACGCCTTCCAGACCGCCGGTTTCGTCCAGGAAGGGATCCGCCGTCGCGCCTACGACCGCCACGGCGCCTGGCAAGACGGCGTGATCTTCGGGCTGGTCGCCGACGACTGACAAGCCCCTCGGCCAGCGCGTCAAGGTGATGGCGCAGTCCTCGTCCCCCGCGCGGTGTCGCGCGGACCAGCTTGGCGCGGAGTGGGCCAGGCGGACGTTGCCCGCTTCGGAGTCGCCTTGCCGCAGGCCGTTACTCCAGGCCCGTCCGCGGCTCGCCGTACGAGTCGAGGCCATTCGCGGCCCGCACGCAGCTACCGCCTCGGATTGCCCCGCTGTTGTAGGCCAACCGGAGGCAGTTTCGCATGGCGAGCTGGCCCCAGTAGCTTGCGTGGCCGTCCTCCTGCAGCTGGTAGGGACCGGTGATGGTGCTCGTGGTGCGGACCTGTGCGACCCACTCTGTGCGGTCGACGGCGCCTGGGCTCTGCCAGGTCGAGATGCCGGCCTCCTCGAGAAGGCCGACCCCGGTCTCGCACAAGCGTCGGCCGACCAGCGAGTCCTGGAGATCGAGCACCACGAGGTTCGAGATGTCCGACTGCCGCGCCACGCGAAGGCTGCCGTTGAACGTGGGAATGACCGTGTCACTCGCCCAGTTGAGGTCGCGATTTCAGACGCCGCAACCGCCGATCGACTGGCGCGTCCAACCGCTGTCGGGGTAGCGGATACCGCTGCCCCGCGGGAGCGGCGACCAGTAGGTCTGCGCGATGATCTTGTACTGCGACGCGGTGTAGTGGGCACCCGTCATCGCCTCGCGAACGCGCAGAAGCGCGTCGCGGACGTTCGCGGTCTCATGCTCCCGACGCGTTGCGGTGAAGCGCGACGTCATGTCGGGGTCGTCGCTGCAGTAGTTCTTGAACCAAGAGGGGGACGTGATCCAGTTCAAGACGCAGCGCTCGAGGATCGCGGCGAAGCCATAGTTGTTGGCACCGATCATGACGACCACGGCACTGACGTTGTGGGTGCCAGCGTACTCCCGCAGGGCGGCGGCCTGGCCCTTGCGGCCGACGTGTCCGAGTAGAAGTCGATGCCCGGCTTGAACGTCTGACCAGACCGGGTGCCAGTCGTGTACGTGCGGGCGCCGGAGCAGGCGAGATTGGCGCTCGCCACACCATCGCCGATGTGCGCCTGCGCGGCCTTGGAGCGATGACAGCCCCCAATCGCCTCGCCGGTCACCGTTTCCCAATAGGCGGTTGGCCCGAGCGCGTCGACACGCGACGAAGACCGGTTGGTGTTTCCGGCCCAGCGCCGGCCTCGCCGGAGATCGCCGAATCCCCGAGCGTCACGACGGTCGGCGTCCCCACGCCCGGCCCGTCCGCGGCGGCCGTGGGCACGAGCCCGAGCAGGACCGAGGAAAGTGGGCACGAGCCCGAGCAGGACCGAGGAAACGACCACAAGCACCCGGACGGTCGATCTCATCTCCCACCCCTCCCGTTGGATGGGCCATCATTGCCTGGAGCGCCGGCCGCCGTCACCGGAGCGAGCGGCGGTGTCCTTGGGGCGAAGGATGAGGAACGTCGCGAGGGAGGCTCCTGAAGGGCGTCTGGCTCACGGCTACCCCGCTCATCCGCCGGCGACCACCCGCACGCGGCCCCACGCGTTGTTGACGTAGCCCTTCGGGTTCCACAGCGGACCGGGGCGCTCGGGCTGCGAGGCCGCCGCGCTGTCCCAGGCGCGCACGACGATCTCGTGCGGGCCTGGGTCCAGCTCGAGCTCCGCCTTCCAGAGCCGCCAGGCCCAGCGGCCGTGATCCTCGAGGAGCGCTGCTTGCGTCCAAGTCGCGCCCTCGTCGGTGGAGACGTCGACGCGGGCGACCCGGCGCTCGCCGCCGGCGAACGCATAGCCACGAACCTCCACCGCGCCGGCCGCGACGTGGGCGCCATCGTCGGGGACCAGAATGTCCGAGTTCAGCGCGACCTCACCGAGCGGAACCCCGGCGCCGGGCGACGGCGAAGCCTCAGGCGTCAGCAGGCGGTACGCGGTGGACTGAAAGAAGCCATCCCATGGCTCGTCGCGCAACTCGATGCGCTCGAGCCACTTGACGCTGCGCGCCCCGATGAAGCCGGGAACGACCACGCGCAGCGGCCCGCCGTGAACCGCCGGCAGCGGCTCGCCGTTCATCTCCCAGGCCAGGAGAACCTCGGGACGCTCGGCCTTGCGCCGAGAGATAGAGCCCCCGTAGCCCGCCGGCAGCCGCGTCTCGTCGCTTACGTCGCATCCGACGAACGCCACGTACTCTGCTTCGTCGTGCGGGCGAGCCGCCCGCAGCACGTCGTTGAGCGCGACCCCCCTCCACGACGCGGTTCCCGTCGCTCCCGGACCCCACGGCAACTCACCCGGGATGTCACGAACCTCGAGCAAGTCCTTGCGACGGTTGCCGGCGCACTGCAGCGTGGCCACCACCTCGCGCTCGGCGAAGCGCCCACGCAGTTCGTCGAGCGTGAAGGTGAGCGGCACGCCGACCAGCCCTTCGACCCGAAGGCGCCATGCCGTCGCGTAGATGACCGGGATCGGTGCGTGGTTGCGGGCAAAGAAGGCAGCAGTCGGTGTCACCGACGCCTCGGCCAGCGCTCCGCGCGCCGTCTCGGCGTTGAAGGGCTCGTCCTCGTGAACGACCATGTCGAGGCGCTTGTCGAAAGACCTCAAGCGACGGGTCAGATTCGGATCTCCTGAGCCGTGAGGGCGCCGCCGGCATCCCCCGTGTTCACCGTTCCTCGCGGCTCGATCAGGAGGACATGAGCTTCGTCTTCAGCCTTGGGACAGTGCTCCACGCCGCGCGGGACGACGAACATCTCGCCCTCCCCCAACTCGACATCCCGATCGCGAAGCTGGATCGTGAGGCGCCCGCGTATCACCAGGAAGAAATCGTCCGTGTCGTCGTGCTGGTGCCAGACGAACTCGCCGCGAGCCTTGACGACGACCAGCTTGTAGTCGTTGAGGTATCCGACGATCCCGGGGCTGAAGGGCGTATCCAGGAGCGCCAGCTTCTCCGCGAGATTGACCTTCTGACTCATCGAGGCCCGGACACCGTCGCTTCCACGGAGGTCAGCGCAGCGGCCCACGGTCCGGATCGTCAGCGGTTCCGGGCTCCTCGTCACGAGTCATCCGCCGTGCTCCGGACGGTCCACTCTCGTCTCGCGTCTGCCCGGCCTCGTAGCCACGCTCGAATTCCTTGTCGCCGCCATCCGACGGCGAGCGGACCTCGTCGGTGTCTCTGGCAGGCTCGCGGTCGACGTCGCGGACGTGCTCGTCGCGCATGGGCTCGTGAGCCCGACCGCCCGAAACCGGCCGGACGCCCTCGCTGTCGTCGTCGCGAATCGAGTCACGCCTGCGGTCGTCGAGATCGGAGTCGCGATCGGGCGGCGGCACTCGGCCGTTCATGCCTCCAGACTCGAGGTCCTCGTCGGCGAGACCCTCCTCGTGCAACTCCGCGCGCTTGGCGTGGATCTCGGCTTCGGCCCGCTGCTTCTTGGCCTGCTGCTCGGCAAGCTCGGCCTGCTTGAGCTGGGTCTGTGAAGCGGAGCGGTGCTCGTCCGCGGCCTCTTTGCGCTCTCGCTCAAGGCGGCGTTCGGCTTCCAGCCGCTCCTGTTCCTGCTTGCGTTCAGCGGCCTTCGCACGCATACGCGGCATCAAGACGAGAAGCGCGATCAGAATGAGCGCGACGACAACGGCAATGGCGATGATGGCGCCTGTGGACATGACTCTCCCGCCTCCTTGATGGGATGGTACGTCTCGTATGCCCGCAATGCCGACGCGCCACGCACCGACGTTCGACTTGCAGTCTCATTCGGTCCACTCAGACGGATCGCTGACTCCACGCGAGGTCGTCGTCGGAGCGGCCGCCGCCGGAGTCAAGCTGTTGGCCCTCACGGACCACGACACCGTGGACGGCGTTCCAGAAGCGCTCGAGGCGGCGGCGACCCAAGGCATCCGGCTCCTTCCCGCGGCGGAGCTGTCCGCCGTGCACGGCGCAGAGGAGGACCTGCACATCCTCGGCTACGGAATCGACCCTACGGACTCGCTGCTGGAGGAAGCGCTGAGTGACTGGCGGGCGGACCGGGGGAGCCGGATCGGAGCCATGGCCGATCGGCTGGAGCAGCTCGGCTTCACGCTGGACCGGCGAAGCCTCGACGAGCGCGCGCACGCCGGCAAGCCTCTCGGGCGTCCGCACCTGGCTCAGGCGGTACTCGCCCATCCGGCCAACCGCGACCGGCTCGGCAAGGAGGGGATCCTCGGCCTCGACGCGCTCTTCCCCGCCTACCTCGTGCCGGGCGCCCCGGCGTACGTCGCTAGGACGAGGCCATTCGTGGGCGAGGCCATCGAGGCGATCCACGCGGCGGGCGGGCTGGCGGTCTGGGCCCACCCCTTCTGGGACTTCGACGACCCAGGCCAGACAGTTGAGATCATCGACGCCTTCGCGGCTCTGGGAATCGACGGTGTCGAGTGCTTCTACATCACCCACACGGCTGAGCAGACGCGCCTGCTCCACACCCGGTGCCGCGCGCGCGGGCTGCTCACGACGGGGTCGGCTGACTTCCACGGACCCGACCACGAACGCTTCAACGCCTTCCGCGCCTTCGATCTCCACGGGCTGCAGCCAGATCTGGACCGGCTTCTGGAGCCTCGAGAGTTGTCCTAGTGAGGACATCCGCCCGGCGGTAGCAGCAGATGTTGCATGGTCAGGGGACCTCCGGG
>JAABUN010003683.1_pt1 | contig 23006 bp, 27 predicted proteins | sample 5559311 | NCBI WGS metagenome assembly JAABUN01 (sample SAMN10711877, study PRJNA513370) | rock metagenome | isolation source: Antarctica rocks | place: Antarctica: Victoria Land, Siegfried Peak sud
AAGGCAGGAAGGTCTGCACCCCCAGCGCCCTACCGCGACCGGCGCCGGGCTACACGGTCCCGACCAAACCGCGCCGCAGCGCGCGGTGATCTCCTGCCGGGCCCCGGACTGCGGCAGGCACCCGGACGCCGCCGAAGGTTTTTTATCGGCTCGGCGACGCTGCCTACGAGAAGAGCTCCGGGGCGGTCTCGGACAACTGCACCCCTCCGTCTTCGACGAGCTCATACCCAAGACCCTCGACACCTCCGGCACCGTCGACCGGCTGCTGCACCAGGCGCACGTCTGCCAGACCACCGACGTCCCGCTGTCCGAAGCCCTCGCCGGACAAGGCGTCGTCCCCCGGCGGCACGGATGATTCGCCCCAGCAGCAGCCACCCACCCGAGCAGCGGGTCGCCGTCGTCTACGAATGCCCCGGGTGTGAACAACGTTCCCTCGACCTCGGCAAACGGCGCTGCCCGGACTGCCAGCAGTTCGGACGGATCGACCAGGGTGGCAGCTACCCGCACCGAGACGACGAGCCCGTCGCGATCAACGACCTCGCACAGACCGCGAGCGACCAGCAGGTGAGCAAACTGGCCCACTGACCAGAAGCCCGGACCGAGGCGGTTCGCGTGCCAGGACAACCCGGAGGCGCTGGTAGCCGACGATGGTTTCGTCGTACATGAGGATGAGGAACGCGCCGTACGCCGGGCTCACCGCGGGAGGGCCCAGACCGGATCCGGTGTAGACAACGTGCCGGACGTGAGGCCCCGAAGCCGTGACACAACCGGCCGGGCACTCCGCGGTGAGCGTAACCGGGCAGAGCGGGAGGTGAGCGAGCCTGCCGCGCTCTTACTCATCGTTGACGTGTGCGCCACGCTCTGCAAGCAGAATAACGGCGTGTCGTCACGCAAGGTGGTTCGTCGATAACGCACCATCACCGGGCAGGTGGGGCATTACGGCGAAGGAGCAGACGACATGAGCAGCGATCTCAGCCGCCAGCTGGGCGGCGGCCGGCTGCGCCAGCGACTCACCGCCGGCGGGGCCGCCGTGTTGGCGTGCCTGACAGCGCTCGCCGGCGCGGGCGCGCTAGCCGTCCGGATGGCTTCCGACGCGGGTCCCGCGGCGGGCGGTGGTCGCTCCGCGATGATCGGGCCTGGACCGGCCGCGGCCGACCAGGTCCCACGTACCTCACCGCCGGAGCGGACGGTGCGAACGGTGCGGACGACGTCGCTGTCCCCCGGCGATGACCAGGTGGTGGGTGTCGGTCAGCCGATCCGGGTCGTGCTGGACCGTGCGATCACCGGCCGGGCGACGCGCACAGCACTCGAGCGCCGGCTCACCGTGACCACCACGCCGGCCGTCACCGGGGCCTGGCGCTGGATGAGCGACACCGAACTGCACTTCCGGGCGGCGGCGTTCTGGGCGCCTGCGACAACGATCTCGCTGCTGGTGGACCTGGAAGGCCTCGAGTTGCCCGATGGCACCCGGGGCGCCGGCCGGCACTCCACGGCCTTCACCGTCGGTGATGCCCTGACGAGCACGGTTGATGTGGCCGCCAAGACCATGACTGTCGCCCGCAACGGGCAGGTGCTCCGGGTCCTGCCCGCGAGCATGGGTGCACCCGGGTTCGACACCCGCGCCGGCACTTTCGTGGTGCTGGAGAAGTTCGCGGAGAAGGTGCTGGACTCCGACACCCTCGCGCTGCCCGCCGGGGCAGCGCCCTACCGCCTCGCGGTGCGCGACGCGGTGCGGATCACCAACAGCGGCACCTTCACCCACAGCGCCCCTTGGTCGCTGGCAGTCCAGGGCTCCCGCAACGTCAGCCACGGCTGCATCAACCTGTCCCCACAGGACGCTGACTGGTTCTACCAGCAGACTCGCCGCGGCGACATCGTCACAGTCATCAACTCCCCGATCGGACCCATCCCCACAGACGCCGGCAGCCAGGACTGGAACATGAGCTTCGAGGAATGGCAACGCGACAACGCCCACACCTGACCGCCACCTCCCGCCGACCCCCGCGTCCGTCAGACCGGCACCTGCGACACCAACGAGGACGGGTCATCGCCTGTCGTGCCCCCGCACGGCAAGTGCGCATCGGGGGCCGTGAGCGTCGGGACATCCACCAGCGGTTGCAGCGCGCGGCCAACGCGTGCTGTGTTGTCGGAGTACCGCAAGCGAGCACGAGAACGTGTGGCGGACCCGGACTCGGGTGAGTTGGCCCTGCCTACCGCGGACCTCTGGAAGTAACCCGGCCAGCACCAGGGGCCGTGTCCACACCAGGGCAAGGCCTCTGCCCCGTCCAGCCCGAGCCGGTGGCCGCCTCAGGCCCGGCAGGGAGCGGGGCCGCAGGTGGAGGATGCGGGTCCGTGAAGGAGGCTTTCGGGTGAGCCGGTGCGCTGGCCCGTTCAGTTCAGCGGCCGGTAGCCACCGAGCCCGCGGTCGCGGGGGCGGCCGGGTGAGGGTTGGGGATCGGCGTCTGGTCTTCACCGGTCGTCGGGCGCGCCCTGATACGGCCGGTGCGGTGGTCGTAGGAGTCGCGCAGCAGCACCTGGATCATGCCGGCGCAGTGTCACCGGCTCCATCGCGAACACGTCCAGCGGAGTGCTGTCCAGCACCACGTACTCCCCGGCTCTACCAGCCCGGAGCCGGCCGTACACCCCCGGCGGACGAGCCGCTACCGACCGGCGGCCCTGGCCGCTGCCGAACGCGTGCCGGCCGTTCGCCAACTGCTTGAGCCGCAGGTACGCGGTGGTCTTGCTCGGCAGCGCAACGGTGCCCGGCCCGTGCTCAGCCGCCAGCTCCCGGCCGACCCGGGCCAGAACGGTGCTCATCGTCGGGGTCGAGGCGTCCACCAGGTCATCGAGCACCCGCAGGCAGGCGGCGTCCCAGCGCGGGTCGACGCCGCTGGAGTACCGGCCCAGCAGCCGAGTGTCGGCCAGCCCCGCCACCCCGGCATCCCGGTAGGCCGCGACCCAGCGCTTCAACGTCCGCACCGACACCCCGAGCTCGACAGCCTTCGCCTGGTACCGGGCATTCAGCGGCGGCGCGTCCACCGGCAGCCCCGACAGCAGCTCGCGCACATGCCCGGCGCGCTGCTCCAAAACCGTGAGCTGCCCAACCGTCAGCGAGCTCAGCAGCACCCCGACCAGCTCCCGATCCGCCGGTGCGGGCGGCTGCCCGCCGTCGTCCTGCCCCGCCAGGACCACGGCCTGCGCGACCAGCCCAGGCAGGGCGACGCAGCGAGCACGACCGCCAACCGCCAGCGTCACGGCCCTGGCGGTCAGCTCCTGAACGGTCCAGACCTCACCGTCGAACCACAACTGCACCCCGACCCGCAGCTCCACCGCCGCGCCGGTCATGAGCCCGCGCGCCCCGGCGTCAGCACCGACTCATCCGACAGCGGTCGCGACAGATCCGTCGTCCAGGCCCCGCTCCAGAGCAGCCACAGCACCGCCGGCCGGACCTGCGCCTCCGATACTGACAGCAGCCACGGGCGACCACCTCACCGATGGTGCGCCCCGCGGCTGCCGCTGCCCCCGCCGCAGCGACCGCGCCGTCGTCAAGGAACTCCCGGCGGCGCCCCATCCCCAGCCACCGCACGTTCGCCAACACCACCGACGGCGCCCCAGTCCACACCTGATAGCGCCAGCCCTTCGCCGCACAGACCCTGGCCGTCCAGCCGAACACCTGCGCGACCTCAAGCCGGTCAGCCAACCGCGCCGGCTTGACATCCACCAGCATGAACCCGCCCCGTGCCGCAGCAGCACATCGGGCACGTGCCGGCGACGGACCGGGCCGTCCTGACCGACCAGCCACCCCGGCTGCGACGCGATCCCCACCACCTCCGGGTCAAGATCAGCCAGCCACAGCCTGTCCAGCTCCAACCGGCTCTCATACCGCACATGCGCGCGAGTCGTCGCCGACCAGAACAACCCCGAGTAGTGCCGCTGCCCAGCGTGCGACCCGAACTCCCGCACCGGCAACCCCTCCACCAACCGGTCACCGTCCACAGCCGCCACCGTCGTCACCACCACCGCCCCGTCCGACGCGACATACCACGCCTCGGTCGCCAGCTCCGCAACAGCCACCCAGCCAGGGTGACACGAAACCCGGAAGCGGTGACACCACGGTGACACGAAAACCGGTAAGTGACAAGAAGCTCCGGAACCTACAAACAATGTAGGAACCCGCCGGACTTGTCGCTGCTGGCCTTGGTTGATCTGCACCTTCTCGCGACTGTCGTCCGCGTGCTGTCTCAGCAACTTGTCGTGTTCCTCGGGCTGCGCGATCGCGGGGAGAAGAGGGCTACGGCTGCTGCACAGCGCGCGCCAACCCCTGCATGTCATGCAGTTCTGCGATGGGCAGGTGCTGGAAGGAGCCGTGCTGCCTTCGCAACGTCGCCGAAGGCTGGGTCGACCACCAGCTCCTCGGTGTGCACCACGACCTCAGCGCGACCTGGGACCTGAGCTTCCTGCTTGTCGGGGCACTGCTGATCGCCGGCGGCTGGGTCCTGCAACGCAGCGCTACACCGCCGGTGCTGCCGGCAACCCCAAGTGACCCTCATCGTGGTCCGTCCGCAGGCGGTGACAGCAACGCCCGGCAGCGCCGCCACCCCGCCCCGCCCCGCGCGACGCCACTGCGCAGCCGTGTCACGACCGTCGGCTGCACGGGCACGCCGGCCGCCGCCGGCGACTCGAACGGCGCGGCTGACCGCTCGAGCCGCACCCCGCTGGTTTGAGTTCACGATCCGCTGTACCGTTGTCGGCATGGAGACGTTGACGCACGGCCAGGTGCTGGCCCGCTTCGGTCATGCCCTGTCCGACCCGACCCGGTCCCGTCTGCTGCTGGCCCTGCGGGAGGCACCGGGCTACCCGGCCGAACTCGCGGAGCTGCTGGGCGTGAGCCGGCAGAACCTGTCCAACCACCTGGCGTGCCTGCGCGGCTGCGGTCTGGTCGTCGCCGTACCCCAGGGCCGGCGAGTGCGCTACGAGCTCGCCGACGGCCAGCTCGCCCACGCGCTGGGCGACCTGCTCGGCGTGGTGCTCGCTGTCGACCCGGCAGCCTGCCCGACCGCCCAGGACGAGGGGTGCTGCGGATGACGGCCACCACACCGGCACGCCCTGCCTCGGCCAGCGCGCCGGTCAGCAGCGCGCCGGTCAGCAGCGGGTCGACCGACCCAGCCGCCCGCGAAGCGGTCCTGGCCCGCCGGGTCCAGCTGCTCGTCGCCGGGACGATCACGTACAATTTCATCGAGGCAGTCGCCGCGCTGACAGCAGGGACCCGAGCGTCGTCCGCAGCGCTGATCGGGTTCGGGCTCGACTCGGTCATCGAGGTGTTGTCCGCCGCCGCGGTCGCCTGGCAGTTCTCCGCCCGCACCGGCCAGCAGCGGCAGCAGCGGGAGCGCCGCGCCCTGCGGATCATCGCCGCGTCGTTCTTCGCCCTGGCCGGCTACGTGAGCGTGCAGGCCGTCCGCGCCCTGGCCGGCGGCACACCGGCCGAGCACTCCACCATCGGACTGGTCCTGGCGGCGCTGAGCCTGCTGGTCATGCCCCTGCTGTCCGCGGCCCAGCGCCGAGCGGGCCGCGAGCTCGGGTCCCGCTCGGCTGTCGCGGACTCCAAGCAGACCCTGCTGTGCACCTACCTGTCGGCGGTCCTGCTCGTCGGCCTCGGCGTCAACAGCCTGTTCGGCTGGGACTGGGCCGACCCGCTCGCCGGGCTGGTCATCGCCGCCCTGGCGGTGGCCGAGGGTCGGCAGGCCTGGCGCGGCGAGGGCTGCTGCGCTCCTACCGTCAGCAGCAGCGCCGCCACCGCCCCCAGCGGGCCAGCAGCAGGGTGCTGCGGCCCGGACTGCGAGTGCTGCCGGTGAACGACCACGACCACGGCCACGGCCACGGCCCGGGCCAGGGACACGGCCAGGGACACGCTCACGGCCAGGCGAAGGGCCACAGGCAGGCGCAGGGCCACAGCCAGGCGCAGGGCCACAGCCACCGCCACGCCGCTGGTGGCGATGATCGGCGGCGGCTGGCGCTGGTGCTGGCGATCACCACGACGATCCTGGCCGTCGAGGTCGTGGGGGCGGTGGTGTCGGGGAGCCTGGCGCTGCTGGCCGACGCCGGGCACATGCTCACCGACGCCGCCGGGCTGGTGATCGCGCTGATCGCCGCGGCGCTGGCAGTGCGGCCGGAGACCGACGAGCGGACCTGGGGCTACCGACGCGCGGAGGTGCTGGCCGCGACGCTGCAGGCGGCGGTGCTGCTCGCGGTCGGGGTGTTCGTGCTGGTCGAGGGTGTCCGGCGGCTGCTCGAGCCGCCGCAGGTCGCCTCCGGGGCGATGGTGGTGTTCGGGGTCGTCGGGCTGGTCGGGAACCTGGTGTCGATGCTGGTGCTGACCCGCGGCAGCAGCGGCACGGTCAACATGCGCGCCGCGGTGCTTGAGGTCGCCAACGACGCGCTCGGGTCGGTCGCCGTGCTGGTCGCCGCGGCGGTGATCGCGCTGACCGGCTGGCAGCGGGCCGACGCGCTGGTGTCGATCGGGATCGGGCTGCTGATCCTGCCCCGCACCCTGCGGCTGCTGCGGGAGACCGCCGAGGTCCTGCTGGAGGCCACCCCGCGCGGGCTGGACCTGGCCGACGTCCGGAGCCACATGCTCGCGCTGGAGCACGTCCACGCCGTGCACGACCTGCACGCCAGCTCGATCGCGACCGGGCTGCCGGTGCTGACCGCGCACGTCGTCGTCGACGACTCGTGCTTCCTGGACGGGCACGCCCCACAGATGCTTGACCAGCTGCAGACCTGCGTCGCCGGGCACTTCGGGATCTCCGTCGAGCACAGCACGTTCCAACTGGAACCGGTCAGCCACGCCGACCATGAAGCCGGTCTGCACGCCTGACTGAGCCGCCGAGCAACGAGGACGACATGACTGACACGACGCTGCAGCACGACCGACCGGGCGCGGCGCTGGCGGGCGGGTCCGGCGGCTGGTCGCCGGTGGCCCGCCAGGTCCGGGACCTGCTGCTGGTTCTGATCGCCGGGCTGGCCCTGGTCACCGCCGGCACCGTCGGCTACGCCCTGGCGCCGCACGACGACACCCCGAGCAGCAGCAGCGCGGAGGCCGGGTTCCTGCGGGACATGAGCGCCCACCACGCCCAGGCCGTCGAGATGTCGTGGATCCTGCACGACCGCATCAGCGACGGTGGTCTGCGCTACCTCACCTACGACATCGCCACCGGCCAACAGGCTCAGATCGGGATGATGTCGGGCTGGCTGTCCGACTGGGGGCTGAACCAGACCGCCACCAGCCAGCCCCGGATGGCCTGGATGACCACCGACACCACCGGCGGGCACAGCAGCGGGCACGGGTCCGGGCACGGCTCGACGGGCGGCACGGGCGCCGGCGAGGCCGGCGCCGTCCCGGACGGCCAGACCGGCACCGCGGCCCGCGACAGCACAACGGAGGGGCTGCTTCCGGACGGCCGGATGCCGGGCATGGCCGGCGCGGCGGATCTGACCCGGCTGCGCGGCGAGCAGGGCCGCATAGCCGAGATCGACTACCTGCGCCTGATGATTGCCCACCACCGCGGCGGTGTCGCAATGGCCCAGGCCGGGCTGCAGCTGACCCAGCGGCCCGCTGTCCGCCAACTCGCCCAGACCATCGTGGACAGCCAGAGCGCCGAGATCACCACCATGCAGGACCTGCTGCGCGAGCGCGGCGCCGGCCCGGTATGACCGCCAACGAGCACCCGCAGCCCCGCGCCGTCTCGGACAGCGCCCCGGGGGCGCTCGGGCTGTTCTCGCCGTGGCGGTGGGTCGCGGTCGGCGCGGCGCTCGTGGCCGCAGCCACGCACCTGCCGGTCACCCCTGAGCACCTGCACGAGGCCCCCTACATGGGTGCACTGTTCGCCGCGTTCGCCCTCGCCGCGCTGGCCGGCGCCGCCGCCCTGCTGCTCGCCGACACCGCCCCCCGCTACGCCCTGCTCGGCAGCCTGTGTGCGGTCGCCGTCACCACCTACGCCGCCACCCGGCTCGTCGCGTTCCCCCAGCTCGCCGACGACGTCGGCAACTGGGCCGAGCCGCTCGGGATCGTGTCGGTCGCCAGCGTGCTTGCCACAGCGGCCGCGTGCGCGCTGGCCTTACGACAGCGCTGACAGCAACCGGCGGCGACTGTCGTGGCAGACGTCGGTGTCCTTACCGGCTTTCGGCGGCCGCCCGCCCCGCCGGCTGCCTGCGTCCGCGACACATCGTGATCGACGACTCCTGCTTCACCCGACGGGCACGCCCCACAGATGCTCGACCAAATGCAGGCTTGCGTCGGCAGCCACTTCCCGGTCGCCGTCAAGCACTCCACCTTCCAGCAGCTCGAGCCGGTCAGCCACGCCGAGCACGAGGTCGGCGCTCGGCCCTGAATCCGCCCCCAGGCGCATCAGCCACGCCCTACGCGGACGCCTGGTCGGCCGAGGCGACCCCGGCGGTCACCCGTACGCGGCTGCCATAACGTGGGGCCGCTCCGCGCAGCGGGCGCCTCGGCGCGCTCAGCCAGCAGCCCGAACGCGACGGCCAGGCCGGCCCACAGCAGCGTGCTGGTGGCCAGCACGAGCACCCGGAACTGCCACAGCAGCCCGGCGGGCACGTCCAGCGGGTCAGTGTCGGTCGGCAAGAGGAACGGCACGGCCAGGGTCGCCAGCAGCACACCCGCGACGGCGAGCTGCCGGCGCGAGGGCCGGGTGCCGCGGCGCCGGAGGTCACCGGCCAGGCGCCGTGCGGCGGTCACCCCCAGCAGCCCGATCGCGACGGCGGCGAGGTGGCCACGGGTACGAGTGTCGATGGTGTTTGGGGTCGCCGACGCCCGGCGGGTTGGCGGGGTACCGAACGAACGGCACCCGGCAGACCGCGAACCAGGCGGCCGCGCCAAGCGTCAGCGCCCGCCGCCAGCCGTCCCGGCCGGTCCCGGGCGTGAGGTCGGTCCGGTGCCGGACGGCGTACAGCACCCCGAACAACACCCCGAGCGCCAGGCCCGTCACCACTGAGGCGACCAGGAGCCCCGCGTGCTAGGTGCCGCGGCTGAACACCTCGACGTGCTGCGCGACGACTTGACTGGCGGCGTGCTGTGCGGCGGCCGCGGCCTCCTGACGCGCCCTTCCAGGCGGACAGCCCAATCCATCACCGGCTCGGCCAGCACCAGCCCGAACACCCCCGCCAGCGCGCCACCGGCAGCGCCGGCCGCCGCTCCGCGGCGCAGACAGCTCAGCAGATCCGCAGCTGCGACTCCTGATCCGGCGGCTAGTGGCAGGGAGCGCCGAGCAAGTGCCGACCGTCGTGCGCGAACTCGTGCAGGTAGTTGGCGGACACCGCGACCTTGTGGCCGGCGTCCGGGTCGTGTACGTGCTGGGCGGGGGCGCTCCTGCTGCTCGCCGCCGCTGTCGGCGGTGTCGCTGCGGCGCGGACCGGACCGTCGGCCATGCCCGGCGCTGACGCGGTGGCGTAGCCCCCGCGTCAGCGCCGGGCTGCGAGCTTGTTGACGACCGCACTGAGGTGCACCGTTTGAGGAGCCCCTTGCGGTACGCACTCGGGGCGTTGCGCCAGGTCCGGCCGCCGACGGAGACGGGCGACGGACGTTCTGCTGCCTCCTTCCTCCGTCGGCCCGTCCGCCGGGCGGAACCGATCGGCACCGGCGCCGACGTGGCGCTCGAGGCCGCCGACGCCCCGGTATGTTCGAAGCTACGGTGCTGTCATGACGTCGGTGAGGCTGTGAGCCGGCGCTTGCCGACCTGGCTGCCGTTGCCTGTTGGCCGCTGCTCGTTCTTCTTGCTCTGGGTGGTGCCGCTGCAGGTGGTGCGGTGGCGGTCGTCTGCGTTGTCGCGGCGGTTGGCAGCGGAGTGGTGCTCGTGCTCTTGGCAGGCGACGAGGCGGTCAAGCCGGAGGGGAGCACGTTAGGTCGAGACGGAGTCCGTGGAGAAGGACTGAGCTAAGTCATTCTCAGCGGCGCGCCGACTAGGTGCACGAACGACCAAGGCTTTGGCGGCCTCCCGAGCATGCTCTCCGCGGCCGCCTGCACGTAGGAGACTGTGCTGAGCACCCGCCGGAGCCGGGCTTCCTGCTCGTGCTCGCGTGCTCACAGGACGGTCCAGGTCCGCCCACGGTCGGTGCTCACCTGCACCCGGGCGTTGCTGCCGTCGAGCGCTGCGGCGTAGAGGGTGGCGCCGTCGGGGGAGAACGTCGCCGCGGAGGTCCCAGTGGGCAGGGTCAGGTTGCTCCAGGTGCGGCCGCCGTCGTCGCTGAACGCGCCGCCGGCCATCCCAACGGCGACCAGGCGCCGGGTGTTGGCGGGGTCCCAGGCGACGGACATCGCGCCCTGCGGCCCACCGAGGGCGGTCCAGCTGCGCCCACCGTCGGCGCTGGTGACAAGGCCATTCTGCATGTCCGGGGCGATCACATGTTCCGGGTCCGCGGGGTCGACGAGCAGGGTGCCCATGAACGTCTTGCCGGCCTGCGGGTTGCGGACCTGCCAACTCGCGCCGCCGTCGCCGCTTACCAGGAGTCCGGCGCGAGGGAGGCGAGGTAGGCGGTGCTGCCGCTGGCGCCGAGCGCGTGCACGTCGGCGACCTGTGCCGTGCTGGTGGTCTTGGTGAAGGTGGCGCCGCCGTCGGTGGACCGGTACAGGCCGGGATGCCCGCCGGCCAGCAGACCGGCGGGAGTCTGCGCCCAGCCCATCGCGTCCGCACCACGCAGAGACGGCACGGCGCTCCACGCCTTGTCGCCGTCGGTGCTGACCGCGACGCCGTCGTGACCACCGACGTAGAGCCGGTCGCCGATGGCGGCGACGGTGTGCAGGTCCCCACCGACGTACGGCGCCGTGCTGCCAGCCGCCTGGGAACTGGGTGCGTCCTGACCGCCGCCGACGGTCAGAAGCGCAATGCCGGCGCCGACGGCGAGCGCCGCCAGTGCGCCACCGCCCCATCTGGTCCTCTGCCGGCGCTGCGCGGCGCGGCGAGCGACCGCGGCCCGCTCAGTGGCCGCCGCGCGGCGCTGCTCGGCACGCGTCTCCTTGGCTGCCGAGGCTGCGGGGTGGGAAGCCCGAGCGGTGCTGGTCATGGCGCAACTCCTACTGATCGGCGTGCAAGGACTTGTGCAAGGTTACTAGGGGGGAGTATGACGTAGCCGTTGGAGAGGCGCCAGCGTCCGTTACGCGCAGGGGCCGGAGGCAGGAGCCGGAGGAGGCCCACCGAATCGTTCGGCAACATCCGGACGCCAGCGGGACCTTGCCGGTATGCCGTCGCGCCGGGTCGGCGCGGGGCGTGTTGCGACAGCTGCGGTCGGGCTGGGTGTCCGACGCTGCACTTCCGCTCACAGGACGGTCTGGAAGGCCCCGACCCAGCCCCGCAGCGCAATGATCATCTGTGTCCAGGCGCCGGTCATGAGGGCGATGCCGACCGCGACGAGCATGACGCCGCCCACTCTGGTGATCAGCGCGTAGTGCCGTTTCACGACGGCGAACACGCTTAGCGCACGCCGGAACGCCAGGGCCCCGGCCACGAACGGCACGCCCAGGCCCAGGCAGTACACGAACGTCAGGGCGGCGCCGCGGCCCGCGCTGCCCTGGGTGAACGCCAGCGTCTGCACCGCCGCCAGGGTGGGGCCCAGGCAGGGCGTCCAGCCGACGCCGAACGCGACCCCGAGCAGCGGCGCGCCGGCCAGCCCGACGCGGGGAAGCCGGTGCACGCGCACGTCGCGCTGCAGCGCCGGGATCAGGCCGAGGAACGCCAGGCCGAGCAGCACGGTGAGGGCGCCGGCGACCCGGTTCACCGCGTCCTGGTGCAGCTGCAGCAGCGTTCCGAGGCCGCCCAGCGCCGCCCCGGCGGTCACGAACACGGCCGAGAAGCCCAGCACGAACAGCAGGCTGCCGGCGAGCACCTGACCCCGCCGGGGACCCCGACCCGGTGGCACCGCTCCAGCGGCGCCACCGACGACCTGGTCCGGGAGTGCAGCCTCGGAAACGCCCGCGCTGGCCGCTCGTGCGGTGACTGTTGCTGGTCTGCCGCTGGTGGCCTCCAGCTCGGCCCCGGTGAGCCCGGTCATGTAGGACAGATAGCCGGGAACGAGCGGCAGGCAGCACGGCGACAGGAACGACACCAGCCCGGCCGCGGCGGCGATCGGCGCGGCCAGCAGGAACGGCCCGTCGGTGACGGTCGCGACCAGTGTGTCGACGACGCTCATGACGAGGTCCGGCTGGGGACCTGGACGCCCAGGTGGTCCCGGACCAGCGCCCGCAGGGTCCGGGCGTCCTTGATCTCGCCGCGCTGGACGTGGCGCACCTGGCCTTGCGCGTCGAGGAACAGGGTGACCGGCGGGCCCGGGGAGAACCTGCGCATCACGGTGGCGTCGTCGTCGAGCACCGACGGGTAGTGCATCCCGAACTGCCGGGCGAACTCCAGGCCGTTGCGGGCGTCGTCCTCGGTGAGCACTCCCAGCACGTCCAGGCGTCCGGCGCTGTCGCCGGCGAGGTCGACGAACGCGGGAACCTCCCGGACGCACGGCGAGCACCAGGTGGCCCAGACGTTGACCACCATCGGCCGGCCGGTGCCGGCTGCGGCGAGCGGCACCGCCGGTCCCCCGCCCAGGCACGGCAGGGTCACGGTGGGCAGCCCGGAGCCGGCCCCGGACGGGCACCGTTGCAGCGCCGCCGCGGCGCGCAGCGATGCGAGCGCCGGGCCGGCAGTGCTCGGCTGGTCGACACCGTGGCCGCAGGCGGCGACCAGGAGCACGCCGCTCGTGGCCAGGGCCAGTCGTCGACGGCGGCGGCGGCGGGCCAGCAGGACACGGTTCACGGGTGCAGCAACGCTCGGAAGTCGGCGGCGTACTGGCTGGGCGTGGTGCCGCCGGTGTAGACGACGACGCGGTCGCCGGTGAAGGCGTAGACGCTGCCGGAGTGCTCGACACTGCGCCCGCCGCCGGTGGTGTGGCTGTCGTCGCTGTCCGCGCTGCTGTGCGGGTGCGGCGTCGCCGCCGCCGGCGGCGCGGAGCGGATCTCGGTGCGCGACGTCTTGAGCGCGTCCAGGACCTGCGTGGTGCGGGCGTTCCCGCCGATCAGTCCGGTGAACGACGGGTCGAACCTGTCCAGCCAGCCGCGCAGCACGGCCGGGGTGTCGGTGGCAGGGTCCTCGGTCACGAACGCGACCTGCAGGTCCTGCCGGTCGGCGGCGCTGAGCTGCCGGCGGGCGGCAGCGAGATCGGCCATGGTGGTGGGGCAGACGTCCGGACAGTTCGTGTAGCCGAAGAACAACGCCGTCAGCTCCCCCTGCGGGCGCTGCTGCAGGTCGAACATGCGCCCGTCGGTGTCGGGCAGCGCGAGGGCCGGCCGCGGGATGACGTCGCCGATCTCGGTGCCGTTGAGGTTGCCGCGGCCGCCGGAGACGCTCGCAACGGGACCCGCGCTCGAGGCGCAGGCGCTCAGCAGCCCTGCGCTCAGGACGAGTCCGGCCGTCAGGCGCCGCCTTGCGCCGCGGTCCTGGTGCGGATCGCGGCGGTTTGTGGTCGTGCGGCGAGTGGCTCCAGGCCGGGCCGGAGCCGGCTCGTCGACAGGGCCTCGCGGACCTGGTCGCGCCGTCGCCGGGGCTGTCGCGGCAGCCACGGGGGCAGCTCCGCGACGCAAGCCCCACCTTCCGCTGCCTGGTCCGAGGGAACGGTGCGGGCGCGGTGCGGGCGTGGTGGTCACTCGGCGTACCTGGTGGTGAAGGTGCGGCCGCCGTCGGTGCTGGCCAGGATGCCCCGGTCGGCGACGGCGACGAACACGGTGGGCGCGCTCCCGCTGGCCTGAACGGCGAGCGCCTCCGGCTGCCCGCCGGCGCTGCCGCGCCTCGCCCAGGTGCGCCCGCCGTCCGGCGACTGCACGACGGCTCCGTCCGCGGCGACCCCGAACAGCGACTGCTCGTCGGGCCAGGCCAGCACCGCCAGCGGCGGAGCCGGTGGCTCCGGTGTCCAGGTGCGGCCGCCGTCGGCGCTGCGGACCAGGCTCTTGTCGGTGGCTGCGAGCAGCGTGTTCGGGTCGGCGGGGCTGACCGCGAGGTCGCTGAGCTGCAGCTGGCTGCGGGTGTCCCAGGTGCGGCCGTCGTCGCCGGAGACCATCACGTCGCCGGTGCCGGAGTCCCAGCCGTACACGTTGCCGTGCGCGGCGCGCAGGACGTGGAAGTCGACCTTTCCCGACAGCGACACGCTCTGCCAGCTCTCGGCCGCGTCGGCGCTGCGGATCAGCCCGAGCCGGGGCGGCAGGTCGGGGTCCTTGTCGAAGTCCGGGTGTCCGGATCCCAGAAAGGTCCGGGGGCCGACCACGGTGAAGCCCATCGTGTCCTGGAACCGGTCGGCGACCCGCGTCGCCGGGCCCGTCTCGGGGATCCGGAACAGCCCGTAGTGCGTGGCCGCGTACAACACGCCGTCGGCGGGGTCGACGCCCAGCCCGTGCACGTGCACGACCCCCGGATCCGGGAAGGCCGGCCGCGACGGCGCAGCCGCGCGCGGGCTTGCGGCTGCGCAGGCACTCAGGGCCGCGACGAGCGCCACGGCGCCGAGCAGCCGAGGACGAGGGAACATGCTGTGGCTCCTGTTGCCGACCGGTGCGCGGGTCCACCCCGCGAAGTACTGCTTGTGCATACACCCCGGGAGTACGTTCGTCCTACCAGGACCAGGAGGAGGCGGCCATGGCCACCAGGACACGCACCACCGCTGCCGGCGACGGCCCCGCGAACGTGAGCCGCCAGACGCCGGAGCAGGCGTCGCCGTGCGCGGACCCGGCCGGCTGCGGCGACGGGCCGCAGATGATGCCGGCCGACAAGCGTGACGAGGCGCTCAAGCGGCTGGCGCGGGCCACCGGCCAGGTGCAGGGACTCACGCGGATGGTCGAGGACGGCCGGCACTGCACCGACGTGCTGCAGCAGATCGCCGCCGTGCAGAAGGCCCTGGACGGGGTCGGCACGATCGTGCTGCGCAACTACCTGGAGCGGTGCGTGACCACCGCGATCGAGGGCGGCGACCCGCTCATCTACGACGAGCTCATGAAGGTCTTCTCCCGGTACCGCTGAAGCCCCGCCGCGATGTCGACCGCGACCCGCCGGGCCGAGACCGGGACCTGCTGCGACGAGCCCGACGACGGCGAGTGGGGCCGGCTGCCCGGGTCCGAGCCCCCGCTGCGGTGGTGGCTGCCGGCGCTGGTGTTCGCCGCCGCCGCGGTCGTCCTGGCCTTGGTCGTCGTGCTGCTGGTCCGCGACCCTGGCCCCCGCGACGACCCGGACCCGGCGTTCCAGCGCGACGGGCTGCTCCGCAGCGGCCCGACCCTGCCCCCGCAGGTCGCCGGTGTGTCGTTCGGGCAACGCCCGGTCGTGGTGCTGTTCGACCGCCAGCCGCCCAGCGGACCGGAGTTCGACGCCTGGCGCGCGCAGGTCAGCGACGACGGCGTCGACCTCGTGGTCGCGGTCGCCGGCACCGACCGGGCCGCCCAGCTCGCGGACGCCGTCGACATCCCCCGCCCGGTCGACGGCGGCCCGCCGGTCGGCTACGCCGTCGTGGACCCCGCCCGCACGGTCCGCTACTCCACCCTGGACCCGGCGTACCTGGACAACGCCTTCGAGGTCGACGTCCTCACCGGCGCGGTCCGGGACGCCCAGCGTTGACCGCCACCCCCGGAGCGTGGGCGAGGGCCTACCGGCCGCTGCGGCCTCGCTCGCTGACGGTGCAACTGGTCATTCTGGTGCTCGCCGAGGTAGCGCTGTACGCCAGCTACGCCGACCACGACGCCCGGTTCCACTGGGCCACCCACTTCCTCGTCGCGCTCGGCTTCACCGCCCTGCTGCTGCTGGCCCGGCTGCTCGTCACCGGCGTCCCCGGGCCCCGCTACCTGCTGCTGACGCTGCTCGGGTTCCACCTGTACGCGATGGCGCCGGACCTGCTGTTCCGCGGCGGCGTACCGCACTACCGGTGGATGGACGTGTTCCTGGGCCACGTCGCCGCGCACTACCTGCCCGGCGGCGACCTGGCCTGGCTGCTGATCGCGCTGACCTGCACGGCCGGCTACGTGACCGCGCTGACGCTGTGGCTGCGCGCCCGGCACGCCGAGGCGCAGGCCGGCCTGCCGCCCGGCGTCGGGGTCACCGGCGCGGCGGTGCTGCGCCCGCAGCTGGACCCGCGCAGCCACCAGCTCGGGCACGAGCACTCCGGCGACGGGCGTGACCCGATCGTGCTGTTGCACGGTCTCGGCGCCTCGGCCGCGTTCTGGCGTCCGGTCGCCCGGCAGCTCGCCGCGGCCGGCTGCCCGGCGCTGGTGCCGGACCTGCTCGGCTTCGGGTCCTCCCTGCGCCTGGGCACGCACTTCCACCTCGACGATCAGGCCGCCGCCGTCATCCGGCTCCTCGAGGCCCACGGTCACGACCGAGCAGCGACCCACGACGCCTCCGCCGCCGATCACCACGAGGAGCCGGCCGCAGGTCCGGTCCTGCTGGTCGGGCACTCCTACGGCGCCGCGGTCGCGGTGGCGGTCGCGAACGCCCGGCCGCACCTGATCCGTCAGGTGGTGCTGGTGGAACCAGCCGCGTTCGCCGACGCCGAACAGGCCCGCCGGCGGATCGGGGGCCGGTCCTGGATCGCCGGCAAGACCATGAGCGGCTCACCGATCGCCACCGTGGCCTGCGGAGCGATGTGCCTGCTGCGCCGCCCGCTGGTCGCGCTCGCCCCCCGCGTTGCCAGCCGGATCAGCCGCGACGTGCCCGTCGACGTCGCCCGCGACGCCGTGCGGTACGTCTGGCCGGCCTACCGCGACGCCCTCATCAGTCTGCTCGACGATCCTGCCCTCCGGGACTGGCTGGCTGACCCGCCGCTGCCCACCACGGTCGTGCTGGGCGAGCAGGACCAGACCGTTCCCCCCGACGGCCTCACCGGCCTGCTGGGAGCACGAGTCACGAGCAGGCGGCTGGACGGCACGCACGCCCTGCCGCTCGAAGCCCCCGCCGAGCTCGCCGCACAGATCGTCGCTGCACACCGGAACGACATAGGTTCCCGTACGTTGTGACGGGTACTCCCCCCCTGTACCGAGAAGGAAGGGAGCGGATGACTCCCACCCGCCTGACCGCCAGCCTCATCGCCGGCGCCGCAGCTCTGGGCGCCGGCGCACTGATCGCCACCGCCACGCCGGCCACCGCCACCTCCCGAACCGCCGCCCGCGCGGCCGCGCCGGCCGACGCCGGGGCCACGGGCCAGGACCACATGGGCCAGGACCAGATGGGGCAGTCGATGGCCGATCCCGGGATGCAGCGCATGCACGAGCTGATGACCCAGGGCAACCCCGGGATGCAGCGCATGCACGAGCTGATGACCCAGGAGCCCAGGACGCCGAGGAACTGACCGCACGCGCACCACGTCGCGACGGCCGCCCGGCCACCGCCCGAGCAGGAGAACTGAAGGAGAAGAACGTGTCGGAGTTGTTCTACGGGGTCGCCGTGCTGGCCTGCCCGGTCGGGATGGGCGCGATGATGTGGTTCATGATGCGCGGCGGCCAGAGCCAGCCGCAGTCCCAGGCGGACAGCGCCGCGGAGCTGACGCGGATGCGGGCGGAGATCGACCAGCTCCGCGCCGGGCAGCGCAACAGCGGGCAGCGCGACAGCAGCCAGCGCGACATCAACGTCACCTACAGGTAGCCCTGGTGGCCAACTACCTGCCGCTGGTCATCGCGGCGGCCGCGATCGGCTTGACCTACCTGTTCTGCGTCCGCCCGATGCGACGGCACGGGTCCTGCCACCGGCCGGCGAACAGGCCCGGGACATCCGCTGGCCTGGCCACCGAGCTGGAGCTCGCGCGCGCCGAGCTTGAGCTGCTGCACCTGCAGCAGGCCCGACGAGCCGAGGCCACGAGCAGCCACACAACAGGCGGCTGACCCGGCGGACCGCGGCTCGCAGACTCACCCAGCCGGCCGGGGAGCGCTGCCACGTAGGCGCACCAGCCGAGCCGGGTCTCCGGCAGGAGCGGTTCACCTGACCGGCGGCAGAGAGGAACATCAAGATGAGCGTCGCGGACATCGCCGTCATCGTCGGGGGCATAGGCCTGATCGCCGTCCTGGCCTGGTACTTCTTCGCGCCGAAAAAGGCGACGCAGGCCCAGGTATCGGGCGGGGTGCAGACCGTCGACATCGTCGTGCGCGGCGGCTACTCGCCGAACCTGGTGCGGGTCACGGCGGGAACACCGGTGCGGTTGCGGTTCGACCGGCAGGACAACAGCGACTGCACCAGCCGGGTGGTGTTCCCCGACTTCCGCAGGAGCGCCTCGCTGGCGCCGTTCGCCACCACCACACTGGACCTGACGGTCGACGAACCGGGCGAGTATGCGTGGGCGTGCGGCATGAACATGCTGCACGGCACGCTGGTCGCCGACCCGCCGGACGGCCACGCCGACCCGTCCAACACGGCTCAGGCGGACCGGGGCGAGACGTCGTACTCCGGTCCCGCCGCCGGCGGCGGCAAAGTCGCGGAAGCGGCCCGTGGCGTCACCCAGGACAACCGCGAGACCGCTCGGGCGGTCGGTGTCGGACCCCGGCTGGACGGCGGGCCGGGCTGCGAGCCGGCGGAGTTCATGCTTCCCGGGGCGCTGCGCAGCCTGCCGACCGACACCACCCGCGCCGAGGCGCAGCTGCGGGCGGTCGGCGGGGTCGACCGGGCGGAGGTCAACTTCGGCGCGGAACGGGCGGTGGTGATGTACGACCCGGACCTGGTGGACACCGCCGGGCTCGAGCGCGCGGTCGCGGAGGCGACCGGCTTCCCGGCCCGGCTGCGTGAGCAGCCCGGCGGCGCCGCCACCGAGGACAGCGAGGCGCAGGCCCGCCGCGAGGAGGTCCGTGACCTCAAGCACCGGGTGACGCTCGGCGCGGTGCTGACCGCGCCGGTGCTGTACGCGGCGATGGTCACGCATTTCATCGGCGAGCAGTACGTCCCGGACCTGCTCGAGAACCGCTACCTGCAGCTGCTGCTCATCCTGCCGGTGATGCTCTACGTCGGCTGGCCGATCCACCGGATCGGCTGGCGGGCGCTGGTGAATCGCTCGGCGGAGATGAACAGCCTCATCACCCTCGGCACGATCGCGGCGTTCGGCTACAGCCTGGTCGCCACCTTCGCCGCTCAGGTGCTGCCCGCCGACGTCCGCGAGGTCTACTACGAGGTCGTCGGCTTCATCCTCACCGTGATCCTGCTCGGCCGGCTGGTCGAGGCCCGGGCGCGGGCCGGCACCGGCGACGCGATCCGCGCGCTGGTCGCGCTCACCCCGGCGACCGCCCGGGTGCTGCGCGGCGGGCAGGAGGTCGAGGTCGGCGTCGACGACGTCGCCGTCGACGAGCAGCTGCGGGTCCGGCCCGGTGAGAAGGTCCCGGTCGACGGGGAGATCGTCGAGGGGACCTCCACGATCGACGAGTCGATGGTGACCGGCGAGAGCGTCCCGGTCGGCAAGGGACCGGGCGACCCGGTCATCGGCGCGACCGTCAACACCACCGGCGCGTTCACCATGCGCGCCACCCGGGTGGGCTCGCAGACCGCGCTGGCGCAGATCATCCGCCTGGTGCAGGAGGCGCAGACCTCCAAGGCCCCGATCCAACGTCTCGCCGACCTGGTCGCCAGCTACTTCGTCCCGGCCGTCGTTTTCGTCGCGATCGCCACCTTCGTGCTCTGGTTCGTCCTCGGTCCGGCGCTGACCCTCGCGGTCGTCGCCGCGGTCAGCGTGCTGATCATCGCCTGCCCCTGCGCGCTCGGCCTGGCCACCCCTTTGTCGATCATGGTGGCGACGGGGAAGGGCGCTAGCGCGGGGGTGCTGATCAAGAGCGCGGAGGCGCTGGAGACGGCGCACAAGCTGCACACGGTGGTGCTGGACAAGACCGGCACGATCACTGCCGGCAAGCCTTCGCTTACCGACGTCGTGCCGGTCGGCGGCCAGGACCGTGCCGAGCTGCTGCGGCTGGTCGGCTCCGCCGAGGTCGACAGCGAGCACCCGCTGGCCGGCGCGATCGTGGCGGGCGCCCGCGAGCAGGGCCTGGATCTGTCGCCGGTGACGACGTTCGACTCGGTCACCGGCAAGGGCGTGCGGGCGACCGTTCAGGGCGCCGAGCTGCTGATCGGCAACGCCCGGCTGCTGCGCGACGCGGGCATCGCCACCGGCGAGCTCGAGCAGCACGCGCAGCGGCTCGCCGACGAGGGCAAGACGCCGATGTACGTCGCGGTCAACGGCCGCGCCGCTGGGCTGGTCGCGGTCGCGGACACCGTCAAGCCGGACTCCGCCGCCGCGATCGCCGAGCTCCGCCGGCTCGGCCTCGAGACCGTCATGATCACCGGTGACAACGACCGGACCGCCCGGGCGGTGGCCCGCCAGGTCGGGATCGACCGGGTGCTGGCCGACGTGCTCCCGCAGGACAAGTCCGCGGAGGTCCGCAGCCTGCAGGACGACGGCAAGCTCGTCGCGATGGTCGGCGACGGCATCAACGACGCCCCCGCGCTGGCCCAGGCCGACGTCGGCATCGCGATCGGCACCGGCACCGACGTCGCGATCGAGGCCGCCGACGTCACCCTGATGTCCGGGGAGCTGCGCGGCCTGGTCACCGCGATCGCCCTGTCCCGGGCGACGATGCGCAACATCCGGCAGAACCTGTTCCTGGCGTTCGGGTACAACGCCGCCGCGATCCCGCTCGCCGCCGGGCTGCTGTACCCGGTCACCGGAAGCCTGCTGTCCCCGATGATCGCTGCCGCCGCGATGGCGCTGTCCAGCATCAGCGTCGTGCTCAACGCCGCCCGCCTCAACCGATTCGCCCCGCCGTCGCCTGGCGGTACCGCCGTACCTGCCGCGCAGGCCTTGGCCACGGCCGGCACCGCCCCTGGTGCCGTCCCCGACCGGCCAGCCCGATGACGGGCCCCATTGTGCCGGCGCAGAGCGGCCGACGGCGAGGCCTGCTGGCCAGGGCGCAGCGGGCCGTCGACCACAGCCGGGTGCTGCCCGGACGCCGCCACCGGCGTTGTGCACCAGAACCCAGCGGGGTCCAGGAACGGCCCAGTCCCGACGGTGGAGTAGTGGCCGACGACGTCGACCGGGACGCCCGCGCCCTCGCCCGCCGACTGGGCGACCAACCCACCGCAGTCACCTCTGGGACCGGTGGCATCGGCGCGGCGACCCGCCGCGTCGCCGCGTACTTCGACCGCCACGCCCCGCGGTACGACCGGCAGATGCAGACCGCCGAACGGCTGCTGCTCGGCGCGCACCGTGACTGGGCTGTGCGACAGGTCGAGGGCCAGGTCCTCGAGCTCGGCGTCGGCACCGGCTTGAACCTGCCTCGGTACGCCCCCGGCGTGCAGGTGATCGGCGTCGACCTCTCGGAGCCGATGGTCGAGCGAGCCCGGAGCCGAGCTGCCGACGGCGCGATCGCCGCGCAGGTCGACCTGCGGGTCGGCGACGTGCAGCGCCTCCCGCTGGCCGACGACTTCGTCGACGCCGCAGTGTCGACTTACACGTTCTGCAGCATCCCGGACCCAGAGCTCGCCGCGCGAGAGGCCCTGCGGGTGGTACGGCCCGGCGGACGGTTCGTCCTGGTCGAGCACGGCACCGCCCGCGGCCGCCTCGTCCGGACCGCGCAGCGATTGCTGGACCCGCTGCTCGTGCGCCTGCAGGCCGAGCACCTGCGCCGCGACCCGCTGCCCTACCTCCAGCGCGCGGGCTGGCAGATCGAGAGCGTCGAGCGCACCGGCTTCGCCGGGATCGTGTACAAGATCGTGGCCCGTCAAGGCCAGCAGGACGCTCAACCCCTCGCGCCACCACCCTCGGCGTGACACGAGCCGCCAGATCGTGGCGCGGGCCGTGAGGAACACGAAGGGGCCAGGCGCCGCAGCAAGGGTGAGTGCGGGGGCTAGCAGTCTTGTGGTCGCGGCCTAAAGGCCCCCCGCGGGTGTCTCCGTTGACGATCGCTTGTGGACGGCAGCGGAGGCACCGTTGCTGAGGCGGGCCCGGAACGAAGCCGAGGTGCGCGGGCTCCCGTCGGCTGCGAGGTCGCGCTCCGTCAGGCGGCGTCGACTCTGCATGGTCATGCAGGCCCCGACCGCAGCCGCGTAGGCCCAGCACGTCGGATGGTTGCCTCCGGAGCCGAGATGACACGAACCCTGGACGTGGTGACACCGTGGTGACACGAAACCCGGAAAGTGACACCAGGAGCCGGATCCCACACCACACGCGAAAAAAATGTAGGAGCCCGGCGGATCTGTCGTAGCTCGCCCCGGCCGACGTGCACCTTCTCGCGCTCTCCGAGCACGTGGTGTCTCAGCAACTTGTCGTCTTCTTGGGCCCACCGGGTTGGCGGGGGAGTACGGGCGGCGCCGGCAGCGGTGTCACCCTTGGGCTCGTCGGATGGTCGGCTGGCAAACGGCGTGGTCGATCAGCATGGCATCCCAGGCCGCCGCCCAGCAGCTCATCCCGGGGCCGCCGGTCTTCGTCTCTGTCGGATAGAACACGCAGGGCGCTCGTGCAGCACAATCGCCGCAGGTTCCTCTACTCTTGAAACCTGCGGCGCGATACGGCTACTGACACTGGAGCAACCCTCATGGCACAGCGCACCCACGTCGAGCTGGTGGACGACCTGGACGACAAGCCGATTACCGATGGCGACGCGAGACGGTGGCCTTCACCTACCGGGGCAAGTCCTACGAGATCGACCTGAGCAACAAGAACCTAGAGGCGCTCGACAAGGCGCTCGCCAAGTACATCGACGCGGCACGGCAAACGTCCACCGCGAGCACGGCCAAGCGCGGTAGCGGCGCCTCACGCGCCCGCAGCGCCAGCGACATCGACCCCAAGGCCGTCCGGGCATGGGCGGAGGCCGCCGGTGTCGAGGTCAACGCTCGTGGCCGTCTGACCCAGATCCGCGAGTAGACCTTGATTGTCGTTCGAGTTCATGATCTTCTCGTGGTTGAGTGGTGGCGCGGGCTGGGGCGTCGCTGATCGTCCGACGTCGTGGTGTCGGTGTCTCCGGGTCC
>JAABUN010003684.1_pt1 | contig 23001 bp, 20 predicted proteins | sample 5559311 | NCBI WGS metagenome assembly JAABUN01 (sample SAMN10711877, study PRJNA513370) | rock metagenome | isolation source: Antarctica rocks | place: Antarctica: Victoria Land, Siegfried Peak sud
CTCGGGGACGTCCATCAAGGCGTTGTCGACCGCCTCGGCGACCACCCGCTCGGCGGTGATCCTGGGCAGCACCGTGCGGGCGAAGAAGCTGGCCGCCGCGACCTTCCCGGTGTAGAACGCGCGATCGGACGCCGAGAGCCGGCCGGCCGACTCGCCGGTCAGGGCCGCCTGGGCCACCTCAGCGTGACGTAGCAGCAGCCAGCCCACGACCAGGTCACCGGTGGCCAACAGCAGCCGCGAGGTGTTCTGTCCGACGGTGTACAGGCCAGCCGGGTCGCCACCCCGGTGCGGGTCCGAGGTCAGCACGGCGCCGACCATGGTCGCCACGATGGCCTGCACGTCGTCCAGCGCCTGCCCGAGCAGCTCGCGCTCGGTCGCCAGCGCCTCATCGGCCCCGCCCTTGACGAGCTCCTGGATCTGGGCCGACAGGTGCGCGAGGGCCCGGCCCTGGTCGCGGACGATCTTGCGGAAGAAGAAGTCCTGGCCCTGGATCGCCGTGGTGCCCTCGTACAGCGTGTCGATCTTCGCGTCGCGCACGTACTGCTCGATCGGGTAGTCCTGCACGAAGCCCGAACCGCCGAAGGTCTGCATCGACTCGGTGCCGAGCAGCACCCAGGCGCGCTCGGACCCGCAGCCCTTCACCACGGGCAGCAGGAGGTCGCTGACCCGCGCGGCGACGTCCTCGGGTGACCCGGGCACGATGGCCGTGCCGGTCAGGCGAGCGGCGTCGACCGTGTCCTGCTGGCTGGCGGTGAACAGCACCAGGGCGCGCAGGCCCTCTGCGTAGGCCTTCTGCAGCATCAGTGAGCGCCGGACGTCGGGATGATGGGTGATCGTCACCCGCGGCGCGCTCTTGTCGGACATCTGGGTCAGGTCAGCGCCCTGCACCCGGATCTTGGCGTAGTCCAGCGCGTTCAGGTAGCCGCTCGAGAGCGTGGCGATCGCCTTGGTGCCCACCATCATCCGGGCGAACTCGATGATCCTGAACATCTGGGCGATGCCGTCGTGCACGTCGCCCAGCAGGGTGCCGACCGCGGGGATGTCGTCGACCTCACCGAAGCGCACCTCGCAGGTGGTGGAGACCTTCAAGCCCATCTTGTGCTCGACGTTCGTGACGAACGCGCCGTTGTGCGCGCCCGTCGCGCCGGTGGCCGGGTCGACGTGGAGCGTGGGCACGATGAAAAGGCTCAGCCCCTTGGTGCCGGGGCCGGCGCCCGCCGGCCGGGCCAGGACGAAGTGCACGACGTTGTCGAAGATGTCCGCCCCGGCGCTGGTGATGAACCGCTTGACGCCGGTGAGGTGCCAGGTGCCGTCGGGCTGCCGGACGGCCCGGGTGCGGGCGGCGCCGACGTCCGACCCGGCGTCCGGCTCGGTGAGTACCATCGTCGCGCCCCAGCGGCCGTCGACGATGTGCTGGGCCAGCACCTTCTGCTGGTCGGTGCCGAGCGCGTACAGCACCGCGCTGAAGGCGAAGCCGGAGGAGTACATGTGCACCGCCGGGTTCGCGCCCAGCACCAGTTCGGCCAGCGCCCAGCGAAGCGACGGCGGGACGACGGTGCCGCCCAGCTCGGCGGGGATGTCCATCCGCCACCACTCGGCGTTCAGATAAGCCCGGTAGCTGCGCCGGAACGCCTCGGGCAGGGCCACCTCGTGGGTCACCGGGTCGAACACCGGGGGGTTGCGGTCGGACTCCAGCAGCGAGTCGGCCAGCTCGTGCTCGGCCAGTCGGGCCACCTCGTGCACCATCTCGCGGGCGGTCCCCTCGTCGATCTCGGCGTAGGGGCCGCTGCCCAGGACCTGTTGACGTCCGAGCACCTCGAACAGGTTGAACTCCAGGTCGCGGACGTTGGACCGGTAGTGCCCCATGGCGCGTCTCCGTTCGGGGGATCCGGCCGGAGCTACCGGCCAGTAACCATGATGCTACTGGCCGGTAACCGCCGCAAGCGGTCCGCCTCGACGGAGCGTCCCGCCACACCGGCGGGCAGAAGTCCACGGAACGTGATCCAGGCGTGCTCGGGTCTCGGGTCGCGACGGAGCTCTGCCCGCCGTCGTGGCGGCCGGGTCAGGGCAGGGGACCCGATCCGTAACGGCCGTACCCGACGGCCGCGGGCGTGGTGGGCCGGAACCCGCCGCAACCGCTGCCGGAGAAGTGCGGGCTGGGGCGCACTGCGTTGTCCACGCCGATCCGGGCGGACTTTCCGAACACGAACTGTGTCGAACCGGTCGCGTAGTTGTTCACAAAGCCGTTGCCGCCGCCGATGACGTTGCTCAGGTAGACCGACACCGTCGTCTTGACCACGCCGAACGGCTGGGTGGAGTCGGCCAGGATGTTGCGCGAGATCGTGTTGCCCCGCACGTCGGCGTGCAGGAACACCTGGCGGCCGCCCTGGGCGATCGTGTTGTAGGCGACCTGCACGTTCCATGGCCCGGGCGCGCGCGGGATCCCACCGTTGCCGAGCTTGATCCCCACCCCGTTGGCGTGGTTGAAGATCACGTTGCGGCTGATCACCCCGCCCGACCCGCGGTCGCCCGCATAGCTGACGTAGATGTTGTGGTCGGTGCCGTAGCGGGCCCTGCCAGTGCTCCGGCCGGCGTCGTGCACGCAGTTGCCGGTGAACATGAAGCCGCGGGGGGCCCCGGTGCCGTAGCTGTCGCTCGAGATGGTGACGTTGGAGTAGGCGTTGGTGACGCTGGCGCCGAAGAACTCACTGTTCTTCACTGTCCAGCCCGTGCCACCGCCCATGTAGAGCGCGTCGCGCGTGCGGTCGACGGCCTGAACCCGCAGCCCGTCCAGGGTCCAGTACGTCGCGCCCCAGAGCTTGAGCTCACCGAGGATGAGCGGGCGCTTGCTGGGGTCGGCGGCGCGCACCGTGATCCGGGCGCTGGGCGTGCCCCGGTGCATCTTGCGGTCGGCGCCGATCGCCAGGGTCGCCGGGGGTGGCGAGACCATGCCGGTGCGGTAGACACCAGGCAGCAGGGCCAAGGTGTCACCGGGTTTCAGCGCGATCAGGGCGGCCTTGAGGTTGACCCCGGGCCCAACCGTCCGCGTCGTCCCGGCAGCCTCGGCGCGGGCGGTCAGGGGTGCACCGGGCACGACGAACGATGACACGCCGAGGGCGCTCAGGGCGGCGGCGGCGATCAACCGGCGGCTCACCATGTCGGCAGCGCTCCGGCGCCGTAACGGCCGTAGGCCGTGGCCTTCGCGTTGTCGGGCACGAACCCGCCGCAGCCGCTGCCGGCGAAGCCCGGGTCGGCGCGCACTGCGTTGTCGACGCCGATCCGAGCGGTCTTGCCGAACGAGAACACCGACGAGCTGGCGGCGTAGTTGTTGACAAAGGTGTTGCCGCCGCCGACCACCAGGTTGAGGTAGACCGACGTCGTCAGCTTCGAGGTACCGAGCCGCTTGGTGGACGTCGAGAGGATGTTGCGCGAGATCGTGTTGCCGCGGACGTCGCCGTGCAGCAGCACCTGACGACCGCCCTGGGCGACCGTGTTGTAGGCGACCTGCACACCCCACGGGCCGCGAGCCCCCGGCACGCCGCCGTTGCCCAGCTTGATGCCGGCCCCGTTGGGGTGGTTGAAGATGATGTTGCGGCTGATCTCGCCGCCCGATGAGGAGTTACCCGCATAGCTGACGTAGATGTTGTGGTCGGTGAAGCTGCGGTTGGTGTGCGCGGCGTCGTGGACGCAGTTGCCGGTGAAGGCGAAGGCGCGCGGTGCCCCCGTGCCGTAGACGTCGGTGCCGATCGTCACGTTGGAGTAGGCGCCGGTGTTGTTGGCGCCCGAGAACTCGCTGTTGCGGACCACCCAGCCCGTTCCCCCACCGATGTACAGGGCGTCCCGGGTGGCGTCGACGGCCTGCACCTTCAGGCCGTCCAGGATCCAGTAGCTGGGGCCCCACAGCTTGATCTCGCCCAGGATGACCGGGCGGTTGCGCGGGTCGGCGGCCCGCACGGTAATCCGCGCAGCGGGTGTGCCGACACTCATCTTGCGGTCGGCCCCGACGGCGGTCGAGGCCGGGGCCGGTGAGACCAGTCCGGTGTGGTACGTGCCTGGACGCAGAGCCAGGGTGTCACCGGGATGGAGCGAGTTCAGGGCGGCCCGGAGGTCGACGCCGGGGCCGACGGTGCGGGTCGTGCCCGCAGCCTGGGCCCGAGAGGTCAACGGCGCCTGCGGCAGGGCCAGTGAACCGACGGCGAGACCACCCAGTGCTGCGGCGGCACCCAGCCGCCGAAGGGGTCGTGTGCTCAACGTGCGCATGGTCGTGGTCGTCCCGTCTGAGGCGTTGATTGAGGTCTGCCGTTTCATCGACGGGTGGTGCGACCACCTTGACTGCGCCGTTCGGGTCCATCTGCCAAGACCCTCTCCGTCGTCCATGGCCGGGGGGTGAACGGCGGGGGTGGCGCCGGTGTCCTGCGTAGGTCAGGTCAGCTCGGCCACCGAGGTGACGGTGACCAGGGCCTCACCTGCCTCGTCGCAGGCGGCGAGGTCGACCGTCGCGGTGATCGCCCAGTCGCGGTCACCGGCGGGGTCGTCCAGCGTCTGACGCACGACCCAGCGCCCGGGCTCGGTCGCGATGCTCAGCAGCTGGGGCCCGCGTGCGTCGGGTCCGGTGCCGAGGTGGTCATGCTGGTCGAAGTACGTCTGGATGGCCTCCTGCCAGGCGTCCTGGCCGAACGTGGGGTCGAGCTCGCCCAGGTCGATCCACCGGCGCAGCGCCATCAGCTCGACCCGGCGGAACATCGCGTTGCGAATGAGCACCCGGAACGCCCGCACGTTGGCGGTCAGCGGCGGCGGCCGCTCGTCGACCGGCATGGACGTCGGCACCGCCTCCCCCGGCTCGGTCAGCGCCTGCCACTCCTCCAGCAGAGAGGAGTCGACCTGACGCACCAGCTCACCCAGCCAGCTCAGCACGTCCTGGAGCTCGTCGGTGCGGGCGCTCTCAGGGACTGTGCGGCGCAGCGCTTTGAACGCGTCGGCGAGGTAGCGCAGCACCAGCCCCTCCGACCTGGCGAGCTGGTAGTGCCCGACGTACTCGACGAAGGTCATCGAACGCTCGAACAGGTCGCGGGCCACTGACTTGGGCGAGAGCTGTTCATCCGCGACCCAGGGGTGACCGGCGCGGTACACCTCGAAGGCGGCTGCCAGCTCGTCGGCCAGCGGCTGGGGGTAGGTGACGTCTTCGAGCAGCTCCATCCGCTCGTCGTACTCGATGCCTTCCTGCTTCATCTCGGCGACCGCTTCGCCCTTGGCCTTGTTGCGCTGCGCCGACAGCACCTGGCGGGGGTCGTCCAGCGTCGACTCGACGATGCTCAGCACCTCGAGCGCGTACGTGGGGCTGGACCGGTCGAGCAGCTCGAGGGCCGCGACGGCGAAGGGCGATAGCGGCTGGTCGAGCGCGAAGTCCGCCTGTAGGTCGACGGTGAGCCGCACCGTGCGCCCCGCGTCGTCCGGTGTCGCGAGCCGTTCGACCACGCCCGCCTGCAACAGCGCCCGGAAGATGTTGATCGCCTTGCGGACCAGGACCCGCTGCTGGGGGAGCGGTGCGTCGTTGTCGAGCAGCAGGTGCTGCATGTGGGTGAAGGCGTCACCGGGGCGCTGCAGGACGTTCAGCATCATCGCGTGGCTCACCCTGAACGAGCTGGTCAGCAGCTCGGGCTCGGCGGCGATCAACCGGTCGAACGTCGGCTTGCCCCACGAGACGAAACCCTCGGGCGCCTTCTTGCGCTCGACCCGCTTCAGCTTCTTCGGGTCATCACCCGCCTTGGCGATGCGCCGAGCGTTCTCGACGTCGTGCTCGGGTGCCTGGACGACGACCGTGCCCGCCGTGTCGAAGCCGGCCCGCCCGGCGCGTCCGGCGATCTGGTGGAACTCGCGGGCCTTCAGCTGCCGGGTGCGGACGCCGTCGTACTTCGTGAGGCCGGTGAACAGCACGGTGCGGATCGGGACGTTGATCCCGACGCCGAGGGTGTCGGTGCCGCAGACCACCTTGAGCAGACCGGACTGGGCCAGCTGCTCGACCAGCCGGCGGTACTTCGGCAGCATGCCCGCGTGGTGCACCCCGATCCCGTGGCGCACCAGCCGCGAGAGCGTGCGGCCGAATCCGGCGGTGAACCGGAAGTCACCGATCAGCTCGGCGATCTGGTCCTTCTCGGCGCGGGTGCACACGTTCAGGCTCATCAGGGCCTGGGCCTGCTCGATCGCGGCCGCCTGGGTGAAGTGCACGACGTAGACCGGAGCCCCGTGCGTCGACAGCAGCTCCTCGAGCGTCTCGTGCAGCTGCGTCGTGACGTAGGAGAAGTGCAGCGGCACCGGCCGCTCGGTGCTCGACACGACGGCCGTGTCGCGGCCGGTACGCCGGACGAGGTCGTCGCGAAAGCCGGTGACGTCACCGAGCGTCGCCGACATGAGCAGGAACTGGGCATCGGTCAGCTCGATCAGCGGCACCTGCCAGGCCCAGCCGCGGTCGGGGTCGGCGTAGAAGTGGAACTCGTCCATCACGACCAGGCCGACGTCGGCGGCCGACCCCTCGCGTAGCGCCAGGTTGGCCAGGATCTCGGCCGTGCAGCAGATGATCGGGGCGCCACCGTTGACCGTCGCGTCGCCGGTCATCATGCCGACGTTGGTGGCCCCGAACGCAGCACACAGGTCGAAGAACTTCTCGCTGACCAGCGCCTTGATCGGGGCGGTGTAGAAGCTGCGCCGTCCCTGGGCCAGCGCGGCGAACTGCGCACCTGCCGCTACCAGCGACTTCCCCGACCCGGTGGGCGTCGACAAGATCACGTTCGACCCGGTGACCAGCTCGAGCAGCGCCTCGTCCTGCGCGGGATACAGGGTGAGGCCGCGCTCGGCTGCGTCGGTGACGAAGGTCTCGTAGACGGAGTCCGCGGTCGGCGGGTCGGGGATCTGGTCGGTGAGCGTCGGCTTCGCGGTAGTCATGGCCCCACGATCTTGCCCTGTCTAGTCGTCGTCCTGGATGACGAGGCGGGCGAAGGCGTCGTCCACGACCGAGGACGTGGGGACCGATGCGACGACCTGGTAGCTCTGCGGCGCGGTCGCCTTGGTGGCGTTGCCGACGAAGGGCACGGCCACGGTGGTCGTCGTGGCACCGGCTGCGATGACGACCTCCTGGGCGGCCGGGGTGATCAGGCCGGCGGTGCCGCCCGCGACGGACTGCACCGAGATCCGGACCGGCTCCTTGCTGCGGCGGTCGAGGGTGAGGGTCATGACGGCGCTGGCCGCCCCGTTCCCCTCGGTGACAGTGGCGTCGGCGATGGAGACCTGGGGCAACCGGGTCAGCGCCTCGGTGCCGATGGCCGGGCTGGCGAAGGCGACGTCGGACAGGTAAACCCCCCCGGTGGGGGGCTGCCGTGAACTGGGTGGATCAGCGACACGCCGGCCAGACGACTCCGCGGCCAGCGTGAGGGCGGCCGGCCAGCACACTCGTCGAGACGGACTTCAGCTAGCCGAGCGGGGAACGGGTACCATGTAGAGACGTACCTACCTGGGAGGTCACCGTGGCCACGGTGAGTGCACGCGAGTTCAACCAGGACGTCAGCGCGGCCAAGCGTGCCGCGTCCGAGGGGCCGGTCGTGATCACCGACCGCGGCAAGCCTTCCCATGTTCTGCTGTCCATCGATGACTACCGGCGGCTGCTCGCAGACGAGCGCTCCATCGTCGACTGGCTCAGCGCAGACGACGGCATCGATCTGGACCCCGAACGGGTGAAGGTGAACCTCCAGGTGCCGCAGCTGTGACCTACCTGCTCGACACGAACGTCGTCAGCGAGCTGCGTAAGTCGGCGGACCGGGCGGACCCGGGTGTGCGTGCCTGGGCGCGGTCGAAGCGCACCAGCGAGCTGTGGCTCAGTGTCATCACCGTCATGGAGGTGGAGACCGGCGTCGGCAGGGTGGAACGGCGGGACCAGCGACAGGGCATGACCCTGCGCCGTTGGCTAGAGCAGGACCTGCTGCCAGCGTTCGAGGGGCGCCTGCTGCCCGTCGATGTGGCCGTCGCCCGCCGCGCCGCCTCCTTCCATGTCCCCGACCCGCGGCCGGAGCGCGACGCCTTGATCGCCGCGACGGCGCTCGAGCGAGGCATGACCGTCGTGACCCGCAACGTCTCTGACTTCACCGCGCTGGACGTCGACCTCGTTGATCCTTGGGGCGCGTGACCCATAGAGCGGGTGACGGGAATCGAACCCGCACTATCAGCTTGGGAAGCTGATGTTCTACCATTGAACTACACCCGCGTGACTCTCCCGCGGGAGAGCGCATCCGAGCATAGCCGACGCGCGCCGGGCCACCCGATAGCCTCACCCTCGTGCTGCTCTCCGACCGTGACATCCGCGCCGAGCTCGAGTCCGGCCGGGTGGCCGTCGACCCCCTCGACCTGACCATGGTGCAGCCGTCCAGCGTCGACGTCCGGCTCGACCGGTACTTTCGGCTCTTCGACAACCACAAGTACCCGGTGATCGACCCCTCGATCGACCAGCCCGACCTGACCCGGCTGGTGCACGTCGAGCCGGACGAGGCGTTCGTGCTGCACCCGGGCGAGTTCGTGCTGGGCTCGACGTACGAGCAGGTCAGCCTGCCGGATGACGTCGCCGCCCGGCTGGAGGGCAAGTCGAGCCTGGGCCGGCTGGGGTTGCTCACCCACTCGACGGCCGGGTTCATCGACCCGGGCTTCAGCGGCCACGTCACCCTCGAGCTGAGCAACGTGGCTACGTTGCCCATCCAGCTGTGGCCGGGCATGAAGATCGGCCAGCTGTGCTTCTTTCGGCTCTCCAGCCCGGCCGAGCACCCCTACGGCAGCGGGCCGTACGGATCTCGTTACCAGGGTCAGCGCGGCCCCACGGCCAGCCGCTCGTTCCAGAACTTCCACCGCACCAAGGTCTGAGGTGGCGCGCCCGCGCCCGGACGCGATCAGTCCGGCCGTGCGGCAGGCACTGCGCGACGCCCACCTGCTGCTGGTGCCCGAGGGGGTCAGCGCCGAGGTGGTCGACGCCCTGGTGCGCCAACGCGTCGACGACGGTCGGCTGCTCGAGGTGGGGCGGGCTCGGCTCGGCCGCCGGTCAGCGGTGTACGGCCCGTTCCGGCTGGACGACGAGACCGCGCTGGCCGTGCGGGTGCCCGGCCCGTGGTCGGTTGCCTACGCCCTCGAGGCCCCGCCTGAGCGCGATGCCGCGGCCTACGCCGACATCGCTGACCCCGTGCAGCGGGCGTGGTGGATGCGGCTGTTCCCCGACGGCAAACCCTTCCGCGAGGAGGGGGACGTCGTCGACCTGGCCCTCTCGCTCGCCCGCCGGCTCGGCGGCGCGGTGCGCATCGGCCGACGTCCGGTGCACGTGCAGCCCGACCCGGGTCGGCTGGTCGACCTCACCGTGTGGTCGTCGTCCTGGCTGTGGCCCCAGCAGCTGCTCGCCGTCGTCTCCGGCCCGTTGCCGGGTGCCAGCCTGGATCTCGGGGGCCGGCGTTTCACCGGGCCCGCCACCGACCCCGAGCCGTGGTCGAGCGACCTGCTGGATCCGGCAGTGGTCGACGTCTCCCACGCCGCGGACGAGCGGTTGCGGCTGGCCGCCCAGGTCGTCGCGGCGGCCAACGACGCCCGGGTGCTCGCCGGCCCGGACGTCGTCGATGGCTTCGAGGTGCGCGGCGACTCCCACCTGCGGGTCGGGGTGATGCACGAAGAACACGTGCCGCCATGGGTGCGCCGACGGCTGCAGCAGGCGGTCGACCCCGTCGTGACGTTCAGCGTCGGCTGGCAGCCCGCGGACGTCGTCCCGCTCGAGGCCGAGCAGCCGCCGTACGCGTTCCGGCTCGAGCGTGAGCGGGTGCGCCCCCGCCTTCGAGTCACCGCCCGGGCCATCGCGGAGGTGACGCACGGCGTCGTCACCGACGCCGACGGCTTCGAGGTCGACCGCTACACCCTGGGCCGCTGAAGCCGCCGCGGCCCGGACGTCAGCCGGCCGCGGTGCCGCGGCCGACGGCGGCGAGCAGCATCTGCGCGACGTCCATGACCTGCACCTGTGGACGGGCACTGCCGTCGGCCTGCGCGGCGGCCAGGCCGTCGCTGAGCATCACCCGGCAGAACGGGCAGCCGATGGCGATCGCGTCGGCGCCCGTGGCGACCGCCTCAGCGGTGCGGTTGGTGTTGATCCGGCTGCCGAGGTTCTCCTCCATCCACATCCGCGCCCCGCCGGCACCGCAACAGAACGAGCGCTCGCCGCTGCGCGGCATCTCGCGCAGCTCGACGCCGGGCAGCGCGCCGATCAGCTCGCGCGGGGGCGCGTAGACGCCGTTGTGCCGGCCCAGGTAGCAGGGGTCGTGGTAGGTCACGCTGGTGCCCTCGCCCGCCGGGGGAGCCACCGGCACCAGCCGCTTGTCGCGCACCAGGGTGTTCAGCAGCTGGGTGTGGTGGACGACCTGGTAGCTGCCGCCGAGCTGCGGGTACTCGTTCGACAACGTGTTGAAGCAGTGCGCGCAGGTCACCACGATCGTGGTGGCGCCGGCCTCGGTCAGCGTCTCGACGTTGGCCTGGGCCAGGGTCTGGAAGAGGAACTCGTTGCCCGCCCGACGGGCCGGGTCGCCGGTGCAGGCCTCGCCGTCGCCGAGCACCGCGAAGTCCACGCTGGCGATGTGCAGCAGCTCGGCCACCGCCCGCGTCGTCTTCTTGGCCCGGTCCTCGAACGCGCCGGCGCAGCCGACCCAGAACAGGTAGTCGACGTCGGCCAGCGACTCGACGTCCCGCCCGACCTGCCGGACCTCGAAGGGCAGGTCCTTGGCCCAGTCCAGGCGGGCCCGCGCGTTCATCCCCCAGGGGTTCTGCGCGTTCTCCAGGTTCTTGAACAGTCCGCCGAGCTCGCTGGGGAACGCCGACTCGATCAGCACCTGGTAGCGGCGCATGTCGACGATGTGGTCGACGTGCTCGATGTCGACCGGGCACTGCTCGACGCAGGCGCCGCAGGTCGTGCACGACCACAGGACGTCGGGGTCGATCACGCCCAGCTGCGCGCCGTACGCGCCCAGCGGGTTCGCGACGTCGTACCCGGTGGCGCCGACGAGCGGCGGGGCGGGGACGTCGTCCGCCACCGCCTGCAGGTACGGCGCCTGCTCGTGCGCATGATCGCGCAGCGCCATCACCAGCATCTTGGGTGACAGCGGTTTGTCGGTGTTCCACGCGGGGCACTGCGACTGGCAGCGTCCGCACTCGGTGCAGGTGCTGAAGTCGAGCAGGCCTTTCCAGGTGAAGTCGGTGACCTTCCCCACGCCGAGCGCGTCGTCCTCGTCCAGCTCGTCGATGTTCTCGAAGTCGACCGGCTCGCCCTTGATGCTGATGGGCTGCAGCGCTCCCAGCGAGGTGCGGCCGCCCGCGTGCCGCTTCAGCCAGATGTTGGGGAACGCCAGGAACCGGTGCCAGGCGACACCCATCGTGGGCTGCAGCGCCAGGGTGACGAACCACGCCATCGAGATCAGGATCTTCAGCAGCGCCACCGCGATGATCGCGTTCTCGATCGCACCCGACGATGTACCGGAGAACGCCTCACCGATGAAGAAGGTCAGCGGGAAGTGGACGGCGCTGCCGTCGATGAGCGCGTACTCGAGCCCGCGCAGGGTGAGCACACACAGCACGACGCCCAGGATGGTGGCCTCGACGTAGTAGGCCGCCCACCAGGTCGAGCCGAAGAACCGCGATCCGCGACCGTCGGTGCCCGCTGATCGCCGCGGGTGGTTCTTCTGCCGGATGGCGATCAGGGCGACGATCCCGGCGAACGACAGCCAGGCGATCGTCTCGGTGAGCCACTCGAACGGCGCGAAGTGGCCGATCAGCGGCAGGACGAAGCTCGGATCGACCAGCTGGCCGTAGGCCGTCACCAACGAGAAGAACAGCACTACGAACGAGACCATCACGAACCAGTGCGCGGTGGCGACCAGCGGCAGCCGGGCCATCCGGGTGTGGCCGGCGACCTCGCGCAGCAGGGTCACCGATCGGGTGAGAGGTGCATCCGTACGACGACGGTCCGGCTGACCCAGCCGGAAGGTCGTGACGAACCCGGCGACGGTGCGCGTGAACAGGGCCACCCCGACCACGGTGGCGACCAGGGCGATGACGACGGCGGCGACCTGCATACGGGAAGCTCCACTCGAGCGGGGCGACGGTGACCTGCGCCGTAAGGATAGTGACTGGTCGGTAGCCTCGGCGCGGGTGGACGCGCGCTGCGCTCCGCCACACCGACGGGCAGAACTCGGCTCAGCGGGGCCGGCCCGTGCTCAGGGTGGGGTCGCCGCCTGACTTCTGCCCGCTGGTGTGGCGTCCCGGCCACCGATCCGGCGGGTCAGGTCGCGGGCGGCCCGCGCCACCCGCTCGGCGAGCCGGGCGCGGTCGGCGGGGCCGACGTCCGCCGTGCCGAAGGTGACCGCGAGTCCCGCAGCCGGGTGGGTCGCGCTGTCGAACACCGGTGAGGCCACCGAGGCGAAGCCGGGGGTCACCTCACCGTCCTCGACGGCGTGCCCGGTGGCCCGCACCTGGGCCAGCAGTCGGCGCAGCTCGGGCAGTGACGTCGGGCCGCTGCCGTGCCGCTGGGCGAACGCCGCACGGTCGGGGAACAGCGCGCGCACCTGAGCGGTCGGCAGGGCGGCGAGGACGGCGCGCCCGCTCGCCGTGAGGTGGGCCGGCAGCCGGACCCCGACGTCGGTGACCAGCGGTGGTCGCCCCGGGGCCCGTTCCTCGACGACGTACAGCGCCTCTCGGCCGTGCAACACGGCCAGATGTGCGCTGTGCCCGACGTCGTCGACCAGCCGTGCGAGGAGCGGGCGGGCCAACCGGGCCAGCGGCGCCTGGTGGGTGTACGCCGACCCGATCTCGAACGCCGCCAGGCCGAGGCCATAGCGTCGCTCCTCGGGCAGGTGCACCACGAAACCGGTGTCCTGCAGTACGTTCAGCAGATGGTAGACGGTCGACCGGGGCAGCCCCAGGTCCTGGGCGATGCGAGCCGCTGGCAACGGTCCCGCGTGGCGGGCCAGGTGCATGAGCACCTGCAGCGTCTGGTGAGCAGCCGGCACCTGTGCGCTCACCGATGAGCCCGCTCGACCGCTCGGCCCTGCTGAGCCATCTGCGCGCTGACATGGCCGCCTTCAGCGACTGCCTCGAGGGTGACCTCGGACGGTCGGTAGCGGCGTGTCCGGGTTGGGACCTCGCGGCGCTGGCCACACACCTCGGGCGCGTGCACCTGTGGGCCGTGGCTGCGCTGTCGTCGATCGACGAGCCCGCCTACCCGCCGCGCCCGAGCACCGCACCGCTCGCGACCTGGTACACCGCCAGCTCGGCCACCCTGCTCGCTGAGCTGTCGGCACGCGACCCACGCCAGCCGTGCTGGTCGCTGTGGCCACCGGGTGTCACCGAGTTCTGGGTGCGTCGCCAGGCAATCGAGACGGCCGTGCACCGCTGGGACGCGCAGACCGCCCTCGGCCGGCCCGCCACCATCGACGTCGCCCTGGCCGCAGACGGGGTGGGCGAGGTCGTGGACGTGATGTTCCCGCGGCAGGTGGCGATGGGTCGCCAGGTGGATCTGGCCGTCGCCTTGGAGCTGCGGGCCGCCTCCGACGCGTGGGTGGTCGGCACAGGCGTCGACGGACGGGCGACGCTGACGGCCGAAGCCCCCTTGCTCCTGCTGCTTCTCTGGAAGCGGCTGACCCTGGACGACGTGCTCGCGGCCGGAGGTCGCCTGGTGGGCCCCCGACCGGTGGCCGAGCGAGTGCTGGCTGCGGCGCTCACTCCGTGACGACCGCATGCCGGCAGCGTACGGTCTGGGATCCCAGACACAACCACTGCCGCGAGCCGCCCGGCGGCCGCCAGCCGGGTGTTGGCTCTGGCGCGTGCCCTCCGTCTCCTCATCGGTCAGCGTCGGGATCGGGCCGGTGCCGGCGTCCGACGTGATGGCGGTGGCTCGGCTAGGGGCGCAGGTGCGGGTGACCGACGAGGCGCTGGCCGAGATCGCCCGCAGTCGCGCGGTGATCGAGACGCTCGCGGACGACGAGCTGCCGCACTACGGGGTATCGACCGGCTTCGGTGCGCTCGCGACGCGACACATCCCGGTCGAGCGGCGGGCCCAGCTGCAGCGCAGCCTGGTGCGCTCGCACGCAGCCGGGTCGGGCCCCGAGGTGGAGCGTGAGGTGGTGCGCGCGCTGATGCTCCTTCGGCTGTCGACCCTGGCGACCGGCCGCACCGGGGTACGGCCCCTGGTGGTGACGACGTACGCCGCGTTGCTCAACGCCGGGATCACCCCGGTGGTGTACGAGTACGGGTCGCTCGGCTGCTCCGGTGACCTGGCCCCGCTCGCGCACTGCGCCCTGGCCCTGATGGGTGAGGGTCCGGTGCGCGACGCCTCCGGAACGCTGCGGGCCGCGCTGGAAGCCCTGTCCGAGAACGGGATCGAGCCGCTCGAGCTGGCCGAGAAGGAGGGCCTGGCGCTGATCAACGGCACCGACGGCATGCTCGGCATGCTGGTGCTCGCGCTGCACGACCTCAGCAACCTGATGGTGGTGGCGGACGTTGCAGCGGCGATGAGCGTCGAGGCGCTGCTGGGCACCGACGCGGTCTTCGCGGCCGACCTGCAGGGACTGCGGCCCCACCCCGGGCAGGCAGTCAGCGCGGCGAACCTGCGCACGCTGCTCGTCGACAGCCCGATCATGGCCAGTCACCGCGGCCCGCAGTGCACCCGGGTGCAGGATGCGTACTCGCTGCGCTGCGCGCCGCAGGTGCACGGGGCGGCGCGCGACACGATCGAGCACGCGGCCCTGGTGGCCGGACGCGAGCTGGCCGCGGCGGTCGACAACCCGGTCGTGACGCTCGATGGCCGGGTCGAGAGCAACGGTAGCTTCCACGGCGCACCGGTGGGCTACGTCCTCGACTTCCTCGCGATCGCGGCGGCCGACGTCGCCTCGATGAGCGAGCGCCGTACCGACCGGGCGCTGGACGCCAACCGCAGCAACGGACTGCCGCCGTTTCTCGCGGACGACCCAGGTGTCGACAGCGGGCTGATGATCGGTCAGTACACCGCCGCCGCGATCGTCAGCGAGCTCAAGCGGCTGGCGGTGCCGTCCAGCGTCGACTCGATCCCGAGCAGCGCGATGCAGGAGGACCACGTCTCGATGGGCTGGCACGCCGCACGCAAGCTGCGCCGCAGCGTCGACGGGCTGACCCGGGTGCTGGCCATCGAGGTGCTCACGGTGGCCCGCGCTCTCGACCTGCGCGCCCCGCTGAGGGCCACGCCTGCGACGGCGTCGGTGGTGCAGGCCTTGCGCGGCAACGGGATCGGGGGACCAGGCCCCGACCGGCACCTGGCGCCTGAGATCGAGGCCACCGTGCAGCTCGTGGCCGGCGGCGCCGTCCGGGCCGCCGCCGAGTCGGTGACCGGCCCCCTCGCCTGACCCCGCTCGACCGCACCTTCGCCACAAGGTGCGCCCCAAAGGCCCACGAGGACCGACCTTGTGGCGAAGGTGCGAGGACGAGGAGCACGAGATGGACGGAGCACGACCGGTGCGCGCCGCACGCGGCACCACCCTGACGGCACGCAGCTGGCAGACCGAGGCACCGCTGCGGATGCTGGCCAACAACCTGGACCCCGAGGTGGCCGAACGCCCCGACGACCTCGTCGTGTACGGCGGCACCGGCCGGGCCGCCCGCGACTGGCGCAGCTATGACGCCATCGTCCGCACCCTCACCACCCTCGCGGACGACGAGACGCTCCTCGTCCAGTCCGGCCGGCCGGTGGGGGTGATGCGCACGCACGAGTGGGCGCCGCGGGTGCTGATCGCCAACTCCAACCTGGTGGGCGACTGGGCGACCTGGCCGACGTTCCGCGAGCTCGAGCGCCAGGGCCTGACCATGTACGGCCAGATGACGGCGGGATCGTGGATCTACATCGGCACCCAGGGCATCCTGCAGGGCACCTACGAGACCTTCGCGGCCGTCGCGGTCAAGCGCTTCGGCGGAACGCTCGCCGGCACGCTGACCGTCACCGGCGGCTGCGGCGGCATGGGCGGCGCGCAGCCGCTGGCCGTCACGATGAACGGCGGAGTCTGCCTGGTGATCGACGTGGACGGCGCCCGGCTGGCCCGCCGCGTACGCGACCGGTACCTCGACGAGGTCGCGGACGACCTGGACGACGCCGTCGCCCGCTGCGAGAGCGCCAAGCGTGAAAGGCGTGCCGTGAGCATCGGGCTGGTCGGCAACTGCGCCACCGTGCTGCCCGAGCTGCTGCGCCGCGGCGTCGAGGTCGACATCGTCACCGACCAGACCAGCGCGCACGACCCGCTGTCCTACCTGCCGGAGGGTGTCGACCCCGACGACTGGCACGACCTGGCCGAGCGCAAGCCCGAGGAGTTCACCGACCGCGCCCGGGCGTCGATGGCCCGCCACGTCGAGGCGATGGTGGGGTTCCAGGATGCCGGCGCCGAGGTCTTCGACTACGGCAACTCGATCCGTGACGAGGCCAGGCATGGCGGGTTCGCCCGTGCGTTCGCGTTCCCGGGGTTCGTCCCGGCGTACATCCGGCCGCTGTTCTGCGAGGGCAAGGGGCCGTTCCGCTGGGTGGCGCTCAGCGGCGACCCCGCCGACATCGCCGCCACCGACGCCAAGGTGCTCGAGCTGTTCCCCGACAACGACCACCTGCACCGGTGGATCCGGGCCGCGCAGGACCGGGTCGCCTTCCAGGGGTTGCCCGCCCGGATCTGCTGGCTCGGCCAGGGTGAGCGCGACAAGGCGGGGCTCGCCTTCAACGAGATGGTCGCGAACGGCGAGGTGAGCGCCCCGATCGTGATCGGTCGCGACCACCTCGACACCGGCAGCGTGGCCTCGCCGTACCGCGAGACCGAGGCGATGGCCGATGGCTCGGACGCGATCGCCGACTGGCCGCTGCTCAACGCCCTGGTGAACACGGCGTCCGGCGCGAGCTGGGTGTCGATCCACCACGGCGGCGGTGTGGGCATCGGCCGCTCGATCCACGCCGGCCAGGTGTGCGTGGCCGACGGCACGCCGCTGGCCGCGGCCAAGCTCGAGCGGGTGCTGACCAACGACCCGGCGATGGGGGTGATCCGGCACGTCGACGCCGGGTACGACGTCGCCGACCGAACCGCCGCCGAGCAGGGTGTGCGCGTCCCGATGCGCGAGGGCTAGGTGACGTCCGCGACCTGCGCGCCCAGGGCCCGCACCACGTCGTCCGCCTGCGCGACGATGCCGACGCCGCTGGCCCCGGCACCGAGCGAGATCTCGCCCACCGCGCTCGCGTCGACGACGACCGGCCAGGGGCGCAGCGAGCCGAACGGGGTGATCGTGCCGCGTGCATACCCGGTGACCTCGAGCGCGGTGGCGGCGTCCGGCATCGACATCCGCTTCACGCCGAGCAGGGCCCGCAGCTTGGGCCAGGAGATCTCGCGGTCGCCCGGCAGCAGCACGAACAGGAAGTCGTCGTCCGCCCGGCGCACCACGATGGTCTTGAGCAGGGCCGACGGCTCGATGCCCCGCGCCGCTGCAGCCTCTGCCAGGCTGTCGACGTGGCCATGACGGACGACCCGGTAGGCGATGCCGCTGGCCTCGACCGCAGCGAGCGCCCGATCTTCACTCATGCCGCGAGCCTACGGTGAGCAGTTTCGACGCGCTGTGGGACCAGATCGCGCCGATCGGCCGGGTCGCCGGCGGCGGGTACCGACGCTTCGCCTACACCGACGCCGACCTGGCGTTGCGCGAGTGGTTCGTGGCCACCGCCGAGGCCAGGGGCCTGGACGTCGACACCGACCGGGCCGGCAACCTGTGGGCCTGGTGGGGCGACCCGGACGCCGACGGGCCCGGGTTGGTGGTAGGCAGCCACCTCGACTCGGTGCCCGACGGCGGTGCCTTCGACGGACCACTCGGTGTCGTCTCTGCCCTCGCTGCGTTGGACACGTTGCAGACCAAGGGCTTCACGCCGACGATCCCGATCGGAGTCGTGTGCTTCGCCGATGAGGAGGGCGCCCGGTTCGGCATCGCCTGTGCCGGCTCGCGCCTGCTCACCGGGGCGCTCGACCCCGCCCGCGCCCGCGGGCTCACCGACGCGGACGGCAGCACGCTGGCCGAGGCGGCCGGCCGGGCCGGCCTCGCTGACCTCGGCCCCGACCCCGAGGCGCTGCGGCGGGTCGGCCGGTTCGTCGAGCTGCACGTCGAGCAGGGCCGAGGCCTGGTGCACCAGGACGCCGCAGTCGGCATCGGCAGCGCGATCTGGCCGCACGGCCGCTGGCGGGTCGACCTGGCCGGGCGGGCCGACCACGCCGGTACGACGGCGCTGGCCGACCGCACCGACCCGATGCTCGACCTGGCTCGGCTGATCACCGGCGCCCGCGAGTCCGCGCAACGCCACGGCGCCGTGGCCACGGTGGGCAAGGTGCACGTCGAACCGAACGGCGTCAACGCGATCCCGTCACGGGTCACTGCCTGGCTGGACGCCCGCGCCGCCGAGGAGCCGGCGGTGCGCGCCGTCCTGGCCGACCTGGCGGCGCTGTCGCCCGCCGAGGAGTCGTGGACCCCGCGCACCCCCTTCGACCCCCGGCTGACCGCCGACCTGGCCGCCCTGGTGGACGCACCCGTGCTCGAGACCGGCGCCGGGCACGACGCGGGTGTGCTCGCCCAGGCAGGCGTGCCGGCAGCCATGCTGTTCGTGCGCAACCCCACCGGGGTGTCGCACTCGCCGCTCGAGCACGCCGACCGCGACGACTGCCTCGCGGGCGTCGCGGCGCTGGCCCGGGTGGTCGAGCACCTCGCTGGCGGTCACCCGTGAGTAGCTGGTGGTGCGAGCAGGCCTGGCTGGGGCAGGCGCCCGTCGCGCGGGTGCGTGTCGAGGCCGCTGCGGGTGTCATCACGGCGGTGCACCCCGGCGTCGACCCGCTGCCGGGTGACACCAGGCTCGCCGGCCTGGTGCTGCCGGGCTTCGCCAACGCCCACTCGCACGCCTTCCACCGCGCCCTGCGCGGCCGCACCCACGACGAGGGCGGCACGTTCTGGACCTGGCGCGACCGGATGTACGCCGTGGCCCAGCGTCTTGACCCCGACCGCTACCTGGCGCTGGCGCGGGCGACCTACGCCGAGATGGCCCTCGCGGGAGTGACCTGCGTCGGCGAGTTCCACTACCTGCACCACGGCCCCGGCGGCACGCCGTACGACGACCCGAACGCGATGGCCGAGGCGTTGCGACAGGCGGCGCGCGACGCCGGTATCAGGCTCACCCTGCTCGACGCCTGCTATCTCGCCGGCGGGCTCACCGCCGAGGGCCACACGCGTCCAAGCGTTGCGCAGCAGCGGTTCTCGGACGGCAGCTCGGCTGCCTGGCAACGCCGGGTCGAGCGCTTGACGCCGGACGACGGGATGCGGGTGGGTGCGGCCATCCACTCGGTGCGGGCGGTGCCTCGCCTCGAGCTCGTCGACGTGGCCTCGGCCATGACCGACGCCCCCCTGCACGCGCATCTGAGCGAGCAGTGGGCCGAGAACGAGGCGACGCTCGCCTTCTACGGGATGACCCCCACCGAGCTGTTGGCCGGCGCGGACGCGCTGGGGCCGCGCACCACCGTGGTGCACGCCACCGTCGGTGCCCACCTGGAGCTGCTCGGCAGCACCGGCACCACCGTCTGCTTCTGCCCCACGACCGAGCGCGACCTGGCCGACGGCATCGGCCCGGCGCGGTTGCTCGCCGACCACGGGTCGCCCCTGTGCCTCGGCAGCGACCAGAACGCCGTGATCGACCTGCTCGAGGAGGCGCGCGCCCTGGAGATGCACGAGCGGCTGCACTTCCTCGAACGCGGCAGGTTCGCCCCGGCCGAGCTGGTCGACGCCCTCACCGTGAACGGGCACGCGGCGCTGGGCTGGCCAGAGGCCGGGCGGATCCAGGTCGGCGCGCCCGCAGATCTCGTCGCGGTGCGGCTCGACAGCGTCAGGACAGCAGGAGTGGTTGCAGCACAGGCGGTCTACGCGGCGACCGCCTCCGATGTGACGACGGTCGTGGTCGGTGGCCGGCTGGTGGTCGAGGACGGCCAGCACGTCCTCGGCGATGTCGCCAAGCTGTTGCGGGACGCGGTCGATCCATTGTGGGAGAACGCATGAGCGCCCTTCTGGTCACGGGTATCGGCGAGCTCGTCACGTGTGCCCCCTCGCTGGGTGATGGTTCGCCGCTGGGCGTCGTCGAGGCTGCTGCCCTCGTGGTCGAGAACGGGCACGTCACCTGGGCGGGGCCGTCCGCGGCCGCCCAGCCGGCCGACGTCCGGGTCGACCTCGGCGGTCGGGCGGTGGTGCCCGGATTCGTGGACTCACACACCCACCTGGTGTTCGCCGGCGACCGGGCCCGCGAGTTCGAGGCCCGCGCGAGCGGGGCGAGGTACGACGGCGGTGGTATCGCCAGCACCGTCGCCGCCACCCGGGCGGCGAGCGAGGAGTGGCTGCTGGCGCGGTTGCGGGGGTTCGTCGCCGAGATGCGCGCGCAGGGCACGACCACCGTCGAGGTGAAGAGCGGCTACGGCCTCACGGTCGCCGACGAGGTGCGGGCGCTGCGCATCGCCGGCCAGGTCACGGCCGAGACGACCTTCCTGGGTGCGCACGTGGTGCCGGCAGAGGCTGACCGGGCGGCCTACCTCGCTCTGGTCACCGGCCCGATGCTGGCGGCGTGCGCGCCGTACGCCCGGTGGGTCGACGTCTTCTGCGAGCCGGCCAGCCCGCACGCCTTCGACGGTGCCGAGTCGCGCGCCGTCCTGCAGGCCGGTGCGGCGGCGGGACTGGGCCTTCGCGTGCACGGCAACCAGCTGTCCGCCGGCCCGGGCGTGCAGCTGGCGGTCGAGCTGGGCGCCGCCAGCGTCGACCACTGCACGCACCTGACTGCAGCCGACGTCGATGCGCTGGCTACCGGTGACACGGTCGCGACCCTGCTGCCCGGCGTCGAGTTCTCGACCCGCTCGCCCTACCCGGACGGCCGGGCGCTGGTCGACGCCGGGGTCACCGTGGCCCTGGCCACCGACTGCAACCCCGGCACCAGCTTCACCTCCTCGATGCCGTTCGTGATCGCGTTGGCCGTGCGTGAGCTGGGCCTGACCCCCGCCGAGGCGTTGTGGTCGGCGACGGCCGGCGGGGCCGCGGCGCTGCGTCGGCCGGACGTCGGCCGGCTGGCACCGGGGTCACGCGCCGACCTCGCGGTGCTGGCGGCGCCGACGTACCGGCACCTCGCCTACCGCCCCGGGGTGCCGCTGGCTCGTGCCCTCGACCTACCCTCGGGCGGATGAGCGAGGACGCAGACGCCGAGGCGGTGGCACTGGCGCACCGCCTGCTCGACCTGGCGCGCGCCGGTCGAACCGACGAGCTGGTGGCGTACGTCGACGCCGGTGTCCCGGTCGACCTGACCGACCCGTCCGGTAACACGCTGGTCATGCTGGCGTCCTACCACGGGCACAGCGCGACGGCGGGGGCCCTGGCTGAGCGCGGCGCCGACGTCGACCGGGCCAACGATCGCGGACAGACACCGCTGGCCGGGGCCGTGTTCAAGGGCGAGGTCGAGGTGGTGCAGGTGCTGGTGGCGGCGGGCGCCGACGCGACCGCCGGGTCGCCGTCCGCGATCGAGACGGCCCGGTTCTTCGGCCGCCAGGACCTGCTGGGGTTGCTCGGGGTCAGCTGACCTCTTGCATCTTGGGTGGCAGGTGGCCGGTCGACTTGCGGTAGTAGACCGCCGCCCTGCGCGCCCAGAGCATTCGGGCGACGCCGACGATGGCCCCGCTGACGACCGCGAACGCCAGAGCCTCACCCCAGGTGGTGTCGGGGTCCTCGGGGTTGGCCGGCGGGGCGTGACCGGTCACGGTCTTCCACCCGGTGGTGATGACCTTCTTGGCGGCGATGCCCGAGAGCACCGCCCCGCCCGTGCCCAGCAGCTTCCATGTCGTCGCACTCATGGGCTCAGCGTGCCCTACAGCAGGGTGCCCAGCCACATCAGCATCGCCACCACCGGACCACCGAGCGCGGGCGCGGTGATGCCGACCATGCCGATCACGATGAGCAGCGCTACCAGTCGCGCGAGCAGCGAGGGTCGCCCGGCTCGTGGCTGGCGCAGCATCCGCAGGATCACCGGGCCAGTCTGACAGGCGGGTGTACGGTGTGCTGCATACGACAGGGGAGCGCCGCCAGGCGCTGAGAGTGCGGGCGACCGCAGACCCTCGAACCTGATCCGGCTAGCACCGGTGTAGGGAGTCGGGACATCTCGACCACCCGTCGGCGGCTTCGGCCCGTCGGCACGGTGGTGCCCCTCCTGCAACCGTAGGAGGAACTCATGGCACCCGAAACTTCGCTGAGGGCACTGACTCGTTGGCGCACCGTCGATCTGGTCACGGCGGCCATGCTCGGCGTGGCGTTCGGCGTCGCGTACTGGGGGTGGTCGGCCGCCTACAACCTGATCAGCCCGGCCTTCGCCGCCGTGCCCCCGCTGGGTGGTCTGCTGGGCGGGCCGTGGCTGATGGCCGGTGTGGTCGGTGCGCTCGTCGTCCGGCGTCCGGGCGCGGCCCTGCTGAGCGAGCTGCTCGCGGCCAACGTCGAGTACCTGCTGGGCAACCAGTGGGGTGTGTCGACCCTGATCGCCGGTGCGCTGCAGGGGTTGGGCATCGAGATCGTCCTGGCCATCGTCTTGTTCCGCCGGTTCGGCCCGGTCGTCGCTGCAGCGGGCGCCGCGCTGGCCGCCGGGCTGGAGACGGCGTACGAGTTCGGTGCCTACGACTACGCGACCACGTTCGGCGCAGGCGGCACCGTTGTCTACCTGCTCACCTTCGCCGTGTCCGGCGCACTGGTCGCGGGGCTGGGTGGCTGGCTGCTGGTGCGTGCGCTGGCCCGCACCGGTGCCCTGGCCGGGTTCCCCGCCGGCCGCGAGCGCGCACTGGCACATGACGCGGCTCGTCGCGGGGACGCCGCTGCAGCGAGGTGACCGGCGCGCTCCTGGACGTCCGCGGACTGTCG
>JAABUN010003686.1_pt1 | contig 22971 bp, 16 predicted proteins | sample 5559311 | NCBI WGS metagenome assembly JAABUN01 (sample SAMN10711877, study PRJNA513370) | rock metagenome | isolation source: Antarctica rocks | place: Antarctica: Victoria Land, Siegfried Peak sud
AATCCTATATATAGTAAGGAATACTACTATAAATAGAAAATATTAGTAATATTATAGTTATTATTTCTATAGGAATAGCTAATTAGCTATTACCTTTTTATATTACCTTATTTACTATTAAGAATTATCTAGTTAGTAATAATAATAATACTTAGTAATATATTAGTTAATCTTCTATATAATACGAAATATTAATATAAATAAAAAATATTCCTGATATAATATTCTTAGTAAAATCATATAGGTAGAACTAATATCTTAGCGAGTTAGGTTAATACTTTAGTACTAATACTTAGTACTACCTTATAGTATTAACCTAAATACTTAGTACTAACTATTAATATTAACCCGAATACTTAGGCTAGGAATTTAGTATTAACTCGCTAAGAGTTAAGTTAGGTACCTAACTTAAGTTTAAAGTACTAACTTAATATAGTTAGTCTAAGTAGAAGTAAAAGTAGAAGTAAAAGAAGAAGCTAATAGTATATCTATCTATTAGGGTAATAATTATAGAGTTAGAATAAGGCTTATAAGTAAAGTAGATATAAGATAAATAGACTAATTATATAGTAGGAGGAATTAGCTAATTAAGATAAGAGATATATATAAGAAAGCTTATAAAGTATTAATTTTAATTATTAATTAAAATATAAATAATATAAAACCCTACGTTTTTATTATATATAGATAAAAAAGGGAGTTATTTAAGTAATAGCCCTATAAGGCTACGCCCCTTCCAGGTACGCGCCTCTTCTAGGTGAACTCTTCTAGGTTCGGTAAAACTTCGGCTCCCTAAAATAGGTCTTCCGTCCTCCTTCGTGTACGTCGTCCTACAGCAATTTCAATCTCACTCCTTATTGACAGCATCCTTACTAAAGCCTGGTCTACACCGCCTCGTGCAGTTTCTAATCCGAGGCAGAACATACATGGCGCGTGGCCCTCATCCCTATTGGCACGAAGGATTCCATGAAGTCCTCCCGAGCGGCTGAGCCGCTTACGTGCATTTTCAACCCCTGAGTCATCTTACATTACATGTATCACTTGCATGCCTTCATCCATCAGATGCCCGGCGTGACAATAATGGGATCCAACTACTTCGTGCTAATGCCAGCGCCCGGGCCAGAGAAGTCTCTAAGACCCTACTTAATCCTTTGGAAAAGAAAAATGATGGCGCGCGCTTCCACCCTTCCTTCCATGTTGTTCGAGGACACCAGCTTCGATGGAACGTCTCGTGTCCTAGCTCCCTGGAAAACAGGCAACTCATCTGTTGCTCGGGTTCTCCGCATCAGATGTCAGCTGCGCCGCACCTTTCAGCCCAGAATCCTGCATACAGGACAACGCCCCAATTTCATCCTTCGATCTTTCAAAGTCAGCACTTGCGTCTTACTTCTGCGTAACTTGGAAGGCTATGCCTTTATTGAGGGTCCGGGGACTGTTGACCTCAAGGCCTTCTCATTGCAGTAGGCTCATGTTGATAGTATGCTGTACCTACGTCTTTGCGCCCACTAGTGCCCACTCCACACGATGAGCAAAGCCTCATCGTTCCCGTCTAGGTACATGTTCGACCATAGCGCGCGCCTCAAATACTCGCTCTCTTTGTGTTTCGCCTTGTCTCAAGTATTGTCAGAACGCCAGCTTTCGGAAGTGGTCGCACCTGTCTCAATAGGCGATAGTGACCATGCATTACACCCAGCCCTATCTTCTTCTCGTTCTTATTATTAGCCCATCAGATCATGTGCCTGGAATGTTCAGCCAATGATCGGCGGATCCTCTATGCAAAGCCTCTTTCCAACAGTACTTTCTGACTCGAAAACAACTCCGTATTGCGGAAGCTGACTGACCTTATGACTGTGGAGGCTGCAACTCTTCTTTCGCCTTCGCGAGATGTCTACATTATATAAGAGAGCTCCGAGTGCGATTTTTCGCGCAATTTCCCTCATTCAATATTGGCTACTCCACGATCTCCACCGGAACTGCGAAGGCGCAGAATCTTACATTTCCACAGGCCAATCTTGTCCTTAGCTTTGGTGATCCTTCAAATACGATATCGTTGAGCAGATTAAAACCCCATCTGACCCCGTCGACGGGAGCATGTCTTTCCTCGCCCCTTACACAAATGCTATGCGTATAGGTCAAGGGTAAGCACCCCTACACTTTCCACTACTTTGCCAGCTCGATGTTGTAAATAATCAGGCATTTAACTACTTATATGCAATACCCTCTCCGCTGAATATCCCCGCATTTCATTCCTTGCTGACGTGGTATGTTAGCTTCAACTCGTACACCCAAGAAATATGCATCGAGAATGCCGTCCTTGTCGAGCCCGCGCGCAAAGCTCGCTCCACATCCTCTCAACGTCCACACTCTAGTATCGCCCCAAACAGGACTTTACGCCCACTGTCAACGGACGCAACAACCCTCCGTCCAAAAAGGAGCAGCGCCTCATTACAATCCGACGCGACAAGCTTACATACGGGAGACCTGAACGAGCCCCAACGACCTGGAAGCGCACAATCGGCGACTTCGATGCCTAATATAACCGTTGAATCCCCCCACCTCTACCCACCCGCTCCAGCAACGTCCGTCCAGCCCGCAGGAACAACCCCACCGCACGAAAATGTTGTCCAGATAGTGACCTACTCCTCGCGCATGGTCGACAACGTATCCGATATAGTCGAAGCGCTCAACATCTCCTCCTCCGCCTCGATAAAATATGGTACAATCAAAGGCGCCGGCAGTGCCTCTATCGTCAACGAAAACAAAGTCAACCAATCAGACCTGAACTACATTGTCACTGTAAAGGTGACTAATGAGACGTCCCCTGTGGCGGATAGAATGACATTCAACCCTATAGCTGAGCTAGACAATAAACGATTCACAGATGTGTTTGGCGACTGCTTCATCAGCGGCTTCACCGAGGGTGGCGAATTCAGCGCCATTGTGTCTATCAAAGTCAGTGACAAGGCCAAAGTCTCTGCCGTGAAAGCCGCGGCTGAGGCCGAGATCGCTATAGCAGCAGCTCCAGGCTTGTCTGTTGGAACGAAGAACAGTGTGGACAAGCACAAGAGTGATGTATGGGATGATACCGAGACGACCATCTCCGTCAATTGGGCTGGTGGCGGCGATATCAAACCTGCGGATGAGAAGTGGGATTTGAAAACCGTGGTTGATGTTGCAACGCGGTTTCCTCATCTGGTAGAAACCTGTGCGCAGCGAACGAGCGCAATCCTGACGCGATATACGAGTTTGAGGAGCTTTAACGAAGTGAATACAAGGAATTCGCCTGAGGATCGATTTAGGATCTTAGACTACGACCTCTGTTCCTTGTACACGCAAGATCTTTTCAGCGCCTTTTTGACTTATAAGAATATCTGGGCGGAATTATCGGATATGCTGAAGTTCACTGAGCGGTATCGGGAGAGGGAACCAGGGACGGATGTGCCTGATCCAATCCAGCTTACACCAAAAGGTCTGAATGAGGCCAGGTTACTTGCCCGCAAGGGCATGACGCAGATAAGTGATATCACAAAGGCTCTGATCACAGAGCCCTCGTTGGCGGACCTTGACGAGAACGGACAGCAAAGGGCTGTGCCGTACATGTGGCCGAGCGAGTTGAGGAAACGAATGCCTGTGAGTCATACCCTCAAGAAGAAGAACTTGCGCGAGTACGATAGCTGATAAGCCAACAGATCAGGCATCACGGTCTTACTATTCGCGAGCAAGCAGACCTCGTCCGCCGCGACACCAATTTCGGCCTCCTCAACTCCGAAGAGATTGGCAAGATAGGCCACTGGGCTCGAGATGATGATCTTGACTTCGCACCATTGGTCGGCGATCGCATGCAGCCCCAGCGCTCATGGCTGGGGAGGGAGAAAGACACGCTCTTCTGTACGTTAGACTTGGCAGCAGATACCACTCATCTCGATAACCTGACCAAGCTTCGTCTTCACGCGTACCAAAATCGCTCCTTCAACTGGCTTGGCATATTCGGTCGCCAAACTCGGTCCAAGCGCTGTCACAACCAGCTCTCTGGGATCGGCTTCAGCACGGCTCATGATACCGGCGTTCCCTCCAGAGACGATGGCATCCACCACGTCGTGGCGCATCCGAACAAGAATCATGAGTTCTGGTCTCAGCCACTAGTCGATTTCAAGTATGCGAAGGCCTCGAAAGTGAGGATCGAGTACGTACCAGGGTCCGGCTGCTTGGCGGCTTTGGTCGTATCGGACTCGAACAGCCAGGAGCTGGCGAGCTGGAAGCAGTACGGTCAAGGGAAAGCCTTCTCGCCCACTGGACTGAAGATTGTAGAGCAAGAACCTCCAGATGCGAGGAGTGGATGGATTTTGGCTGGGTTCTGGGGCCATGCTGATTCGCGCGTGATCAACAGTATCGGCCCTATATGGAGAAAGTAATTGGTATATATGAGGGGGCTGAGGTTGGTTTACTCTTTGAAGCGTTCTGATTTTATCGATTCAATCTTGCTTTCGTTTGTGAGTACGATACGTTTGATTTGGTTGTTAATCCCCCCCAGTCTTAGTGAGGCCGGTGTTGTAGAGGAAATTGATTTTCGCCATCACTTCCATGACTAACCCTGTCTACAGCGAAACTCTACACATACATCATCGGAAGAAACCACCTTTTCGCTTCACAAGAGACCGATATCAGTATCTGCAGTTTCTCAACTCAGCACCATAAGGTTTACGGATTCCAGCGACGTGGTATATCACGATTTGGGAGCTATAATGATACCCAGGAACTCAACACGTTACAGATTACTAACCATGACGAGACAAGGTGAGGAGACCCTCCCGAATCCTAATTAGTGATATGTCGTCTCATGTGGAATGGGTTGCCTCAGACACGTCGTCCTCGTAGGCGTACATTTGTCACGTGACCAAGCACATAGCCAAACGATGTCTGTTCGTAAACATATCATCGTTTGGTCGCTAAGCAGCTAGTCTGCTGCTTTCAGGCTGATGCACAACGCGTGTGAGGCCTTCTGCAGCAGCTCTAGTGACCAGAAAACCCCCCATATCTAAGGCGACACGGTCCCGGGGTAAGTCAGCCTAGCTATGTAACAATCCAGAGGTGGGACGGTGGGGAAAGATAAGATATACGGTTTTCGAGTTTTAAAAAGATGAGAAAGACAAGTATCTTATAGGGGACAGCAGTACATACTATGGTATCCGTTATCATAAAAGTTAGCACGACAGGGGTTTGATTGGTCAGGAGAGAGATTTCACCACCAAAGACTGTCAAGACGCTAACTTACAAATAGTAATCCCTGCAGGGTAGTACCAATAGTACCTGCGTTCCCCCTGATCGACAACACTAGTCTCCCTCACTAATCCCTAGCCAACTAGCTCGCGATACGCGCATGAAAGGACAGACTTGGCTGATCGAGTTTGCATGTATGGGATTTCAGACTGTTCTGTTCCTAGTGTTCTGTTCCTAGGAACAGAACAGTCTGAAACCCTCTAATGCACGACCCTGCATACCAGATCAGCTTCTGGGGCTGTTCCTGCGGCACAAGAGTGGCACAGTCCTGCCGGACATCTATTCATACCGAAAGTCTCCTCACTTCAGAGCCTGTCCAGGTTCTGGAATAAAGACATTCCAATCTTTTTCGTACGACTGACGGTGTTTAGGTTGCTGTTCCGATTACTATTAGCGTGCGGTACAGGGTGCGATATGCTTATTCTACTCATTTCATCATGTTTCCTTTGTTTATCTTTATGCGCATCTGCATCCCCACAGCTATGTATTTCACACCTTAAAGTGCTCCGGTCTATCACCACGTCCTCATAAGCTTTAGTGAGATACACGAACTCTACGATTCTCGCAACCACAGGGCCGCGAAGTACAGGTTACCCCTCCTCAACCATCCCACACATCCAATGGTCCCCAGTGCCAATAGGTAACACCACACCGATATCAACGATTATTCTCATCGTCAACAATGAGACGAATACCACAAGTCGGTCAACCCTTCATAATATGGTGATCGACACTACGGCTTTGAATGAGGCGGGTACGCATGTGGCATCTCTGACAAGGGTAGAAGGTAGCTCGACTGTTACACATACTATGTGAGCACATTCTCATGCCGTTTAACGTTCAAGTCTAAGTCATTCTTCATACCTTAGGGCTTACCCAACTACCGCTTATGCCGAATATGATCCGAGATACTTGGAATGTGATACTGGCTCTACCTTACCGGGACCTTACCTCAATACTCAGGCTTCAGGCTATTCATTTCCCTCACACCTGCCGCTCTTGGATGCTGTACAGACCGATACCAACATTCTCGGGGATCCCAAAGGTTTGACTTACGTTCCGCTAACGTTTGAGGTTTGCGATGGCGCGGACCGAGTGCGGTTACTATTTCCGGATCAAGAAATATGGTCATGCAGACCATTACACGGCTGCAATGATGCCAAAGATCCTAGCGAAGATCGGCTCGCCTTAGCACTTCCACCCCCAAGTATTGCTGATATTGCTGGTATTGCACATCCTGAACATCGGCCGGTAAAGGTATTAGAAACTGCGTTGTTCCTTACAATTACCTCGAATTTGCCGCAGGCAGGTGAGTCGAATAACGCACAACCCGCGGGCAACGGAGTACCAACCAACAGTATGGCTTTATCCCCCCATGAACAAGTTGTAGAGGGCAAGCCTACTTCGTCCACGACAAAGCTGAGGCAACCTGATGAGTATACCGGGCTCCAACCTCCAATCTTTCACCCGGGGATTATCTTTCCAGAGTCGTCACGAGCAACAAACGAGCGCCAGAACCCTAGTACTAGCGACGTACCAGCGTCTTATACCAGTGCCAAAGATCCCGTTGTGACATCCTCAGCCATACTACCTCCTCCAAATCTGCCACCAACACTCAGCCCAGAGTCAACAAACTCACCTCTCAAGACGAACGCACGCGCAATCATCTTGAATAACCCCATAACCCACGGTATCCCGATCTCGATGCCCCCTCAACTACAGCCTCTCTCCCCCACCGTGCAAGTTGTCGATGCTTCGCAACCTCGCGTGCCCGCACCACCCATTCTGGCCGCAGTCTCAACACAGACACCACTCCCTCCTGTAGCTACAGGATCTCCACTCTCCCCCACCGCGCAAGTTGTCGATGCTTCGCAACCTCACGTGCCCGCACCGCCCATCCCGGCCGCAGTCTCAACACCGACACCACTCCCTCCTGTAGCTACAGGATCTCCACTCTCTCCCATCAGCGCGCAGAGCGGCACCGTAGAAGCGATGGATCACTCCCTCGGTAACACCCAGACCCTAATACCAGAAATCCAAATCACTGTTCCCGAACCTAGATATTCATTCCCAACAGATGCAACCCCTCTCATCGTGGGAGATTCGACGCTTTCCTCTCAACCAATCATCGCCAAACAAACAGCGGCCCTCACGATTGGGCAAAGCGTCATAACAGCCAATTCATACGGTCAGTACACGCTCGATGGACAAACATTGACGCCTGGCGGCGCTATCACAGTCCTCGGCACCCGCATATCTCTCGTAGCGGGCGAAACGGCTGTGGCCACTGATTCTAGCATACAGCCTCCCCTAGCAACGCCTCCCGGAGGGATCACAACCAGCTCGCAAAGTATCAGCGCCATCAGCGGCGAATCGCCTACTCGATATGTTAGTGACGGTCATACCTTGGCGCCAGGGGATACCTTCACAACTGTCTCGGGTGCAGGAATCGCGCTCGCTACAAATGGGGTGGATGTTGGTGTTGGTACAAGTAAGGAGACACGGGCAGGGTCTGTTCCAGGAGGGTCTGGCGCAGGAGGGTCTGGCGCAGGAGGGTCTGGCGCAGGAGGGTCTGTTCCAGGAGGGTCTGGCGCAGGAGGGTCTGGCGCAGGAGGGTCTGGCGCAGGAGGTTCTGGCGAAGGGGCGAATACTACGAAGCTACAAGTATTCCCTGGAGCGGCGGAGCGCCTGCGAACGGCATTACATGGAGGGGTGACTGTGCCTCTCATGGGAATCGCAGCCCTGATGTGTTTGTGAAAGGCGATTTGGACCTTCATTACTGTCTCTGAGCTAAGTGTCGCGCCTGTGACGGAGGGTGTCGACGTTGCTATTGATACGAGTACGGAGGCACTAGGAAGCTCTATTTCTGGTGGGTTTGGTGGAGGGGTTACTTCTACGAAGGTACAGATATTCGCTGGAGTGACACCACGCGTGCGAATGGCATTATATGGAGGGGTGGCTTTGCTTGTTATAGGGCTCACTCGGTTGATATATCTGTAAATAGGGATTTAGGAAGTCTAAAAGGATTTTTTCGTTTAACATAATTGAAATGCTGGAGAGGAAGCGCATTATCTCGATCTTCTCTTTGCCCTCCCTAACCGATAATCATCAGCGATGTCCGCGAGTTTCATAGCCCTCGGATTATTCATAGATCTGTTAATCTACAAGGTTGTTGCCCTTAAGGCTGTTGCGTACTATTTTCTCATATCTCATAGTGATAACTTTGGATCTTGTACTGGCGCAAGAGTTGAGAAGGAATGGTTGATGATAGCTTGAAGGTGGTTTGATGAGAGTGGGTTTGAGTGCAAGGTTGCTTGGTCTCTCGAGATTGGTTACTGGCGCCTTGAAGAAGTGCATAGCTTCTGGATTTGGACTGTAAGATTTTCAACTGGAGTTGGGGTCGGGTTAGTGTCGATGTTGACTTCTGTTAGAATTTCGAGGGATGTTTTGGTAGCGAATTTTAAGTTGTCCATGTAATCGTTTCCATACGGTACTTTACTGATGTGCAATACCCCGAGTCATTCAACGAACAGGATGGATCCAAGATTAATTTGGGCCAACAAGCGGCGGCGCACGATTTGCTACGCGCATTGCCGGTCGTGCCCAATAGTCATCCTAAGAAACGCGATCTATCCACCCTTGCGCATCTGTCGGAAAGAAAGTCTAATACTTCATCCATATGACTGGCTGGCAGGAAAAGATTATCCCTGTTAACTACTGAAGTGTCCTGCATCGATTCCACCTAGCCTGGCGTCCAGCGCCATTGAAGGGCTTTTGAACTTACCCCGGAAAAGTACGATATAACAATCCTTGCGTGTGGATGGTAGCGACTCAAGACCTGAGTAGACCGAAGGATGAAGATTACCGCCGTCGCTCTGAGCATTATCATATGGCTTTCCTGTGCATGCGAGGCGAAACCAACCAAGTCCAGTAGGGCACAATACCCTAAGGGAATTTATCCAAAATATACTAACACCATGTCAGACCCCACTGCTTTCGCTAGTATTAGTATCGATAACAGCTCCCTTTCGTTGACGCACCACAACTCATCAAGCCTAAGTCATAACGGCTACATAGTTGAAAATTGTGGGAAGAGTGAACGAGATATTGTATACTTACTCTTCGATACCGTGACGATTATTGGCTTGGCCCTCCAAGATGCCTACGATGGCGACGCAGGCGAACATGGCTTCAGGGCAATGTTCAAGAGCGACGACGCTACCAGGACTGTCACTTCCATCCTGTCACACATGTACACCATGCACGGGCTCTACGGTCTGCAGCCTGCGCGGGAATCGTTGTTACGGCCGCGATTTGCCTGCGCTGACATGAGCTCTTCCAAAAAGTATGAGTATCTGAAGCTGGCATATGATCCTTGGCTTCGATGCAACGCGGCAGCTTTTCACACTCCACCGATACACGCTTTCTATGCTGAGGGTACGGCATACATATTCCTTTGCAAGTCTTTCTTGGGATTGGAGGTGCAGCCAACCTTCGCAGCGTCCCGAGACTGTCCTGAAGTGAGCCGAAACCGGTTTGTTGGCGATGAGTATAGCTTTCACCAACGATTTCAGATCTTCAGTATTATCAACCAGCTGAATCGATTCTATCTGGGCGCCAACGCTCTGGATGCCGAGTCCGATCCTAAGGAGACTTTTGATTGGAATAAATGCGTGTTCAATCTGAATGGGATAGAGTCGATTCTCAACCCTACGAACTTGGAGCTCTATGTTGCTTGTGAGTCCCTATACCAAGCACATAATGTTTGTTAAGCGTGCTTCTACTGATGATGTTGTTGTTCGTGATTATAGTCGTGAGGCAAAACTGTGTCAAATTCCCAGATCCCGCTTTTGGACCCCTTGGTAGTACTCTATCACATCCTGGAAATGCTTCGGAGCTTGAGACCGCCTAGGTAGCTGATAGAACGATCACCCACGATCGAAAGGTCGTTACTATTGAACTCGTGCTTTCTTCATAGTCTTTATATTGTACGTTGATTTCTGGAAGTTTGAATACCGTCACCGGACGCGCCCAGATCGCTTTTGCAATGCTAATTGCTTCCAGAGCCAAAATTGTCGTTACTGGTCCGAGCCAGGATGCTATATATATCTGTTGATGCAAATTGCTATTCGTATATAATTGATATCCTTTCGGAGGAGAAAGAACTGCTGAAAATACTGTATGTAACAGCCACCTGCATAATGAAAATATATTCAAGTTTCTGCAATGACAAGATCATAACGGGAAGCACAAGCTCTCGCACAAGGGCCATGGAATGACTATGCTTCCCCCTGACCTCTGCTATGTAGTCAATCTGAAATGGCACCAGGGTCGGCACAAATGAATCCTGTAGAATTGGTCGAAACTCGTGGTCCGGCTGTGATGGGGATATAGCTATCAGGAGCCATGAATTCTTCAAGTCTTCGCACTCGGACACCGAGAGAACTGAATTCGAGAGGAATCAGATATGAAGCGGCCCGATGCTGATTTCGATCTCGATATTTAAATTCGTATCATCTTCGGTTTGTAAGTCCACCGAGGTCTTCGCCGCACAGGGCGATGTGGATTATTCTTATCCAATTCGAGAGCTTTTATTCGAAACCCTATAGAAGACAGAAGTCACCAATTGGCAAGAAGAAATTCTCCTAAGTATCAGCGCTAAGATATAATACTGTCTAACCCAAAAAGGCTTAGAATAGATTACAACCGCAATACACAAAGTAGCCATCAATCTGCGCCTCATTAGCTGCAATCACCATGAGCTGAGCCTCAGGAATGGCGCAATGCATACAGCTCCAGACTCAGATTGCTTCGATGAGGGTCGCCTCACGAACGAAGCTGTGGTGGGAAAACCGCCCCTCACCTTGTTTCCAGTCTCACCACGAGTCTGAGAATGACCTCTTCGGTTCGGACCTCCAGCAAGACAACCCTGTGACGTCCCAAAGTGCCTCCTCTGCAGGTTCTGTCGTTCTACCTTCGACTAATTCCGTTTATAGTCTGCACTGAAAGCCGGGCGAAGATTGTTTGCTTCTCAATATGCATTGCACAGCATGAGGTGGGGGCATCCAAAAGCAATATAGCTGGGCGCACTGGCTGAAGCATTGCAACAATCTGGCTAGGCATGAGGCTCTTTGGAGCTGAGCGGCTCGGCAAGGTCACGAAAGAGTCGGACATATCATACAGGCCACCTTCTCACGGTACCCCGACCTGCCTCTGATCAAACCTCCTAAGCCGCACCCCAACTGCAGCAGCTATCCTCGGCGTATCCTACTTGATACTTGAACAGGGGATGGTCTCTCCCCAACGTACAGGCAGTTATACGTTGTAGATTGTACATCGATGTATCGTGTCCAGGCGCACAAATGCCACGAGGTATCGCGAGGCTCAAGGTTTCTAGTTTACTCCGAGGATTGGCTTTATCGCTATACCACTCGGCATTGAATCTCGTCGTTGCGGCGCTGATGTGGAGGCTTCAAGGTAAAACCGTCGAGTCGGAGTCGTTATTGGCAGCAGCTTCAAGTGGACAATATCTCGGACGCGATCCGGGCCACAGATGGACCTGTGACGACCGGATGTTCCATGGCTTGGGGGGTAGCCAATCACTGTCCTTCAATGCTGTTTATCCTACGCCATTGTTTGGCGATCGATGCTCAACTTCAGTCACAGGATGGCGAACTATGACTCTGAGGCTGTCTTGAGACTCTGATCAGAACCTTTTTGCCGTATACAACAACGACTGCCTGGCAGAGTCTAGAGCCGAGCACGGCCGATGCAATGATCAGTGCCAAGAGCGCAGATCCTCTGGCAAATACGACATATTGGATGGGCCCGAATTTGACTTTCTCAACAGAGTTCCACACGGAGGTTCGCAGAGGCTCGATGAAGTCATGCCATGCATTGATATCAGTTCCATCGCATCGCAGAGCTTATTGCTGCTTACCCCCTACCCCCTTTCGTGGAAGTGGCCGGATCGAAGTGACGTAGTTGTGTTGGTGATGACGACACAACAACAGCCAACTTCATTCGATATACCACGCCTATACCTTTACCACCTCTACTAAGGGCAAGCCATACTGGAGCGCGCTGATGGGAGATAAACCTAGAGTACTTTAGAGTCTTTGCTCCATCTTTATCATCGTCCTTCTCATCCTCATGTCCTTCAGTTGCGCCATCCGTACCGCCTGCTACTTTAGTAAATCTTCCACCATCGTCTCACGTTCCTTAAGGACCTTCGCTGTGACTATCGCCCGTCTTCCTGCCCCACCCAAATTCCAGTGGAAGCTCAGTCGCACCATGGCAACAATGGCATCCCCACAACATTTCATGGCTACCTCGGGCTCCAACGATCCTGTTTGGGTCCACACCGAACCCTATTCTCGTCGTCCACACTTTCCTAAGCTCGAGAAAGACCTCCAAACTGACGTCTGCATTGTTGGCTCAGGCATCGCTGGCCTTTCCACTGCCTATGAGCTCGTCACCCGTGGCCTGAATGTAGTCATGCTAGAAGCGAGAGATGTCATCTCGGGTGAGTCTGGCAGGACGAGTGGACATCTTTCAAGTGGAATGGATGCTGGCTATGTAGAAATTGAAAAGAAGCATGGCAGGGCTGGGGCCAAGGCTGCAGCTGAGAGTCATAGCTGGGCTCTCAATCAAATAGGGGAAATTTCAAAGAAACTTGGCATTGATTGTGAATACCGGCACCTACCGGGCTACCAGATCTCTCAGTATCCTAAGGGCGACAGAGAACACGCCGACGAGATGGAAGAACTGAAGGAAGAAATAGCCCTCACCAAAGAACTTGGCTTGCACACCTCGATCGAAGAGGGCCTTGCGATCAAGGGATGGGATGGTAAGATTGACCAGCGTGACGCAGCGGTCTTTCATAAGGAAGCCACCTTTCATCCTACAAAATATTTGGTCGGCCTATTGAAGTGGCTTTCCAAGCAGTCTAACTTTTCATGCTATACACGCACAAGAGTCATGTCCGTCGAAGAGAAAGGCATCGAGGTCTTAGGTTATGGTTCAAAGGACGTGCAAGTGAGTACCATGGACGGGCACACCATCACGTGCCAGGATGCACTCGAAGCAACATGCGTCCCGTTGCAGAAACTCAGCGTTGTTGCACAGATGGAGTTTTACCGTACCTACTGCATTGCGATGCGTGTGCCTAAGGGTTCTATCGAGGACTGCCTTATATATGATCAGTGTGATCCGTACCATTACGTTCGCTTCACAGCGTGCGACGAAAAGGATGACTACCTTATTGTAGGTGGCTGTGACCACAAAGTTGGCCAAGAAGACGAGCGCGGCCGCTTCAAGGAGTTGGAGAAGTGGGTCCGCGACAGGTAAGGGCATCCTCCGGAGTTCATGCTTGACACTTCTCACAGTCCCCCAGGTTCACCATGGTGAAATCGGTCGACTATCAATGGTCCGGCCAGATCTTTGAACCAGTTGATGGCGTCGCGATGATAGGCCTCAACCAAGGCAAATCACACATCTACATCGTCACTGGTGACATTGGCAACGGTCTCACTCACGGCGTCCTTGGTGGCAAACTCATCGCAGACCTTATCACGAAGACCGAGAATCCATGGAGCTCTCTCTATTCCCCGAAGCGCCTCGCCAGTATGGCATCCAGTTTACCCACCATGTTGACCCACGACCTTCAGATCAACTCGCAATACAAGCGCTTCTTGCAGAGCGACATTTCCGACATCGAAGATCTGGCACCCGGCACGGGTGGTGTGCTGAACCCGAAAACCAGCATGCCGATAGCTGTGTACAAAAATGGCGATGGTACTGTGAGCAAGTTTTCGGCACTGTGTCCTCATTTGAAGGGAGTGGTGTGTTGGAATGGAGTAGAGCAAAGCTGGGATTGTCCCATACATGGAAGTCGATTTGCAAAGGATGGTGTGCAGATCATGGGACCCGCGAAGGCGGGCTTGTCACCAGCAGACAAGGAGGGCGAATCCAAACAGCAGCAGGCAGTGAGCGGGTAGACGAAAAGGAGAGGACTTAAGACTGGCCAAAGAAGGTAGGGTAACTGATGGTCGTTGTCTTTATGCTTGGAACTTTGTTACCCTGGCCATGCGGATGGCTGTTTGCGACACCGTCAGCAGTTACTGGAACCCCAAGATATCGTCCCTGTCTTTTAGTACGGAAAAGCATGAAGTATATCAACCTTTGCCTTCCCCTGGCGGGCTAATAGCAGAGGCTCGCGTTCTCTTTGGAGTATCTGGTTGTCACTAGCTTACGAAAAGAGTTTCAGGAATGAAGCTCAAATCGTATAGGTTATTCAATTGCAAGGCGAGCTTTAGGTACCAAGTGACAGAAGTGATCTTTCCAATAGTAGTCTCCATCAATCGAAGACCTCGGCTATCAGGCGGTCGGATACCAAACTGGATTTTCGTGTCTCCATCGTGAGATGAGCTTGAGCCGAGGGAATGAACGTCTTTCATATGGTTTATGGACGATTTACGTTTTTAAGTCTTGCTCTAATTCATCACGGTATGCCAACACCTTCCCACTACATGCATTCCATCCATTTTGCTGTTCAAGCATGTAAGTAAGTGTTTCACATTTTCAAGTATACTATCCATCGCCAGCGTCTGTGAAAGATGTCGATGATGGCCAGGAAAGGTTCGCGTCATAGCGTGAGATAAAACAAAGGTAAAGGCAGTAATCGAGATGATTGGATCTGAAGCTAAGGCTACGTATCTGCGTGGCTGGTTTTTACAACCAAACGGGAACGTATACTTTGTCCTCCGTTTCACTCCTCGACGCCCATTTCCGGCACCACACAGCAATCAAGCAATCCAGCCTACAACATATTCCTGAATTCAACAAAGAAAGATGCGCCAAGAAACGATGTCCTATCCGTCAATTCATATGAGGCGGACGCCCAAGCCGATTTTCCCTTCTTCACTTGACGAAAACACCTGTATGCAAGCAGCTAGTTACTTAAATACGGGAGCTTGGAAGCAGATCGGTCAGAAATCACCCTTGTCTTAGATGTGACGACGCCTCTCAACAACAGACAGACGCCACGAGGTGATCATTCGTCACCCACAACAAAACCCGATGTACGCCACAGGATAATGTGGCAATGATGGCATGTTCGGATCATTTCTTGGATGCCCCACGCATGCTCCATATAGCTATACCCACAGCCCGATCTAATCGATCTCCCTGCCGAGCACCCTCAGCACTGCAAAATTTCATCGATCGCAGGATCAAGAATCGTCTCGCCTCCAAAAGTCAGCAACCATGCAGTTCGCTCCAGCCTACCTCCTCGCCCTCACCTATGCCACCTCCACCGCCGCCCACGGCCACTTCGCCGACATGCCCGCGTGTGCCGTATGTCCCCCTCTTCCCCTCCCCTTACACCATCCACTCACTCCGCACTCACCACTAACCCTCCCTCTTCCCCAAAGTCCTCCTGCATCACCACCCTCCCCCCGCAATGCGCTATGGACCCCGCCTGCATCTGCCACGACGCCGCCTTCATCAGCACCGTCGGCTGCTGCGTCAAAAGCGCCTGCACCGTGGCCGAGGAGAAATCGACGTTCAAGTATGCGGCGCAGCTTTGTGGGACTTTTGGCGTCAATGTGACGCAGCCGGGGCCGAAGAGTTGTGCGAAGGGTACGAAGGGGGCGAGTGGTGTGGGGCCGAAGAAGACGAGGGTTGCGCAGCGGGATTTTTCGGTTTAGGGAGTGGGTTTGGAGGGAGATGGGAATCTTGTGGAATCCGTTGAAGCACAATTGGTAAGGGGGGCGGGGAGGGGTTGGGGGGTGGGGGGTGGGCTGGTGATGATGGGATTGGGGGGATGGTTGAGTTGAGATGATGGCTTGATATCGGTATATGATCTCAAGGGTTCGATAGGGGTAGAGGATGATATCATGTCGCGGAAATCCAAACCGATGCAGTTAATCGTACCATTGATATAATTACGTCTTCTGGAATAGTCTCGAGGAGGCCGTTCACTGGTACCCTTGAGATTGTCGTTGCGGATATGGTGATCGTGAACAGTACTCCGCTGAATGCAACTCATCATACAAAGGAGATCGAGAAGCTTGACGATGAAGAAAAGTAAGACATTCAGGCCTACCACCTCCGTTCGATCTATCGCTATCCTTGCTCTTGAGCCGTGAATGCCACAACTCAAGCCATCAATGCATATTCGATGCATAGACAAGTCATCGAAGCGGACGCAATGTGAATACCAAAGTCATGCTGATAGAGCGGCCACACTGGAAATGTCTCCTGCTACATCCGCAATCGATGTCTCACGTCCTCCACCAGGACTTAGAACAAGCTTGACACCCTTCACAGCTACAGTCCATCCGATCCCTCGTCCAATTGGGGAGATCCCGCCAATACTCCCGTGATTCGAACAATGCTCCAGAATGTCCAACGCCAAGACTCTGACTTGCTCGAACGAAAACTTATCGGTGGTATGTGCATCGTTGGCTTTGATCTCGACTATACATTGATAGTCATAGACTACGAGGGGTGGCGGGCTGGGTTTCCGAGGGAAGACGTCTTCGAGGAAGTCTTGCTCTAGGCGGTATAGAGGGAAGGTCTTGATCTTGTTCAAGGTGGCGCGACAGCCGTCGATGGTGGCGAGTGGTCGCTCGGGATGGGGAAGGAAGCATTGGATATGGGTTGCCTGTAACGAGGGTACTGAGTGGGTGGTGTTGGTGGTGTCGATCTGTAGAGACTGTCCTGGTGTGGTTTGGAAAATATTGGTTGGAGGGAGGGCACGCCTAGATGAGTATGGCTTTGCGGAACTATGCGCCAACAGTAGAACGAGGCTGGCCAATACCCTTGTCCCGATGGTGTCCTGTGAGACCATCATCTGGATTGAATGATTTCGATTGCCTTTGTCGAACTGCGACCCGTATGCTGCTTTTGTCGGCTATTAGATACGAAGTGTAGTTTTATGAGATTACAGATGTGGTAGAGACTGCGACCGTCACATGTTCCACAGCTATGGTCGGATCACTGAGATCGAGAAACTCGGATGGCAGAATGGACGAGAAAGGATGCTGGTGTAGCGCCTAGAGCGCGTCGAGTAGTGGAAGTACTTGACTGGTATGAGCCTGCCCGCCAATGACATCCCCCAGTGAATGTGTGAGCGCGTAAGCCATAATCAGCTACAGCCTCCTTCATGCGAAGCCAATGAGAACGGGGTCCATCATACTCGTAATAGCAGATTCAAGAGCACTGGATAAAAGTCTGCCTTATGCATCCACTGAACGTCGGATGTCATGAAGGGTGATTCTTCCCAAGGTGTATATGGTGACGTCGAATGAAGAGAACTGTTAACCATACCTCTGGTCGATAAGAAGATGACAACTACGGCGTCATAGGATGGCGATCGAATGAGCTCACAAGGAGCTTGTAGTCTCACTCAGGCCGAGGGTCATCTGACAAAAACTCTAGGCAATGTGCAGAATTGGCTATCTCAGCATCGGCACTTATGGCGTTCCATGACGTGAGAAGTTTCTCTTCTAGAAGCCGTGCAAGTTTAGCCCTTTCAGCGATCGTCCAGTAACCTATCCTCCGCATCGCACGTTCACGGACCTGGATGTCATACCCTGTCGAGTAAAGAGGACATCGGCTGTCATCCTCCACGATGACGGTCACGCAACGCAGCTTTGGGTGGCGGAATAGCGCAAGATCAGCTTTCCACCACGACAAAGCACCCCGCTGAAGCATGTCGACACATTCGAAGTAGTTGGTCAGGGTGCCAGTATCTACCGCCTGGTTGACATACTCAGAGGGACCTAAATATGTTGGAAGGATGCTGATATGGAGGGCGGTGAGATTGGTGACCATCTTCATTAAGTTTGGGATATCATCGCTGTCCCAGCTCCAAGATGAGGACTCGGCATCTCTAGACATGTGAAGATGAACTGTTTTGATCTGATGCATTTGTGTGGGATCCAGGCTCTGGACGAATGTTTTCATAGTGTGGGCGAGATTAAAGGAGAAAGTTGTGTTGCGATACAGTATGGCCTCGGCTTCTCGATGAACATCGCCGGAGACCCGCAACAGTGATATCTCGCGCCTATTCACGACCATGTCAAACCCTCGAGCCCAGCATTTGCTGTGCCTTTTGCAATAGCGGCAATTTTTCACTGGTCCCTTGCACTTTGGGCGCAGACCGAAGGGAAATCAAACGTGACTTGCTGGGAAACATCATAGGCTTGCTGCTCAGTCATAGGCTCGTAGCATTCCCCAAGAGTCAGAGCATTTGTGTACACCATCTAGATATAAGCGAACCCCTCTTCAAGTTCATTGTCGTAGTATTGTCGCATTTGATAGATCTCACGAGGAGAGCCTCGTTCCCGGAAGCGCATGAAGCTTTCAGATTGCACATGGACTAATCGTTGACCTAGGACAAGGTCGTATACCTGGTCACGAAGCTCACGGGGTAGTCTGAAGAAATACGACCTCGTCATGCTCGGAAATAGGATACTGAATACCTCAATTGCCAGTTCTTGAAAACACAGACAATCATTGCAGTTGTTCGCACTAGAAATGGTGCTGAAAGATTTCGGGAACGACTAGGCTCATCTAGGACTAGTAAGACGCTACGTTAGATAAGCGACTTGCGCAATTATCAAACATTTTTGAAGTACAAGTTGCCGTCACTCAGACTTGTTACTACTATACCTTCGACCGTGTCCATACGAGAATTCATGGCACTAGCATATGCACTCGCAGATGGCTGGCTACCTACGGAACTCCTTTCGATCATTCTGGTCTATGTCAGGTTGCATTCCACCTTGACATTCAAGGAAAGCCTACTATGCTGCAAAGCATGGCGTGACGCAGCACTGCCTTTGCTCTATCGCGATATTCTTCTTACCGCTCTCAATCTTGATGCCTTTCAAAGGACCTTCAATATCGCACACGCTCCTCTTGTTCAGTCCATAACCATTACGATTAACCCGGTGCAACCCGCGAAAGGCCCTGCTACTTCATATCCAAACCTATTCTATCCAATCGAATTCTTACAAGACGAGACTGACATGAAACTTACTGGTAGTAAAGGATCGAAAGTGTTGTGGCAACATTCACGGCGTACCCCAGACAAATTAGCACGCATGGTCAACCTAAAGACCTTTTCCCTCACCGTCTCAACAGAATCAGTTACAATCGGTTTCTGGATTCCCAGACCAGTCATAGCGCAGATAGTCGAAGCGCTCCCAGAGGCTTGCGTTAACCTGGAAATTGATTCGCGGGGTAACGACTACTTTAAGCCAGGCTCAGGCCATATTTGTGATACACTTCGAGGAATGCTTCCACGCTTGCGGCACCTGCGTCTACGTTTGAGTACTTTATGCCCGGCGTTTCTGGGATCTGGATTTAAGCCTGAAGAATTCAAGTCCATGTCAAGCTTCGAGCCGCTCGCAGCACCGTGTTTACAAACCCTGGTGGTCAATTGCATTCCACGTGACATCTTCGGGGGCCAGGCCTATATCTGCGGCACTTTCATTGAAAGTCCTTACCCTTCCTGTGATAGGACCCTTCCTGAAGCCCGAATAGCCATAGTAGATGCTTTGTACCTTGCCAAGAAGGTCTCGAGGTTGGCTGCAGCGAAGAGCATAAGCGTGTTATATAGGCTACCTCATTTAAATGATCATCAGTCGATTTATGGATCTTTCCACCGCTGCGAAATCTTAAAGGGCGTGACATAGGTTTCGCCATTTCGTAACATAATGGGCTTTAAGGAGGACACTTTGTTGATCCGAACACCCGAGGGTCAGGAGCATATCTCCTATCCGTGGGTTATTGAAGCTTTGGCGGAGGGTAGGCTTTAGGGTGAGACTGTGGACGGTTTCAGGTTACCTACCAATAAATCAACGATAATGGCTTCGGATTATATTCCGAATGACATGGCCTTGCTAAATACCAAGGCTTGGAAGTTTTTAGATCCCGAAAAAAGTTGTATGCTATGGCTTAACGAGGAGGTGTCTAGCTTATAACGCTTGAGTGCTAAGTACCAGTAGAGGCTATTTAATATAATAGTAGTCGAAAAGAGAATACTAGTTAGTTAGGTAAGAAGTAATAATAAAGGGCGATTATAGGAACTTTAGTATTATTACATCTTATATCTAATTCCTACTAGCCGGAAAGATATAAGATATCCTACGGGATATCCTACGTAGGATAGTATAGGACCTTGGAATAGGATAGGTAAATTAGGTCCTAATCCCATATCTTTATAATAGTACTAGAAAATACCTGTAAAAATTCAAGATTTTTACGTTAGAAAATTACTCCTACTACCTAGTATTTAGTAGGAAAGGTAAATAGTAGGGAGTATATTAGATATATATACCTATTCTAATAGGATTTTATACCTAGTAATAAGACGGATATTACCCCCTATTTAGACTAATATTAGATACGTTAGTAGATAAGGTAAATAGTAGGAAGTATATTAGATATTTTAGTAGGTAGGTAGCTTATAAATATAATAGTATTAGCTAATATATTAATAGACTAATATAGATTATTCTAATAGCGTTATATACCTAGTAATAAGATAGATATTACCCCTTATTTAGACTAATATTAGATATATTAGTAGGTAGGTAATATAAATAGTAGGGAGTATATTAGATATTTTAGTAGGTAGGTAGCCTATATAATAGTATTATCTAACGTACTAATAGACTAATATAGATTATTCTAATAGTATTATATACCTAGTAATAAGATAGATATTACCCTCTATTTAAGCTAATATTAGATACGTTAGTAGGTAAGATAAATAGTAGGGAGTATATTAGACCCGTTAGTAGGTAATATAAATAGTAGGATTTCTAGCTTATAAATACGATAGTATTAGTTATATTATATATATATATACCTATTCTAATAGTATTTTATACCTAGTAATAAAATAGATAGGCTAATATTAGATATATTAGTAGGTAGATATTAGATATATTAGTAGGTAATATAAATAGTAGGGGCTTTAACTTATAAATGCGATAGTATTAGCTAATATAGTAATATACTAATTTAGATTATATTAATAGTATTACCTACCTAGTAATAAGATAGATATTTCCCCTTATTTAAACTAGTAGTAGATATATTAGTAGGTAATATTATAGAATAGGTAATTTATAAATAATATTAGGATTTTTATTATTCGTAATTTATATTCTAGCTATTAGTATATAGAATTTAGTAGGTAAATCTATTCGTTTAGGTATATCTTTTAAACTACTATACTAATTTTAATTCTTTTTAAAGTATTTAATACTTTAAGATAAGCTAAGTAATATAGTTTATTCTAAAAATTATATAATAGCTAGGTGTATATATAGATAGAATATAAATAAAGTTAGGACTTTTAATATTTACCGTAGATAACGCTAGTCCTAGAGGGGTAACTAGAGGACTTATTAACTAACTAATAAGTTGTAATAAGCTTAAGGTCTTAAATTACAGATATTCTATTATAGTAAGAAGATAAGATAGGGATAGGATATAATTTTTTAGTAGGATAGGATTTTTATAGGACTTATTAATAGTATAGAATATTTATAAAATATTCTATAATTAGTAAGAATATAATATAGTATTTTCTAAAAGAATATTCTAGAAATCTCTCTTATATATTTATCTTTCTAGTTAGCTTTCTAGTTATAACTTTTTATATAATAAAGATTTCTAGTATCTTTAGAATATCTTACTATTAGTAAGTATCTTCTTTACTATAATAGAATATATATAAGTTAAGATCTTAAGCTTATTATAACTTCTTAGTTAATTAATAAGTCCTTTAGATTTCTTTCTTAAACTAATATAAATATTAAAATCCTAATAATTCTTTTTATTCTATCTACTTATATATTAATACTTTATAATATTTTCTATTTAAATAAAGTTATATAACTTACTTTTAACTATTTAATACTTTAAAATTAATAAAAATTAATATAGTAGTTTAAAAGATATAATAGAATAAATAGATTTACTTATTAATATTAGTTTAACTATCTAATATCTTAGTATATTCCTATTATCTAACTAAATTTTTCTTCTTACTTTAATTTTATTTATAAATATCTTATAATAGATATTATTCCTCCCTCTTATAATCTATATCTTATAAGTTATACTAATTATCTTTAAAGTATATATTATTACCTTTCTTATATTAAATATAACTCCTCTAGCTTTCTACTAATACCTTTTAAGTATATAGCTCTTTCTAAGCTATACCTTAATACTATTAATAAGAGAGTTAAATCTTATAAGAGTAATAGTATAAAGTATATTAGATATAAACTAACTATTAAGTTAGGATTTAGTACTAAGATTTAGTACTAACTAAATACTTAGATTAAGGTCTTAGTACTAACCTAAATACTTAGTACTAGCTATTAGTACTAACTTATTAAGGCCTTAATACCTTAGTAAATTAGGTTAACCTAACTTAAGTTACTAAGGTATTACTAAGACGCTAAGCCCCTAATAAGATAGTAAGGAACCCTAAATTTTTTCTAGATTTTCTCTTATACTAAAAATAGATTTTTTTTTATTAGAATTTTAATACCCCCTTTAGTTCCCTAGGGATATATATTACCTTTTTATATTACCTTAAAGAATTACCTAGGTTAGGCTAGGTAATAATAATAATAATACTTAGTAATATAGTAGTAA